>Ga0247832_1000213_pt1 | contig 119051 bp, 121 predicted proteins | sample LaCruzMarch2015__10_FD_192407 | JGI IMG/M metagenome (GOLD analysis project Ga0247832, IMG submission 192407) | Freshwater microbial communities from meromictic Lake La Cruz, Castile-La Mancha, Spain - LaCruzMarch2015_4m | ecosystem: Environmental > Aquatic > Freshwater > Lake | place: Spain... | reverse complement strand
AGTCATGGTTCCTGCGTTTCGACATGTCTGTTCTCCTCGTTATTGGAGACCAGCAGACGTCAGATCGTAGCTTCCGTCACTGTCCGATTTTCGGGGGGTAGCTCACAACGGCAGCCTTCTTCAGATCCTTGATCACGCTGCTGTCCAAATGCAGCAGCATTTGCCGCTTTTCTTTGTCTGCAGGCTTCGTTGCGACAGGCTTCGTTCGACCGTTCATTCGCATCCACCGAACCGTGATAGGAACCTATCACCGATGCTAGACAGATCGGAGCATAGAAACAATCGCTGAATTCCCCTGAGTGACTGCAAAACTTGTCATCCTCCCACCACCTTCAACCGCGGCTTCAGCATCTCGCCCACCGCGTTCACCCCAGCGCGCAGGGGCGAGTCGATCAGGTGGGCATAACGCTGGGTGGTGCCGATCTGGGTGTGACCAAGCAGCCGCCCGATCATTTCCAACGAGGCCCCACCCGAGACTAGCAGCGAGGCGAAGGTGTGGCGCAGATCGTGGATGCGGACGTCGGGGATTTCGGCCTGCACGCGCATCCGTTCCCAGAACCGCTTGAGGTCAACCACCGGCTGGCCCGGCACATCGCCGGGGAACAGGAAGCGGCAGCCCGCCCTGCGTCCGGGTGGGGCGCAAGGTGCTCTACCGCATGGAGGCCGTCAGGGACTGGCTGCGCGAGCAGGAGGCCCGCAAGGCGGGCGTCGGCCGCGCTGTCGCTGGTCGGCGTTGAGGGGGCGGCCATGGCACAGATCATCCCCGACGGCGCCTTGCCGGTCACCGCGCTGATCGCCGAGGCCCAGCGCGAGCTGGATCTGCGCAGGCAGTTCTATTGGACCCGCGTCAGGGCGGGCAAAATGCGCCAGGACGACGCCGACAAGCGGATCGCGCTGATGGCGGCAATCGTGAAACGCCTGACCGCGTAGATCATGGTCCGGCCGTCGCCGATCGCGGTGCCAAATGCTTGCGCCTCGGGCAGGGTCGCGAATTGCTCCCGCGTGCGCGTGGCGGGCGTGCGACCCCGGGCGGCAACAAAGTGCGCGGCGTTCTTCAGGCAGAATTCTTCGTGTGTTGTCAGGGGCTTCATGGCGATCTCCGTTGCGTTGCGATGGCTGCAGACAGCGCAGGACGTCAAAAGAGAGCAACTCCTAAGTCACTGACCAAAATGTATTTTATCCCGATGCCGAAACGTCATTCATCGGGCTTTTCCATCGGAAGGCGGTCGCCCTTTCTCTTGTGGCGGAGATTGATGCGGGTGCTAATGGGTGATGTTTTTCGTGAAAGAGGGTCTGGGAAATGGCCGTGCAGGCATCAGTTTCCCCTGTAACGGTACAGATCGTCTGGATGTCGCCGGGAAAGAGCAGGCAGCCGTGGGCGATGCCGAGGATCATGAGCCCGAGCATGCGGTTTCGATAAAGGCGCCCGAAGGGCAGACCCTGCCGCGCTGCCGACCGCATCAGGAACCCTAATCCGACGCCGAACATGAAGGAGAACAGCCCCTAGGTCTTCGCCAGACCGCTGACGAGTCAGAGGGTGACCGTGTCTAGAGCCGTCTGCCCGACGGGTTCTGCAAAGCCGCTCAATGATGAGAAGGCGATGAACTGCATATTGACCACGACGATGCCGAACAGCGCGATCAGCCGCAAGTAATCCGGCATGAGCGCGCGCTAAGATCCCGTCATGGGCGTGTAAACACTGACAGCGCGAGGGTCAGCATTTCGCGGATGCGGGTCTTGTCTTCGCCCGAGGCACGTTGGGTGATGGCGAGGGCGACCTGCTCGCCCAGATACCGCGCCCCGGCAGCAACGGGTAGGCCGCCAATCGCTTCGCCGACATCGAGCGCTGATTGCAGGAAGGCGGCATAGGCGGCCTGTCCGGCGGCGTCGATCTCTTCCACCCGCGCACGCGTCAGCGGCCCCAGCCGGTGCTTGCCCGCACGCATCTTGTAGAAAAGGCAGCCCGTTTCCATCCGGGGATCGTCGCTGGCGAAGTCGATCAGGGCGTCCAGCGTTTCCTGCAGCCCCATACCGCCGTGCAGGATCACGAACATGTCGGACAGCACCTGTTGCGCATAGCGGTCCAGCACCGCAAGCTTCAACCCGTCCTCGCTGCCGAACTCGCGATAAAGCGAGGGTTTCGAGATCCCTGCCATCTCCGTGATCGCGTTGACCGACACGTCCGCCGGATCGGCGTGCCAGTAGGCGGCCATGGCGACCTTCAGGACATCGTCATTATTCATAGTCCTGGGCCGCCCGCGGATGGGCTTCGGATCGGGGTCTGACATTTTTGTTACCACATGGTATTTAATTGTTGACGGAGCGGCTGTGTATTTGTACCACTAGGTAACACGAGCTTCAAGCAAGGAATCACACGATGATAGACAGCACCAAGACGGTCGTGATCACCGGGGCAAGCAGCGGTTTCGGCGAAGGCGCGGTGCGCGTCTTTGCCGACCGGGGCTATCGCGTCTGGGGCACGATGCGCGACACCGCAGGACGCAATGAGGGCAAGAAGGCAGCGCTTGAGGCGATCTCGCCAGCGGTCAGCATCGTCGAGATGGATGTGGCCAGCGACGCCTCGGTGGCGGACGGATTTGCCGCCATTCTGGCCGAGGGCCCGGTCGACATCCTGATCAACAATGCAGGCATCATGTACATCGGCCTGACCGAAGCCTTCAGTATCGCCCAGGCGCAAGAGCAGATGGAGACCAACTACTTTGGTGCCATCCGCGCCATGCAGGCGGTGCTGCCGGGCATGCGGGCGGCAGGGGCGGGGCTGATCATCAACACCTCTTCGCTGGTCGGGCGCATCACAGGGCCGTTCTTCGGCACCTATGCCGCCACCAAACACGCGCTTGAGGCCTATTCCCAGGCGATGCGCTATGAGGTCTCGCCCTTCAACGTCGACATCGCAATTGTCGAGCCTGGCCCCTTTGGCACCGGCCTTCTGGCCTCGGGCAAGCCCGCCACACATGCAGATGTGGCGGCCAGCTACGGCGATCTGGCGGGCGTGCCTGCCGCCATGGGCGCGCATTTCGCCCAGCTTCTGACCAGCGAAGGTGCGCCCGACCCGCAATGGGTGGTGGATGCCTATCTGCGGCTGGCCGAGATGCCCCAAGGCACGCGGCCCACCCGCACGGTCGTCGGCATGACCTGGGGCGTCGACCAGATCAACGCCCAGACCCAACCCCTGCAGGACGCCATCCTGAAGGAAATGCAACTTGACGCCGTCCTCGGAGGAGTTTCCCCATGACCCCGGAACTGATCTCGACCCTTGGCATGGTCATCTGCCTTGCCCCCGCCCTTGTCCATGGGCCCGAGGTGCTGTCGCCGATGCTGGGGCGCCTGCCGGTCAATTGGATCATCCCCTTCTTTGCCCCCGGCCTGCCCCGGTCCCGCACGGCCCTGACCCGCGACGAGATGCTGACCATGCTGGATGCCGCGCGCGATGCGGGGCCAAAGGGCAAAGAGGTCACCTCGCAAGACTACATCTTCTTCCTCATGTTCGAGCAGCGCCAGATCAGCCTTGCCTCCTGGGCGGTGGTCGCAGGTGTCATCTATGGCCTGACCCTTGGGCTGGAGGCGCGCGCGCCGCTGCACCTGATGTTCGGCGTGCTGTCGGTGCTGTTCGCTCTGGTGAACTTCAACCACGCCGGCATCCCGGGACTTGGCGAGCATCCCCGGGTCTCTCGCAACGGCCGCAACGTCGGGATCGCGTTCGGGCCGGTCTGGACGGCTGCTGCCCTCTTCAACGTCTGGGCCTTCATGGGCGCGTAAGGCAAATGCGGGTCTTTGGCCCCGCAAAGGAAAGAACCTGAACATGACGGATCAAATCCTGCTCAAAGGCAGCCTGGTCATGGTCTTTGCGATCTGGCTGGCCCTCAAGTTCCAGACACGGAGCTACCAGGAAGAGGCCGAGGTCACGCGCCCCTTCCGCATCGCGATGTATGTCGTTGGCGGCTATTTCGTGCTGGCAGGTTTCCTGGTCGACTTTCTGGATCTGGTCTTCCCGCCCTGGGTCACGCCGGTTCCGATCACCAACAACGAGAACTGGATCTGGGCCAAGCTGATCGCGACGAACTTCACCTTCACCCTCGGCCTGATGTTCTTCGCCATGGGGGGCCTGAAGACGATCAACACCGTCTGGCTGACGGCGATCCTCTTCATGTTCCTCTACAATGTCCGCAACAGCTTTATCAATTTCTTCCAGGTCGGGGTTCCGGAACCCACGGGCGGCTATGGCTGGTTGTCCGTCCTTGACGGGTCGATCATCTGGCCGGCAACCGCCGCCGTTGTTTACCAACTCGCCAAGGCCCGTCCCCGGGCACTGGCGCAATAATCAAGACCGCGTTCGACGTCACGAACCACAGACACCCTTCCCACAATCCAAAAGGACCACTCCGTTGCAAAAGACCCTTCTTGCCGCCGCGGCGGCCACCCTGCTCTCGACCACCGCCTATGCCCAGGAGGCCACATCCATGAAACCCATCGTCGGCGCATTCCTCGGCGCCGTCATGCAAGGCGACGTCGACATGATGCGCGAATTGGCCAATGCCGACTACATCCAGCACAACCCCTTTGTGCCGACCGGGCTTGAGCCCTTCATCGGCCTGCTTCCGGTGCTTGCGGAAGCAGGAACAAGGCCCGAAAACATCCGGATGTTCGAAGACGGCAATTATGTCTTCATGCACAACATCTGGCACAATGCCACGCCGTTCGGGGCCGATCAGATGGTGGCGTTCGACATCATCCGGGTCGACGAGAATGGAAAGGTGGCCGAACATTGGGATGCGATGACGCCGTTGGTCAGCCAGACCGTGAGCGGCAGAACGCAAACCGACGGCCCGACCGAGATCACCGACCTGGACCAGACCGAAGCGAACAAGGCACTGGCCGTGGCGCTGATCGAGGACGTGCTGATGGGCCGCGACCCCGCCCGGATCACCGACTACATCAGCGCCGAGAGCTATGCCCAGCACAACCCGATGATCGCAGACGGGCTGAGCGGGATCGTCGCGGCAGTCGAGGCGCTGACGGCGGCAAACAACATGTTCCAGTACACCGAAATCCACGCCGTGCTGGGCGAGGGCAACTTTGTCCTGACCGTCAGCGAGGGCGAATGGAACGGCACGACGAACGCCTTCTACGACCTGTTCCGCATGGACGGCGGCAAGATCGTCGAACACTGGGACGTGATCCAGCCCGTCCCGACCGAGGGCCTTGCCAATACCAACGGCATGTTCACGGGCTTTGACGCCAACTAAGCACTGCGAGATTGGCGGGTGCATCCGACCGATCAGGCGGCAACGGTGCAGGCGGAAAGGCTCCTTTCCGCCTGTATCGGGCAAAAGAAGCGAAGGTATCAGGACGGTGTGATGGCCTTCCTCACGAACGGCAAAGGAAATGAGAATGTCTGCCTCTGCACTGACTCCGGACAGCTTCCGACAAATTCCTGATGTTCTTGCGGCGCTTCGGACGCCCCGCTCGCCGCGCAGCGTTCTCAACTACCTGTGTGGCTGCGATACGGCCGATCCGGAAAACCGCAAGGGTTTGAGCACAGACGAAAGGGTCGGGCCTTTGCTCTCTCTCTGGTTTGCAAGCGGAAAGGCGCTGGATGAGGTCTGCCAACCCTTTGCCGCAGTGGTGCGTGAACTGAAGTCATTTCCACCAACCCTGATCGGTGAAGACTGGGACAGCCTTGAAGGAAAGGTGGCAAAGGTATTCCTGGCGGATCAATTGTCCCGATCCTGTTTTCGGGGCACTGCGGAAGCCTTTTCCTACGACCCGATAGCCCGGGAACTGGTGCGCGAACTGGTCGGCCCGGACTGGATCGAAGAAACGCTCAGGCTGCCAGGGGCCATCCTGTATCTGCTGCCTTGGGCCTTGGCGCATTCGGAAGATGTCACGGACCTGCAGAGCGCCGTCGATTTCATCGATCTGGCCATCAATGCCAATCCGGATTTCAAGCTGCTTGAGGTGCGAAACAAGCCGGCCGTCGATCAGCACCGCCAGGTGCTGCTGAAGTTCGGCCGATACCCGCAGCGGAATGCCGAATTCGGGCGGGAAAGCACGGCAGCCGAGAAGGCCTGGCTTGAGGACAAGGACAACCTGCCCATCTGGGCTGGCGGCAAGCTGTCTTTCAACCAGCCGATTAGGTAGCCGCTGCAGCATCAGACCTGTGCCAAGGACCGCCAGTTGGTCGCTGGCCCCTTGGAACCGGGTTACACACGCACCGCAACAGACCGCCTGTGCGCGTCTGGCCTGAGGCATTCAGCCGGGCGTACATCAGACAAACCTTGGCCCGCCCCTCATTCTGGCTGCCGGGCCACTCCTTGCGCCGACCGTGACAGATCATTCAATCCCCAGTCGCGCATGGCTTGGACCACCGGAAGGATCGACTGCCCTTTTGCCGTCAAAGCATACTCTACTCTCGGGGGCACGACCGGGAAGACGGTTCGGCTGATCAGCCCGTCGGCCTCCATCTCGCGCAGTTGCTGGGTCAGCATCTGCTTGGTCACCACCGGAATCGTGCGCTGCATGGAACCGAAACGGTTCACGCCGCCTGCAATGCAGAACAGGATCACTGGCTTCCACTTGCCCCCGATCAGCGACAGGCAATGGGTGACGGGGCAATCCTGGCCCGGGTCCGGCGCCATAGGTCCGTTTTTCATGACTACCTCGGAAAAAAATGACTAGTTGTCGTTTTCGAAGTTTTCGTCATTCTGAACTCCTCGTCAACTAGGAGCACCGTTCATGCGAGCACTCCTCCTTGCCACCGCGCCCCTCGTCCGGGGCGTTGCCCTGCTCTGGGCGCTCTGGGTTTGGGCTGCCGTTGTTCTTGGTATCAGCGGCCAAGTCCATTGGCTGTCTGACATGCTGGCTGGCGCCCTCCTCGCCCTCGGCGTCACCTTTGCCCTGTTCCCGAAGGAATCCCGGCGATGAAAGCCCTGATCTTGCGAAGATTCTCGAAATCCCCGGCTGAGGCCATGGTGCTGGCCGACTGGCCCGAGCCGCACGCGGCATCGGGTCAGGTTCTGGTTCGCATGGCGGCAGCCGCGCTGAACCCGGCCGATCTGCATATCGCCAGCGGCGAGATGAAGATGATGTCCCCCATGAAGCCGCCTTTCGTGCTTGGGGTAGATGGCGCCGGTGTCGTCGAGAGCCACGGGGCCCGCTTCAAAAAGGGCCAGCGCGTTATGTTCTATACCGGCCTTGTGCATTCCGGCACCCTGGCCGAGGTCATGGCGGTTCCCGAGGAATGGCTTGCGCCGGTGCCCGAGGGCTGGACGATGGAAGAGGCCGCCGCCGCACCTCTGGCTTTGCTCGTTGCCCAGAAGGTTCTGGACCGTGCCGGGGCGAAGGCGGGTGAGAGCATCCTTGTGCAAGGCGCGGGCGGGCCGGTCGGGGCCGCTACGGTTGCATTGGCGGCGGCGCGCGGCCTTCAGGTTTATGGTTCGGGTTCAGGAGCGGACGAGGCCTATGTGCGCGGCCTTGGCGCAAAGGGCTATACCGACTATCGCAAGGGGGCAGTCCGCGATCCGGGCCAGCGTTTCGACATCGCGCTCGACAGCCTGGGCGGCAAGGTCTTTGACGATTGTGTCTCCGTCATCAAGCGCGGCGGGCGAATCGTCTCGCTGAAGGCCATGACCGGTACCGACGACATGGACGCCATGGGGATGAAGATTCCGGGTTTCATGCGGCTTCTGTTGCCCTTGGTCTTCCGCAAGCCGCGCAAGGCGGCCGAGCGGGCGGGGGCCAAGTTGATCGGGCTTGCCTCCTATCAGGATGGAGCGGCGCTGAGCCGGGCCGCCGAAGCGGCCATGGCCGCGAACCACCGAACACGCATCGACTGCACCTTCGCGCTGGCCGACCATGCCGCCGCCTTCGCGCGGCTCGGCGCCAATCCGCGCGGCAAGGTCGTGGTGCGGCTCGGCTGAGGCCCCTATTCCCCCGGTGCCAGGAAACCAGCCAGCGACCGGGCCAACTCGGTCGCAACCAGTAGCGCCGCGGGCGTCTGGTGGCCCCGTGAAACGCCGATCCGCATCGCGACAGCGGGAAAACCGAAGCCGGGAAAAGCCTCGACCAGCCGGCCCCGCGCCAGATCGCCCCGGACCGAGGGTTCGAGGCAGCCGACCACACCGGCACCGGCGCGACTTCGGCATCGTCTTTGCGTATTTCCGGGCCGCGGTCGTGGTGTTGAATTGTCTGGGGTTCAGTGCCGCGACGGCATGATCCGAGTGTGGCGGCCCTGCAGACGAGGGGAGAGGTCTTGGCCTAGCCCTTCACTTCGCCAAGGTCGGCCGAGGATGGAGACGGAGTTTGTCATTTGCCGCCCAGCGGACAAGGGATAAACTGTTGACACCAAATACTGACCGTTAGTAAGTTGAAGGGATAGCGCGGCGGACTCTGCATCCGTAAGGCCGGTCTTTCAGAGATCACAGAGCCGCTGCGACGGGTCACTCGGGAGGGGTGCCGAAGATGAACGGAAGGGCGAGGCGAGTTCTCAGCGTCAGGTCGGGCCTACGCGCGCGGCGCTGCGCGGCCGCGGCCGTTTCGGACCAATGCCCCGGCTGGCAGCGCACCATCAGCGGCAGCTCATCATGACGATGTTGGCAGATCTTTTGGCGAGCGTATTCGACCGCCGCAAGGTCAGGCCAATCTCTGCACGGCAGGGCGAGAAATCTCTTGCCGAACTGGCACGCGACCTCGTTGGGGGGGCTGGGGAAGCCTCTGGGCTGGCCTCTGCGGCGGCAATCCTTTCAGGCTATGGGTCTTGCGACGATGCGGGCAAGCTTGCCTTCTTCCGGATGATGGCCGTCGAGATGAACATCTTGCCGGACAAGGTGCGTCAGGCGTTGGACGCCTATGAAGCCGCGCCTTCGAAGGTCACCTACCGGGACTTTGCTGCGGCCGCAGAACCGCCTCGGCAAGAGCTTATTCGGCGACTGAACAGGGTTCCCGGTGCGACCGGCAGTCTGGTGGGTATGCGGGCCGATCTCTTGCGACTGGGACGGGGCGAGCCGGACCTTGAGGCGCTGGATCTGGATTTCCGCCACCTGCTGTCGTCGTGGTTCAACCGTGGCTTTCTGGTGCTGCGACCGATCAGCTGGGAAAGCCCAGCGCATGTTCTGGAAAAGATCATCGCCTACGAGGCGGTTCATGCGATCGACAGTTGGGAGGACCTTCGGCGGCGGCTGGAGCCTATTGACCGCCGCTGTTTTGCCTTCTTCCATCCTGCCATGCCGGACGAGCCGCTGATCTTCGTCGAGGTCGCCCTGATGCGGGGCATCGCGCAGTCGATTCAGGCCCTGCTGGCGGAGGGCCGCGAGGTTAGGCCGGCGGATGAGGCCGACACGGCTGTCTTCTACTCAATCTCGAACTGCCAGCCGGGCCTTGCGGGGATCTCGTTCGGCAATTCGCTGATCAAGCAGGTTGCGGCGGATCTGTCGCACGAGCTTCCTGAGCTTCGAACCTTCGTTACGCTTTCCCCACTGCCCGGTTTCGCCAAGTGGTTGGCCGAGACCGGGATTGATGCCGGGGCGGCTGATGGAGCACTCCTTTGCGCCCTGGGGGCCTACTACCTTGTCCATGCGAAAGACCGTAGCGGAATGCCTGTCGACCCCGTTGCGCGTTTTCACCTGGGCAACGGGGCCATCGTGCATCAGGTCCATGCTGGTGCCGATACCTCGGCAAAGGGCAAGGGGCAGTCGGCAGGTCTGATGGTCAATTACCTCTATGACCTTGGTCGCGTGGCGCAGAACCATGAGCTTTTCGCCGCAAAGGGCGAGATTGCCCAATCCCCTGAGATCCAGGCGCGGCTTCCTGCAGCGGAAAAGGCCCTTCATCCGGGGAAGACAGCATGACCAACCCGCTTTACGATCAGCTTTTCGGAAGGCACATCGGCAAGGGCAAGCCGTTCCTGCGCTTGGCCGATGGCTCTGTCGTGACTTACGCGGCCTTTCTTGGCCTTGCCGCGCAGATGGCGCATGTTCTGACGCAAGGCGGTCTGCGGCCCGGCGACCGGCTTGCCGCTCAGGTGCAGAAATCGCCTGAGGCACTGGCCCTCTATGCCGCCTGCGTGCAGGCGGGAGTTGTGTTCCTGCCGCTGAACACCGCCTATACCACCGACGAACTCAGCTATTTCATCGAAGACAGCGGCGCGCGGATGATTGTCTGCGATGCAAAAGTCGAAGGAGCCCTGTCGTCCATCGCCACTCGGCTGGGATCAGGCCTCGAGACGCTGAACGCGGACGGGTCTGGCACCCTGACGGACAGCGCGCGAGTGATGCCCGAGAGCTTCCCGACCGTTGCGCGCGCAGCGGATGACCTCGCGGCGTTGCTTTACACCTCTGGAACGACCGGGCGCTCCAAGGGGGCGATGCTAAGCCAGGGCAACCTTTTATCGAATGCCATGACACTCGCGAAGGAGTGGCGGTTCACGCCTGCAGATATCCTGCTGCATGCCCTTCCGATCTTTCACACCCACGGTCTGTTCGTGGCGACCAATGTCACGCTTGTTGCGGGCGCCTCGATGATCTTCCTGCCCCAGTTCAACGTCGACCAGCTTGTCGACCTGATGCCGCAGTCAACCGTCCTGATGGGGGTGCCGACCTTCTACACGCGGCTGCTTGATCACCCGCGTTTCGACCGCAAACTGGCGTCAGGCATGCGCCTGTTCGTGTCCGGCTCCGCGCCTCTTCTGGCCGAGACGCATGTCCAGTTCGAAGACCGCACCGGCCATCGCATCCTTGAACGCTATGGCATGACCGAAACCAACATGAACACCTCGAACCCCTATGCGGGCGACCGCCGCGCGGGCACAGTGGGCTTGGCCCTGCCGGGGGTGAAGGTGAAGGTGACCGACCCTGATACCGGCGTCACCCTGCCTGGCGGCACGGTGGGCCAGATCGAGGTGCGCGGGCCGAACGTCTTCAAGGGTTATTGGCAGATGCCAGAGAAGACCGCGGCAGAACTGCGGGCCAATGGGTTCTTTATCACCGGAGATCTGGGGAAGATCGACGAGGACGGCTATCTCCACATCCTTGGCCGCAACAAGGACCTGATAATTTCCGGCGGCTATAACATCTACCCCAAGGAAATCGAGCTGGTGCTGGATGCGCAACCGGGTGTGCTGGAAAGCGCTGTCATCGGCGTGCCGCATCGCGATCTGGGCGAGACCGTCATTGGGGTGATCGTTGCAGAGCCCGGCGAGCAGCCAGACCTCGACCAGATCACGGCGGAGGTCCAGGCGACGCTTGCGCGATTCAAGCATCCCAGACGGCTGGTCGTGGTTTCGGAACTGCCACGCAACACGATGGCCAAGGTGCAGAAGAACATCCTTCGAGAGCAGTTCAAGGATGCGTTCCATGGGGTCTGACATGCCAGTCGGCCTAACGAAGTCCGGAGGGTTCATCGCGACCTGACGCAGGAAAGACCAAGGTGACCTTCGAGGAGGGAGGCACCACACCATAAAGAAACCAAGGGAGGAGAGACTGATGACCAACCATCTGATCGGCCAAGGCGGAATGACCCGTCGCGGCCTCTTGAAAAGCGGCATGGCGATGACAGCCGCAGGGCTCATGCTGCCTGCCGGCATGGCAATGGCCCAGGCGGAACCGAAGAAGGGCGGGACCCTCCGGATCGGCTTCAACTCGGGCAGCACGGTCGACAATTACGATCCCGGCGTCTGGGATACGAACTTTGTTCAGGTCTTTGCCCAGGCGCGGCACAACTACCTGACGGAAATCGCGGCTGACGGCTCGCTGGTAGGTGAAGTGGCGGAAAGCTGGGAACCCAGTGCCGACGCTACTACCTGGACGCTGAAGATCCGCCAGGGGATCACCTTCCACAGCGGCGGCACCTTGACCGCCGACGACGTGATCGCCTCGATCAACTATCATCGCGGCCCGGACAGCACCTCGGCCGCCAAGCCGATCGTCGATCCGATCGTCGAGATGAAGGCCGACGGGCCGAACACGGTGATCGTCACGCTGAGCGGGGGCAACGCTGACTTCCCCTATCTGATGTCCGACTACCACCTGCCGATGATGCCTGCGAAGGACGGCAAGATCGATCCGACCTCGCCGGACGGCTGCGGACCTTACAAGGTCGACAGCTTCGAGCCCGGGGTCAACGCCACGCTGAGCAAGCATCAGGGCTACTGGAAAACCGACCGCGGGCATTTCGACGGGCTGTTGATGCTGGCCCTTCCCGATCCTGTAGCGCGGCAAAACGCGCTTCTGACCGGCGAGGTGGATGTCATCAACCAGCTTGACCTGACGACGGTCTCGATGATGGCACGCAACGCATCGATCCGCGTCCTCTCGGTGACCGGCAACCAGCACTTCTGTTTCCCGATGGACACCCGGGTGGCACCGTTCAACGACAACAACGTCCGGCTTGCGCTGAAACATGCCCTCGACCGCCAGGAGATGGTCGACAAGATCCTGTACGGCTACGGCGCTGTCGGGAATGACAACCCGATCGGGCCGACGCAGCAGTACTATGCGGCCGACCTGCCGGTGAACAGTTATGACCCGGACAAGGCCAAGTTCCATCTGGGCAAGGCCGGGCTGACCTCACTCGACGTTTCCCTGTGGGTGGCCGAGGCCGGCTTCACTGGAGCGACGGACTCCGGTTCACTCTATGCGGAACGGGCTAAGGCGGCCGGCATCAACATCACCGTCGAACGCGCACCGAACGACGGGTACTGGAGCAACGTCTGGATGCAGAAGCCGTGGTGCGCCTCGTACTGGGGCGGTCGGGCCACCTGCGACTGGATGTTCTCGACCGCCTATGCGGCAGGCGCACCCTGGAACGAAAGCTACTGGGACAACGAGCGGTTCAACACGTTGCTGCTGCAGGGCCGGTCCGAACTGGACGACGCCAAGCGAGGCGAGATCTATCACGAGATGCAGGCCATCGTGTCGAACGAGGGCGGCGTAGTGATCCCGATGTTCGCGAGCTTTGTCATGGGCATCTCGAACGCGGTCGCGACCCCCGATGTGGTCGGCGCCAACTGGGATCTTGACGGGTTCCGGGCTGTGGAGCGCTGGTGGTTCGCCTGATCCTTCGGGTCATCTGAACGGGCTCCGGCGGGGATACCTCGCCGGAGCCTTCCCGCGACGAGTTGCGCCAGTGCCAGATGATCTACCAGATGGCCGATACAGCCCTGAACCCGAAGCTGCGCCTGCGCGAGTTGATCGGGCGCCCGGCGGAGATGTATCTGGGGCTGAAGGGCAAGGCGCTGGAGACGCGAATCCGGGACCTTCTGGCGCTGATCGAACTGGAGCCGGACAAATACATCGACCGTCTGCCCAGCGAACTGTCTGGTGGCCAGAAACAACGCATCGGCATCGCCCGCGCGCTGGCTGCCGAGCCGCAACTGATCATCTGCGACGAGGTGACGAGCGCGCTCGACCAGATCGTGCAGGAGGGCATCCTGAAGCTGCTCGACCGGCTGCAAGGCGAGTTGAACCTTGCCTACATGTTCATCACCCATGACTTGGCCACGGTGAAATCCATCGCCGATGAGGTGGTGGTGATGCAGCGCGGCGTCGTGGTCGAACGCGGGCCCAAGGCCGCGCTCTTTGCCGAGCCAAAAGAGGACTACACAAACCTTCTTCTCTCTTCCGTGCCCGAAATGGACCCGGATTGGTTGAACCGCCTGCTCGCCGCGCGGGCGGGCAAGTAAACGCAGGGTTGATGCATACAGTCACGTAGGCATCTGGCGTCCTGCAAGACAGGGAGGGCATCCGGGGTGGCCGCAGAGTCACGTTCTTTTCTTTCAGTAAGTATTTGATTACTCTGGTCCAAAGTCGTTGTGTTGTTTGGGATTTCCGATCCTTGAACACGAGCTCAGGAAGGGTGACTCAAATTGCGATCAAGGTCGATCCGCACGATCCGACGTGCCGAACTGTCAAAGGCGGCGTTCGAGGCTGTGGTGCTCTATGGGCTGCGCGGCACGACGCTTGAAAAGGTCGGCGAAATCGCCGGCGTGTCCAAAGGCGTCGTCCTGCACCATTTCAAGGACAAGGGCTCTCTCCTCGAGGCGGTGATCCGCCGCACCAATGGCATGCTCAGCACGTCTCTGGTCGAACTCTACCGGCACGCCGAGACGCCCTATGAACGGCTGTGGGCCATCATCGTCGCGAATTTCCACGAGTCGATCTTCAATCAGGCGGTCTGTCAGGCATGGGTATCGCTGATGGCAGAGGTCCCCCACAACCGGGACAGCCAGCGGGTGCAGACCGCCAACTACGCCCGTGTGGCCAGCAATTTTGTGCATGAATTGAAGCACTTCGTGCCAAGGGCCGAGGCAAGGATCATCGCGCGCCATCTCAATCTGCTGATCGACGGCATCTGGGTGCGGGTCGGCTCGCGGGTCGAACCACTCGACGCAGCACAGGCGATTGGTGACCTTGAATTCGAGTTGATGAAGTTCCTGTCCACGGATGACGAGAGCCTGGCGCAGCACCGAGCGGCACGCGAAAAGATGGAGAACGTCGCCCGCATAGCATTAGGGACGCGCGCCTTTCTGGAAAATTCAATGGCGCGCTGATACTTAGCCAGCAGCCATGCCCCGGGTCAGGTGGTCCGCGATCCGGGCGACGGATTGTCGGGCTTCAGGCAGGTCTTCGTACCATTCAAAGACATGCCAAAGCCCTTCCCAAACCTGCAGGTCAACGGTCACCCCGCAGTCGCGCAGCCTTTGCGACAGCCGCACGGCCTGACTGAGCAGCAGGTCGCGGGTTCCCGTGGTGATCAGGAAGGGCGGAAAGCTGCGGTCGAACGCGCCGTGGATCGGCGAGATCAACGGCTGATCCACCTCGTTCGCCCCGGCATAGTAGCCCGCCGCCAGATGCGAGTTGCGCGCGGACAGCGTCGGATCGCGGCCTTCGTTGAAGGTCAGGCTGTCGCCTGCGTTGCTCAGGTCGCACCACGGCGACAGCAGCACCGCAGCCTCTGGCAGACGCAGTCCGCAGGCTTTGGCCTTGAGCATCCAGGCAAGCGACAGGTTGCCCCCGGCGGATTCGCCCATGATGGCAAAGGGCCTGTCGGCCATCTCGCGGTAAACGGCAAAACCATCGTCAAGGGCCGCTGGCCAGGGATGTTCGGGAGCCAGCCGATAGTCGGGCACGATGACCCGGGCGCCGGTCAGGGCCGAGAGCGGGGCAATGACCGGCAGGTCCTCCTCGGGGCTGCCTTCCACCATTCCTCCGCCGAAGGCGTAGAGGATGGGCCACTCCACTGCCAGATTCAGCGGACGCACCTCCAGGCAGCGCACGCCCCCAAGGACCGTCTCATCTATCGTCACGCCATGGGCCTGACAGATGCGCTGAGCCTCGGCTGTGGCAACGGCCTTGGCCTTCGCTCGCATGCCGGGAAGGTTCCGGGCTGATCTGTCGCGTGACCCTACCTCTTTATCGAGGAAGTTCAGTGCCTCGTCGCTAAGACCAAATGGCGGCTGCATGGCTGGAACCCTGTTCTGACAGCTCTTTCAAGCGGAAAGCATGTTCCTATCTGTGGTAAGAAAAATGACCGATGGTCAAGAAATACCTTGGCCTCTGCACTCTTGATGCCGCCCGCGACGAGACGGTCATCGTCGGTTTGGCTGAAGCCAGTCTTCTGCCTTCGAGCATCCGAACGGTTTTGCAAGGTTCACCACCCCGCGCCTGCGGCCTAACGGCTGACCGGCGGGCAAGGGCTGCTGCAGGCTCGTCTCTCAGTGCTGGACGCGGGTGAAGCTAGGGTGTCTCAAATATTGGTCAGGCATGCGACGCGCGTGATTTTGGCTTCGTAAGCCAAGCAATCGACCCGACAGCAAGGAGACTGCGCGACCGACCATAAATCAGTCATTGACACAATTTACTGACTAACGGTAAGTTTTATCGGATGGCGAAGTAGGAACTGGTGCAGCGTTCAAGCTGATCGCGAAGACTTCACCTTCCGGGAGGAGAGCGCCGTTTGGCGCAAGCACCCTAGGACCTTCAAGTGCATTAAACCTACGGAGCAAGACATGTTTTCCTTCCAACCCAATACGCGCATCAGACCATCCCCGTTCTTCGAGGCTGCGGTCGCGGAGGGGCTGAAGACGGCGAACGTCTACAACCGCATGATCATGCCCACCTCCTTTGGCGATCCCGAAGCCGAATACTGGCGCCTGATGAACGGCGTGTCGCAGTGGGATGTCGGGGTCGAACGGCAAGTGCAGCTGAAGGGGCCGGATGCCGCGCGGCTGGCGCAGATACTGGCCGTGCGGGACCTGTCGGCCTGCAAGGTCGGTCAGGGCAAGTATGTGGCACTCTGCGATCACCGGGGCACGATCTTCAACGACCCGATCCTGCTCAAGCTGGCTGATGACCTGTTCTGGTTGTCCATAGCCGACAGCGATGTGGAGTTGTGGGCGCGCGCCATCGCTGCCGAACGCGGGCTGAATGTTCAGATTTGCGAGCCGGATGTGTCGCCCATGGCCCTGCAAGGCCCCAAGGCCGAGGATGTGGTGGCCCATGTGTTGGGCGACTGGGTGCGCGGGCTGAAATACTTCTGGTTCCGCGAGACCGAAATCGACGGCATCCCGGTGGCGGTGCAGCGGTCTGGCTGGTCGAAACAGGGCGGGTTCGAGATTTATCTCAAGGACGGGACCAAGGGCACGCAGCTTTGGAACATCTTCAAGGAGGCGGGCCAGCCCTGGGGCATCGGCCCCGGCGCGCCTGCCACGCCGGAACGGGTGGAAAGTGGCCTCGTGTCGGTGGGCGGCGATACTGACGACGACACCAACCCTTTCGAGGTGCGGCTGGAAAAGTACGTCGATCTGCATGTCCCCGATGACACCATCGGCGTGCAGGCGCTGCGGCGGATCAAGGCGGAAGGGGTCAAGCGCCATCAGCTGGGTATTGTGCTGCAGGGTGATCGCCCAGCGCCCTTGAGCGTGCGGCGCGAGGATGTAATGCTGAACGGGTCCCGCATCGGCATGCTGACGAACTGCGTCTGGTCCTTCCGGATGAAAGCCAACATCGGCTTTGTCCTGATAGACGCCGCAGTTCCTGTTGGCACCGAGGTCACCGTGGCCCGCGTCGGCGGCCCTGTGCAGGGCAGGCTCGTCGATATCCCGTTCCTGTGATGCAGCACCAGCCCCCCCCGATATCCGGCAATCCGCACGCCGTCTGGGGTCGCGGGCTGTTCTGGCTGGGCTTTTATGCCGTGATCCTGCTGGGCTGGGCCGCACTGATGCAGATAACGGCGTCGCCCCTGCCGGGGCTGACGGCGGCCGAGTATTGGGCCGCGCTTTGCGTTCCGGCCGCAAGCGCCAATCCTTTGGCGCTGTTTGCGATGTGGGGCTTGATGTCGGCGGCGATGATGCTGCCGACCTTCGTGCCTGCGGTCCGGGTTTTTGGCGAGCTTGGATCGGTTCGGGCGTCCAACGGGGCAAGCATGGCGACACTGGTGCTTGGATATGGCGCGGTCTGGCTGGTGTTTTCCGCCCTCGCGGCAGCTTTGCAACTGGGGCTGGCCAAGACGGGCGCGATGACCGGGGCCGGGCAGACCCTGTCGCCTTGGGTCTCGGCGGGGCTGCTGGCCGCCGCCGGGGCCTATCAATTCAGCCCCGCAAAGGAAGCCTGCCTTGCCAAGTGCCGCCACCCCCTGATGTTCTTCATGGAGCATTGGGCGCAGGGGATGAAGCCCGCCTTCGCCATGGGCGCGCGGCTTGGGGTTTACTGCGTTGGCTGCTGCTGGCTTCTGATGCTGCTTGGCCTCATCGGCGGCGCGATGAACCTGATGTGGATGGGGGCCGCCACCCTGTTGATGGTTCTGGAAAAACTGCCCGAGATCGGGCGCTACGTGACCAAACCGCTTGGTGCAGCGCTGTTGCTTGGCGCTGCCGTCCAGGTCGTCTCTGTTTTCTCATCGGGAGGATGAAGAATGTCCAAGGCCCTGCCGGATTGGCGCCTGAAAGGCGAGCTGATCCTGAACTGCAACTGCACCGTGTTCTGCCCCTGCGTGGTGTCGTTGGGCAAGCACCCCCCGACCGAAGGTTATTGTCAGGCCTGGCTGGGCGTGCGGATCGACGAGGGGCATTTCGACGGCGAGAACCTTGGTGGCCTCAACATCGGCATGGTGCTGGACATTCCGGGCAACATGGGCCGCGGCAACTGGAAGGCCGCCGCCTATATCGACGAGCGGGCGTCAGAAAAGGCGTACGGCGGCCTGGTCGACGTCTTCTCGGGCAAGGTGCGCGGAACCACGGGCCTCTTCTCGATGTTGGTCTCCGAGTTTCTGGGCGCACAGCGCGCGCCGGTGGTGTTCGAGACCGAAGGCCGCAAGCGCCGCCTGATGGTGGGAAAATTCATCCAAGGCGAGGTCGAGCCGATCGGCGGCCCTGATCCCGACCGCGAGGTCATGGTGACAAACACCGGCTACTGGATGGGCCCCGACATTACCATCGCCACGGCCAACAAGGGCAAGGTCCGCGCCCATGGCCGGGTCTGGGATTTCGACGGCCGCTCGGCCGAGATCTGCCAGATCGACTGGCACGGCCCGACCTGACGATGCGCGCCCATTTCGAAGCCCCCGAGCGCGGCGAGGCAAACCACGTCGCCCTGTCGCCGCTGTCCTTTCTGCAAAGAGCGGCGACCGTCTATGCGGGTCTGCCCGCAACCAGCCATGATGGCATAACGCGCACCTGGGCCGAGGTGGCGCTGCGGGTCCGGTCTGTCGCGGCGGGACTGGCCGCGCGCGGCATCAAGCCGGGCGACACGGTGTCCGTCCTGGCGCCCAACCGGCCCGAGCTGTTCGAGTTGCACTATGCCGTGCCCCTCGCGGGGGCGGTTCTGAACACGATCAACACGCGGTTGGAACCTGAGACCATCGCCTATGTCCTTGACCACTCTGACTGCTGTCTGGTGCTGGCAGACACCACACTGGCACCGCTGTTGCGGGCGGCTTTCGCGCTGATGGGACGGGTGTTGCCGGTCATCGACATCGGCACAGGCGCGGGGTTTGCCGAGGCAGGCTATGGCGATCTGGTGGCGGCGCGTCCGATGGATTGGGTGCTTCCGGGCGACGAGTGGCAGGCGATCACACTGAACTATACCTCTGGCACATCGGGCAGGCCTAAGGGCGTGATCTACCATCACCGCGGGGCTTACCTGATGGCGACGGGCACGGTCGCAGGCTGGCCGCTGCCGCAGCGGCCGACCTATCTGTCGGTCGTGCCGATGTTCCATTGCAACGGCTGGAACCACCCTTGGGCCATGGCGATTGTCGGCGGGCACATGATCTTTGCCGCCGACATGGCACCGCAAACCTTGCTGCGCGCCATCACGGATCATGGCGTGACCCATCTGGGCGCGGCCCCGGTCATCCTTCAGATGCTGTGCGAAAGCCCCGGTGCCGTGCCGTTTTCGCCAAGGGTCAAGGTGATGACGGCGGGCGCCCCGCCGCCGCCTGCCGTGCTGGAAAAGGCCGCAGCTCTGGGGCTGGAGGTGATGCAGGTTTACGGGCTGACCGAAACCTACGGCCATATCTCGCAATGCCTGTGGCAGGACGATTGGGCAGACCTTGCGCCCGCCGATCAGGCTGCGAAACAGGCGATGCAGGGCGTCGCCTTTCCGATGGTCGAAGGCATCCGCGTGGTGGACCGGGAAACGGGCCACGAAGTGCCCGCCGATGGCGTCACGCAAGGCGAGATTGCCATTCGCGGCAATACCGTGATGAAGGGCTATTACAAGGACCCCGCCGCCACCGAAGCCGCCTTTCGTGACGGCTGGTTCTGGTCGGGCGATGCGGCGGTGACGCATCCCGACGGCTATATCCAGATCCGCGACCGGCTGAAGGACGTGATCATCTCCGGCGGCGAAAACGTCTCGTCGGTCGAGGTCGAGGCCGTGCTTTACCGCCATCCAGCGATCAAGGCCGCTGCGGTGGTGGCCCGCCCGCATGACCGCTGGGGCGAGGCGCCTTGCGCCTTTGTCGAATTGCGCGAAGGGGCCGAGGCGAGCGAGGCAGAGGTCATCGCCTTCTGCCGCAGCCACCTTGCAGGCTTCAAGACGCCGAAATCGGTGGTGTTCCAAGAGCTTCCGAAGACCGCCACCGGCAAAATCCAGAAATTCATCTTGCGGGACACGGCCCGGGCCTTGGGGCCTGTGGCATGACCGCAGCCAAGGAGAAAGACATGACATTCAAGGCTCTGGTCGTCGCGAAAGACGCCGAAGGCACCACCCACGCCGCCGTCAAGGCATTGACCGAAGCGGACCTGCCCGCGGGCGAGGTGCTGATCCGGGTGGAATACTCGACCGTCAACTACAAGGACGGGCTGTGCCTTGGCGCGGGGGGTGGGCTTGTGCGGACTTACCCGCATGTGCCGGGCATCGATCTTGCTGGCACGGTCGAGGCCAGCGACGACGCCCGCTATGCCCCCGGTGACAAGGTCGTGCTGACCGGCTGGCGGGTGGGCGAGGCGTATTGGGGCGGCTATTCCCAGAAGGCGCGGGTCAAGGCCGACTGGTTGGTGCCCTTGCCCGCAGGGCTGACCACGCGGGCCGCGATGGCCGTTGGCACGGCAGGTCTGACCGCGATGCTTGCGATCCTGGCCCTTGAGGCGCATGGGCTGAAGCCCGGTCAGGGCCCGGTTCTGGTGACCGGGGCGGCAGGCGGCGTTGGCTCGGCGGCGGTGGCCATGCTCGCCCGCCTTGGGCACGAGGTGGCGGCGGTCACCGGGCGGCCCGAAACCGAAAGCTATCTGCGCGGCCTTGGTGCGACCCGGATCGTCGCGCGGGAGGAGATCAACGCAACGGTCAAGCGCCCGCTGGAGGCCGAAACCTGGGCCGGGTGCATCGATGCCGTGGGGGGTGCCATGCTGGCACGGGTGCTTGGCCAGATGAAGTACGGCTGCTCGGTCGCAGCCGTTGGGCTTGCGGGCGGCTCCGGCCTCCCCGCCTCGGTGGTGCCGTTCCTGTTGCGCGGCGTGAACCTGCTGGGGATCGACAGCGTGATGCAGCCCTTTGCCAACCGGCAGGCCGCCTGGGCGCGCGTCGCCACCGACATGCCGATGGACAAGCTTGAGGCGATGATCACCATGGCAACGCTGGAGGACCTGCCCCGTCTGGGGCGCGAGATTCTTGCAGGCCAGATCAAGGGCCGGACCGTCATCGACCTGAATGCCTGACATCCCCGGATTGGAAACCAGAACATGACCATCGATCTTGCCGCACTGACCTTGCCCAACCTGACGCTTGACCAGCAGGACGATGGGGTGCTGATCGTAACGCTCAGCCGCCCGGCCAAGCGCAACGCGCTGAATGCCGAAACGGTCGAGGCGCTGGTGACGCTGTTCTCGGCTATCCCGCGCGCCGGGGTCCGCGCGGTGGTGCTGGCGGCGATGGGCGATCACTTCTGCGCCGGACTTGATCTGGTGGAGCACCACGACGCCGATCGCGGCCCGGCCGAGTTCATGCACCTGTGCCTGCGCTGGCACGAGGCGTTCAACAAGATGGAATATGGCGGCGTGCCGATCATTGCGGCGCTGAAGGGCGCGGTGGTGGGCGGCGGGCTGGAACTTGCCAGCGCCGCCCATATCCGTGTCGCCGATGCTTCGACCTACTTTGCCTTGCCCGAAGGCCAGCGCGGTCTGTTCACCGGCGGCGGGGCTACCATCCGCGTGGCGGGGCTGGTGGGCAAGGCGCGGATGATCGACATGATGCTGACGGGCCGCGTCTATCAGGGTCAGGAAGCCGTCGATGTCGGCCTTGCGCAGCATCTGGTCGAGGGATCGAGCCTTGAGGCAGCCCTGACCCTCGCCCGCAAGGCCGCGCAGAACCTGCCCCTGACCAACTTCGCCATCTGTTCGGCCATCAGCCATCTTGGCAACATGTCCGCCCTGGATGCCGCCTATGCCGAGGCGGTCATCGCCGGGGTCGTCAATACCCAACCCGCCGCCCGCGAGCGCCTCGATGCCTTCGCCAAGGGCACGGCCGCGCGCGTGCGTCCCAACGGCTGAGGGCGGGGCAATCGCCGCTCCCCTCTGTCTCCCTTCTCTAAAGCGCTGGCGATACCGGGACCCCTGAAGCGTCTGTCCAGAAGGTGCCAAGTATGGCGCGTGCTTGGGCAGCCATGCAAATGGCAAGCATGTGAAAATTCCCACCCAATAGGACAAGAAATACTCTTTGACATAAAATACTGACCAACGGTAAGTATTAGTCTACGATGATGTTGAAACCCAGCGCTCAAATCAGTGGCGACGGCGTCAACTTCTGGGAGGAAGACATGTTTGCTGGACCCAGGGCATCCGCGATGCCGAACACTGACTGCGCAAAACTGCGCTCTAGTCGGCGCGCATGACCAGCGAACGGGGCCGCAAACGCTAGGCAGCCCTGGGATTGGAGAGCAGATGACCCGCAACGACGCATTGCCCCTGACGAGCACGCATTGGGGAACCTACCGGGCCCGCGTGTCAAATGGCAGGGTCCAGGACCTCTACGGCTTCGAGGCGGATGCCGATCCCTCCCCCATCGGGCGGGGCATTCTGGACGTGCAGGATGGCCCCACGCGGATTGATGCGCCCATGGTCCGACGGAGTTGGTTGGAGGGCGGCCCCGGCAGCCATAGGGACAAACGCGGGACCGACCCTTTCGTGGCGGTAAGTTGGGACGAAGCCAATCGGCTGGTCGCAAACGAACTCGCGCGGGTGAAGGCAACTTTCGGCAATGAAGCGATTTTCGGCGGGTCTTACGGCTGGGCCAGCGCGGGGCGCTTTCACCATGCCCAAAGCCAGCTGCATCGCTTTCTGAACTGCATTGGCGGTTGCACGCGATCCAAGCACACCTACAGCTTCGCCGCGGCCGAAGCGATGATTCCGCACGTTCTGGGCAGCTACCGTGCCTTCCTTGACACCTGCACCAGTTGGGACGTTATCCGCGACAGCACGGACTTGCTGGTTTGCTTCGGGGGCATTCCCCTGAAGAATGGACAGATCTGCCAAGGCGGCACCGGGCGGCACACACAGCGCGAAGGGTTGCTGGCAGCCCATGCGGCAGGGGTGCATTTCGTCAACATCAGCCCCATACGGTCTGACCTGCTGCAGGATGTGGGCGGCGAATGGCTCGCCCCCGTTCCCAATACCGACGTCGCCATCATGCTGGCCCTGGCGCATACGCTGCATGTCGAGGGACTAAGCGACCGGGCTTTCCTTGATCGCTACACGACCGGGTTTGACCGGTTCCTGCCCTACCTGCTTGGTCAGACCGACGGCGTCCCGAAAACCGCAGACTGGGCGGCGGCGATCAGCGAGATCCCGGCCGAGACCTTGCGTGACCTTGCGCGGCGCATGGCGGCGGGTCGCACGATGATTTCCGTCAGCTGGTCCCTGACCCGTCAGGACCATGGCGAACAGCCGTTCTGGGCCGCCATCGCCCTTGCCGCCATGCTGGGCCAGATCGGCCTTCCGGGCGGCGGGTTTGGCTTTGGCTACAGTGCCACCAACCACATTGGCGGCCAGTTCACCGTCCTTCCTGGGGCGGCGTTTCCGCAGGCCCGGAATGCCATCGACAGCTTCATTCCGGTGGCGCGGATCAGCGACATGCTGCTTCATCCCGGTGCCCCGTTCGACTTTGACGGCGCACGCTATGCGTACCCCGATATCAGGCTGCTCTGGTGGGCGGGCGGCAACCCTTTCCACCATCATCAGGACCTCAACCGGATGATGCAGGCTTGGGCCAGGCCGGAAACGATCATCGTGAACGAATGGTGCTGGAACGCGCTGGCCAAGCGCGCGGATATCGTCCTGCCATGCACGACCCCGCTGGAACGGCAGGACATCGCGCTGACGCCACGCGATCCTTACGTCATCTCCATGTCCAAGCTGACCGAGCCTTTTGGGCAGGCCCGCGATGATTTCGAGATCTTTGCGGGATTGGCGGACGAAATGGGGGTGAAGGCCGCCTTCACCGAAGGCCGGAGCGCCGAAGAATGGCAACGCTGGATCTATGACGAAACGCGGGAACGCGCCCGGGCGGTCGCGATCGAGATGCCTGATTACGCACAGTTCCGCCAGGATGGCTGGTTCAAGGTCGACCCGCCCGCCGAGCCGACCATCATGCTGCGGGAGTTTCGCGCCGACCCGTCAGCCCATCCGTTGGCCACCCCGAGTGGCAGGATCGAGATCTTCTCGGAAACGGTTGCCAGTTTTGGCTACGACGACTGCCCCGGACATCCGGCCTGGATGCAGCCCTACGAATGGCTGGGGGCGGGCGACAGGCGCCACCCGCTGCACCTGATTTCGAACCAGCCGGAGACAAAGCTGCACAGCCAGCTTGATCATGGAAGCCACAGCCGGGCGGCCAAGATCGCGGGACGCGAGCCGATACACATCCACCCAAGCGATGCCACTGCGCGAGGCCTTGCCAATGGTGACATCGTCCGGGTCTGGAACGATCGCGGGGCCTGCCTCGCGGGCGTCCGCATCGACGACCACATCCGGCCCGGCGTCGTGCAGATGAGCACCGGTGCCTGGTACGACCCGGCCGATCCGGGCACCCCCGGCAGCCTGTGCAAACATGGCAATCCGAACGTGCTGACGCGCGACAAGGGCACATCGCGCCTTGGTCAGGGACCGACCGCACATTCCTGCCTTGTCGAGATCGCGCGGCTTGACGAAACCCCTCCCCCGATTACGGCGCATGATCCGCCAGTCATCCTGCGGCCAGCGTCATCCGTTTGAAATCTCGAAAGAAAGGACCATAGTTTGGCCAGCCTTCAAGAAGCCTCCGACCTTCAGAACGTGGTCACGATCAGTGCGCGCCGTTTCGAGGAATCGCCGTTCATTGCCCGGACTGGAAGCCCTGCGATGATCCGCGGCGTCTATGCCGACCGCTTCTTTCCCATCTATCTGGGCGAGGATGTGATCGAGAAATACTGGACCCTCCGCCAGAAGGCGCTGATCTTCGACGTTCCGGAAAAGCCCGTCGAGATCGCAGGCCCGGATGCGGTGCAGTTTCTTGAGCGGGTTCTGGCGCGCCGGGTATCAACGATGCGGGAGGGTCGCGGCTATTACGCCATCGCCTGCACGCCGCAAGGTGGTGTCTTCATGGATGGCGTCGTGTTCCGTCTTGGGCAAGACCGGTTCTGGTATGTTCAGGCCGATGGCCCCTTCGAGACATGGCTGATCGCCCATAGTGCCGGATTCGATGTGTCGATTTCTGATCCGAAATCGAGGGTCCTGCAGGTTCAGGGCCCTGCATCCATCGACATCATGAAAGCTGCATCCGGCGGGGCCATCGATGACACGATGGGCTATTTCCGGTCAGGCTTTTTCGATCTGGGCGGGCAGAGGCTTTATGTCTCGCGCACGGGTTTCACCAACGAACTCGGGTTCGAGATCTATACGGATGGCGCAAAGACGGATCACTTAGCCCTTTGGGACCACCTCATGGCCTGCGGGGAACCTTACGGCCTTGAGCTTTCGTCAGCGCGGGCGATGACCATCCGCAGGATCGAGGGCGGAATTCTTGGCAACCTGTCTGACATCGACACATCCATGACCCCTTTCGAGGCCGGGCTCGCGCCTTTCGTTGACATGGAAAAGGGCGATTTCATCGGACGCAGCGCACTGGTTGACCGCGACCGCCGTCCCGTTCTCTTCGGGATCACCTGCCAGACCGCGGTTCCCGCCGCAGGCAGCGTCATCCTTGATGCGGATCGTCCTGTCGGACGCGTTACGGCAGGCGTTCCTTCACCTACGCTCGGCTGTGGCGTGGGCTACGCCCGTTTCTCTGCTCCCGGCGCCTTGATCGGACGCTCTTTGCGTCTCTCTTTGCCGAATGGCGAAACCCATGAAGGCCAGATTGTCGATCTGCCCTTCTTCGACAAAGAAAAGAACATCGTTCGGGGCAATGACCGGCATATCCCCGCGCGTCGCCCCCTCATGCCATTTGACGCAAGATAGAAAGCAGCATCATGACCATCCCTTTGACCAAAGGCGACCCGACGATGCTTGCCGCGCATGACTGGGGATTTCCAGTGCCGATTGCCTATGGCCCGGGACGGCTGGCCGAGATCGGGCAGCGCTGCATTGGCCTCGGCCTCCACAATCCTCTGATCGTCACGGATCGCGGCAGCCGTGACTTGCCCTTCATCGGGCGGCTGCAGACCCTGCTCCAAGATGTGGGGTTGAAGGCGGCCCTGTTCTCGGACATCTCGCCCAATCCGGTGGATGGCGAGATCGGGGCGGGGCGCGCGGCCTTCCTTGCGGGCGGCCATGACGCCATCATCGCGATCGGCGGCGGCAGTGCGATGGATGGCGGCAAGGCGATCTGCCTGACGGCCTGCAACGATCTTGATCTCTGGGCCTTCGAATACGAACAACCGGTGCCGGTCATGGCGCAGGGCTACGCCTTTCCGACGCTGATCACCATCCCCACGACTGCTGGCACCGGGGCCGAAACCGAAAGCACCGCCATGGTCACCCACGCGGCCAAGGGTATGAAGTTCTGCGTCTGGCATCCGGAGTTGAAGCCCGCACTGGCCCTGTTGGACCCGGAGCTGACGGTCGGTTTGCCAAGAACTCTGACGGCTTGGACAGGGGCCGATGCGCTGGTCCATGCCATCGAGGCCTATCTGGTGCCGGGTTTCCATCCCTTGTGCGATGGAATGGCGCTGGAAGGGCTGGCCCTCATCGCAAAGTGGTTGCCCGTTGCCGTCGATGAGCCGCAGAACCAGACCGCACGCGGGGGCATGCTGACCGGGTCTTGCCTTGCCGGGATCGCCTTCCTGAAGGGCCTCGGCCTTGTCCATGCGATTTCCCACATGGTCGGGGCCGAATTCAACACGCAGCACGGTCTGACCAATGCGATCCTGCTGCCGGTGGTGCTGCGTTTCAACCTGCCCGGACAGGAGGACAGGGTTCGCCGCATGGCGCAGGCGATGGACTTGGCAGACACCTCGGTCGAAGGGTTCATCTCGGCGGTCGAAGCACTCCTGGACCAGATCGGGATTCCGAAGTCCTTGGGCGAGATTGGCGTGCCCGCCGATTGCGCCGCAAGGATCGCCGAAAAGGCCCTGAAAGACAGCGCCGCGCGTACCAACCCCCGCACTGCCACGCTGGCCGAGGTCGTTACCTTGACTGAAACCGCCATCGCCAAGGCACGTTGACAAAAGGGACAGGGCAGATGCGCAACCTGACGAAATTCTACATCGCTGGACAGTGGGTCGAACCACTGTCCTCAACCACCCTGCCGGTTCTGAACCCGGCGACCGAGGCCCAGGTCGGCACCGTGGCCATGGGCAACGCCGCAGATGTGGATCGCGCCGTGGCTGCTGCGAAGGCGGCGTTTGCAGGCTTCTCCACCTCCTCCAAACAGGAGAGGCTTGATCTTCTGCATCGGTTGAAGGCCGCGACCGAAAGGCGCTTCGAGGATCTGGCGCAGGCCATGCGGATGGAGATGGGCGCGCCGATCACCATGGCGCGGGCTGCGCAAGCGGATGCGGCGATTGGCCATCTGCAGGGCTTCATCGACGCGCTGGACGAACTTGAAGAGCGCAAGGTACTCGCCAACGGCGACATCCTTTTGCGCGAACCTATCGGTGTCTGTGGGCTGATCACACCCTGGAACTGGCCGATGAACCAGATCGCGCTCAAGGTCATTCCCGCGCTGGCTACCGGATCAACCTGCGTCCTGAAGCCCTCGGAGCACACGCCGATCTCGGCGATGATCTACGCCGAAATCATTGACGAGGCGGGCTATCCGCCCGGGGTGTTCAATCTGGTGAACGGGGATGGCCCGACGGTAGGCGCGGCCCTGTCGCGCCACCCTGACATCCAGATGATGTCCTTTACCGGATCGACCCGAGCCGGGATCGCCGTCACCCGGGACGCCGCCGAAACCGTCAAGCGCGTGACGCTGGAACTGGGAGGCAAGTCGCCGAACCTGGTCTTCGCCGATTGTGATCTTGAGCCGCGGGTGTCGGCATCGGTCCGGGAATGCATGGTCAACACCGGCCAATCCTGCGACGCGCCGACCAGGCTTCTGGTGGAGCGCTCCTGCTATGACGAAGCCCTGCGGATCGCCAAACGGACCGCAGAAGCCATCAGGGTCGGCGACCCCGAGCAGGCGGGGGATCATATCGGGCCCCTTTTCGACAAGATTCAGTATGACCGGGTGCAGGCGATGATCGAAGTGGGGCTTGCCGAGGGCGCGACCCTTCTTGCCGGGGGCCTTGGCAAGCCCGAAGGGGTCACGACTGGATGGTTCGCCAGACCCACAATCTTTTCCGATGTGTCAAACGAAATGCGCATAGCGCAAGAAGAGATCTTCGGCCCCGTGCTCGTCATCATTCCGTTCGAAGACGAGGCTGGCGCCATCGAGATTGCAAACGACACTCCCTACGGGCTTGCCGCCTATCTGCAGACCGGCGATCCGGAGCGGGCGCTGCGCGTCGCCACACGCCTGCGCGCCGGGGCGATCCATATCAATGGCGGAGCCTTCAACTATGGCTCACCCTTCGGTGGCTACAAGCAATCCGGCAACGGACGTGAAGGGGGGATGATGGGATTGGAGGACTACTTGGAAACCAAGACGCTACACGGCTTTGGTTGAAGAACTAACCTTCGCCCCGATTGAACTCGGTAGTGTGCGGTTTTGGCGCGGTCGGCGTCCGGTTGGACTACTATCCAACTGGATTCGCTGCGGTTTTCGCGTTTTTGTTGACCTATTGTTGACCTGGGTTGCGTACAGCAAAAGGCCCCGCTGTTGGGCGGGGCGCATGTCATTGATAACACTAAGTATTTTGGTTGCGGGGACAGGATTTGAACCTGTGACCTTCAGGTTATGAGCCTAAATCGCAGAGATTGCGATAACCTAGTCTTTTCAACCACTTGCGAGCCAAGCCTTTAATTTTGCGCATTTTCGATGCTTGCATGGGGCCATATTCAGCGACGTTGGGCAGCAAACTTGGCGCGAAACATGCATTCGCGGGTTGATGTGGCGTTGATGTAAGCCGACACTAGGTCCACGGATTATGGTCGATTTCAATCCCGGTGCTTTCGTCAAGCGCCCTTGGTTCAGTTGCAAAACCGGAGATCAACGGGCGCCGTTCATTCTCTCCCTTTCACAGTATTTTCCCTAAACTCGGCGGCAGTCTTTCGTCTGTTCATACAGCCACTGGTGCCTCAGAGCGACCGTCCACCGCACCTCTAGGGTAGGATCCGCTAGGTCCGTCAGGAGTCCTTTCGCGCCAGCAAGCCATATCTGTCGTTGCCCTCCTGTCCGGTGAAGGTTTCCACCTTAGCCACCAAACGCGCCGATGCCGGTGGGTCAGAGTTCTCGATAATGATGACCTGCAAGTCCTGGGCCATCTCCGACAGGTGCCGATAGAACTCTTCGGAAAGACTCGTAGCTTTCAATGCGAGTTCGTCCGGCGCTAGCGCACCATGCTTCTTAGATTTCATTGGCTCACGGTAGGTGAGCAACGGAGTATCTAGCACTAGAAAACCCGGGTGCGGCAAATTCTTATCAATGCTGTATACAATCAAAGCCACATTGAAAGCCGCATGCAGGATGGCCCGCACACCTTTGCCATTAGCGGCTCGAGCCTTACCGCCAATGGTCACGTCGTTGGCCGCCAAATCGAATTGGGCTTTATCTGCATCAGGGAAATGCCACTCTTTGAGCACCTTTTTGACGACCTCACCGAAATCGAAAGCAGCAGTCGGATCGGGGCCGACGGAAAGAGAGTCACCATCGCGCTTCGTTGGCTCCGACTCAAGGCCCGCCCTGAGCTTCACCAATTCAGCCCGGCGCAAATACAGGTCGGATACCTTTTGGAGCCTGCCGCGCGCCAAAGCGTAGGCCTCGTAGGATTGTCTCGCCGAAACCTCATGGGGACGACCGGCCTCAATCGCCCGGTCTAATTCGTCGATGTCATCGCCCAACTGTCGCACCAAATTTCCCAATCCGGCCGCTTCGGCACCGAGCGAAGCCATCGTCTGAGTTAATTCGCGCTGCTCAATCTCTATCTTCTTCGCTTCCGCAGCAGCCGCTCGATAAGCCAAGGCGATTTCGTCAGCCGCATGATTATGGCGCTGGGCGCCAGGCGCGGCCCCACAGACGGGACAATCCATGCCGGCCATGGCTACGAGCACGAAGCCTCCCTCTTCGATGGACTGCAGACGTTGCAGGTCCGAGGCATAGACAGCTTGGAGTCGCTCAAATCTCTGCAGGGTAAGTAGGAGTTCGCGTGTGCGTTGCTCGAGCTCGCGCTTGCGATCCATAGCGACACGACGATTGCCCACAAGGTCGTCCAGTTCGGACTGAGCCACACGCAAGCGGTCAAGCAGACCTTCGGAACTGATGTCGAGCTTCTCAAGTTGATCGTCGATCTCCGACTTGTCAGCCTCATCGACAAGCTTGGCATCGAGATCGGATATCAGCTTGTCCGCGAACTCGATTTTGGCAGCCTTTGCGACCTTCTTGTCGCCGGGTTTTTGCACGGCAACCGTGGCAGAGTCGTCCATACCGGTCAGAAGTAGCTTAAAGATGTTGCGCTCGAGCGTCCGATCAGTTGGTGCTCCGGAGGCCAGCACCGGACTGCGAGTGGCGATTATATCTTCTTCGGAAACGACCATATAAGGCGCCAACAGCCGTATTGATAAGCTGGCCTTTTTTCCGTTGGCGTCCTTCACTATTTGCTTTCCAGAAAGGCCGATAGCATCGAGTAATAGATGAGAGACCGTATCGGTGCGCTTCGCATCGTGTTGACCCAGAAGTGGTCTGCCTTCTTCCACTCCTGCCGATCGAATAAGACCTTCATAAACCTTGAAGGTGCCCCCCCGCGTTGCCCGATAGAGCGTGATTTGGCGACCACCAGGTAGCTCCAAGCCAAGCCAAACGCCGCTATACGTCGCTATTTCTTCATTCACAGGCAAAGACTTCGACGCGCCAATCATGAAAAGGATAGCTTCAGTCGCGAAGGACTTGCCTGTATTGGAAGCTCCATAAAGAATGTTAAGACCATCCTGAAACTCGAGCGCAGCTGGCTCGACCTTCGGGCCAGTGAACACAAGATGCCTGAGCCTAATGCCTCTCATTTTCCGACTCCGGTCGGCGTTTCGTCGTAACGAAATTCAGCGGTCCAGCGGCCGATCTTCGTTTCAACCATCTCCCGCAATTGCGGTACGGACAGCTCTGAAAAACGCGTTGCGATCCACGATGCTCGACGCTTAAGTTCGGTCGAATAAGGTGTTTGCAAGAGGTCCAGATAGCTTGGAGCTTCCTCGCTGGCGGCAAAATGAACGCCATCCTCGGACTCATGGACCTCAATTAGGTGAACCTGCTGCATAAGGCGTACACTTCGCTCAACCAACTGGCGGCGCACGAGCAATTCTCCGGCACGATTTGGCAAATCAGGATGAAGGCTGACTGGGACATTGTCACCATCTAGGTCCCCCGTGTGCACCACAAGGTGATCGAACCAAGTCAACTCCAGTAAATCACAGCGGCGGGGATAGAGCGCCTCTAGCACCACCAAGGCTCGGATACCCGTTTCCAAGGTACTGTTAAACGGATGATTTTTCTGAGGAACTCGTTCTACTTGTGCCACGGCAGGCGGCCTTCGTTCGCGAACTGGTGACAAGTTCCTTGCTTCACCTGTGGGGAGGCGTGCTTCCCAAGAATGCCAGATGGTTGAAGTATGCTGGCGTGCTTCATGACCTGCGAGACCCTAGTGAGACCATCGGGGTGGGACTCGCGATGGGTTTCGGCCACGCCATGATAAATTTCGTCCTTGAATGCAAGCAGATAGTCATCTGGCGTCGAATCGCGATAGAAGCGATCAAATTCGACTGCATCAAAGAAGCGAGTTCGCTGGTCTCGTAGATGTGTTCCGTGGTCTGCGCTCGCCAATGCGGCAGCGGCAGTCGGATAGCTCGCCGGTCCCTTGGCATTGTAGCAGTGTAGCAACTGCCCAACATAGACCGATTCTTGGCCCTCCACTTCATGGGGGACGACGCCCCTAGGTGCCCGTCCGGGGTCTTCACCAAACCACTTTACCAACGCGGGCATGCAGGCCCTGTCGTTCACCAATCGGTTGGCATCAAACCACGAAACCTGTTTGAAATCGAACGCTTCGATCTTGGTTTTTATGGCAAGTGTTAGCGGCACAACTTGTTTTTCAATCAGCTTTGCCGAGATGCTATCATTCCATTGACTTAGAAATGTCTGGCGCATCTGCTCGGGGTGAGCGAGCGCACTCTGTACGGCACGTTGAACGCCGCGCGGTGCCACGAAAACATAGGCTCGCGGTAGGGCAAATTCTCCATTTGCAGTGTGCATGAAGATTTTGCCTATCTCGACCAAAACCGATGGCATCGAAAGCGTTCGGCTGAGCTGCTTGCACTGGAAATTGTCCCATGGGCCTTCCAGTCGGCGGTCCGTGACATAACCCGTGACGTCACGCCCCATGTCACCAGTGCCGCGCCACAACTCATGGCTGTGGTATTCCTTCTTGCGTTGTGCCAACCAATCTTCGACGAACTCATCTAAGGCATCGTCTGAAAGCGCTCGAATCTGGGCCGCATAGTTAGGACGCATTCAAAAATTCTCTTTCGCCAGCACTATCGATCAGACATTCCTGATATAGCATTTCCAAAACGGCAAGCGCCCAGTTTCCCGCAAAGCTGGTAAAACGTCTCTTACTGCCGGTTGAGTACGTAACGGACGGTTCAGCGCCTGTTTGCTCCCCTCACGGCAACACCCCAACATCCCAGCGTTGATGCCCCTTCACCAGCTCCCGCAGCTCAGCTGGGGCGACAACCTCGACTTTGTCGCCCCACTGGTACAGATGCCAAGCCATCTCGACCCAGCCGCTGGCGGTGAACGCGACGCGCAGCGCGTCGTCTGGTTCATCGGTCACCACTTGGTTGGGGTGGAATTCGAATTCGCGCGCCGCGGCGGCTGCGCTGGGCGCAAAGCGCCAGATAACCTGTAGGTATTCTGCATCTGAGTGATAGGAGCCGAACGACTGGGCCGCGTAGGCGTCCAGGTCGAAGTCGGGGTCGCGTGCGAACGACTGCCCAGTGATCTTGGCGCTGCTGATGCGATCCAGCCGGAAACGGCGAAAATGCCGTCCGTTACCGAGGTCGCGGGCGATCAGGTACTGCCGGATTCCCAGCAGCAAGCCGTATGGTTCGACCATCCGGTTCAGCGCGGCGGCGTCATTTGCGCCCTGATAAGCGATGGTCAGGGAGAACGGCGCTTTGATCGCCACGGCAATTGCGCCCAGCACTTGGGGTTCGACCTTGACGCGTGGACCCGGGCGACAGGCATATCCCTGTGCTTCAAGCATCGCGCCCGCATCCACTTCCGCCCGCCGCGCATGCGACGTCGGCATCGCGGCCAGCAGTCGATCCCGCAGAGAGATCAGAGCGGTGACATCATTGGTGGCGCCTTCGCGCTGGGCGCGACGGATGCTCATGTCCAGTGCGGCAAGTTCGCTGTCACGGATCCCCTGCATGCGAAGAAACTTGGTATCATCCAGCTTCCACCAGCGCCGCCGATCCTGGTCGGTCGAAAACTCGATGCTTGGGAACGCGGCCTCCAAGCCACGGATCATGCGCTGTGCGGTCCGCATGTTGACGCCGAACTCTTGGGTCACCTCGACGAGGCTTACACCCTTGTGCCGGGCGGCCGCCATTTCGGCCAATCGCATCAGATCCAGGCTCTTCTCAAACGCCATCGCGATTCTTTTCCTCCACGTCAGGTTCTTACGGGGAGTATGGGGCAGGATCATCCTTAGGGCGAATCATTTGAATAGAAAGCAACCTTTAGATGCAGATGTGATGCCAGTAGTCGCCGCAGCTTTGGTGGATCACCCCGCCAGAGCTACGGTATTTCAAGCCGTTAAGGAAGATGGACAAAACGATGAAGCTGCCCCAGCGCGAATTTTACACCCTTCAAGAAGTAGCCGCCCGTTGGGGCTGTACCTTGGCCGACATTGCGGGTTGGTCGACCGCTGGCCAGCTGGATGTGGTCACCGGCATCCCGCCCACGTTTTGCGGCACGAGGCGCGTCGCGGGCACCGTTATCATCAGCACCATGGACATTCTGCCGATGTTTCGCCGCACGGGGACCGGCCCTCAAAACGCGCACCTGCGTCGCCTGCGCACCGAAGAGGCGGCTGACTGGCTCTTTGTGACCGATCCGCCCGAGGGCGTGGATGTGTCGATTGCGGATCTGATGGTGCGCAGCAAGCAGGTCCAGAAGTGCGAGGACACGCATGATCTGCTGCGCCGGGTCAGTGGTGGTGCCGGATCAGCATCGCCCTATGATTGGGATGGCATGACCAAGGCCTTCCTGATCCGCATTCATGAACGCGGTATCCCGGCATCCAAGGCCGAAATGATCGGCGATATTCAAGACTGGTTCGTCGCGCATTCGAATGGCGATGACGTCCCCAGCGAACGGACCATCCGGCGCCATGTCGATGATCTGTGGAAGATGCTGACCGACCTGAAAAAGGACGAGGGCGGGTGAACCGGCGCGGAGGTCAGGCCTGTTTGCGATCAACGTCGGCATCATGGACCAGCGTCGGGCGGGGCCGAAAGATATGCGCCACCGCATCGACACCCGCTCGCAGGGGCGAATCCATCAGATGTGCATAGCGCTGGGTCGTCTGCATCTGCGTATGGCCCAGCAGTTTGCCGATCATTTCCAAGGATGCGCCACCGCTGACCAAAAGGGACGCGAACGTGTGGCGCAGATCGTGGATCCGCACATCGGGCAGGTTCGCGTCCCTCTGGACGTTGATCCAGAATCGGCGGATTTCCTTCACGGGCTGGCCCGGCACATCGCCGGGAAACAGCCACTGCACACCGCTTGGTACCAGCAGTTGGCGTTGACGCACGATGGCCGCCACATCGGCCGACACCGGCACCCTGTGGACCTTGCGCTGCTTGGTGGTGGCCGCCGGTTTTGACCAGATGCCAAGCTCTAGATTGAACTGTTCAAACCGAGCTTGCCGTACCTCCCCCAGCCGCGCCCCAGTCAGCATGCACAGCCGGATGATCCCGGCAGCACGCTGATCCTTGGCTGCATCCAGTGCGGCGGCCAGACTGACGATTTCCTGCTGGCTCAGGAAGCGCTCGCGCGCGGATTCGATGCGGCGGTGAAACGCGGCGGCCGGGTTGTCCTCGCGCCAGCCCCAGTCGATGGCCAGCGTGAACATCTTGCGCAGCACCTCCCCCACACGGTTGGCGCGCACCGGCGTGGGCTTGGGGCCCTGCAATTTGCGGGCCCGGTTGTTGGGCTTTTCCTTTGCCGGGCGTGCCCTGCCCTCGGCGATCTTTGCCAGCAGCTTTGCCACATCGGTCTTGGTGATCGCGGTCACCAGCTTGTTGCCCCAGAGCGGTGTCACCAGCTTGGCCAGCATCGCCTTCTGATCTGCAGCATTGGCCGGGGCCAGTTTGACGACATGCTCCGCGATGTAGCGCTCGATCATGTCGCTGACATGCGGGGCGGTGCGCAGTTCGCTCTTCCCGGCCAACGGATCGCCACCCTCGTCAATCTCGCGGCGCAACTGTCGGGCACGGTCTCTGGCGGCGGTCACTGTCCATTCCGGCCAGCGCCCGATGGTGATCCGGCGCTGGCGACCGGCATAGCGATAATCCAGTGTGAAGGCCCGGCTTCCGGATCGGTAGATGCACACGGCGAAACCGCGCACCTCGGTGTCGAAGATCTGGTAGTCCCTCCCCTTTACCGGCATGGGTTCGCGGACCGATTTGTCGTTCAATCTCATACGCTTGGGCATGTCACCCTCCTATCAATGCCCTTGTCATGACGCGTGGATTCGCAGGCTTATCAAGGTAGTCATGGGCTTGTAGGCGGCGGGGAGGCACTGACCGGCGGTGAATGACACTGGCTGGCACTGGCCTTGCACCCCGGTGCCGTTCGCGTCTGGGCGGGTTTCGGGCATGACAGGCGTGAACGGCGGTTTTTTCACCAGGATGATCGCCGCACGACCTGCACGCCAGTGCTGCCCAATTTCGCCCGATGCCGCGTCGCTCGGAAAATCCCAATAAAATCAATCACCGGCAGCCGGGTGCAAAGCCACTGTCACTCAGTGTCACAGCGCCGTTCGTGCCCAGCCGCCCGCATCCCTTGTTTTGCAGGGTTTGGCGCATTTGTGGTCTCCATCCGCGCCGGTTGCCACCTCAACAAGACAGTAGGAACGACGCGCTGCACCGCAGCATGAATTCGGCCAGAATCGCGAAACCCCAATAAAACAAGGGGCGGCACGGGGGTGCCAAGCCAGTGTCATTCACTGTCACTGAGTGCCTTCCCGCCGTCCCCGCCGATCTGCGCCTTCTCAAACCGGCATACGCCCCGTTCGGGCAACAACCGGGAGAAGACGCATGACGCAGACACATCGACATCCCGCGGCACCACCCGCGCCCTTGATGGCGGGATGGATCAGCCGCCTTGACCTGGCGCGCGAGCTTGGCCTTTCGGTCGACACGCTTCGGCGCTGGGACGACCGGCGCACTGGCCCTGCCTGCGTGCGAGCCGGGCGCACCATCTACTATCGTCGCGCCGTTGTTTTGGACTGGCTGGAAAAGCAGGAGAGCACCAAGCGCGCAAACGGGAAGGGCCGCAAATGACGAGCCTCCTGTCCCACCCGCCCGTCATTCCGAACTCCGCCACCGTCGATTGGATGCATGACCGCCTGACCGAAGCGCGCGTCGTCCTCGCGGACACAACCCAGCATCCGGACTCGCTGGTCATCCTCGCCGCACGGGTCGTCGTCGGACAGACCGACGATGCACGCGAATGTGGTGACGCCATCGACCTGTTGCGCCTGCTGGACCGACGCCCTTTGCATGCCATCGCGGCGGCCGCCTTCCCGAAAGGCGGTGCGGCATGAACCGGCGCAGCACACCCGAGGCCGATGCCCAGCGCGCAATCGTGCAGGCCTTGCGCTTCGCCCTGCCCCGCGACGCCATCGTGCATCATTGCGTCAACGAGGTGACCGAGGCCGGGCCCCGCGGCGCGAAGCGTCAGTCGATCCTTGTCGGCATGGGCGTTCATGCCGGGTTTGCCGATCTGATCGTGATCTCCGGCGGCCGCGTGCTGTTCCTCGAGGTCAAAAGCGAGACCGGCCGATTGCGCAAATCGCAAGAGGTCTTCCGCGATACCGTTTGCGCGCAGGGCTTTGGCTGGGCGCTGGTGCGCTCGGTCGACGACGCGCTGGGCGCGCTGGCCGACAACGGCTTCACCAGCCGCGCGCAGCTGCCAGCGCGGAGGGTTACGCCATGAGCCACGACGCCACCAACTGGGCCATCCAGCGGCGCGGGCTGAAGCCGACGACCAAGATCGTGCTCTGGCACCTCTGTGATCGTTTCAACCCCGACTTCGGTTGCTTCCCGTCGCAGGATCGGCTGGCCCATGATTGCGAAATCAGCCGGTCCACCCTGAACGAGCATCTCGACCGGCTGGAGGCGGAACAGCTGCTGCGGCGGGTGCCGCGCATCGATCCCGTCACCAAGCGCCAGCTGCCGACACGCTACATCTTGGGGTTCGAGGAAGGCTTTGCACCACATGATCCGGAGCCATGTCCGGAAATCGGACACGGGCTTTTGCACTTCGGCCATGATGCTGAAACTGCGTGTGAAATCGCCACCATCCCAGCTGATCTGGTCGAGCCGTGTCCGGAGATCGCACACGGCTATCCGCAGGAACCCGTGTCCGGATTTTGCCCCGACCCGTGTCCGGAAAATGCCGAAAGCCGTGTCCGGAATCCGGACACTAACCTTGTAAGAGAACCACTAAGTAAACCAGTAAAGGAGGAGGAGGACGCGCAAGCGCGTGAGGCCGAATTTGATCGGTTCTTCGCAGAACTGCTTGCGGCGCTGGGCTTCGCCGCCAATGCCACCCTCCCCGCCTGGTGGCAGGGTTGGCCAGCCCGCACCCATGTTCGCCGCTGGATCGACGATATCGGGTTGTCGCGGAAGCGGATCATCGAGGTCGCCCTTGAGAGCCGTACCGATCATCCCAATCCGCCTGATGGCCCCAAGGCCCTCGACAGGTTCATGGAACGCGCCGTCCAGCGCGATGCACAGACGGCCATTGCGACGGCCAAAAGCCAAAAGGCAAAGCGGCGGCGCAAGCGCGAAGACCCTCCCCGGCTGAGCGACGATGAAAAGGCGGCGTTCTACGCCAAGATGGTCAACGCCGACGGCTTCCTGCCGGTCAGCGCGATCAACAACAGCATCCGCGACCTGATGCTGGTGCGCGGCTTGGTCACCCCCGAGCGCCTCCGGCTGCGAGGGGTGCGGTGAATGGTGTGGTGTCACGTCCCCGGCACGGATTGTCCCTCTGCGCAGGCGGCGGAGGCTTGGATCTGGGCGTCATGCTCGCCGAACCCGGTTTCCACACCCGCGCCTTCGTCGAGTGGGAGGACTGGCCCCGCGCCGTTCTCATCGCCGCCCAGCGCGCAGGGTATTTCGCCCCAGCCCCGATCTGGGATGATCTTCGCAGCTTCGATGCCCAGCCCTTCCGCGGCGCCTTCGACATCGTCCTCGCCGGATATCCGTGCCAGCCGTTCAGCGCGGCCGGAAAGCGCGGCGGGGCCGAGGACCCGCGCCATCTCTGGCCAGAGGTCGCTCGCGTCATCGTCGAGTGCGGCCCCGAATGGGTCTTTCTCGAAAATGTCGCGGGTCACGTCACCCTCGGCCTCGAATCCGTTCTGCGAGAGCTTTGGCGCATGGGCTACACGCCTGCGGCGGGCCTGTTCAGCGCGGCAGAAGTCGGCGCGCCGCACCAGCGGCTCCGGATCTTCATCCTGGCCCACACCGATGAGCCTGCATCCCGGCACCGCCAATTACAACCCGGCAGGGAACAGCGACTTCACCCGCAAGGCGGAAGCGTTGGCGCTGGGTATCATCAACTGGTCGACGCCGAAAGCGACCGATGGCGCGAAGGGTGGGCCGGGCCAGAGCTATGGTTCGGGCGGGACGCCACCCTTGCCAGCGCAGGCGGCGCAGTGGCCAACCCCAGCGGCGCAGAACTGGAAAGGATCCAGCGAGGCCAGCGTGACCGGGGCCGATGGGAAGTCCCGGCTGGATATCCTGCATTACCGAGCGGAACAGGGCTTCACCCGCCCGGACCCGGCGATCACGATGGATGGCGCGCGGTTCTCACCGCACACCCCGATCTCGCGCCCGCTCTGGGCTTCGATGATTGCCTCGCATGGGCGCGTCGTCTCGCGGCGGATCCTGAAGGGACGATCACGGCGGCGGCTAAACCCGATCTTCGTCGCATGGCTGATGGGTTGGCCCATCGGGCACGCGCTCTGCGCCTGCTCGGCAACGGAGTTCACCCTCTGGCAGCAGCACATGCGTGGCGCTCTCTCGCTGCTGCCCATGGCCTCGGGCCCGTGGATCTGGCGGCCGACGGACCCGGCCCAGCGCCCGGCGCAGATGTCCCTGTTTGAGGGGATGCAGCCATGAGCGTCTATGGGCGGATTGGGCCCGCAGGCGGCACGAAAGTGAAGCGGGCGCTGGGCGTGCAGGCGGCGCTGGAATGGGCATTCCGGGTAGAACAGGCGCAGCTGGAACTGCTGCCGCCAAAGGACGTGACCGAGGAAGGTTTCGGCTTCGGCCTCGAATACGTCCTGCTGCAACGCGCCATGCTTGGCTGCAAGGTGGAAGGCGGCCAGCACAAAATGGGCAGCTATACCCACCCGGATGCCGAGGTGATCGCAGCCACCGTCGCAAGCATGCCCGACCGCCTCGGCGGCATCCGCATGGCGATCCAGGTGGCAGAACTGGCGCGCGCCGGTCTGACCCCGGACTGGATGCCGGGCGTTGTCCCGCGCTGCGTTCCGTTAGAAATCAAGACCAACCAGCATGGCGAGCGGGCAATGACCATCGTCGTCGGCACCGAGCGGGTGAAGACGCGCGGCAAATGGCGAACGGTTGAGTTGTTGGCTTGCCCGGTAACTTGGCGGTCGCATCCGGAACAGATCGCATCCGCCCGACGCGGCTATGAGGATTGGTGGCAGGCGCTGGGCTGGGTGCGGGACGGCTTGCTTGCAGGTGGCATGCTGCAGGAGGTCGAAGTGACGGCGGCGATGCCGAAGGTGCGACCGTGGGAAATGGGTAACATCGACGCAATGGGCGGCAAGCGGACCGACGGCGGCGCGGCATCGCACTCGCAGCAATCCAGCGAGGCAGCCGTTCGCTAACCGCGGCAGGATCGACTGTGATGTGCCAAAGTCGGTCGAGGTTGTAGAGTATCTCAGTGGCGAACCGCTCGGCGTCGTAAGTTGGCAATTCCCGCTGCCCACCATTCTGCCAGATCAAGCAACGGTATCACCTACAGCCGCGGCCTGTATGTTGGAGCAAGTGAAATCGTCCCTTGCCATTGGGCAGTGGGATGGTGCAGCACGATGCCACATGAATGAGAGCTGATGAATACCCAAATGAAGCGGAGCCATCTGGCATGATCCCTAGCCAAGACCTGGAACTGACGGTCATAGTCCCGACTAGGGACAGGCCGCAGCTTCTTGCAGCGGCCGTCCAGTCAGTGCTCGCCAGCTTGCCAGCTTCCGCAGAAGTGCTGGTAGTTGATGACCGCAGCGCGCTGCCTGTAGCAAGCTTGATGGCAGACCTAGACCCTCGACTGCGGGTCACTACCAGCGAAGCAAACACTGGCGCTGCTGGCGCGCGCAACTGGGGCGTGGCGCATGCCCGCGGACGGCGTATCCTTTTTCTGGACGATGACGACCTGATGATACCCGGCTATCCCACCTGGGTGCTAGAACAGCAGTCTGACTATGGCTTTGCACCGATCTTAAGCTTTCGGGGTATGACAGCGCCATCTATCGGCGCCTATCCCGGAGGTCCGGGGAAACCTGTTGTAGACGTGCGCCCCTTCCGTCACCAAATTGCCGGGCTCGGCTGTGGCTTCTGGATTGATAGAGCGGCGTTTCTCGCCACCGGTGGAATTGCCGAGGATATCCGGGTGAATGAAGATACCGAGTTTTCCATTCGACTGCTCCGGGCCGGACTGCGGGGAATGCGCGCCCCTGCACCAGCTGTAATGGTTCGCCAGCATGACGGACTTGGTGGAGAGCGCGGCCATCTGACTGCCGCCGCCAAGGCTGGCGAGCGGGCGGGTTTTTTTGGCATGATCCTTTCGCGCCATGCCGATTGGCTGACCCAGCGGCCAGATGCGGCAAAGCACCTGTTGCAGCGCCAATTGAAACTGCTGGCGCGGGCGCGTGACGGAGCGGGCGCGCGGGCGGCTCTGGCCTCGCCGCTGGCAGCACCGCATCGGGTGTCGCTGCGGTTTTACGCGCTGGCGCAGACACTCTCCCTCCGGCTGAGAGGGCGGTAGGCCTAGCCTTGCTCTGCGGACCCCCTCAGGCTATGGGGGGCGGGGCAGCCTGGCCAGGCGTAGAAAGGGTGCGGCGCTTGCGGATACTCGTCACAGGAGCGAGCGGATTTGTCGGCACTGCCGTTATGGCTGCGCTGAACGAGGCCGCCCTGCCCGCGATCACAGCGGGTCGCCGCCCTGTGGACGGCGTAGAGTTCATTGAAGTTGACCTTCTGAAGGAAACCGACCTGACCAGCATTGTCCATCGATCTGGGGCAAGTCACCTGATCCATTTGGCTTGGGAGGCTGATCACGGGGCCTATTGGTCGCATCCCGACAACCCGCGCTGGGCCATTTTAACTGCGAGACTGGTTGACGCATTTTGCAAGGCCGGTGGCAAAGGGATCGTAGTGGCCGGATCATGCGCGGAATACGATTGGTCACAGGGCTGGTGCCGAGAGGAGCTGACACCCTCTTTGCCGGCGACGCTCTATGGCTCCGCCAAAGACACGGCGCGGCGGCTTTCCAGCGACATTGCTAGGATTTACAGAGTGCCGCTGGCCTGGGGGCGGCTCTTCCATTGCTTTGGCGCGGGCGAGGATCCGCGCCGGCTGGTGCCATCAATCTTGGCCGCCCTGCGTGGTGAACGGCCTGCCTTTGCCATCGACGGTGACGCCCTTCGGGATCTCCTGCATGTTAGCGACACGGGTGCTGCGCTGCTGAAGCTACTGGCCGACGGCGCAGATGGGATTGCAAATGTCTGTTCCGGGGTGCCCGTGCGGCTGCGCGAGATCGTGACCGGTCTGGCGCAGCTGACAGGCACTGACCCTGACCCTTTACTTGCTCTTGCGGCTCCCCGTCCTGGCGAGCCCCGGCTGCTGGCCGGAGAGCCCGCGCGTCTGACGTCTCTGGGTTGGGCGCCACGCCTGACCCTTGCGCAGGGGCTGAAACTTCATGCACAGGACTGGATATGACGAACTTACTTCCTTGTCCGGTCTGCGATGCAAAGTCTGGCCGCCGGTTCTTGCTTCGGGACAGTGTTCCGGTCCAGCAGAACATCCTGGTCGCAAGTGCCCAATCGGCGCGGATGGTGCCACGAGGCAAGCTGGACCTACATGTCTGCGAGGACTGCAATTTCGTCTGGAACGCGGCCTTTGAGCTAGACCTGCTCGATTATGGTGCCGACTACGACAACACCCAGTCCTGCTCGTCCGCCTTTGACGCTTATATGGACGACTTGGCGCGCGAATTGGTCGAAGACCGTGACGTTCGCGGCGCGCAGGTGGTCGAGATAGGCTGTGGCAAGGGACTATTCTTGCGCAAGCTTGTGACCTGGCCCGATAGTGGCAACAGCGGCATCGGCTTTGACACGAGCTATGTCGGGCCGGACCAAGACCTAGATGGACGCCTTCGCTTTGAACGCCGCTTCTATGACGAGACCTGCCTGGACGTGCCCGCCGATGCCGTGGTCTGTCGCCATGTCATCGAGCATGTGCCCGACCCATTGGCTCTCTTGAAGGCCGTCCGTTCGGCGCTGGCTGCTGCACCTCATGCCCGAATCTGGTTTGAAACGCCCTGCGTCGACTGGATACTTAGGGGCGAGATCCTGTGGGACTTCTTCTACGAGCATTGCTCTCTTTTTACCGCAGGGTCTCTGTCGTACCTGTTCCGCCGCGCAGGGTTCGAGGTGCTTTCAGTCCGCCACATCTTTGGCGGCCAGTATCTTTGGCTTGAGGCGAGGCCAGGCGCGGCTGACTGTCGCCGCACGCCGCAAGAGACCTCAGCCCTGGCGTTGGCCTATGGCGACCAAGTGGAACGGTTGCGCCGGGATTGGGCCACACGTCTGGCTAAGTTGGCCGGAACAGGCCGGGTGGCGCTGTGGGGTGCCGGGGCCAAAGGGGCTACATTTGCAAACCTGGTGGACCCCGAAGCTACCATCATCGATTGCGTCGTCGATCTGAACCCCGCCAAACAGGGCCGTTACATCCCCGGCACCGGACATGCCATTGTTCCCCCGGCCGCTCTCGCCGACCGGGGAGTGACGGATGTTCTGGTGATGAATCCCAATTATCGCGCCGAAATTGCAGATCAACTGGCCTCGCTAGGCGCCAGGATCACCCTTCTCGATTGGAGTAGCCCGTGAAGCTGACCCTCGACACCGACACCCGAACCCTGACCCTGACCGACGGCGATACCGAACGGACTCTGGATCTCTACAGCAAAGAATCTTTTGAAGCCTTGTCGCGGCAATGGGTTCGGGTCGGCTGGAATCAGAAATACCAGTACAGCTTCAGTTGGATGGGTCGACCGATGATCCAGTTGCCTGAGGATGTTCTGCGGATGCAGGAGGTGATCCATGCGGTCCAGCCTGATGTGATCGTCGAGACCGGCGTCGCGCATGGCGGGTCGCTGGTCTTCTATGCATCGCTGTGCAAGTCGATGGACAAAGGCCGTGTCGTCGGCGTCGACATCGAAATCCGCCCGCATAACCGCTCCGCGATCGAAGCGCATACCCTGTCCGGATTCATCACCATGATTGAGGGCAGTTCGACCGATCCTGCGACTGTCGCGCAAGTGCAAGCCCAGATAAGGCCCGGCGAGAAGGTTATGGTGATCCTCGACTCCAACCATAGCTACAGCCATGTGCACGACGAATTGCTGGCCTATGCTGATATGGTCAGCCCGGGATCCTACATCGTCGCCACCGATGGCATCATGTGGGATCTGGCCGATGTGCCACGTGGTCAGCCGGATTGGGCCACCGACAACCCGACCCGCGCCGCCGCCGATTTCGCCGCCCGCGACAGCCGCTTTGTGCTGGAACAACCCGCTTGGCCCTTCAACGAAAGCGCACTGGCCGAGAACATCACCCACTGGCCCGGCGCCTGGCTGCGGCGGGTTGAGTGATGGTTCAGCGGCCCCGGAACTGTCGAACGCGGGCCTGAAAAACCCGCAAGAGGCGATGACAGCGCTTGTTAACATAAAAGGGCATCGCTGCACGGATCAGGCCACTTGTCAGCGGATCGGTCTTGGCGTCTGAAAGCAGGCTCAGTGCCGCTTGATGGAAGCGGGTATTCCGGCCGCTGATCTCACGATAGGTTGGCTTGTGCCGCTCAACATATCCGCGACTTGACGGGATGATGCGCTGGCGGAAGATGGCTTGCGTGTCGCCCCGAATGCCATCGCGGATCGCGGTATGAAAAATATTTAGGTGATCTCCGCCCCAAGGATCGAGATAGACAGAGCGGACCGCTGAAAAGGATTCTTCGATGGCAGCCCTGCTCCACAGACCGTAAAACCAGCTCGCCTCGCCCCGAAACAGTTGAGACATGACGCGTGGTGCCACCGGCCCGGTATCTGAAGCCTGATAAGGGATGAGTTTGTCTGCCTTGGCGTCGCCAAACTCCTGTTGCACGGTGCCTACGGCAAGACGCAATCCGGGATGTGCGTCATGCAACCCAACCAGTCGGGCAAGATAGTCCGGCTCTGCAACGTCATCGAAGGCGCGCCACATGAACAGACGTGCTGCTGTTGCGTCTCGAGCCGCCAGAAAATTTGTCATCACATCGTGCGTTGCCGCGTGCCGCAGATGCCGGAACCTCGGGTCGCGCGCCGCCATCTCGGCACAGATCTCCGATGTGCCGTCAGTTGAAGCATTGTCAGAGATGACGACCTCAAAGTCCTGGTAGGTCTGCGCAGCAAGGCACTCCAGACATTCGCGGATCAGACTTGCTCCGTTGTAGACAGGGACACCGATCGAGACGCGTGGCATGTGGAGCTTTCGGCAGTTGTGCTTCCGGCTCTGGTTATTGTAAGTCTTTGCCACAGTAAATGGGGAGCGGCAATGCAGGCTGTCATTCTGGCCGGAGGATATGGCACGCGGATTTCCGAAGAAAGCCATCTGCGCCCCAAACCCATGATCGAGATCGGTGGCAAGCCGATCCTGTGGCACATCATGAAGATCTATGCGGCCCACGGCATCACCGATTTCGTGATCTGCCTGGGCTACCGCGGCTACATGATCAAGGAGTACTTCGCCAACTACATCCTGCATTCCTCGGATGTGACGATCGATGCCCAGACGGGAGAGATCACCTATCACAACTCGATCGCCGAGCCCTGGAAGGTCACCCTGGTCGACACCGGCGAAGGCAGCATGACCGGAGGACGGCTGAAGCGGGTGCGGTCCTATCTGAACGGCTCCTTCTGCATGACCTATGGCGATGGCGTGGCCAATATCGACATTGGTGCGGAAGTGGCGTTTCACAAGGCACATGGGCGGCAGGCGACGCTTGCGGCGGTGACACCTCCGGGCCGCTATGGGGCGCTGGACCTCGGTGCCGATGCGCGGGTGACCAGGTTCATCGAAAAGCCCCCCGGGGACGAAGGTCGGATCAACGGCGGGTTCTTCGTGCTGGAGCCGGAGGTGCTTGACCGGATCGCAGGCGACGCCACCCCGTTCGAGGGCGCGCCCCTGGAAACCCTGGCCGCCGATGGCCAGCTAATGGCCTATCGCCACCCCGGGTTCTGGCAGGCTATGGACACTTTGCGCGACCGAAACTATCTGGAAGGCCTCTGGGCTTCGGGTCAGGCGCCGTGGAAGGTCTGGACGTGAGCTTCTGGTCCGGAAGACGGATCCTTTTGACCGGTCACACCGGGTTCAAGGGGGCCTGGGCTGCACGGTGGCTGGCGGGACAGGGGGCGCGGGTCACCGGTCTGGCCTTGCCGCCACTGCCGGGGCCGAACCTGTTCGACATGCTGGGGCAGGACCATCTGGCAGCCTCGCATTTCGTCGACCTGCGCGACCTTGCCGGGGTCGATGCCGTCGTGAAAACAGCCGACCCAGATCTGGTCCTGCATATGGCGGCGCAGCCGCTGGTGCGGCTTTCCTATGCCGATCCGGTGGGCACCTTCGGGTCGAACATCATGGGGACCGTGCATCTCCTGGATGCGCTGCGACGCCTGTCCCGGCCACAGGCGATCCTCGTCGTCACCTCGGACAAGGTCTATGCGAACGACGGGACGGGCCGCGCCTATGCCGAAGGCGATCCCCTGGGCGGCCACGATCCCTATTCCGCCTCCAAGGCCGCGACCGAGATCGTCGCCGCCTCGTTCCGCGATGCCTTCTTCGCACCCGAAGGCGTTGCGCTGGCCACTGCGCGAGGCGGCAACGTGATCGGCGGGGGCGACTATTCGGCCGACCGGCTGGTGCCCGATATTGTTCGCGCATTGTCGCGCAACGAACCAGTTGTCCTGCGCAACCCGGGGGCAACCCGGCCCTGGCAGCATGTGCTGGATTGCCTTGACGGCTATTTCACCTATCTGCAAGGTGTGGCGACAGGCCGCAGCCTTCCCCCCGCGCTGAACTTCGGTCCGGCGCGGGGAACACCGTCTTTCACCGTGGCCGCCCTGACCGATGCCATGCTGACCGCCATGGAACGCCCTGCGCTGCATCGACTTGATCCGACCACTGGCCCGCATGAAATGGCAATGCTCAGCATTGACCCTGGACTTGCCGGTACAGTATTGCCCTGGCACCCCAGGCTGAACTCTGAAGCCATGTTGCAGCTGACCGCAGATTGGTATGCCGCACAAGCTGCCGGGCAGGACATCGCTGCGCTGACTGACGCCCAGATTGCCCAATATCAGGACCTAGCCCGGTGATTGACCAGACCGCACCTCTCACTTGCCGTTTCTGCCACGCGCCTGTGTCGCTGTCCCTTGTCGACCTGGGGGCCACGCCCCTGGCCAACAGCTACTTGCCCATGGGCAACCCCGCCGCCCTGAAGGCCGAGCGCTGCTATCCCCTGCATGTCGTGGTCTGCGAGGGCTGCTGGCTGGCCCAGACGACTGAAACCCCGCCTGCCGACGCGATCTTTTCGCACGATTATGCCTATCTCTCATCCTGGTCCGCGGGTTGGGTTGACCACGCGCGCCGCTATGCCACGGCCATGACGGCACGGTTCGGTCTTGGCCCACAGTCGAAGGTGGTCGAGGTCGCGTCGAACGACGGCTACCTTCTGCAGCATTTCGTCGCCGCGGGCATTCCGGTCCTTGGCGTCGAACCGGCGGGCCATGCCGCCAGCCTCGCCGAGGAAAAGGGCGTGCCGACCAAGGTGGAGTTCTTCCACGCGACCAGCGCCGCGCGACTGCGGGATCAAGGCCATGCGGCCGATCTGATGGCCGCCAACAACGTGCTGGCCCATGTGCCGGACATCCGCGCCTTTGTCGAAGGGTTCAAGGTGCTTCTGAAGCCGCAGGGTGTGGCCACCTTCGAATTCCCCCATCTTGCCCGCCTGCTGACCCAGGTGCAGTTCGATACGATCTATCACGAACATTATTCCTACCTGTCGCTGACCTTCGTGCAGCGGCTGATGCGCGAGGCAGCGCTGCAGGTCTTCGACATCGAACGGCTGCCGACCCATGGCGGCTCGCTGCGTGTCTTCAGCTGCCATCCGGGCGCCCATCCTATCAGCCCGTCAGTGGCCGAAGTGCAGGCCGAGGAAGACGCCCTCCGGCTGGATACCGCAGCGGGCTACACCGGCATTGCAGCGAAAGTCGAACGCATCCTTGCCGATTTCCGCGCCTTCCTTCTGTCTGCCAAGGCCGCAGGCAAGACCGTCGCCGGCTATGGCGCCGCGGCCAAGGGCAACACCTTCCTCAACGTCGCCGGGATCGGTCCGCAGGACGGCATCGCCTTCGTGGTGGACCGCAACCCGTCCAAGCAGAACACCCTTCTGCCCGGCAGCCACATCCCCGTCCTTGCCCCGGTCCAGATCGCCGTGCGCCGCCCGGACTATCTAGTGATCCTTCCCTGGAACATCGCGCCCGAGGTGATGGAGCAAGAGGCCCGGATCCGCGACTGGGGCGGACGCTTCGTCACCGCCGTCCCCGAGCTGAAAATCCGATGATCTTCAACCCCACGCCGCTGCCGGGCCTCGTCGAGGTGGAGGCCACGCCCCATGCGGATGCCCGGGGCACTTTTTCCCGGGCCTTCTGCGCCGATGAGTTTCGTGATGCGGGTATCCCATTCCAGCCAGTGCAGACGAGTCTTTCCACCAACACCGCCGCCTTCACGCTTCGTGGTTTGCATTTCCAACGCCCGCCCTTTGCCGAGGCAAAGCTCGTCCGCGCCGTTTCTGGCAGGGCTTTCGATGTGGCAGTCGATCTGCGTCCCGGAGCCACCTACGGGCGATGGCACGGGGTCGAACTTTCCGTCAGCCGGATGAATGCGATCTATATCCCCGAAGGCTTTGCCCACGGGTTCATGACGTTGGAGCCGGAAACCACGCTGCTCTACCACATCACCCCAGCCCACATGCCTGGCCATTCCGCTGGCATCCGCTGGGACGACCCGGCGCTTTCCATCACTTGGCCTGACATCCCGCAAGTCATCTCCCAATCTGACAGCGCCTTGCCAAATATACAGTAAACCCGCAACTGGCACTCGTCTTAGCGTGCTCGGCAATAGTTGCCTATTGCCCTGTCTGCACCGCTTTGCGAACTGCAGACGCTGCCCGGTGGGCTCGCTTGCGCCAGCCGGAGCTTCCAGTCTAAGGACGCGGCACCGCGGCACTCGCCATCGACTGCTATATGGGCCGAGTACGTCGTTCAAGTGCTGCGCCGCCCCCCACGGCATGGTTCCTCCCCGGCCCTGAACGTATGCGGGGGGGCGCAGCGCGGCATTTCGCTAGCGACAGGCAGTTTCACCGGGGAAGCCAGGCGGAATCCACCTGCCGTATGATCTTGGAAAAAGCGACTCGTTTTCAAAGGCTTGCGGAATCACGATCTTGGCGCGCTGGATTCTTTGCGGAATCCAGGGAATCCAGTTTGCGGAAGCCACCACGCCGGAAGCCAGCCAGTGGAAGCCACCCTGCAGGAAGCCATTGAATCCACGCGTATTTTTCATTTGACAAAGCTGCCCATCTTGACCTACCCCTTGATCATCGAAGAATTGCGCCCGGAGGACACCCCTCGCGGGCGCTTTCGTTTTCCCCACATCGCGGATCCTGATTCTGACGCTGGCATCGCCTAGCGCGCATCGGCGTGTCCGCTCTGCCCCAGATGGAAGCGACCCGATGGACCTGGTCTTTGCGCCGAGCCAGATCGAGACTTGGCCTCTCGAGCGGCTGCGCCCTTACGCCCGCAATGCCAAGATCCACGGCACGGACCAGGTCGCCAAGATCGCTGCCAGCATGGCCAAGTTCGGCTGGACGGTGCCCTGCTTGGTGGCTGACGATGGGGAACTGATCGCCGGGCACGGCCGGGTGTTGGCGGCGACCATGCTGGGGTTGACCGACGTGCCTGTGATCCGGCTCGGTCACCTCGACGAAGCCGAACGACGGGCCTACCGGATCGCCGACAACAAGTTGACCGAGCTGGGCGAATGGGACGAGGCGATGCTGCGCGATGAAATTGCGGGGCTGCTGGCCGAGGATTTCGACCTGTCGTTGCTTGGCATCGCCGACGAGGATCTGGACGCGCTGCTGCGCGATCCGGATCAGGCGGAAGGCGGCGCGGTCGAGGGCGAAGATGACATTCCCGATCCGCCGGTCACGCCGGTGTCGGTGGCGGGCGACCTGTGGCAGCTTGGATCGCACCGGCTGATCTGCGGCGATAGCACGTCGGCAGATGTGGTCGAGCGGCTGCTCGGCGATGTTCGCCCGCTGCTGATGGTGACCGACCCACCCTATGGCGTGGAGTACGATCCCTCCTGGCGCAACCAGGCGGGTGCGGCCAAGACCAAAAGAACCGGCAAGGTGCTGAACGATGACCGGGCCGACTGGCGCGAAGCATGGGCGCTGTTCCCCGGCGACGTGGCCTATGTCTGGCACGGCGCGCTGCATGCGGGCGAGGTGGCCGACAGTCTGGTTGCGGCGGGTTTCGCCGTCCGGTCACAGATCATTTGGGCCAAGGACCGCCTTGTCCTCAGCCGGGGCGATTATCACTGGCAACATGAACCCTGCTGGTATGCGGTCAAAAAGACCGGCAAGGGCCATTGGGCCGGGGACCGCAAGCAGACCACCCTGTGGCACATTTCCGGCAAGGATCAGGACGCCGCCACCGTCCACGGCACGCAAAAACCTGTCGAATGCATGCGCCGCCCCATGCTGAACAACTCCAGCCCGGGTGAAGCAGTGTTTGAACCCTTCATGGGATCGGGCACCACGCTGATCGCAGCGGAAACCACCGGGCGCGTGTGCTTCGGAATCGAATTGAACCCGGCATATGTCGATGTTGCCATCGAGCGCTGGCAGCAGTTCACCGGCGCCAACGCTGTCCTTGCAGACACCGGCGAGACCTTTGCCGACCTGAAGGCAAAGAGGCTCGCCGCATGAACGCGCCCCTTTCGCCCAAGCAGATCGAATACTGGCCGCTGGCCCAGCTGAAACCCTACGCCCGCAACGCAAAAACCCACGACGCCAATCAGGTGGCCAAGATCGCCGCCAGCATGGCCGAGTTTGGCTGGACGGTGCCGGTGCTGGTCGCCGACGATGGCGAGTTGATCGCTGGCCATGGTCGCATCCTGGCCGCCGCCCACCTCGGCCTGTCTGAGGCCCCGGTCATCGTGCTGGGCCATTTGACTGAAGCGCAACGCCGGGCCTATCGCATCGCCGACAACAAACTGACCGAGTTGGGCGGGTGGGACGAGGCCCTGCTGCTGCAGGAACTGCAGACGCTGCTGGCCGAGGATTTCGACCTCGGGCTGATCGGGATCCCCGAGGATGAACTAGACGCTTTGCTGGCAGATGCTGACGACCGCCAAGAGATTTCTGACGACGCGGCAGATGCGATCCCTGAGCCGCCCGCTGAACCCATCACCAAGCCGGGCGACATCTGGGCGCTTGGCAAGCACCGTCTTTGCTGCGGCGATGCCACCGATCCGGCCGCTGTCGGCACGCTGATGCAGGGCGAACAGGCCACGCTGATGTTCACCTCGCCACCTTACGCCCAGCAGCGCGACTATGGCGCAGCCAAGGAAAAGGTCGGCGATTGGGATGCGCTGATGCAGGGAGTGTTCACCGCAGCACCGGTCATCGCCGAGGCCCAGCTGCTGGTCAATCTCGGCTTGGTGCACCGTGACAGCGAATGGCAGCCCTATTGGGAAGGATGGGTGGAATGGATGCGCAAATCTGGCTGGCGGCGCTTCGGTTGGTATGTCTGGGACCAAGGGCCGGGCCTGCCGGGCGACTGGAACGGCCGCCTGGCTCCGTCACACGAGTTCATTTTCCACTTCAACCGCGCCCCGCGCAAACCGCACAAGACCATCCCGTCCAAGCACGCGGGCGAAACCCTCGGCGGCGGTGGGCTGCGCGGGGCCGACGGCACCGTCCACGCCAAGACCGGAACCGGCAATGCAATCCAAAGCCACCGCATCCCCGACAGCGTCTTTCGCATCATGCGACACAAGGGCGGGCTGGGCGCAGCCGGATCGCACCCGGCCGTATTCCCCGTGGCGCTGGTCGAGGCGGTGCTGACAGCGTTCTCGGATCCCGGTGACCTGATCTATGAGCCGTTCTGCGGCTCCGGCACCCAGATCGTGGCCGCCGAACGCGCTGGGCGTCGTTGTTTCGCGATGGAACTGGACCCGGTCTATTGCGACGTGGCCGTGCGGCGGTGGGAGATGGCGACGGGAAAGACGGCGGTTCTGAAGGATGGTTGATCCATGCAACCCGTCCGCGATGCTGGCAAAGCAGGCTTGGCGGACATTGAAACACTGTTGATTTTGTGATCCAATTTAACTTGGAGAAACAAAGTCCAGTAATCAAAGGTTGAGCATGTCCAACGAAACCACAAAGAAATGGGCGCAAGAGCAGCGGTCACGCGAGAAGGCTGAACAGCGCTCAGGTTCTGGCTATGCAACCTGTCTGCATTGCGGCAATTCGTTTCGCGCAACCGAAGGCGTTGTAACGTCGGATGCCGCGATCTGTGATGTCTGCAACGATCGCGATTGATCCTCATACCCCCTGAGCCGCTATGGTTCAGCGCCATCAGTAGGCTGGTACAAGTCGGGCTGACCGATACGGTAGACTCGACCTCTCCCCTCTTCCTTGGCTGAGGTCACTTTCAACCCCAGCTTCTTTCCCAAGGCACCAGACATCGCGCCCCTCGCCGTATGGGCCTGCCATTGCGTCGCTGCGGTGATCTCCTCCATCGTCGCACCTTCGGGCGCCTGAAGCATCGCGATCAGCATCGCCTGTTTGGTGCCCGAACGCGGCGTCGGCTGTTGCGCCTCCGGTACCTTCTTCGCGCGTTGGCGGATCGCGATCACCGTCCTGACCACCACCGGCTCGATCCCGATGGCCAGCAATCCGGCGTCGGTGACCACCAGCGTGGTGCCATGCCCATCGCCGGTTTCCCGCCAGAGCGGCTCGCCCCGCCGCAGGTTGGCATCGACCTCCTGCAGCCAGCCATGTTCGATCATCTTGCCGACGGCCATCTTCGCCGCCGCCCCGGCCAGCCCCTTGGGAAGTGGCAGGGCGATGTTCTCGGCACGCTGGGCCCCGGCGCTGAGGATGATGGTCTGGGTTTCGGTCAGCTTTGTCATCTTGGGTTCCTCCTACTGGTCGTTGGTGGCAAGGAAGGCGGTGATGCGCGACATCAGGTCGTTGTGGCCGTCGGCATCCGTGCCGATGATCACGTCGCCGTCGTCGTCGCGTTCCAGATCCAAGATCTCGCGCAGCAGGGCGATGGCCTCATCACAGGCGGCGAGGCGTTCGGCCTCCCATGCAGCGGAGATCGCATCCTGTTCGATCTGATGGCGCTGGGCGGGATCAAGCGGCATGGCTGGCCTCCCATCTGGCGAATTCGTCGGCCATGCCCATGCTGTCGGCGATGCGGCGCAGGATTCCCGGCGACTGGCGTTCCAGATCGGCGGCGAGCCGCGCCTCCTCGGCGAAGGTTTCGCGCGGCAGATGATTCAGGGTGCCGTAGTGGAGGCGCATCGAGGCTTCAACCCCTGCGGGGTTCAGATCGGGTGCCAGTCCGTGCAGCAAGGTTTGATAGGACATCGGGTGTTCCGTTCATCCGGGCGCGCGGGATGCGCCCCCTTCTACGAGGCCAAGCCCCGCCTTCGCGGGGCTGGTCCGGGGCTGTCGCACTGTCATTCGGCGTGTTCGCCTTCCTTGAAGGCGCTGTCGGTGATCTGGCGCAGGAGGCTGACATAGTGGTTGAGGGTGCCGACATGGCCCCAGTTGATCTCGTCGGGGTGGGTCTCGAAGTGGTCGTCGCTCAGCCCCTTCAGGCGCTCCAGCATCGCGTCGATCTGGAACTTGGTGGTCATGAAGGCGTCGAGGGCGTTCGACCGGTTCCTCGAACTAGTGGCGGAACCGGTCTCACCATTGTCGGTCGCGCGGCGGGTGGCATGGCGAGGTCTCCGGGGCTGAGTTGCATCGTTCTGGTGCAGTCAGAGTCGCTCTTGTCCGAAGTGTAATCAACTGAATAGCGAGCAATTTCATTGATTTAGAAGCGGCCAGGACAAGCATGGAAGGTATGTCCGAGCGGGAGTACTCCGCCCATTCCGGCCTCTCGCGCGGGGCCATCCAGAAGGCCCGCCGCGCTAGCCGCTTGGTGGTATACAGCGACGGGTCAATCAACGCGGCCGCGTCCGATGTGCGCCGCGCCGACATGACCGATCCGGACCAGCAGCGTCGCAGCACCGGCGGGGACAGCGGCTTCTCAGGGCCAGCGGACAGCTCGTCCTACCTGAAGGCCCGCACCGCGCTGACGGTCTACCAAGCGCAGGACAAGCAGCTGGGCATCCAGAAGAAGAAGGGCACGCTGGTCGACCGGGCGCGCGCAGAAGCGCTGGTGTTCCGATTGGCCCGGCAGGAACGCGATACTTGGGTCACCTGGCCCAACAGAGTGGCAGCGTTGATGGCGGCCGAAGTGGCCTTGGGGGTGGAAAAACAGACCGGCACACCGGTGATCATCGAGGCCGCGATCCTGCAGAGGGTGTTGGAAGCCCATGTCAGACAGCACCTCGACGACCTCGCCGACCTCCGAGTTTCCCTCGGATAGCAATGATCTGACCGTCGATCTCGACCTTGGCTTTGACGGGGCCGAGGACATCCTGCGCTCTTGGCGCAAGGGCATGCGTCCCGATCCGGACCTGACCGTGTCGGAATGGGCGGATGAACATCGCTGGCTATCGTCGCGTGGTGCGGCGGAACCGGGACGCTATCGCACGGCCCGCGCGCCCTACTTGCGCGAGATCATGGACGCGCTGTCGCCGCGCCACCCGGCACAGCGTGTGACCTTCATGAAGGCGGCACAGGTTGGCGCAACCGAGGCTGGCAACAACTGGATCGGCTTTGTCATCCATCATGCACCGGGGCCGATGCTGGCGGTATTGCCATCGCTGGAACTCGCCAAGCGCACGTCACGCGGGCGGCTTGATCCGTTGATCTCGGAAAGTCCCGCCCTGCGCGAACGGGTGAGCCCGGCCCGGTCCCGCGACGCGGGCAACTCGATGCTGTCGAAGGAATTCCCAGGCGGTATCCTGGTGCTGACCGGCGCCAACAGCGCCACCGGCCTGCGGTCGATGCCTGCGCGATATATCTTCCTCGACGAGGTCGACGCCTATCCCGCTTCTGCCGACGAGGAAGGTGATCCGGTAACTCTGGCGGAAGCGCGGACCACCACCTTCTCGCACCGGCGCAAGGTGTTCATGGTCTCGACCCCGACGATCCGGGGATTGTCGCGTATTGAACGGGAGTTTGATGCCAGCGACCAGCGGCGGTACTTTGTGCCCTGCCCCCATTGCGGCGCAATGCAGTGGCTGCAGTTCGAACGCCTGCGCTGGGACAAGGGACGCCCCGACACCGCCGCCTACCACTGCGAGGGCTGCGAAAAGCCCATCGCCGAGCATCACAAGACGCAGATGCTGGAGAACGGGGAATGGCGTGCGACCGCCGTTTCCGCCGATCCGCATTCCATCGGCTTTCACCTCTCGGCGCTCTATTCGCCACTGGGCTGGAAAAGCTGGCAGCAGATCGCCCGCGAATGGTTGTCGGCGCAAGGGTCGGAGGAAATGCTGCGCGCTGCGCGCAACACGCTTCTAGGCGAAACGTGGGTTGAAAGTGGCGATGCACCGGAATGGCAGCGGCTGGCGGAACGGCGCGAGGCTTATGGCGGTGTGCAGATCCCAGTGGGTGGCTTGTTCCTGACGGCTGGCGTCGATGTACAGAAGGACCGGATCGAGGTCGATGTCTGGGCCTGGGGGCGCGGCCTGGAAAGCTGGCTGGTCGATCACATCGTGATCTCCGGTGGCCCGGACGACCCGACCTGCTGGGACAAGCTGACCGCACTTCTGGGTCGGACCTGGGCTTGCGCCAATGGCGCGGTGATGGTGATCGGCAAGCTGGCCATCGACACCGGCTATGAAGCCCCGGCGGTTTACACATGGGCGCGCAAGCAGGGGTTCGATCAGGTAGCCCCGATCAAGGGTCTGGAAGGCTTCAACCGCGCCACGCCGGTGTCGGGCCCGACCTTCGTCGATGCCACCATCGGCGGCAAACGTCTGCGCCGCGGGGCACGACTCTGGTCGGTGGCCACCGCGACGTTCAAGACCGAAACTTACCGCTTCCTGCGGCTGGAACGCCCCTCGGACGAGGACCGGGCGCTGGGCGCGCTGGACGCCCCCGGCACAGTGCACTTGCCCGACTGGATCGACACCGAATGGCTGAAGCAACTGGTGGCGGAACAGCTGGTCACCGTGCGCAACAAGCGCGGCTATGCCCACCCTGAATGGCAGAAGATGCGGGAACGCAATGAGGCCCTCGACACCCGCGTCTATGCGCGGGCGGCGGCTTGGATCATGGGCGCCGACCGCTGGGATGAGGCGACCTGGCGGCGGCTGGAAGCGCAGGCCGGGGTGGAAACCCGACTGGCGCCCACGCCTGCCATCGCGACTGAACCGGTGTCGCCCACCCCGGTGAAAGCCGGGACACCAACCACGCCACGGCGCAAACGCCGGGCCTATACACCGAACTTCATGAGGGACTGAGATGGATCTGGAACGGATGCGCGCCCTGTTGGCAGCACTTCAGGAGGCGCGCTACGCGGGCGTCCGCTCTGTCAGCTATGACGGAAAATCGATCAACTATGGCTCTGACGCGGAACTGGCCAACGCCATTGCCGATCTGGAAACCCGAATTGCCACGGTTACGACTGGCACGCCGCGTCGTCGCCGCTGGGGCACGGTTGCCACGAAGGGCCTGTGATCCATGGCGTTCGAGGCATTCCGCCAGCGGCTGGGATCGATCATTGGGGGCTTCGATGCGGCACAAGCCCATCGTCGCCTGCGCGGGTTCCGCGCCAGCCGCGCCCATGTGAACACGCTGATCGCGGCCTCGGGCGACACGATCACCGCCCGCGCCCGCTGGCTGGTCCGCAACAACGGCTATGCGGCGAATGCGGTGGAAACCTTCGCCAGCAATGTCGTGGGCGACGGCATCAAGCCTTCGTCGACCATCGTGGATGCCGCCAAGAAGGAAGAACTGCAGGCGCTCTGGCTCGCCTGGACTGACGATGCCGATGCCGAGGGTCTGACCGATTTCTACGGCTTGCAGCGCCGGGCGGCGCGCGAGGTATTCCTGTCGGGCGAGGTGTTCATCCGCATCCGTCCGCGCCGGGCCGAGGACGGTTTGACTGTCCCGCTGCAACTGCAGATGCTGCCTGCGGAAATGCTGCCCTTGGACATGAACCGGACCCTGCCAGGCGCTGGGCTGATCCGTCAGGGCATCGAATTCGACGGCATCGGCCGTCGCGTCGCCTATCACTTCCTGCGTCGCCACCCCGGTGATCTGACCGATCCGGGTCTATCTGGCGAAACCGTGCGTGTCCCGGCCGCCGACGTGATCCATGTGCTGGACCCGGTCGAGGCTGGCCAGCTGCGCGGCGTGTCGCGGTTTGCGGCCGCTATCGTCAAGCTGTTCACGCTGGACCTCTATGACGATGCAGAGCTGGAGCGCAAAAAGATCGCGGCGATGTTCGCGATGTTCATCACCTCGCCCGCCCCGGAAGCTCCGCTGGAACCGACCGAGGAGGATCTGGAGGTCGAACCGGGCCAGGTGGTGCGGCTGGATCCCGGCGAGGATGTATCGACCCCGGCAACCCCGGATTCCGGTGGTACTTACGAGCCGTTCCAGTACCGGACCTTGCTGCAAATAGCGGCCGCGCTGGGCGTGCCCTATGGCTATCTGACCGGTGACACCGCCAAGGGGAACTTCTCCAACACCCGTATCTCCCTGATCGAATTCCGCCGTCGCATCTCCGCCTGGCAGCATGGCGTTTTGGTCTACCAGCTCTGCCGCGTGGTCTGGGTCCGCTGGATGGATACCGCCGTGCTGTCGGGTGTCTTGGACCTGCCGGGCTATGGCAGCCAGCGCCGCCAATATCACGCCTGCGCCTGGCTGCCCACGAAATGGGACTGGATCGACCCGATGAAAGACGCCTCGGCCGAGATCCTGCAGATCGAAGCGGGCCTGAAATCCCGCACGCAAGCCTTGGCGGAGCGTGGCTACGACGCCGAGCAGGTCGACCGCGAAATCGCGACCGAGCGGAAACGCGAAGCGACGCTGGGCCTCGACTTCCGCCGTCCGGGATCACCTGCCCAAGGGCCCGGCGAGGGTGTGGCCAAAGATGCGGATCAGGACGGCGCCAAAGAAGACGAGGCCGACAACACCGGCGATGAAAAACCCGAGCCCAAGGAGGGCGCATGATGCACCACGCACAAATCGCCCAGCGCGCTTTCAACACACCGCTGATGGTGGATCCTGCCAAGGCGCTGGCGTTTCTGTCAGGTCTGGGGCCGCGCATCGCCGGGCAGGAAATCACCTTCCAAGGGCTGGAAGCGGAAGGCGCTGACCAGATTACTGCCAGCCTGCCCGCCCGGGCATCACTGTTCGGCAATGATCTGGCCCAGAGACATCAGCGCAACGGCACCCAGCCGTTTGCGGCGGTCGATGGCATCGCCGTCATCGAAATCGCCGGAACGTTGGTCCATCGGGGCGCGTGGATCGGGCAATCGTCGGGCCTGACCTCCTATGAGGGCATCGCCGCCCAGTTGCAGGCGGCAGTTGCCGATCCCGGCGTGCGCGGCATCGCACTCGACATCGACAGCTTCGGTGGCGAGGTGGCTGGGGCCTTCGATCTGGCCGACCGCATCCGTGCCGCCCGGGCGCAGAAACCCGTTCACGCCTTTGTCGCGGAACACGCCCTGTCGGCTGGCTATGTCCTGGCCTCCCAGGCCGACCGGATCATCCTGCCGCGCACCGGCGCTGTCGGCAGCATCGGCGTGGTGGCGCTGCACACTGACATGAGCGGCGCCCTCGACCAGAAGGGCATTGCCGTCACGCTGATCCATGCAGGATCGCACAAGATCGACGCGAACCCGTACCAGCCCCTGCCCGAGGCCGTGCACGACCAGATGCAGCGTGAGCTGGAGGTGGTGCGCTTCCTCTTTGCCGAAACCGTCGCTGCCGGTCGTGGCAATCGGCTGACACATGCTGCGGCGCTTGCCACCGAAGCTGCTGTGTTCCGCGGAGCCGACGCCATCGCCGCCGGTCTGGCCGATGATCTCGCCGATCCCGTCGCTGCCTTCCAGGCTTTCGCCGCCGCGCCTCGCGGCACAACTTCCCCCAGCAGAAAGGGTCCACAGATGACCACCACGCCTGAAACTTCCGCCGACGTGACGGCACCCGCAGCTTCCTCACCCGTCGCGACGCCCCAGGAAGCCCCCGCTGCGACACCCGAAACCATGACCGCAGAGGCCATTCGCGCTGAGGCCGCCGAAGTGGCGCAGGTCTGTGCGCAAGCGGCCCGGCTCGGCGTGACCATCAACGCGGCTGACGCGGTCACGCGCGGGTTGAAACCCGACGCCCTGCGCGCCCGGGTTCTGGCAGACCTCGCCGCCCGCAGTGATGCCGCTGGCATCATCGCCACCGCCCCAGCGGCCGCTGCAAAAGAAAGCCCCATCGTGGCCGCCGCCAAGAAAACCGCGACCGACGCCAAGCGCTGAACCAGCGCCCTCCCCACCCCCAGAAATGGAGACTGACCAATGCCCGTCCTGACGGAACCGCCCAGCATGGGCGATGTCCTCAAATATGAGGTCAATCCGAACTACACCCGCGAGGCGATCACCCTTTTGATCGGCATGCCCTACCCGGTCGGCTCTGTGCTGGGGAAGATCACGGCCAGCGGCAAATACACCCTGTCGCCCGCGACAGGGGCCGATGGTTCGCAGGTGGCCAGCGCCGTGCTGCTCTACGCCGTCGATGCCACACTGGCGGATGCCACCGGCACTGTTGTCGCTCGCGGCCCCTCCATCGTGTCGCGTGCGGGTCTCGCCTATGACGCCACCGTCGATGACGGCGCGAAGATCACCACCAAAATTGGCCAGCTGGCGGCTGTGGGCATCATCGCCCGCGACGGCGTCTGATCCCCCCTCACCCCCGGAGCACCCCATGACCCTCGTTCGCAATCCCTTTGACGCTGGCGGCTATTCGCTGGCCGAAATGACGCAGGCCATCAACATCCTGCCCAACCTCTACACCCGCCTCGGCCAAATCGGCCTCTTCCGCTTCGAGGGCGTCAGCCAACGATCGGTGATCATTGAGCAATACGAGGGTGTGCTGAACCTGCTGCCCTCCGTCCCTCTCGGCGGCCCCGCCACGGTCGGCACGCGCGAGGGGCGGTCCATGCGCAGTTTCGCCCTGCCTTGGATCCCGCATGACGACGTCATCCTGCCCGGTGATATCCAAGGCCAACCGAGCTTGGGCGTTTTCGACGGCGCCGACCCGCTGGTCGAGGTGATGAACCGCAAGCTGCAGCTGATGCGCCGCAAGCATGCCCAGACCCGCGAATACATGGAGATGAATGCGCTCCGCGGCATCGTGAAGGACGGTGCTGGCACCACGCTCTACAACTACTTCACCGAGTTTGGCCTGGCACAAATCTCGGTGGACTTCGTGCTGGGCACGGCTGGCACCAACGTGCAGGGCAAGGTCCGCGAGGTGCTTCGCGCCATGGAGGACAATCTCCTCGGCGAAAGCATGACGGACGTACATGCCCTCGTCAGCCGCGAATTCTTCGACAAGCTGATCGCGCACCCCAAGACCGAGGAGGCGTACAAGTTCTACGCAGCCACCGGCGCGCAGCCGCTGCGCCAGGACGTACGCCGGAACTTCCCCTTCGCGGGCATCGTGTTCGAGGAACACGCGGGCACGGTCACGCTTTCCACCAAGGCGACCGAGCGGCTGGTCCCCGCCAGTGAGGGCATCGCCTTCCCGCTTGGCACCATGGACACCTTCACCACCTATGGCGGCCCGGCGAACCTGCTGGAGGCGGCGAACACCATGGGCCTGCCACTCTATGCTCGCCAACATCTGGACGAGAAGGGTCGCTGGATCGACCTGATGACCGAAGCCTCGATCCTGCCGGTCAACAAGCGGCCGCGCATCGCGATCCGCATCCACACCACGAACTGACGGGCTCGCCATGACCGTCTTCGCCGCCGCCATGGATCGGATCTTCGCCAACCCGTGCATGGCGGTGGCCGCTGTCTGGATTTCCGCCACAACGTCCGAAGAACGCCCCATCCGCGTCATTCGCCGCGCCCCAGATCGGATCACCGAATTTGGCGCGGGGCGCATTGTCAGCGACACGATGATGGTGGACGTTCGCGTGTCAGACCTCCCCGATCCCCGCCCCGGCGATCTGATCGTTATCGGGGCCGAGAGCTTCACCGTTCAGGGCGAGCCGGTGCGCGACCGCGAACGCCTGCTCTGGTCGCTGGACCTGCGGCCATCATGAAACTGAAAATCCAGTTCGACCCCGACCTCGTCGCGCAGATGCAGGCCGAAATCGCCGCCGGGGAAAAGGCGGTGTCCGCTGCAATGCGCGAGGCGGGCACCTCCCTGAAATCCGCCTGGCGGAGCCAGATCACCGGCGCGGGGCTGGGCACGCGCCTCGCCAACTCGATCCGCCTCGCCAGCTTCCCCAAATCCGGCGACAGTCTGAACGCGGCTGCTCTGGTCTGGTCGAATGCGCCGGTGATCATCGGCGCGCATGACACCGGGCCACTAATCCGGTCCAAGGACGGGTTCTGGCTGGCGATCCCAACGCCTGCCGCCGGGAAAAGCTCGAAAGGCGGCCGCATCACCCCGGGTGAATGGGAACGCAGGACCGGGCTGCGGTTGCGCTTTATCTACCGCCGCCGCGGGCCGAGCCTGCTTGTCGCCGAGGGGCGGTTAAATTCCAAAGGCCGGGCGACCGCGTCCAGGTCGAAAACCGGGCGCGGCGTCGCAACCGTGCCGATCTTCCTTCTGGTGCCGCAGGTCAGGTTGCGCAAGCGGCTGGATCTGGCCCGGGATGCGGAAAGTGCGGTAGATGGGGTGCCGGGATTGATCGTGGCGAAGTGGGTAGAGAAGGTCTGATCCTCGCCGCCCGTCAATAGCCTGCCTCGCGCTGATGGCGCACGGCCAATACCACTGCCGTTTCGCCATCAAACCGATAAAGCGACACATAGCCGCTGTCGCCAAAGGTGATGAACCACTCGCGAAACTCCGGCTCCATATCCTCGACCGGCCGCCCGGCGCCCGGTTGGTCGCGCAGGATCTGCATGCCCTCACGGATGGATTTGACCGCACGGCGGGCGGCATCGGCGTTCTTGTCGAAAAGGAAGCGATGCAGCCGCTCAACATCCCGCAAGGCTGCGGGCGACCAAATCAGTTGTGGCATTCAGGAGCTGCCGCCTCTTCGCCTGCTTCCAGTTTGGCAAGCCAGGCGTCGGCTTCTTCATGCGTGACGTGCTTGCCCGTCGCTTGAAATTCCTCCCACGCTTGAAGCCCGGCCTTGCGAAACGCCTCGCGTTTCTCTTCGCGTTCGACAAATTGCGCCACCGCCTCGCGCAGCATCCAGTGGGTCGAGCGGTCCTTGGCATCCGCCAAGCGCTTGAGGCGGTCGCGGGTGTCCTGATCAAGCTTCACGGCAATGGGGCGGACGGCGTTCATGGGTACGGCTCCAGCAGAGTATTCAGAGGTATTACCTTTAGCATGGTTGCGATCCTCGCAGAAGTCACAATTCAGAAGGCAGGCCTCAATGCCCACCACCCGCGAAACCATCTTCTCCGCGCTGCACGCACGGCTACAGTCGCTTCCCGCCCTTATCCTTCGTGACGAGGTGCTGCCCGAACGGATCCCGGCAGCGGGGCTGATCATTCTGCGCGACGGCCAACCGGGTGAGCCAGAAGTAACGCTGTCGCCCGTCCGCTACCACTATCAGCACCGCGCAGAGTTGGAGGTCGTCGTCGAGGCGGGCAACGGCCGGGCCAGCGCCTTCGACACCCTGATCGCCGCCATCGGCTCTGCGCTGGATGCTGACCGCACACTTGGCGGCCACTGCGAATGGGTTGAACCCGAAGCACCGGCCTCGGTTGATCTGCCAGTCGAAGGCGCAGCGGCGCTGAAGGCGGCGGTGATCACCGTCGTCCTGCACTATACCACCACCGGCCCCCTGGCCTGAATTCCCGAACATCGAGGAGACCCCCATGGCACGTGCACAAGGCGCGCGGGCGCAGATGGCGCTTGCGTTCGAGACGGTTTATGGCACTCCGCCGGTCACCGGGTTCACGAAGATGCCCTTTGCCAGCACCTCGCTAGGATCGGAGCAGCCGCTGCTGAACAGTGAGTTGCTTGGCTATGGCCGCGATCCTCTGGCCCCGATCAAGGACGCGGTGACGGCAGATGGCGATGTGATGGTGCCGATTGATGCCGGAGCTTTCGGCTTCTGGCTAAAGGCGGCGTTCGGCGATCCGATCACCTCTGGCGCCGGTCCCTACACCCACGAGTTCCGTTCAGGATTCTGGACGTTGCCCTCCATGTCGATCGAGACCGGCATGCCCGAGGTACCGCGCTTTGCGATGTATTCCGGCTGTATGCTTGACCAGCTTTCCTGGCAGCTGCAGCGGTCGGGTCTCTTGACCGCGACCGCCCGACTTGTGGCACAGGGCGAGACCATCGCAGCTTTGAGCGGCGCGGGCACGCCTGCTGAACTGGCGGTGAGGCGGTTCGGCCATTTCAACGGCGCGATCAGCCGCGATGGCGCGCCCCTCGGCAACGTCATCTCGGCCGAGATCACCTATGCCAACAGTCTCGACCGGATCGAGACCATCCGCAGCGACGGCAAGATCGACGGGGCAGATCCTGGCATGGCCGCGCTCACCGGCAGGATCGAGGTGCGCTTTGCCGACAGCGCCTTGGTGAGCCAAGCGATCAATGGCGATCCCTGCGAGATCAGCTTCGCCTATGTGCTGCCCACGGGCGAGAGCTTCACCTTCACTGCGCATGCCGTCTACCTGCCCCGCCCCCGAATCGAGATCTCAGGGCCGCAGGGCGTGCAGGCCAGTTTTGATTGGCAGGCGGCCCGGGCAGAAACGTCCGGCCGGATGTGCACTGCAACCCTGATCAACGATATCGAGGCCTACTGATGATCTGCCTGAACCTGACCGCTACGCCCCAATGGCTTGACCTCGCCCCCGGCCTGCGCCTGCTGGTGGGCCCACTGACCACGGCCCTGATGGTCTCGGCCCGCGCCGATCTGGCTGTGGAAACACTCCCGGAAGGCGCGAACCAGGAAGAAATGGCCCTCGCGATGGCAAAATCCGTCGCCCGTCGCGCGGTGCTCGATTGGGAAGGGGTCGGCGATGAGGCGGGAAACACCCTCCCCGTCAGCCCCGAAGGCATCGACGCCCTGCTGGAAATCTGGCCCATCTTCGAGGCCTTCCAGACCCAATACGTCGCGCGCGGTCTCCTGTTGGACGCCGAAAAAAACGTCTCCGCGCCCTCGCCGACTGGTCCTTCGGCGGGGGCGACCGATACTGCGCCGCCTGTGCCGGTGCCTGCCCCGATTGCCCGGCAAGACTGAACCGACCAACGACACTGGAGGGTTGGCAGATCTGGGACTTGGTCGGCCGCCTTGGTGGGCAGTTGCGGGTGGTCCCCGGCGCGGTCATCGGCTGGGACATGGGCGCGGCCCTCGCCTTGGCGCAAGCGCTGGGCCTGCCCCCGCTGATCGTGGCCGAACTGCTACCCGAGATAGAGGCGGTGATGGTGCGCAAACTGAACGAACAGATGGCGGAGAGCGGCGCCACGGGCGTCAGCGCTTGACCTTCTCAATCAGGGTGACTCCCGGCAATCCTGCGAAATGTTTGTCGCAGGTCAGAAGCGTCGCGCCCCGTATCCGCGCCGTGGCAAATATGATGGCATCCGCGGTGGCAAGCTTCTGGTCGCGGCTGGCATCAGCCGCGGCGAGAGCAATCTCGGTGTCGAGCGGAATGATCTGACAGACCTGCGTGAAGGCAATCACCTGATCGGCTTTGTCTTCACCCACTTCACGTCCCAGCCACTTTGACAGTTCCAGCTGTACCATGGTCGGCACGAGCCAATCGGCTTGTTCGGGCAGATGCTCGGTCAAGCGCTCGCCTGTGGGCGAACCGATCAACCATTCGATCCATGCAGATGTGTCAACGAGAATCATCAGAAGCGATCTGCTCGATCACGGTAATCGGTGGCGGATGCCCCGCGTGCGAGGCCCTTCAGCGCCTCCCGCTTCGGCACCGGCACCAGCATCACGCCGGTACCCTTGGGGATAAAGGCGAAGGTAAGCCCGGCCTCCCAGTGTTGGGCACTCCGGATCCCCTTGGGAATCGAAATCTGGAATTTCGAAGACAGGGTTGCGGTCTCAGACATGATCATACGCCTCCATGATCGATACGCATAACGTAAGAAGCTGATCCGATAAAAGCAAGGATGGCAGGATATGGCGGAGAAGAAAGTATCTGTCCGCCTCGTGGCGGAGGGCGGCCGCCGCGTACGTGCCGAGTTGGAAGGTGTGGGCGAAGCTGGGGCACGGGGCCTTGGCCGTCTGTCGCGTGAGATGGAACTGGCCAATTCGCGGCTTGCGGGGTTCGCGCGCCGGGCCGGTATCGCCATGGCCGCGGCCGCCGCCGCTGCTACAGCCTCGCTCGGCATGATCGTCCGTTCCACCGTCGAGAGCGCCGCACAAGTTCGTCAGTTCGCGCAGGTTGCCAATGCCACGCCCGAGGCGCTGCAGCGCTGGTCGGCAGGAGCTCGGACGGTGGGGATCGAGCAGGAAAAACTCGCCGATATCTTGAAGGATGTGAACGACCGTGTTGGCGACTTTTTGCAAACCGGCGGCGGGCCGATGGCAGATTTCTTCGAGAGCGTCGCACCACGCGTGGGTGTGACGGCGGATCAGTTCGCCCGACTGTCCGGGCCTGAGGCGCTGCAGCTTTACGTCGACACGCTGGAACGCGCGGGCCTGAGCCAGCAGGAGATGACCTTTTATCTGGAGGCAATGGCCTCCGATGCCACCAATCTGATCCCGCTTTTGCGCAACGGCGGGGCCGAGATGACCCGGCTGGGCGATCAGGCGGCCAGCCTCGGCGCGGTGTTGGACACGGAGGCGATCGAGGCGATGGGGCGCACGCAGGCCGCTCTTGGCACCATGTCGCTGGTCTTCGAGGGTCTGCGCAACCGCATCGGGGTCGCCGTGGCCCCGTCTGTCGAGGCCCTCGCGAACGCCTTCGTGGCTCTTGCCTCCGATGGCGGCATCCTGCGGACAGTCATTGATGCGCTGATCGGCAATCTGGGCCGCTTGGCCACTTATGCCGCAACCTTCGCCGCAATGATGGCTGGGCGCTGGGTGGCGGGCCTTGCCGCCGCAGCCCTGTCGGTGCGCGGGCTTGCCACCGCATTGGTCTTCCTGCGCGGCGCACTGATCCGCACGGGGATCGGGGCGCTGATCGTCGGCGCAGGGGAGCTGGTCTATCAGTTTACCCATCTTGTCGCCCGGGTCGGTGGGGTGGGCGAGGCGTTCCGGCTGCTGGGCGATCTGGCCAAGGAGGTCTGGTCTCGCATCGGCCTGTCGCTCGATGCCGCCTTTGCCAACATGGCTGCAGGCTGGGAGGGTCTGAAGGCGGCTGGGCTGTCAGCCCTCGAGGGCACCATCGCAGGCGTGGTCAGCTTCGGCGACCGCACGGCTGCGATCCTCCAGGGATCCTATGATGCTGCGGTGGCGATCTGGGGCAGTCTGCCCGGGGCCATCGGCGACTTCGCCTTCCAGGCTGCAAACGGGTTGATCTCCGGCGTCGAGGCCATGCTGAATGGCGTCGTTACCCGATCAACAGCTTTATCAATGGCCTCAATGCCGCGCTGGCCCTGCTGCCGGAATGGGCCACGGGGACCGGCGGTGTGCGGATCGGCACGCTTGATCCGGTGGAACTAAGTCGGATCGGCAACCCGTTCGAAGGGGCGGCGACGGCCGCAGGCAAGGCTGCGGCGGACGCCTTCGCGACGGCTCTGGGAGGAACCTACCTCAAAGCCCCCGATCTCGGTCTCGGGGCCATGGCCGATGACGCCCGGGCGCGGGCCGACGGGTATCGCGAGGCTTCCGGGATACTGGCAGATGCCGCCGGTCGCCCCTTGGCCAGTTGGCAGGCGTTGAAGGATGCGGTCACCGGCACAGGAGCGGAGAGCGAAGATGCGCTGGGCCGGGCTGGCGATGCAGCGAGTGCTCTTGCGGACGGTTTTGACGCCGCGGGTCAGTCGGCGGGCGGTGCGGGGGCTGCGGCGAAGCAGGCGGCCGAAGAGGCGGCGACGGGCTGGCAGGCGGTGACCAAGGCGCTGGCGGATTATGCTAAAGGCGCGATGGATTGGGGCAAGGGGCTCGGCGAGACACTCACTTCAGCCTTCCAAGGAGCCGAGAGCGCGTTCCGGGCTTTTGTCACCACCGGCAAGTTCGACTTCAAGGGACTGATCTCATCGATCTTGGCCGATCTGGCGACGCTGGCCTTCAAGAACTCGGTCTTGGGCCCTCTGGCCGATTGGCTCTCCGGTGGCTTGGGCGGCGGGCTCGGCAGTCTCTTTGCTCCGGTCAAGCATGAGGGCGGCATGGTGGGCGCGCCCGGGCCCGGTCGGAGGGTGCCCGCGCTTGCTTTTGCCGGTGCGCCCCGGATGCATTCCGGCGGCTGGGCAGGGCTCCGGCCAGATGAAGTTCCCGCCATCCTGCAGCGCGGAGAACGAGTGTTGTCACGGGCAGAGGTCGCAGCGGGGATGGGTCGTAATGGGACCAGCGGTGCGGGCGTATCGATCAGCATCGATGCCCGCGGGGCGCAGAACGGTGTCGCCGAACAGATCGATGCCAAACTGCGCGCCGCCATTCCGGAGATTGCACGCCTCGCCAAAGCCAGCGTGGCCGATGGGCGGCGACGCGGCCATGCCCTTTGACAGGAACTCCGATCAATGATCCCTGAACTCCCCCTGACGCTGATCTCCAGCCTCGAGCGCCGCCTCGTCACGACCACGGCAGCCGCGACCTCCCCCTTCACCGGCACCATGCAGGTGCAGGACTGGGGCGGGGAATGGTGGGACTATGCCATCGAGATGGCGCGCACCACGGGGCGTGATGGCCGCCGCCTCTCGGCGTTTCTGACCGCCTTGGGTGGCCCACGCGGGCGGTTCCTGTTCCGCGACCCGACGATCCGCCAGCCCGGGGCCACGCTCACGCCCTTTGTGGCGGGCAGCTTTCAGACCGGCGGGACGCTGATCACCGCAGGCTGGCTGCCCTTCTCGGCGCCACTTCTGGCCGGGGACTTCCTTTCGCTCGGATCCGATGCCCAGACCCGGCTGCATCAGCTGTCGAAGTGGCGCAAGACGTCCTGGCTGAAACGCAATCAGCGATCCTGCCTCTGGTGCCTTACCTCGACACCCTGCGCTGGGTGTTCATCGCCGTGGCGCTGATCGGCGTTGCAGTCGCGATCTACGCCCGGATCGATGACTGGAAAAGGGGCCAGCGATGATGGGCTGGATCGCCACCATCCTTGCCAGCGGCCCGGCGCGCAAAGCGCTGGGCCTGTTGCTGGCCGCCATCACCATCGCCCTGTTCCTGCTGAACCTCCGCCGCGCTGGTGAGCGCGCCGGGCGGCTGGCCGAGCGCCTAACAACTTCGGAGAGAATTCATGAAATCCAACGTCAGATGCTGGACGCCGCCAGCCGCCGCCCCGCTGATCGCGATGCTCTGGCTCAGCGCATGCGCGACGGCAGGTTCTAACGGACAGGTGCCTTGCCCGCCTGTCGTCGAGTATACATCCGCCCATCAGGCCCGCGCTGCGGACGAGGTTGAGGCGCTGTCAGAGGGGGCGATGATCGTTCTGATGCTCAGCGATTATGCCCTGTTGCGCGATCAGGCGCAGGCGTGCCGGTGAAGCACTACGCGGTCCATACATGGTGGGAGGTACAAAACGTCTGAACGGCAGCGCGGCAGACGTGGAGGGCGGAAAGCAGTCTGACCGCAGTGCAGCGTGGCAGACGCAGCAACCAAGTCAGAGCAGCCGCTCGAGCCCCCCGCGGCGAGATGGTCGTGACGGGTGGAAAGCGGTTGTTGGCGACAACGCTTTACCGTTCTATCCTGCCAATTGAATCCGACAATCCCATGGTGTTCAACCGATCACGCTCTCCGGCACATGGCACCAATTGCGCAAACTCGCGGGGAGAGTATCCAAGGCGATGAAGAGACGGTGAATTTTTTCAATCTATATCAGCATGTTATGGTTGACTGCTGTATACGGCAGTTGGTTGGCCGCCGAAACCTTGATTGAAAAGGCTTCCCCAGGCCGAATTTTTGACTCAAGCTCTGCAAACAGCAAAGTGTAGGCAAACGCCGAAGGACGGCATCAAGGGAAGCCAAAGCTTGGGAACGTCTATCGAACCGCTGCCCGTCATCGAGCTCTCGACAGAAAGCTTCGACCTTCGCAACAGGGTGCAAGCTTTTGAAACGGCAGCCGCAGCGATCTGCAAGCTGGCGATTGAGCCTACCTTCCCCGATACCTACGCCTCCTCTACCACGATCAAGATCATGCCCGGTGCGGTGACGGCGCGGACCAGCCACTCGGCATCGGTCACCATTCGCACCCGAGCAATGGCGGCAGATGAAGGTGACAACCTGCTGATCCACATCCCGCTGAACCATGGGTTTTCCATGGCGCAGACCGGGGGGCCGGCGATCGAATGCAAGGCGGGCGAAGTTTATCTGGACCCGAATGAGGTTGCGGGACGGGCGGCGTTTCAGGCGGCGCGGTCGGATATGTTCTACGTCTCGATCCCGCGCGCCGTTCTGGCCCAATCGGCGCGGGCGCTGAACGGGCGGCTTCGCCAGACCATGCAAATCTCGCCGCAGTGGCGCATGTGCATCCGCTATGCTCAGTCGTTGGATGCCGAGGCCGAGGGGCTGGCGCCAGAAGAGCGCGCCCAGTGCTGCACCCATCTGTACGAGCTGGCCCAGATCGCCCTGACCGCAGGCGACACCGCCCGGCTAGAGTCTCAGGGCCGTGGCGTGCGGGCGGCGCGGTTGCGGGCCGTCAAGGCGGCGATTGACGCCCATCTGACCGAACCGGGCCTGTCATTGGCCGTCATCGCGGCGGCCACGGGCATCTCGGAACGCTACGGCCGCGCGCTGTTTGCCGAAGATCAGACCACTTTCAGCGACTATATGACCCGCAAACGGATGCAGCTTTTGCGCCGCATGTTGGCCGATCCGGGGCAAGATCATCGAACGATTTCCGATCTGGCGATGGCGACGGGGTTTGGCGATTTGTCGTGGTTCAACAAATGCTACCGCCAAATCTACGGTGAAACCCCGATGGAAAGCCGCGCGCGCCTGTCGCATCGTTAATCTTGTGCCGTCCACCCCGGGACGAGTGCCGTCTGCCCCAAGCATGGGCCAGATATCTTGCTTAGTTTGCCCCCAACCCATCTGCGACAAGATTGGATCAAGGACGTATGAGCGACTTCAGCTTTTCCACCGCGTTGCGCCTGATGCGGCAGACCGCGCCTTTTGCAATCAGCTACAGGTTGCAAGCCTATTTCAAACTCATCGTCGGGCAAATGCCCGACCCGGCATGGCAATCTAAGCTGGAGCGCGCTTTGGACAAGTTCAAGGCGCTGAAAGGGAGAGCCTATCGCTGGGTGTTGCCCCGCAACATGATCGGAGACGCCGTATGATGCGCATTGCCAAAACCCTTGCCACTTTGGCGGTACTTGCCAGTCCGGCATTGGCCGAGACACCGCGCAGCATCATAGTGATGGATGGGTCTGGGTCGATGTGGGGCCAGATCGACGGGCGCGCCAAGCTGGAGATCGCTCGCGACACGGTAGCATCCGTGCTGGGCGGCATTCCCCCAGATCAGGAGTTGGGCCTGATGGCCTATGGCCACCGCGAAAAGGGCAATTGCAGCGATATTGAACTGATCGTCCCCCCCGCAGCGGGCACCGGGGCCGCGATTGCGGCCGAGGTGGGAAAGATGCGGTTTCTGGGCAAGACGCCACTGTCGGAATCTGTCCGCCAAGCCGCCGAGGCGCTGCGCTATGGTGAGTCTGCGGCCACCGTCATTCTGGTGACCGACGGGCTGGAAACCTGCGATGCTGATCCGTGCGCACTGGCGCGAGAGCTGGAAGCGACGGGGCTGAACTTCACCGCCCATGTCATCGGATTTGGACTCTCTGGGGCCGAGGGGGCGCAAGTCGCCTGTCTGGCCATCGAAACCGGCGGGCAGTATCTGCAAGCTTCGGATGCGGGCGGGCTGGCCGAAGCGCTGGCCGCCACCGTCACCGCCAAACTGCCCCCACCGCAACCCGCGCCGGTGCCCGAACCAGAACCCGAGCTGCCCACGGCCAGCCTGACCGCCCCCGAAACCGCCCCCGCCGGGTCTTTGCTTCGTGTCGACTTTGCAGGCCCGCATGAAGAATACGACTATGTCCGCATTCTGGACGCCCATGGCGAATGGCTGGCCGAAACCGTGGTCGATGCCGGACCCTTTGTCGATGTGCGTCTGCCCTTCAGAACCGGCCCGCATGAGGTGGTCTATCTGTTCAAAGCGCAGGAGATCATTGCCCGCAGGCCCCTGACCCTGACTGACGCCCCGGTGTCAATCACCGCACCCGACGCTGCACAGGTGGGCAGCGATGTGACGATCACTTGGGTCGGGCCGGATGCCTATCTGGACAACATCCAGTTCTATCGGCAGGCCGATGACGAACGCTTTGACTATGGCTATGTCGCAGGTCAGGCCGAGATGACATTCAGAATGCCCGATGAGCCTGGCGTTTTTGAGTTCCGCTATGTGTTTCTGGACAGCGAAACGATTCATACCCGCCCGATTATCGTGACGCTGGAAGAGGTCGACGCCGCGCCATCCACCGGGCCAAGCCTTGTGCTGGTGGTGCTGTCGGTTCCCGCCGCCTTCGCAGGGCATCCGATAATGTGGTCAGCCGAGCCGCTGGACCCCCAATCCGGCGCCCCCGAGGGGCTGGCCATGCCCGAACCCATGACTGGGTCTTGGACCGCGGAGCTATACCCCGGTCGCTGGCGTATCTATGCCGAGGCCCCGGCCGAGGTGACCGCCGGGCAAGGCTTTGGTGCCGAAATCACCGTGACCAATGCGGAGGGTCAAATATTTGAAATCCCGGTGACACCAATGGAAACCATGGGCATGGGCGAAGACGCCCCCGCCGCTTCTGATCCGGTGCCGATCTGGATCAAGGGCCAGTATGGCGGCATTTTCACCCGCTGGCAGGCCACGCCGGTCAGCGGCCAATCCTCAGAGGTGCTGGGCACGGACTATCAGCCGCACGGTTGGCAAACCGCGCTGGATCCGGGGCGCTGGGTGATCGAGGGGTTTGCCGAGGGGGGCACTGGCCATCTCTATGCTGCCGCGTTGGATGTGACCCCCGATGGCCCGGCCGATGTGACCCTGCTGCGCACCGCCAGCGCAGCGCAAACCCCGCTGACCTTGCCAAACGGCGAACCCGCCGCAGCGCATTGTCTGGGCGATGTGGCCTGCTCTGTCACCGATAGCACCGGAGGTTTGCGCTATACTCTGTTGCCCGGCTGGGCGGCCAATGCGGCGTTGGTTTATGAAACCGCAGGCGGAGCCACCGCCAAGGTCGCGTCGGTAGAGTTCTATTCCGGCACGCCCTTGCAGGTGATGGCTGCGCTGAACCCGCGACAATGGGATGGCGCCATAGGGCCCTGCACGGATACCGCCCTTGGCCCGCTCTGCGCCGCCAAAGACACTGACCAAGCGGCAGTTGTGTTGCTACAATCCTCTTTGCACGCGGCCGCGTCTGCATCGGGCATCCCCGGCACCAAACTGGATCTGACACCAGAGGTCGCCGCCGCATTGCGCGCAAAACTGAACGGAGAGAATTGATGCAAACCCGCCTCGTCTTTGCCGGGCTGCTGACGCTTGTTGGCCTGACACAACCTGCACGCGCCGAAGAGCGCGTTCTTTTTGCCAGTTGTGGCGATGCAGGCTGCGCTTGCAAGCTGTCCATAACAATGAGCGAGTATGAAGCGCTTGTCGGCAGCCCCGCACCGCCCGGTGCAGAGAACATGGTGCTGGTCGAGAAAGACAATGACTATATCTGGAGCAGCGCAAGCGTCGAAGAAATCGACGCGTCCTATGGCGGCGATGGCGTTTGCCCGATTGAGGTGTTCACCATCATCCCAGAAGACGGCACATGGCGCGGATCGGTGCGCGTACAAGAGATAGAGGGCTGCTTGCCGCAGGTCGCGGACATGGTGCCGCCGCTGGTGGATGCGATGGGCAGCGTCAAACAGATCACATGGGGCGGCAAGTTCCACCCTGGCCAATTCGCCCCCAGCACTGCGCCAGATGGCATTCGCTGGACCGAACGCAGCCCTACCCAGTTTGACGGGGTTTTCCCGGTTCCGGCCAATGGCACGCTGGATGTCAAGGTCACCGCAACCGCCACACTAACTGCCCCCGATCGCGCCGAGGCAACAGTGGCTCTGCGCCTTGCAGCTGCGTCGAAAAGCGATGCTGCGGCACTTGCTCTTCTTGGCATGGCTGACTGCAAGGTGGACGCGGTCTATGACTTTGAAAGGGTGGGGCCATAGAGATTTGCAATCTATGCACTTGGCGTTTCGCGCTTATCGCGCGGCATTGAACAAAGTCTTGAACCTTATTTGAGCACTTGAATGTCCGCCCAGAGCCGAGGCTGTGTGGAAACTCACCTGAGCCAGCCCGACCTTCACCACCTGTGAAACAGACCTAGCGGAGGCCATACTCCGCGCCGCGACCGATGGCACCGACTGGCTGCGCTATCCTGCCAGGCCGGATGCAATCGCACAGACCACCTGTGACATACTTCAATCATGCGACAAGTCGCGCTTCGGGGCCGTCATGGTCGGGTAAGGCGGGGCACTGTCGCCGTGGTCTCGCTTCTTTCCACCTCGCGCATCGACCAGCTGCTATCGAGGGCTTCACCGCTCCCGAGTCAGGCTTACGCTGCGGCATCAAATGAATGACTGCTTCCGGCGATGCCAGCGGACAGCCTTGAGCCTACTAGACCGGCGGCTTTGGGCCGCAATCATCGGCGAACTATTGAACCGCGATTGGCTGTAGCATTCCGTCAGTGTTCAGCTTCATGGCGCTGCGCCAGAGCGGGGTCTTGAAGACGTGGTGGATCTGCTTGCCCTCCCGCTCTTCTCGCGTCTGAGCCAGCAGCCCGGCCCATTCCAGAGGGCGTAGGACGCAAGAAGAGAACGCGGCCATTTCGCGCCATCCCGCATTATCCCAATCATGGTCTTCTCGATAGAAGGCTGCGAATAGCGCTCGTTCGGTGGTGCCGTGGTCGGCCTCGACGTTGATGACGTTCATCCACATATCCCATTTCCCGAAGGGACGCTCTTCAAAACGGGCGTAAGAGGAGTGGTCGATCTGAAGGACAAAGAAGGGGATGAGTTCGGCAAACAGCCGCGCTGGCGCGCCCGCGAGCTCGGCCCCGCGCTTGGTCAGGCGGAATTCGCCTTTGAAGTGGCGCCCCAGACTCAGGGTGATCAACAATTGGTGCAGCACCTCGAGCGGTGGGAATTCGTATTCATTGATGACCTTGCTGTAGCGGAACATTTCTTCAGCGCTTTTGCCGGGCCAATCAAAATGCTCGACGGCCCAATGCACAAAGACGCGCTTGAAGGCCATCTTTTTGGTCAGACCGATGGCACCATGCTCCTGCGCGAACCGAAGCGTCAGCAGCGCAGCCCGCAATAGCGGCGAACGTTCCAGGTCAGGATGGTCATCGGGAAGGGTGCGGAACTCGATCATGGCGCGATGCTGCCACAAGGATTTCGGCCGGGCCAGACTCAAATGGTCGATGACCGCAGAACTGGAAATCTCAGAAGGCGATTGATTTCGCAATACTTTTGCAGCGCGACTCTTCAAACGTTGATGTGGCGTTGATGTGTTTTGGACAAGCAAAAACACGACTGCTTAGGTCGCGCTGTATCTATTTGATATTGCTAGATATTTTGGTTGCGGGGGCAGGATTTGAACCTGCGACCTTCAGGTTATGAGCCTATGGACCCGGATTCTGGCTAATCGTTTGAATTCAATCTCTTAGAAGAGAAGCCTTTGAAATCGAAAGGATATCGAGTCGTCGAGCAGTGGCGTTGGCCGGTTTTCGAGGGATTGCAGTGGGTTGGAGCGGAGCAAAACCGCATATGTGGGTTGAGGTAGCGTTGAGGTGCTCTGTTCGAACAAGTTACCTGACCTCAATCCAATCCATTGCAAGGCTTCAAAGGCCAAAAGAGTCAAGTTGAGCGGCCTCGCCCTTGGCTATCAGAGATCGAAACTATGCTTCCGCAATACCAGAAATCTCCGCTTCAAGTTTCTGTTGAATCAACACCTTGAAACTACGAACGGAAGTCTTTGATCTTATCAACGCTTCCCGACGCTTAACTTCTGAATTTACCGGATTGCAGGCTTCATTGAAACAACCAAGAACTTTCTCCTCAAACTGATCATAGCCCTCCAGCCACGTACTTGACTTGGAAAACCTACTATTATCGGCATCGTTCAGCTTATCAGAAAGCGTATTGATTGCTGCGATTGCTTCTCTATTAAGACTTTCGATATCTGAGGTAAGTTCGCCGAACTGCCTTGCGCTGGACGAAATCGCCTCAGCACGAGAACCGACAGCTTCGCACGCGTCCATAGCAGAAACGATTGGATCACGGATCGACTTTTTAAACTCGTCAAGCCGGATCGCTTGGCCACGGATCCGTTTCGCACTTCTAAAGGTGTAGATTGTGTTTCCGAAGTTCCACAAGAGAGACACCACTCCAACAGCAAGTGTCCCCCACAAACGCCAATCAGTGGTTTCCAATTAATATACTCTAGTTTAGGAACGCGGATCCACCGCGAGAAGTCATGGAACGCTCGATTCCTCTAATAATCTGCTCCATAATCACGGGCGTTGCATTGAACCGGTAATGCTCCAAAAATCGCTCTTTAGTTTTGTAATGCCGAACACTCCCAGAAAACATTCCCTGGAAAAAGGAGGTCGCCACTGCATCAATTTCTGCAGGAATGAGCACGTCAACCACGGCCTCCTGTTTGTCAGCCGCGTCAAGACCATACTTTGCGCGAGCCAAAGCGCCCCGCTCATGACCAGACACGTTCCGTGCCCGCTCTCCAACGATTTCCCGGAAGTCGATCATCATTGTCTCAATCATTCTGAAAGACCCTTCTCAGATAGGAAGGGTCGAGTGTGAAGCTGATACTCACAGCGGTCCCCGGCATGTAGCGCTCCAAGTCGAAGACATGCTGCTCGTCTGGCGGCAGTGTAGCGGAATTTTCGTTATTAAACCATTGCACACGCGGACTGCTAGGGTCTTCTGGTCGGCGATGCCCGCGATCGTACGGTGATCGAAGCATCACGCACGACCTGCCAGATATGATGCTAACCTCCGGCCGACCAGACATGTCGGACGTTTCGCCCAGCATAGACACAAGATCTAGAATTTCCATGATGCCGTACCCCCCTCGGTCGGCGAGATCCGCTTCGCCGACGCAGGTCACACCATCTTGAAGTGCAGCGAGTGTTCGGAGCGTTTCGTCAGACTGAGTGGCACCGCGTGCTCGGACCTGATCGATGTAGGCCTGGATGATTCGTCGCTGTTCCGGAAGCGCTCGGTCCAAGCTTTCTGAAAAAGTGTCTCCAACGGACACGATCCCGATACATGCCCGATAGATCGCCTCTTCACCACCTTCAACCTCCGATCGGACTAGGAAGCCAGAAACTGACCAAGATCCATCGCGCCGATCACCATCTGAGTGTCTCTCTGCGTTTTCCAGCAATTCTCCGAGCATACCTTTGATCCATGCCAGGCCTCTTTCCGTGAGCTCAAGCTTGATCTCCGGCCGCCCTAACCACTCATCGATGGCGTCGCAAAAACGATCAGCGGCAATATCGCGTGTTGGGACATCGGCGAACGGGTTACGCGACCGAGTGTCCCCAGCCTTTCGTCGACGCGTGAGTGGAAACGCCCAGACATTCGAGTATTCTGAAATACCCGCAAAGCTGACTCCAAGCGCATGCTCAATCCCAATTGCACTAAGCACCTTTTGCATCGGCAGGTCCATCTCCCCACCATCAAAAACTGGCGCCATTTCCCCCCAGCACTCGACAAGTAGCATAAACGGGGTCACATCGATGCATTGCTTGTCTTTAAAATTGATCTTTGCTTGCATGCAGAGTGATTCTGCTCTTGAAATTTCTTCAAGTGAAGCGAGTGCGCCCTTGGGATTCTGAAGAAAGCTGAAATCCGTCAGATCAATTTCAATAACATTCTCAGGGTTGCGTTCCCGCAGTGGAAGCCACTTTCCCGGCTTCATCCGGTCTGGATACAAATTGTCGAGAATCCTTGATGGCCGATACTGCCTCAGCAACAATAGAAGATCATCTTGCGACAGTTTTCTTCTGTCGGAGTTGTACGTCTTCGGTTCTCGAACTACATTTTCAATGGCACGTTTGACAGCCTGCCTTTGCTTTCCTTGCAATCCAGATGCATTCCAGATCTTAGATAGGGCCTGCCGTTTTCGAGAGTCTGCAAGCGAAAGCATCGTAAGTTCAGAAGCCGGACTCTTCTTAAAGAATGCCTTATAAAGATCTAGTGCACTGCGAGTTAACAAGTTGTCCCCTTCAGAAAGGTAGCTTCAAAGACGGCGCCACTCGTGAGTAAGTCTCGTGTAGTTTGATCACCCTACGGTTGGAGCAGCACCCTACTTTGGCCAAGTGATTGAGGGCAAGAAAAGACTGCGGATGCTCCCGACAAGATTAAATGCCCCGAACAAGTTGGCTCAGATAGGCAAGAAGGTCGCCAACCAAAACTTGTGCTGCTAAGCGGCACAAAGGTGGTATCAAATCCCCGGAACGCTCCTCCCCTCCCCAGTTCCGGTCTCCGCCTGCATTCCGGTCCTGTCGCCATGCTTTGCTTGATATGGGCGCGAATCCACGCCTCATGTCGGACGAGCAGATGGGGAGTGATCCATGGTCAACAGACTGAAACTGAATGAGAAAATCGTCCGAGAGGCCGAGAACCTAGGGCGGGATTACCAGATCTTCGACACGGACGTGCGCGGGTTCTCGATCACGATCTACCCCTCTGGAAACCGAGCCTTCACCCTCGATTATCGGATTGCAGGGCGGCAGCGGCGGATGACCATCGGGCGCTGGCCAGAATGGAACACGGTGGCCGCGCGGGAACGGGCCAAGGAATTGCGACGGGAAATCGATGAGGGGATCGACCCGCTAAGCCTGCGGGAGACGTCGCGCGAGGCCCCGCGGGTCAACGACATGATCACGCGCTATCTGGAGGAACACACGCCGCACCTTGCCGCCCGGAATGCCGCCGACCAGCACACAATCATGCACAAGCTAGTGGCGCCCGATTGGGGCAAGAAGCTGGTGACCGAGATCACCAAGGCCGATGTCGAAAAGTTGCTGAGCAAGATCGCCGCCGGTCGCGCCCGGCCCTCAAAGGCCAAACCCAACAATCGGGCCCGCAAACTGCAGGGGCCGAAGCCCACGCCGGTCCGCGCCAACCGGGTGGGCGAGGTGCTGCGCAAGATGTTCACGCTGGCCATCGGCTGGGGCATGCGTACCGACAATCCCGCCAGCGGGTTCCGCCGCCGGATCGAAAACGAACGCGAACGGTTCCTGACGCCGGAAGAGATCGGGCGGCTGGCCAAGGCACTTGACGCCGCCAAGGATCAACGGGCGGCCGGGATCATCCGGCTCTGCATGCTGACAGGCGCGCGGTCGGGCGAGGTGCGTCAGGCGAGGTTCGAACAGTTCAACCTCGACCTTGGCAGCTGGTCGAAACCAGCGGCGACCACAAAGCAGCGCAAGATTCACCGCATCCCGATCTCGGGCGACGTGGCGGCCATCGTGCGCCAGCGCGCCCTTCTGGTACCGCGCGGCAATCCGTGGCTTTTCCCCGGCGACACGCCGGGTCAGCCGGTCAAGGAAATCCGCCGATTCTGGATCGGGATCCAGAGCGAGGCCAAACTGCCCGATGTCCGGATCCACGACCTGCGCCACACCTTTGCATCGTTGCTGGTCAGCGGCGGGGCCTCGCTGGAGATGATCGGCAAGCTGCTGGGCCACACGCAGATGCAGACGACCCAACGCTATGCCCACCTGATGGACTCGCCCCTGCGCGACGGGGTCAATGCCGTTGCCAGCATTTTCCGGCCCCGCCCGCAGCTGGTGCATGACGCGGATCAGGACCAGAAAAGCGCCTGATGGCCGCGAGAACTACCATCATTCCCGTTCGCGCAGCGCCCGCCAGATCGGCGCGACCTTCTTTCGCGTCGTGCTTTCCTCCGGGATCTCACCCGTGGGTGAGTTCTGGGCAAACCAATCCTGCACTTCTGCGATCAATTCGGCCTGAGTTGCGGGCACGCCCTGATCGTTGATGCGGCGAAACAGCATGATGTTCATGCCTTCCCAATCATAGCGCGGCGATGATCCGGCCGATCCAGCTGGGCGGCGCAGCAGGTCGCGCTCGTCCTCGAACTTCTGCACCTCCTCGGCCAGCAGCAACAGATCGGTGATCTTGATCACCACGCCATCCGCCGGTTCGGTGATATATTGCCACTCCGCGCCGCCCTGCGGCCGGATGCGATAGATCCGGCATTCCTCGTCGCTCGGACCATGACGGCGGAACATCCGCATCATGTCGGCGGCGCTGACCACCACAATGCCCGCCAGCGGCTGCTTGCCGCAGATCACCGATGCGATGCTGGTGACCAGCGTCAGATGTTCGGCCGCGGCCCATCCCGCCAGGTCGGCAGCGGCACAACCCCAACGGGCGGATGTTTCGGTCAGGGAATAGAAGACTCTCGGCGGTAGGCTCATGGGTCGTGCGTCCTTACTTCATTCAGCGACACCCGGGTCAGCACCGGGCATGGCAGGGATCGCGTTCCCGAACAGCAGCTTGCCAACGGGCCCGCTGTCCAGGAACACGCCTCAAGGGTCTTCAAACAGCCATGTCTGGAGATCCGGGCGAAAAGCACCCCGGTGATCGGAAACACGCACAGGTGGAATCGGCTTGAGCTGACCAGAGCCAGCCAATCGCTTTTGAAGCGAATTGTCGTTAACGTCCCTGTCAGGTTCGGTCAGGGATGGAAGATGGACAACAAGCGCCATGGATAACAAACGACTCGGCAAGGCCCTCGACATCATGCGTCTGGCTGAAGAGTCGGCCGCCCGGCCGGGCGGCATAAGCCTGGTGCAAATCGTAGACACCTTCGGCGTGACCCTGCGCACAGCCCAGCGCATGTCCCGCGCGCTGGAGGAGGCGTTTCCGATGGTGCAGACCCGCACCGACAAGGAACGGCGCAAGTGGTGGCAACTGCCCGACAGCCGCCTGCTGCACCTGCAGGGCATCCGCGACAGCGAGTTGTCGGCGCTGGAAATGGGCATCCGGCGTGCGGAGCGTGATGGTGCAACCACTGAGGTTGCTGCGCTGACCTCGCTGCGCAACCGTTTGCTTGCCACGATGCCCCCAACCTTTGCCCGGCGCGCCGAGGTGGATGCCGAGGCGGTACTGGAGGCCCGAGGTCATGCCTGCCGTCCTGGGCCCCGCGCGCAGTATTCGGCGCTTGTCCTTGGCGCGATCGACAACGCGCTGAAAGGCCCGTTCACGATGCAGATCGACTATGCCGGTGCGCAGGATGCCGCGCCACGGTTGCGGGCGGTCGAGCCCTACGGCGTTCTCTTCGGGATGCGCGGCTATCTGATCGCCCGCGAGATCGACAACGGCGGCAAGTATCGGCATTTCCGGCTGGACCGGATCAGCCGCGCCAGCCTTCTGCAGGACTCCTTCGTCCGGGATCCCGGCTTTGATCTTGGCAAGCACGCTGCCCGGGCCTTCGGGTCGTTCCATTCAGACGATGAGTACGGGCCGGTGGAATGGCGGTTTGCCCCCGCAGCCGCCGATGTCGCACGGACCTTCGTCTTTCACCCCGATCAGCAGGTTCAGGACGAGGCCGACGGCAGCCTGACCGTCCGGTTCACCGCCGGGGGCTGGCTGGAAATGGCGTGGCACCTCTATCAATGGGGTGATGTGGTCGAGGTGATTGCGCCACCCGAACTGCGCATCCTCGTCGAGGCCCACCAGCGCAGTGATTTCCCTTCCCTGCCCTGACGCCGGGACGGGCGTCTCGCCCCACCTCCGTCCGGTTCGCCGCAATGATCGCCGCTGAAATCCGAACTGCATCGCTTCCTGCATGGAGCAGCGGGATCGATCTGGTGTTGGCAACCGGAAATGGCGGAATGGCGCTGGGCGGCCTTTCCGATTCGCATTCCGATTTTGCGCTCAAATCCCAATGAAACAAGGAGCGGAATTGTCCACCGCGTCCCAATTCCGGTCTCTGCCTAGGTTCCGGTCCTTTGCGTCTGCTTCCCTCCCCCCGTCTCCGGCCGCCGCCGGGATCTGGATGGGAGACCCAAATGCAGACCACAGCCCCTGCTCCGCAGGACCAACCCCTCAACCTCTTGGCTGACTGGATCAGCCGCGAGCAGCTGGCCGGTGAACTCGGCCTTGCCTGCGACACCCTCGCGCGCTGGGAGGCCCGCCAGCTCGGCCCGCCCTGCACGCGGATCGGCCGCAAGGTGCTCTACCGGCGCACCTCGGTCCAGGACTGGATCAGCGCTCAGGAACAGACCCGCCCGGCACGCACACGGCGGGGGCGGAAATGAACCAGCTCCTGTCCCACCCGCCGGTCATACCGACGTCCGCCACCGGCGACTGGATGCACGACCGTCTAACCGAGGCGCGCGGCGTCCTGGCAGACACAACCCAGCATCCGGAATCCTTGGTAATCCTAGCGGCACGGGTCGTCGTCGGCCAGACAGACGATGCCCGCGAATGTGGTGACGCCATCGAACTGCTGCGCTTGCTGGATCCGCGCCCTTTGCATGCCATCGCGGCGGCCGCCTTCCCAAAAGGCGGTGCCGCATGAACCGGCGCAGCACCCCCGAGGCCGATGCCCAGCGCGCCATCGTGCAGGCGTTGCGCTTCGCCCTGCCCCGCGATGCCATCGTCCATCACTGCGTCAACGAGGTGACCGAGGCCGGGCCCCGCGGCGCGAAGCGTCAGTCGATCCTGGTCGGAATGGGCGTCCATACCGGGTTTGCCGACCTGATCGTGATCTCCGGCGGCCGCGTCCTGTTCCTCGAGGTCAAAAGCGAAACCGGCCGCTTGCGCAAATCGCAGGAGGTCTTCCGCGACACGGTCTGCGCGCAGGGCTTTGGCTGGGCGCTGGTCCGCTCGGTCGACGACGCGCTGGGCGCGCTGGCCGACAACGGCTTCACCAGCCGTGCGCAGCTGCAAGCGCGGAGGGCCGCGCCATGAGCCATGACGCCACCAACTGGGCGATCCAGCGGCGCGGGCTGAAACCAACGACCAAGATCGTGCTCTGGCACCTCTGCGACCGCTTCAATCCTGACTTCGGCTGCTTCCCGTCGCAGGATCGGTTGGCCCATGATTGCGAAATCAGCCGGTCCACCCTGAACGAACATCTCGACCGGCTGGAGGCGGAACATCTGCTGCGGCGTGTGCCGCGCATCGATCCCGTCACCAAGCGCCAGCTGCCGACCCGCTACATCCTGGGGTTCGAGGAAGGCTTCGCACCACATGATCCCGAGCCATGTCCGGAAACCGGACACGGGTTTTTGTCTTTCGGCCATGATGCTGAAACTGCGTGTGAAATCGCCACCATCCCTGCTGATCTGGTCGAGCCGTGTCCGGAAATCGCACACGGCAACCTGCAAGAACCCGTGTCCGGTTTTTGCCCCGACCCGTGTCCGGAAAATGCCCAAAGCCGTGTCCGGAATCCGGACACTAACCTTGTAAGAGAACCCCTAAGTAAACCAGTAAAGGAGGAGGAGGACGCGGCTGCGCGCGAGGCCGAATTTGATCGGTTCTTCGCAGAACTGCTCACAGCGCTGGGCTTTGCTGCCAATGCCACGCTGCCCGCCTGGTGGCAGGGTTGGCCTGCCAGAACGCATGTTCGCCGTTGGATCGACGATATCGGGTTGTCGCGGAAACGGATCATCGAGGTCGCCGTCGAGACCCGGGCCGCTCATCCGAACCCACCCGATGGCCCTAAAGCCCTCGACCAGTTCATGGAACGCGCGGCCCAGCGCGATGCCCAGACGGCCATCGCGACTGCAAAGAGCCAGAAAGCCAAGCGGCGGCGCAAACGCGAAGACCCTCCCCGGCTCAGCGACGATGAAAAGGCAGCGTTCTACGCCAAGATGGTCAACGCCGACGGCTTCCTGCCGGTCAGCGCGATCAACAACAGCATCCGCGACCTGATGCTGGTGCGGGGCCTCGTCACGCCCGAACGCCTCCGGCTGCGGGGAGTGCGGTGAATGGGATGGTGTCACGTCCCCGGCACGGATTGTCCCTCTGCGCAGGCGGCGGAGGCTTGGATCTGGGCGTCATGCTGGCCGAACCGGGATATCATACCCTCGCCTTTGTTGAATGGGAGGATTGGCCCCGCGCTGTCCTCTTCGCCGCCCAGCGCGCTGGGTATTTCGCGCCAGCCCCGATCTGGGATGACCTCCGCAGTTTCAATGCCCGACCCTTTCGGGGGGCCTTCGACATCATCTTGGCCGGATATCCCTGCCAACCCTTCAGCGCGGCCGGAAAGCGCGGTGGCGCCGACGATCCCCGCCACCTCTGGCCCGATGTCGCCCGCGTCATCGGGGAATGCCGCCCCCAATGGGTCTTTCTCGAGAACGTACCCGGGCACGTCACCCTCGGCCTCGAAACCGTCCTCCGAGAGCTTTGGGGTATGGGCTACACGCCTGCGGCGGGTTTGTTCTCGGCGGCAGAAGTTGGTGCGCCGCACCAGCGGTTGCGCATCTTCATCCTGGCCCACACCGATGAGCCTGCATCCAGGCACTGCGAACTACAACCCGGCCGGGAACAGCGATTTCACCCGGAAAGCAGAAGCGCTGGCGCTGGGCATCACCAACTGGTCGACACCCAAGGCGACGGACGGCGCGAAGGGTGGGCCGAGACAGAGCTATGGTTTGGGCGGCACCCCGCCCCTGCCAGCACAATCGGCGCAATGGCCAACCCCGGCGGCACAGAACTGGAAAGGATCCAGCGAAGCCAGCATCACCCGTGCCGATGGCAAATCCCGAATGGACATCCTGCATTACCGGGCGGAACAGGGCTTCACCCGCCCGGGCCCGGCGATCATGTCGGATGGGCGGCGGTCCTCGTATCACGCCCCGATCTCGCGCCCGCTTTGGGCTTCGATGATTGCCTCTCATGGGCGCGTTGTCTCGCGGCGGATCCTGAAGGGCCGGTCGCGGCGGCGGCTGAACCCGCTCTTCGTCGGATGGCTGATGGGCTGGCCAATCGGGCACGCGCTCTGCGCCTGCTCGGCAACGGAGTTCAGCCTCTGGCAGCAGCATATGCGTGGCGCGCTCTCGCAGCTGCCCACGGCCTCGGGCCCGTGGATCTGGCGGCCGACGGACCAAGCCCAGCACCCCGCGCAGATGGATTTCCTTGAAGGATTGCAGCCATGAGCGTTCACGGACGGATCGGGCGCGCGGGCGGTATGAAAATCAAGCGCGCGCTGGGCGTGCAGGCGGCGCTGGAATGGGCGTTCCGCGCGGAACAAGCGCAGCTGGAACTGCCGCCGCCGAAGGACGTAACGGAAGAAGGTTTCGGCTTTGGCCTCGAATACGTCCTACTGCAGCGCGCTATGCTTGGCTGCAAAGTGGACGGCGGCCAGCACAAGATGGGCAGCTACACCCACCCGGACGCCGAAGTGATCGCGGCCGCAGTCGCGGGCATGCCCGACAGCCACGGCGGCATCCGAATGGCGATCCAGGTGGCCGAACTGGCGCGTGCTGGCATGACCCCGGACTGGATGCCGGGCGTCCTCCCGCGCTGCATCCCGCTGGAAATCAAGACCAACCAGCATGGCGAGCGGGCAACGACGGTAGTCGTCGGTACCGAACGGGTGAAAACACGCGGCAAGTGGCGAACGGTGGAGGTCTTGGCCTGCCCGGTCACCTGGCGACCGCATCCGGAACAGATCGCATCCGCCCGGCGCGGCTATGAGGATTGGTGGCAGGCGCTGGACTGGATCCGAGATGGGCTGCTGGCGGGTCGCATGCTGCGCCAAATCGAGGTCACGGCGGTGATGCCGAAGGTGCGGCCTTGGGAGCGATAGACCATTGCCAATATCAGCCAAAATAGCCAAAAGTACGGGGGTCAATGCCAGGGAGCGAGAAATGCAAACCCTAACCGCGAAAGACGCGAAGTATGGGTTCGGTCGGCTTATCGATCTCGCTCGGGCTGAGCCGGTGGCGGTGGCAAAGCATGGGCGGACCGTCATTGTAGTAATGGCAGTCGAAGAGTACGAGCGCTTAAAGGACATTGAAATGGATCGCGAGAACGGCCGCACAAACACGAATAGCACGGCAGCGCGATGAGCAATCCCAGCTACGGCGATCACGCGGTCTATGGCACGGATCGTTATATACAAATGAATCTTCTTGAAACGTGCACACGGGAAATGGTGGCCCGCCAAAAGAGTTCAATGAGCCTATGATTGAAGAGATGCCCATGAATCGACCCGAGCGCGATATTGAAGACTCTCTGGTCGCGAAGCTTAAAGAGCTCAAATACGAGTATCGACCCGATATTCGTAATCGGGCTACTTTGGAGGCAAATTTCAGGAGCAAATTCGAATCGTTAAATCGCGTCAAGCTCACTGATGGCGAGTTTCAGCGGCTGCACGATGAACTTGTCACGCCGGATGTTTTTACGGCGGCACGAACCTTGCGCGAGCGGAACAGTTTTACTCGCGATGACGGCACGCCGCTGAACTACACGCTGGTAAACATCAAGGACTGGTGCAAGAATTCCTTCGAGGTGGTCAATCAGCTTCGTATCAACACGGACTACAGTCACCATCGCTATGACGTCATTCTTCTAATCAATGGTGTTCCGGTCGTTCAGATCGAGCTGAAGACCCTCGGCATAACCCCTCGTCGTGCCATGGAGCAAATCGTCGACTACAAGAACGACCCCGGGAACGGTTATACCAAGACCATCCTGTGCTTCCTGCAGCTCTTCATCGTCAGCAACCGCGATCGGACGTTCTACTTCGCGAACAACAACGCGCGCCATTTCGCATTCAATGCCGAGGAGCGCTTTCTGCCGGTTTATGAGTTCGCGGACGTCGACAACAAGAAGATCGTCCATCTCGACAGCTTCGCCGAAACTTTCCTTGTAAAGTGCACGCTCGGCCAGACGATCAGCCGGTATATGGTTTTGGTCGCGAGCGAGCAGAAACTGCTGATGATGCGACCGTATCAGGTCTACGCGGTGAAGGCGATTGTCGACTCCATCGCCCAAGACTGCGGCAACGGCTACATTTGGCACACGACGGGCAGCGGCAAGACGCTTACCTCCTTCAAGGCGTCAACGCTCTTGAAGGACAATCCCGACATCGAGAAATGCCTCTTCGTCGTGGATCGCAAGGACCTCGATCGCCAGACGCGCGAGGAGTTCAACAAGTTCCAGGAAGGCTGCGTTGAGGAGAACACAAACACCGCCTCCCTGGTTCGGCGTCTTCTGTCTGACGATTACGCCGACAAAGTCATCGTCTGCACAATCCAGAAGCTTGGCCTCGCGCTGGACGAGAACAGCAAGCGCAACATGCAGCAGAAGAAGGACGGCAAGAAGAGCTTCAAGGAGCAGCTGGAACCCCTGCGCGACAAGCGCATCGCCTTCATCTTCGACGAGTGCCACCGTTCGCAGTTTGGCGACAACCACAATTCCATAAAGGAGTTTTTTCCTCGCGCTCAGCTCTTCGGTTTCACCGGAACGCCGATTTTTTTCAAGAATGCCACACAGCAGAAAATCGAAGGCGATCAGGGCAGTATGTGGGAGACGGAGGACCTATTCCCCAACCGTCTTCACACCTACACGATCACGCACGCCATCGAGGACGGCAATGTTCTTCGTTTCCATGTCGACTACTTCAAGCCGCAGGGCAAAACGCTGCCCAAGCCAGGTGAACCGCTGGCCAAAAAGGCGGTGATCGAGGCGATCCTGGCTAAACACGACGCGGCAACCGGTCACCGCCGGTTCAACGCCCTGCTCGCCACGTCCTCGATCAACGATGCCATCGAATATTACGCCCTCCTCAAGACGATGCAGGCCGAGAAGTTTGCGTCCGATCCCAGCTTCCGGCCGTTGAGCATCGCCTGCGTCTTCTCCCCGCCTGCCGAAGGCGATCCTGATGTAAAGCAAATCCAGGAAGACCTGCCGCAGGAGAAGGAAGACAACGCCTTCGAGCCGGAGAAGAAGAAGGAAGCGCTGAAAGCCATCATCGCCGACTACAACGCCCACTTCGGCACCAACCACAAAATCGGCGAATTCGACCTGTACTACCAGGACGTGCAGAAGCGCATCAAAGACCAACAATGGCCGGATGCCGACCTTCGCAAGGCTTACCCCAACCAACCGCACCACAAAATCGACATCACGATTGTCGTCGACATGTTGCTGACCGGCTTCGACTCCAAATTCCTCAACACCCTCTACGTCGACAAGAACCTGAAGCATCACGGCCTGATACAGGCATTCTCGCGCACGAACCGGGTGCTAAACGCCACCAAACCCTATGGCAACATTCTCGACTTCCGCCAGCAGCAGGGCGCGGTAGATGCCGCCATCGCCCTCTTCTCGGGCGAGGCTGCCGCCGAAAAGGCACGGGAAATATGGCTGGTCGACAAGGCGCCTGTGGTCATCCAGAAGCTGGAGACCGCTGTTAAGAAGCTCGGCACATTCATGAAGTCACAAGGCCTTGATTGCGCACCGGAATCTGTGCCCAGCCTTAAAGGCGACGTGGCCCGCGCGGCATTCATTGAACACTTCAAAGAGGTACAGCGGCTCAAGACCCAACTTGATCAGTACACCGACCTGACCGATGAAAACCGCAAGACCATCGAACAGGTTCTGCCACGTGACAACCTGCTTGGCTTCCGCGGCGCCTATCTGGAAACCGCCCAGCGCCTTCGGGTCCAACAGGGCACGGCAATGGACAAACCCAGCCAGGATGCCGACCAACTGGATTTCGAATTCGTTCTCTTCGCCTCGGCCGTCATCGATTATGACTACATCATGGGCCTGATCGCCCGCTATTCCGAGGCCACGCCCGGCAAGCAGAAGATGAGCCGCGAGGAGCTGATCGGCCTGATCCAGTCCGACGCCAAGTTCATGGACGAGCGGGAGGATATCGCGGCCTACATCAATACCCTCAAGGCGGGCGAGGGGCTAAGCGAGAAGGCTATCCGCGACGGCTACAGCCGCTTCAAAGCGGAAAAGAACGCAGCGGAACTGGCGGGCATCGCGGGCACGCACGGGCTGGCGACTGAGGCGCTGCAAGGCTTTGTCGACACCATCCTGCAACGCATGATCTTTGACGGCGAAGCGCTTACAGACCTGATGGAACCCCTTGGCCTGAACTGGAAGGCGCGGCGGGTGAAGGAATTGGACCTGATGGCCGACCTGATGCCGTTGCTGCTGAAGCGGGCCGGTGGGCGTGAGATTTCGGGGCTGAGCGCTTATGAGCAGTAAAGAGAAATCATCTGCTGTCGCGGGCAGCGGGGCTGCTTTGGTGCCCAAGCTGCGGTTTCCAGAGTTTGAGGAGCGTGATGGTTGGAAGGAGATACCGCTCCAGAAGCTTGCTCGACCTGTAACTGATCGGGCGACAACCGGCGACGCTGACAACGTGCTAAGCCTTTCGGGCGAGCATGGACTTGTCCTTCAAAGCGAATACTTCGGAAAGAAGATCGCTGGCGACAGCACTGATCGCTATCTGAAGATTCGCAAAGACGACTTTGTCTACAATGACCGGACAACCAAGGCGTCAAGCTTCGGAACTATCAAACGGCTTTCCGCACATGCGGGTGGGATCGTCTCGCCCATCTATAAATGCTTCCGCTTCCAGTCGAGTGAAAACCCAGCCTTCTGGGAATGGTACTTCGAGTCGGGAAGCCACGATCCGGCGCTGGGTGGACTGGTCAACGAGGGCGCCCGAGCAGGCCGCTTCAACATCTCCGTTACTCAGTTTTTGTCGACAAGCGCATGGCGGCCGGATGAGGCCGAACAGAAAAAGATCGCTGACTGTCTGGACTCGGCGGACGCGCTGATTTCCGCGCAGGGGCGGAAGGTGGAGGCGCTGAGGGCCCACAAGAAGGGCCTGATGCAGCAGCTTTTCCCACGGCCTGAGCGCGTCGAGAACGGGATCAAGATACCTGCCGAAACCCAACCCCGCCTTCGCTTTCCCGAGTTTGAGGGGGCGGGGGAGTGGGAGCCTCGGACTGTGGGTTCAGTCTGCACCTCCTTTAGCGGAGGTACGCCGAATACCTCAAATCCAGAATTTTACGGTGGAGATATTCCGTTCATTCGATCAGCCGAGATTGGTAAAGAAACCACAGAACTTTTCCTGACCCGCGCCGGGTTGGAAAACTCCGCGGCAAAACTAGTCAAGAAAGGTGACGTACTCGTCGCACTCTATGGCGCGAATAGTGGCGACGTAGCAATCGGAAGGATCGCTGGAGCGATCAACCAGGCCATCCTTTGCCTGAGGTCATCTGAGAATGGTGCGTTTCTCAGCCATTTCTTAACTCATAGAAAAGACTGGATAATTGCAAAGTATATTCAGGGCGGTCAGGGCAATTTGTCGGGTGAAATCGTCAAGTCTATTGGGCTTGTGTTCCCGTCACCAACAGAACAACAGCGCATCGCAGACTGCCTTACCTCCCTCGATGACCTCATCGCCGCCGAGACCCGAAAGCTCGACACGCTCAAGACCCACAAGAAGGGCTTGATGCAGCAGCTTTTCCCCCAAGTCGCGGAGGATGACGCATGAGCACCTACAAGAACCTGAAAACCCTGGTGGCCCGGCTTCGCGACGATCTGAATAACCCGACGATGCCGCTCTCGCTGGTCTTGATCTATGCCTACAACCGGACCGGCAAGACCCGCCTGTCGATGGAGTTCAAGGACGCAGGCAAGCGCAAGAACAAGAAGAACCCGACCGGCACACCCGACACGCTCTATTTCAACGCCTTCACCGAGGATCTGTTCGTCTGGGAGAACGACCTCGAAGGCGATAGCGTGCGCCGCCTGCAATTGAACGAGAAGTCGTCCTTCTTCAACGCGATGACGGAACTCGCGCTGGACGAAACCATTGCCCGCTACCTTTCCCGCTACGCCGACTTCGAGTTCGACTTCACCTACAAGAACGTTCAGCAGGACAAGGACACCATCTCCAAGCCGGATTTCGTCAGCTTCCGCAAGGGCGGCGAGGCCAACATCAAGGTGTCACGGGGCGAACAGAACATCTTCATCTGGTGCATCTTCATGGCGATCTGCGAACGGATGCTGGATGGGCATGAGTCCTATCAGGGGAAGAAGTACCTCTATATCGACGATCCGATCTCGTCGCTGGACGACAACAATGCGATTTCCGTCGCCTGCGACCTGGCCAAACTCCTCCGCCGGGCGGCCACACGAAGGGACGCGGACGGGAAGCCTGCCCCGATCAAGGTGATCTTCTCTTCGCACCATGCGCTGTTCTTCAACGTCATGTGCAACGAAGTCGGCCGGAAGATCGATGACGCGCCTTCGGTTGATCATCGGCGCTATTTCATGCATCGGCCGGGTGGCGACGGCACCTACACGCTTCAGGCGACGGAAGACACGCCCTTCTTTCACCATGTGGCGACGCTCGCTGAATTGCAGCGTGCGGCTGATCCGAGGAAGGGAAAACTCTACACGTTCCATTTCAACGCCCTGCGCAGTGTCATGGAGAAGACGGCATCTTTCTTCGGGCACCCGAGCATCGCCTTTTGCCTGAAGGCGCTTGACAATGATGAAGACCGGGCACTGTTCAACCGAGCCCTGAACCTGTTGAGCCATGGCGCCTATGCTATCCATGAACCGACAGAGATGGGCGAGGACAACAAGGAACTGTTTCGCCGCATTCTGCGCGAGTTCGTCACGCGGTTCGAGTTTCACCTACCCGGCGCCGCTCAGGCCCCGCATCCCGCCCCGGCGCCTGCGCCCGTCCCCCAGGAAGCACCAGCACAATGAACGACCAAATCCAAAAGCAACTGGGCAAGACGCTCTGGAACATCGCCGACACGCTGCGCGGGGCGATGAACGCGGACGATTTCCGCGATTATATGCTGTCCTTCCTGTTCTTGCGTTATCTGTCGGACAATTACGAGATGGCCGCCAGGAAGGAGCTCGGACGCGATTACCCGGATCCCAACACGATCGGCAATGGCGGGCGCTCATCCCTTTCCGTTTGGTACGCGCAAAACCCCGACGATGTTTCGGCTTTTGAAAAGCAGATGCGCCTAAAGGCACACTACCTCATCAAGCCGGAACACCTCTGGACCAGCATCGCCCACATGGCGCGCACCCAGAGCGACGATCTGCTGAACACGTTGCAGGCAGGCTTCAAATATATCGAGAACGAGTCCTTCCAGAGCACGTTCGGGGGGCTTTTTTCGGAGATCAATCTTGGCTCTGAAAAGCTTGGTCGGACTTATGCTGATCGCAACGCCAAACTATGCACGATCATCACCGAGATCGCCAATGGGCTCGCCGATTTTTCATCCGGTGTCGACGCGCTTGGCGATGCGTACGAATACCTGATCGGCCAATTTGCCGCTGGTTCTGGAAAGAAGGCAGGCGAGTTCTATACTCCACAGCAGGTGTCTGACATCCTTTCCGCGATCGTGACGCTGGACAGCCAGGAACCCGCAACCGGAAAGAAAGAGCGCCTCGCCAGTGTGCTTGATTTCGCATGCGGCTCCGGCTCGCTGTTGCTGAACGTGCGAAAGCGCATGGGACCGCATGGCATCGGAAAAATCTACGGACAAGAAAAGAACATCACCACCTATAACCTCGCCCGCATGAACATGCTGCTGCACGGCGTGAAAGACACGGAATTCGAAATCTACCATGGCGACACGCTGAACAATGACTGGGATATCCTGCGGGAGCAGAACCCTGCCAAAAAACCTTCGTTTGATGCGATCGTGGCCAACCCGCCCTTCAGTCTCCGTTGGGAGCCGACTGAAGCGATGGGCGACGACGTGCGGTTCAAGAACCATGGGCTGGCACCCAAATCCGCCGCAGACTTCGCTTTCCTACTGCACGGTTTTCACTACTTGAAGGATGAGGGCGTGATGGCCATCATCCTACCGCACGGCGTGCTGTTCCGGGGTGGGGCGGAGGAGCGCATACGCACAAAGCTGCTGAAAGATGGTCACATCGACACCGTGATCGGCCTGCCCGCTAACCTCTTCTATTCGACTGGCATCCCGGTCTGCATCCTCGTGTTGAAGAAGTGCAAGAAGCCGGATGATGTGCTCTTCATCAACGCGGCCGAGCACTTTGAAAGAGGCAAGCGGCAGAACCGCCTGCGTGAAGGGTTAGATGGCAAGCCGAATGACATTCAGAAGATCATCGAGACGTACCAGTTCCGCAAGGAAGAGGACCGCTACTCCAAGCGCGTGAGCATGGAGCGCATCGCTGAGGAGGGCTTTAACCTCAACATCTCCCGATACATTAGCACGGCGGTGGATCAGGCTGAAATCGACTTGGATGCAACGCAGCAGGAATTGGTCTCGATCCAAGACCAAATTCGGAAAGCAACCTCGAAGCACAACTCCTTTCTGAGGGAATTGGGGCTTCCAGTTCTTCCGGGGATCGAATGAAGTATGCCGCTCTGGCTTTTCCACGCTATCCGAACCAATTTTATAGCCGCACTTTTCCATGCGATCCGGATGAGATCGAATAGATCGCACAGATTCAGTAATTTCATGAAGTCATGCGAGTGAAATCATTGGCAACCTCAAATTTGACCTCGGCAGCCAATCGGCTTAGTTTGACCAAGATAATCTCTCCAGGCACATACCGATACTTGGGGAAAATAGTCGCTAAGTTACCCTTTGATGAGTTGCCGATTGCTGCTGAAAATATCGCTAACCTTCGCCGTTTGCCCAGCGTTGAGATATACAGGATTGGCAGCTTCAATCCTGCCAACGCTATTGTGATAAAATGGAATGGCCATTGGCTCCTTTATGTTCGACCAAACTACGGCGGCTACCGATCAGTGGCGCGGAGATTTTTTCAAGACGTTCCGTGGAAAGTGGACTTTGACCACTCACTTGGCAGTTACATAGCGGCATGTCACAAAGTACGTTACGTTTTGCTTGTTCGGCTCCCACCCAATGTAAATCGTTCTCATGGTCGGTTTGAACAAAGAACGGTTGTTCGGCCAGGATCGAATTCTGGCCTGTACTTCGCTGATCAGCGCATCTTGTCGAAAATCGTGGGACAACCGTCTTGGCGTGCAGGTCGGACTGGCCACTTGTGCCCCTATGATCCTTCGTCTCCTTCATCAATGGGGTTGACGCTAAAGCAACGTGGGCAATTGGCTCATGCGCTGGGCATTGAGGACCACAATCGATCAATAGTTGGCCTGACGGCCCATTCACCTCTCAAACTGTATTCCTCGGCTTGAACGGCTCAAAATAGACGCCCCCTCATCTGGTTCCTCCCCGGCCCCATTTGTATGCGGGGGGGCGCAGCGCGGCGTTTCGCTAGCGACAGGCAATTTCACCGGGGAATCCAGGCGGAATCCACTTGGCGCACGATCAGGGGAAAAGCGACACGTTATCACAGGCTTGTGGAATCACGATCTTGGCGTGCTGGATTCTTTTGTGGAATCCAAGGAAGCCACTTCGCGGAAGCCACCTTGGCCGGAATCCAGCCAGCGGAATCCACCCTTTTCGATCCGAGATGGATTGGCCAAGGCCACGCCTGCGCACGGACGTCAGCTACCGTTCTGATCCGCCATGCCAGCTTGCGCTCCAGCTTCGAACACCAGTTCGGGCAAGATCACCTCCCACTCGTCGTGGCGGAGCAGGTGGTTATATTCCTCGTCCCCATCCTCACGCCGCCAGTTGAGGATGGCCGCGACCTCGCCGCGCAAGAAGGTGGTGCCTTCGGGTGGGGCGAAGGCGCGGGAGAGGCGGGCAAGGGTCTGGCCTTGGGCGTTCTCGATCCGCCAGCGGTCGCCGTCGCGGATCAGATGGACGGGGTCTCCAGGGCGCGCGACGGCGATGGCGGCCAGCGATGGATCACCCGGCCGCAGACGCCCGGCAAAGGACAGGTCCACCAGCTTCGGGTCGGGCGGCACATAGCGCAGGCGGGCGCGCGGCAGGGCGGCGGCGTCGGGGGTGACGCGGCGGGAAAGGACAGCATCGCCCGGACGGACAAAGGCATGGGGGCCGTCGGTCAGCAGGGTCAGGGTCGACCGCGCCCGCGTCATTGCGACATAGAACAGGAGGCGCGGGGCGTCGGCGTCTTCACCGCGCGACGGGCGATCCCAGCCGCCGTTCAGGATGGCGACATGATCGAACTCCAGCCCCTTGGCGCGGTGGGCGGTCATCAGAAGAAGGCCCCGCTGTTCGCCGCGCGCATCCCGGGCCCATTCGCCGAACCATTGGACGATATCGGGGACCGGGGCAGCCTTTTCGACCAGTTCGCGTGCGAGGGTGCCAATTCCTTCGCCTATCAGGTCGGTCCAGCGCGATTGCGGTTGGGCGTTCAGGATGGCGACCAGATCGGGGATGGTCAGCAGCCGGGTCCGATCCGCCAGAAGGGCGCGAACAAAGCCCTGCATCTCACGCAAGCGCCACAGGCTGGGCAGGGTCTCGTTCGCCATATCGATGGGAATGCCCAGCGCCTCAGCATAGGCCCTAACGGGTTCCAACCGCCGCCAATCGCGGGCGATCACGGCACAGCGTCGCCAGGACCAATCGGGGTCCAGCCGTGACAGCCGCACCAGTTCGTCCAGTGCGGCCACCGCCTGCGCGGCATCGCCACCCGCATCCAACAGGGTGACGCGCCCCTGTGCCACAGGATCAAGGGCGGCCCAGTCGCCTCCGGGCATCGCCTTTGCCCGAGCGCGGTTCACGGTGATGTCATGGCCCGCCTTCATGCGCCCTGCTGCGGACGCAATCACGGCATTGGCCGCCGCGATAATATGGGCGGTGGAGCGGTAGTTCTCGGTCAGCCAGACCGGCTTGGCGGCATGATCTGCCTCGAACCGACGGATGAAATCGAAACTGGCACCGGCGAAGGCGTAGATGTTCTGGTCGTCATCGCCGACGGCGAAAAGGCTGATCCGCAGGTCATCCTCCAACGACCGCCCCGCCACGGCACCGATCAAGGCGTACTCCTCGGGGCCGATGTCCTGATATTCGTCCACCAAGAGCCAGCGAAAGCCCTGGATCAGCGTCTCGCGCAGTGCCTCGGCTTCGGCCTTGGTCAGACCATCGCCACGCAACAAGGCAACAGCCTGCATGACAATCCCGTCAAAATCGCGTGGGCCGTCCTGATCGCCTGCAAAGCTGGCCCCCATCAGCCGCATCGCCAGCGCGGGGCAGGTCGACACCGTCACCCCCGTTGCGTCATCCCCGATCAGGCGGCGCAGGCGTTCGCGGATCTCGGCGGCGGCGTGGCGATTGTAGGTCAGCACCAGAATGCCGCGTGGGTCCTCGCGTTTTACGCGGATGAGATAGGCAATCCGATGCACCAGCACCCGGGTCTTGCCGGACCCCGGCCCGGCCAGCACCAGCACGTTGGTCTGTTCGCGGTCATCGCGGACAATCTCGGCCTGCACGGGGTTATCCAACGCATCAACGATTGTCCGCCAAGAAGTACCGGTGGTCTGCCGCCGAATTTCCGTGCCGCGCCCCGGCAGCCATCGACGCAAGAAGGCGTCGCGGTCCAGCACGAAGTAATCCTCAGACAGGCGCTGGGCCTGATCCATCGCCTCCAGCCCCTTTTCGGCATAAGCAGCCATTACATGGGTCTGGATCGTCGTCTCGCCGTAGTGCTCCTCCAGCGGAGCGAAGTGCTGCACAGTAAAGGGTCCGCCCTTAGGGTTCAGATGCACGGTGATTGCAGGGCGGAAGACCGTCAGGCCGCGGCCCAAGGTGGCAACCTGCTGCTCGTGCAGCCACAAAAGCGCGCGGTCCATCAGACGGGTCATATCCTTGACCTCGGCCCGCAAAAGGGCGTCGCCGTTCAGCGCATCCAGCATCGCGCCTAGGGTGGTTTCGACCTGAACATCCTTGCCGCGTGTGCCCTTGGCGACCTTGCCCGTCAGATGGGCCAAGAGTGCCTGCGCCCCCTGCCGCCGCAGATCGGCGGTGCGGGCGACAACGGGCCATGACCGTTCCAGCCGCACGAAGATCGTGTTCCGGCTGACCTTGCGCAGGGTCAGGTTTCCGCGCCCGCCATCCTGATCGCGGCCATCATGCGCCATGCCACGCAGGATGGTTTCCACCAGATCTGGGCGCACCTGCGCATGACCCTTGTCGCGCAAGGCCTGGCAGGTCTCAGTGAGATTCAACGGCTGCGCCTCGGCCCCTTCGGCATCCGGCACGGCCTCTTGCATGAGAGCAATCAGGTCAGCCTCCATCCGGGCCGCATGATCCAGACGGCGGGCCGAGGCATCCTCGACGCCCAGATGAACATAGACCGTGATGCCCGTGTCGTTGCTGGCGATGCCCAGAGCCTCCAGATCGGCAAAAGCCCGGTGCAACTCGCGCCTCGACAGGCCGCAGGCCCCCGTCAGATCGTCGGTCGAAACCCCGGCATCGGCGGGCGCGTTCATCACATGGCGCACAAGGTCCATCAGTTGCGTGCGCCGAACCCCGGTGATCTGCGCCCGCTCTAGGATGACCGCCGCCTCATCCACCGACCGGATGCGCAGCGACGACGGGAACACCTGCACCCGGTTCTCCTCGCGGGAAAGCAGCGTCGCCTCCTCCAGCCAGGCTACGGCGGTTTTTACGCGGGTATCGTCGGTAGTCTTGTCGCGCTCGAACTCCTGATCCTTTTCCTCGCGCACGATCTCGCCCGGGGTGGCGACCACCTCGCCGGATTTGTGCTTTTCCATCCGCCGCAGCGCCTTCAGGATCGCGCCGATCTCATGCCTTGCCAGCCGTGAACGGGCAGATAGCGAGAACTGCCGCTCCACATCCTCGGGGCTGAACAGCAGAACGCAGTTAGCCGGGCCACGATCCCGCCCGGCGCGGCCTGCCTCTTGCAGGTAGTTCTCCAGCGATCCCGGAATATCGCCATGCACCACCAATCGGATATCGGGTTTGTCGATCCCCATGCCAAAAGCGTTGGTTGCGGCGATCACCCGCAACTGGCCCGTTCGAAACGCCTCTTGCACGTCGCGTTTACGGTCGGGCGGCAATCCAGCGTGGAAGAAGTCTGCTGCGAGCCCCTGCCCTTTCAGGAACTCAGCCACCTTCTCGGTCGCACTTCGTGTCGCGCAATAGACCACAGCGCCCGATGCGCCTTCGGGCGGCAGGTTCGCCTCGATCGCGGACAGGATATCGGTCAGCTTGGTCGCCTTCTGCGTGGGCAGCACTGCGAAGGAAAGGTTCGTCCGCACCGTCCCGCCATCCAGCAGCATCAGGTCCACCCCCAGGCGGGTCTGGAATTGGTCACGGATGTCACGTACCACCTCGGGCTTGGCGGTGGCGGTCAGGCACAGCACAGGCGCTGGGCTGTCACCCGAGAGTTCCTTGATGAAGCGGCTGATATAGCGGTAGTCGGGCCGGAAATCGTGGCCCCATTTGCTGACGCAATGCGCCTCGTCCAGCACCCACAGCCCGACCTCGCGCTGTTGCAGCACGGTGCGGATCGACGGCGAGCGCAACTGTTCGGGCGAGATCAGCAGCATCGCCGCATCCCCCATCCGCACCTTTTCCAGCGCGTTATGCCGTTCGGGCAGCGACAGCATGCCATTGACGGTGACCGCCGCTGATATACCCGCCCGCGCCAGCCCCTGCACCTGATCGGCCATCAGCGCCACTAGCGGCGAGATAACCACCGTCAGCGCCCCGGTCTTGTCGAACCGCGACAGCGCCGGGATCTGGTAGCAGACCGACTTGCCTGTACCGGTGGGCAGGATGCCTAGCACCGATTTGCCCGCCATCGCCTCGGCGACGATGCGCTCCTGCAAGGGGCGGCCCATGTCATCGGCGGGCTGTGGGCGGAAGGAGGGAAAGCCGAACCACCGTTCGAGCGCGGCATTCGGGTTGTTCTTCTCTGCGCACCAGCCGCAGGTCGGGTCGCCGCAATTGGTGTCGCGCAGGTGGCGTACGATCCGCCCCGCCTGCGGAAACTGCATCCGCACCCAGGGCGGCATGACAGAGTCCCCTCCCGCGACAGAAATCCACGACAGCGCATAGGCCATCGGCCAGCCATTGCGCGGATCGGACAGGCGGCCGAGCGTCTGCCCCAGCCGATGATCGCAGGCGCGACCATCCAGCAGACGGCGGATGGCGCTATGGGCCGCAGCCTCACCGGGTGCTGCGCCGCGCAGGAATTGAAACAGCGCATCGAACCCGGTGGAGGCTTCGCCCCGCGTCGTCAGATGGTGATAGGCGAGAAGCGCATCCGGCGCCTCCTGCCCCAGCCGGGTGAACGCCGCGATCTGATCTTCGAGCACTTGCAACGCCAGCCGCGCATCCTGTTCGGGGTCATTCACATGCCCGACCTGCAGCCGCCCGTCCTGATAATGCTTGACCAGATGGTGATAGGGATTTCGCGGAAAGGCCAAGGGGTTCAGCCAGAGCGTGTCAATCGGCGCCGTCCCCAACTCCCCCAGCCGCGCCCGGTTCGCTACCAAATGCGGCAGGTCGTGCCGCAAGATATTGTGCCCCACCAGATGCGCCGCCCCGTCGCACAGCGCATTCAGCCGGTCCAGCGCGGCCTCCAAAGGGCCCCCTTTGTGAGCCAGCGCCGCCTCACCCCGCACCGCCGCAAAGGCAAAGATCCGCGCAGACTTCGGATCGATCTCCAGATCAATCGAAACGCAAGTTGCAAGGAAAGGGGCGGTGTCAAAGGTCAAACGTCAGGCATCCGAATTCCAAGGGCCAACAAAGGCTTCCAAGCCATTGATAACCTTGTCACCAGGATTCGATAGCCTGAGATTTCAGCCGCGAGTTGCTTTTCGGTACTGGCAGGTGCTCCGTGCCGCCCTGCCGTAAGGTGACCACTTCGAACTGCAGACTGCTTCCTCAGGGTGTGCTTGTCAGCATGACCAACTGTCCGCGCCGCAGGCTAGATCGCCAAACACTAGGCTGGTTGGCCGATGCGATACACCCTGCCCCGAGCATCTTCTTTTGCAGAAACCACCGCCAGCCCGAGTTTCTTGCCAAGCGCGCCCGACATCGCACCACGGGCGCTATGAGCCTGCCACCCCGTCGCAGCGATAATCTCTGCTATTGTCGCCCCATCGGGCCGCTGCAACATGGCGATCAGCAGCGCCTGCTTTGTTCCCGTGCGCAACGTAGGGTGTTTCACCTCAGGCTGGGCCTTGACACCGCCACGGCTTGCCACACCTGCTTTCATCGCCAATGGTTCGATCCCGATGGCAAGCAGCCCCGCATCGGTGACCACCAGCGTGGTGCCATGGCCATCGCCGGTTTCGCGCCAAAGCGGCTCGCCGCGCCGCAGGTTGGCGTCGACCTCCTGCAGCCAACCGCGTTCGATCATCTTGGTCACGGCCATTTTCGCCGCCGCACCGGCCAGCCCCTTGGGCAGCGGCAGTGCGATGTTTTCGGGGCGCTGGGCCCCGGCGCTGAGGATGATGGTCTGGGTGTCTGTCAGTTTGGGCATGGCACTCCCCTATTGATCATGCGTGGCGAGGAAGGCGGCAATGCGCGACATCAGGTCATTGTAGCCGTCGGCATCCGTGCCGATAATCACGTCACCATTGTCGTCGCCGTCCAGATCGGCGATCTCGTACAGCAGGGCGATGGCGGCGTCGCAGGCGGCGAGGCGTTCGGCCTCCCTTGCGGCGGTGATCGCGTCCTGTTCGATCTAGTGGCGCTGGGCGGGATCAAGCGGCATGTTCGCCCTCCTTGAAAGCGCCGTCGGTGATCTCGCGCAGCAGGCTGGCGTAGTGGTTCAGGGTGCCAACATCGCCCCAGTTGATCTCATCAGGGTGGGTCTCGAAATGGTCGTCGCTCAGGGCCTTCAGGCGCTCTAGCATCGCGTCGATCTGGAACTTGGTGGTCATGAAGACGTCGAGGGCCTTGTCGTTGGAGGCCTTGGCGCGGCGGGTGGTCATGGCGGGTATCCTTTGTTGAGTTCCATCGTTTTCGTGCAATCACCATCGCTCTGGCGGGGCACGTAGCGTAGGCTATTCTAAGTAATATCATTGCTTTATGACTAGCCTCTGCCCGAATCGGCCTTCGGTTCGACCGCCACCCACTGGAGTCCAATTCACATGCAGAGATGTGCGAAGTCCCGCGTCGGGCGCAGCAGGATGCAGGGATCACAGGGCGGGCTGAAGCAGTCCAGCGCCTCGGGCGTGACCTGCCGGATTTCCTTGGCGACGAGGATGTCTCGGGCCTCCAGCGTGCCAGTGCGGGCAGCATGTGGGCCGGTGAGCCGTCGAAATGAACATAGACGTGGGTCCATGCCTCTGGCCCGGCGTGGATGGCGATTTGAGCATGGGTGCACATGGGGATGCCTCAGATGAACTTCAGATCGACCAGCACGGCGCTGGCGGCAGCCAGTTGTGCGGCCGGCAGGTCGATCTTCAGGTACGAGAAGAGGTCCGAGCAGTTTGCCTCGATCCCATCCTGGCGGAGTGCTGCCTCGATGGCCTCGGCCACGAAATTGGGGCGGCTGCGGTCGACGTGTTCCGGCAGCGTGTCGATGTCGATGCGTATGATGGTGGTGGTCACGGTCATGATCTGGATCTCCGGTCCAGGGTGGTGCCCTGATCCGAGACTCGCACTTGTGGCAAGTATGATCAACCGAAACTGACCGATTTATCCCTTTACTTCCAATATCTTGAGGCTATCGAAATCGCAACGGAAAGCCAGCCCGAACGCCAGTATTACGCCCATTCCGGCCTGTCGCGCGGCGCGATCCAGAAGGCGTGGCGCTCCGCTCGGCTGGTCGTGTACGGCGACGGGTCGTGACCTTCACCATCGGACCCTCCGCTGCAGCCTCAAGGCACCGCCATTCACGCCGCGTGCACGCAGGAACGGCCAAGACCTGCGACCCAATCTGCCAGGGCTGCAATCTCACAAGGCAAGCATCTTCCAAGGCCCTCAGAGAATTCTTCAAATGCGGGCAGGTTCTGCGCATTCACACCGACAACGACGGGAATGCCCTTGGAAAGCGCCTCCGCGATCACTGCCCGGAAACCGCGCCCCTCGGCCTCGTGTTTGCCGAATTTGTTCACGATCAACACGTCTGCACCTAGTACGAGGCTGCTAGAGACCAGAGCGACTGCCGCCTCAAGTGCGGCGGGGTCAAGTCTACAGCCGCGCGCAGACCGACCAAGGTCCTGGCTGATGCGCAGCACGGGGCCGTCAGGAAGGACCTGAACGTCCATGTCACAGGGCCCTGTATCGACGCGTTCAGAATTGATCTGGACAGTGCCGCAGCAGCGAAGGCCACGCGTTGCCAGCACTTTCGCGAGCTTCAAAAGGATCAGGTCGGTATCGCCGCGTCCGGACGCCATGGTGTAAGCGAGGTTCATTCTAGGCCTCCTCAGGTCCGGCAGAAGGGTTGAAATTCGACGAGCGCGCCTGCGGGCAGGAAATCGCAGTCAGCGGGCAGAAAGATCAGGCCGTCCCTGTCAGGTAACGCACAGACATGGGCAGAATGGGTTTCAGCATCAAACGTCACGACCTCGCGCCCGTGGCCGTCAAAGCCCGTGCAGGTAGCCGGGCGCAATTCGCAACGCCCTGCCTTTCGTGAAATGGCCGCGCCCGTGACGACATGGCGCCTTGCGCCCTGTCCTGCCTCGCCGGTCAATCTGGCGACCAACGCCGTTCCGAAAAGCTGCCAAGTCACGAAGGCAGACAATGGATTGCCCGGCAGGCCCAGCCAAGTCGAGCCCCGGACGCAGCCAAAGGACACTGGCTTGCCGGGTTTGAGAGCAACGCCGCTGAAATGGATGTCACCGCCTAGGGCAAGCAGCGCTGGTTTGACGTGGTCCTCTTCGCCGACCGATATGCCGCCGGTGGTGATGACAAGGTCGGCACAGGCAGCCATCTCTGCCAATTGCAGAAACAACCCGTCTCGGCTGTCGAGACCCTGTTCGACGGCGACAAGATCAAGGTGGGGTTGCGTGAGGGCGGCGGACAACATTGGGGTGTTTATGTCCCAGATCTGAGCGTCGGCACGCCTCGCACCGGCCGCGCGGATTTCATCCCCGGTCACCAGAAGCGCCACGCGCAATCGCCTGCGCGCAGGGATCGATCCTGCCCCGGCGGCAGCACAGGCGGCAATCGCGCGCGCGTCAAGGCGCCGACCCTGATCCAGAACTGTGACCCCTGCCCCCATCTCGCTGCCCGAGCGGCGAATGTTAAGGCCGGGCTTCGGTCGCTGGTCGATGCGGATGGTGCTGCCGGTCCGTTTGACATCTTCCTGCATCACCACTGCATCCGCACCTTCGGGGACCTTCGCCCCGGTAAAGATGCGCGCGGCCTGGAGGCCGACAAGCGGCACGGTGGAGGACTGCCCCGCTGGAACCCTCGCTACAACGTCAAGTATCCACGGTCCGTCGCCCGGCAGCGCCGCAGAGGCAAAAGCAAAGCCATCCATCGCGGCATTGTCGAAAGGCGGGGACATGAAGCAAGACGTCACGGGTCTTGCGAGAATGCGACCAAGTGCCCGGTCAAGCAGAATGTTTTCCGCTCCATCGACGGCGGCTGTGCGATCTGCAATCAGTGCCAGCGCCGCATCAATGGTGATCAACTTCTTTGCGACATCATGCCCGCCGCAGCCACAGCCGGACCGCGCTACTGGCTGCAGGATCGTCATTGCGCCACCTCCTCATTGAAATGCCCGGGGCCGATGCTGCAATCAAGGTCGCGCAAGAGGCCGTCCTTCAGCCCATAGATCAGCCCATGCACCCGGCAGTTCGCCCCGCGCGCCCAGGCCCGTTGCAGGATCGGCGTCTCGCCCACGCGGCGGACTCCCTCAACCACGTTGAATTCGGCAAGACGGTCGCGCCGCCCTTCCATGTCTGGCTCGCGCCCCAGATCGACGGCATAGGCCCGCGCAAGCCGCCGGATCGGCTCCAGCCAGTGGTCGGTAAGTCCCTGCGGCAGACCTTCCGTCGCGGCCTTGACCCCGCCACAGCCGTAATGACCGCAGACGATAATCTCGCGCACGGCCAGCACCTCGACCGCGAATTCCAGCGCCGACAAAAGGTTCATGTCCGACGAATGGACGATGTTCGCCACGTTGCGATGTACAAACACCTCGCCCGGATCAAGTCCTGCGACGACGTTGGCCGGAACCCGGCTGTCCGAACAGCCGATCCAGAAGAATTCGGGCGCCTGCAGGGCTGCAAGACGGGTGAAATAGCCCGGTTCCTGCGCCTGCCGCTTGGCCGACCAGTCCCGGTTGCGCTGCAGAACATCATTCAGCATTCGGGGTCTCCGCAAGTTGGGTCAGCCCCCGTCGCGCCCGCATATGTGCGGACAGCCTTGCCAGATCGGCCCGGGTCAGCCGGGCGCGGGCGATAGGCAGCAGGATTGCGTTTTCGGCGACAAGGTGGCGGCGCACATGCCCCGCGAAGCTCGTCAGCATCGCACGCCCCTCGGCCGAAAGATCGGACCCGGCATCAAGGCAGTCGGCAAGCGTTGCCCGAACGTCGGGCAAGAGGCGCAGAGCCTCATTCTGATCGATCCTGATCCGGTTGATTGCGCTTTCGATGCAGTCCTCGGCCGTGCAGCGTTTCGCAAGAAGCGGAAACAGATCCTCGGCCTCGTCGCGCAGATGCACGTTCAACTCTTCGTTCAGAAAGCGCAGCACGGTCAGCGCGGACAGTCGGTCGAGGTGCGCGGTCAGTGCAATGGCGTCAATCACCGCGCATATCTGGCGTTCGCGCAGATGATCTTCGCTGATGAAGTCGAGATGCCGACCAAGAAGGCCAGGATGCGTCGGGGCGTCATCGCTGCCGCGCCGCACTGACTCTGCCCTCTTCATGATGCGCCCTTTCGCGTGGCTCAGATCGGGGCAAGGCTTGCGCCCGTGATGGTCGCCGTCTTTGCCAGTGCTTCAATGAAATCTCGCGACGCGCGCGCCCAGGCGGCCTTTTCCAAAGCCTGCGCGATTTTGGGGCGGACTGTGTCATAGGGCAGAACCTGCCCCTGGGCGGTGGCGTTCAGGCGGATGATGTGCCAGCCGTGCCGCGATAGGACCGGGGCGGTGGTCGTTTCCCCTTCGGTCAAGGCGCGCAAGGCGGCCTCGAACTCGGGCACGGTGTCGCCGGGGCCAAGCTGGCCCAGATGGCCACCTTGCGCCTTGGACCCGCAATCGCTTTCGCGGGCGGCAAGGGCAAAGCCCTTTGCCCCCCCGTCCAGCCGCGCCAGCACGGCCTTGGCGCGGGCTTCGGCCATCGTGGTTTCAGTGACATCCCGCGGATCGCAGGCGCAAAGGATGTGCGAAACGTCCCACAAGGGCGCGGACCGGAACCGGTCGGGGTCCCGCGCCCATTCGGCCTGCACCTCGGCATCTGTCACCAGCGCGCTGGACAGGGCGTCGTCCAGCAGGGCGCGGATCAGGGCCTCATCCTCGGTTTCGATACGACCGGGGACAAGTTCCTCGGGATCGGCGGTCAGCCCCCGGACGCGGGCCTCTTGCAGCAGAAGGGCGCGGATCGTCAGCGCCTGCGCCGCCTTGCGCCAGGCGATTCCGGGCTTGTCCTTGGGCGCGCTATGGTTCTGCGCCTCGGCGGCAATCAAGGCCTGCGGGATGATTTCGCCATTCACGACGACATCGGGAAAAAGGGCCACGTTCATCGCAATCACTCCGCCGGGGTCGAGCTTGAAGGGCCGGATTTGCCTTGCCGGGCGTCATAGTCCTGACGGCGATCCTCCAGCGGGCGGCGACGGCGCGAGCGCACGATCTGATAGCCGGGCCGCAGGAAGAGATAGCGCAGCGGGGCGAAGAATCCCGAAAGCACATGCGCCAGCCGGGTGAAGGGAAAGACCAGAAGGATTGTCAACCCAAGCAACAGATGCAGCTTGAACACCAAGGCCACGTCCACGATCTGCCCGGCAGCGCCAGAGCGGAAGGTAAAGATCATCTGCGCCCACGACATGAACTTGGTCATTTCATGCCCGTCCAGATGGTTCAGCGACACGAAGATGGTGCCCAAGCCCAGCCCGAGCTGCGCCAGCAACAGCGCCAGAATGGCGATGTCGGCAAAGCTGGAGGTTTTGCGGATGCGCGGGTCCATCCAGCGGCGGTGAAACAGCATCACCCCGCCGATCATTGCCATGACACCGGCAATCCCCCCGGCGATGACCGCCAGAAGCTGCTTGGCCCCGTGGCTGATGCCCAGCGCGTCAAACAGCGCGATGGGGGTCAGCAGGCCAACCAGATGGCCGAAAAAGATCACCAGCACGCCGATGTGGAACAGGATCGACCCGACCATCAGTTGCTTGCGCCGCAAAAGCTGGCTGGACGAGGTCTTCCAGGTGAAAGGATCGCGGTCATACCGCGCGATTGACCCGATCAGCAGCACCGAAAGGGCGATGTAGGGGTAAATCCCAAACAGAAAATTATGCATCGCTTTCTCCTTTACTCGGCCGCGTGTTGTGCGTTGGGCGTGGGGGTAATGGGCCGGTCCATTGTGGCCAGCAGGTCGCGGACCTGCGGGCAACCGGCGTTCGGATCGGGGCCGAAGGTGACTTCGGTTTCCTCCCAGACCGCATCCAGCGCGGTCAGATCGGTGGGGTCGTCGTCCGGCAACGCCAGCATTCCGGCCAGCGCGTCGGCATCGACTTCTGCGCCTGCCAGCTGAGACAAAGCGGCGAACGCGGCGTCATATCCGCTGTCGCGCCGCACCAGACGGGTGGCAAGCGCGCCGAAGATATGCGCCGCGTCCGCCAGAATCTCATGCGCTTCGGCGAAGGGCCGCGTCGCGAGAAATTCCAGCAGCACAGGCAGGTGGTCGGGCAGTTCCGTGGTGGCAGGCTCGAACCCCGCCGCCCGGTAGGTTTCGATAAGGCTGACCATGGCCCCGCCCCGGTCCCGGCTTTCGCCATGGACATGTTCAAAGAGGTTCAGCGACAGCGTGCGCGAGCGGTCGAACAGCATGACGTAGCTTTCCTGAACATCGAACAAATCGCCCTGTTCCAAGTCCGTCACCAGACGTTGCAGCGCCAGCCGGATTGCCGGTTCCAGCCGCGAGTCCGCGGCAAGAACGGTGCGGATTTCGGGCATCGCGTCTTGCAGTTCGGCCGACGGATAGCTGAGCACCAGTGACAGCGCCTTGAGTGTTCGGTCCAACATCAGAACGACTCCAGCGGAAGGGCAAAGGACTGCTTCTTGCCACCGAACATGGTGGTCTTGCCGGTATCGCCGCTGGAACAGCCGTTACCATCGGTGAAGCCGCAGCCGCCGCGGATGTCGGCGCCTGCCTCGTTTTGTTCGCGGTGGGCGGTGGGGATGGCAAAGCGGTCTTCGTAATCCGCAATGGCCATGATTTTGTACATGTCCTCGATCATCCGGCCCGACATGCCGACACGGGCGGCGATGCCTTCGTCGCGCACGCCGTCCACCGTCAGCGCGCGCATGTAAAGCCGCATGGCCGACATGCGTTCCAGCGCGTGGACGATGGGTTCTTCATCTCCCGCCGTCAGCATGTTGGCCAGATACTGGACTGGAATGCGCAGGGACCGGACGTCGGGCATCTGGTCGCTCATCGCGATTTGCCCGGCTTGCGCGGCGTTCTGGATCGGTGACAGCGGGGGGATGTACCAGACCATCGGCAGGGTGCGGTATTCGGGATGCAGCGGGAATGCCACTTTCCAATCCATCGCCATCTTCCAGATCGGGCTGATCTTGGCGGATTCGATCCAGTCCTCGGGGATACCGTCGCGGCGGGCGGCAGCGATCACATCCGGGTCGTTCGGATCAAGGAACACGTCAAGCTGCGCGCCATAAAGATCGGTTTCGCGTTCACTGCTTGCCGCCGCTTCGATCTTGTCGGCGTCATAAAGGATGACCCCCAGATAGCGGATGCGCCCGACGCAGGTTTCCGAACAGACGGTCGGCTGGCCGGATTCGATGCGCGGATAGCAGAAGGTGCACTTCTCGGATTTGCCGGTGTCCCAGTTGTAATAGACCTTCTTGTAGGGACAGCCCGAGATGCACATCCGCCAGCCCCGGCATTTTTCCTGGTCGATCAGGACAATGCCGTCTTCCTCGCGCTTGTAGATCGCGCCAGAGGGGCAAGAGGCGGAACAGGTCGGGTTCAGGCAATGCTCGCACAGGCGGGGCAGATACATCATGAAAGTATTCTCATACTCTCCATAGATCTGCTTCTGGATGTTCTCGAAGTTGTAGTCCTTGGACCGCTTCGAGAATTCGCCGCCGAGGATTTCCTCCCAGTTCGGGCCCTTTTCGATCTTCTCCATACGCTCGCCGGTGATCTTGGACCGGGGGCGCGCGGTGGGAAAGGCGTTCATGTCGGGCGCGGATTTCAGGTGGTCGTAGTCGAAATCGAACGGCTCATAGTAGTCGTCGATTTCCGGCATGTCGGGGTTGGCGAAGATGTTCGCCAGAATCCGCCACTTGCTGCCTTGCTTGGGGTGCAGTTTGCCCGATTTCGACCGCGCCCAGCCGCCGTTCCAGCGCTTCTGGTTTTCCCAGTCCGTCGGATAGCCGGTGCCGGGTTTGGTTTCGACGTTGTTGAACCAGGCGTATTCAACACCTTCGCGGCTGGTCCAGACGTTCTTGCAGGTGACCGAACAAGTGTGACACCCAATGCATTTATCAAGGTTCAGAACCTTGCCGATTTGCGCGCGAACTTTCATTCTGCGGCCTCCATCTTGCTGGTTGCGGGCGTGTCCAGCCAGTCAACTTTCTTCATTTTGCGCACGATGACGAATTCGTCGCGGTTGCTGCCAACGGTGCCGTAGTAGTTGAAACCATAGGACAATTGCGCATAACCCCCAATCATATGGGTGGGTTTCAGCGTGGTGCGGGTGACCGAATTGTGGATGCCGCCCCGGTTGCCGGTCTTTTCCGAACCGGGCGTGTTCACGATCTTTTCCTGCGCGTGATACATGAAGAGCGTGCCCTGCTTGATCCGCTGGCTGACCACCACCCGCGCCGTCAAGGCGCCGTTGATGTTGTAAGCCTCGACCCAGTCGTTATCGACAAGGCCCGCTTTCTGGGCGTCGATCTCGGACATCCAGACCACTGGCCCGCCCCGGTTGAGGGTGAGCATCAGCAAGTTGTCGGTATAGGTCGAGTGGATGCCCCATTTCTGGTGCGGCGTGATGAAGTTCAGCACGACATGCGGGTTGCCTTCGGCGGCGTCGTTGTTGACAGCCTTGGTGATGGTCTTCAGATCCACCGGCGGGCGGTAGCTGACGAAACCTTCGCCGAAGGCCCGCATCCAGAGGTGATCCTGATACAGCTGCTGACGACCGGTCAGGGTGCGCCACGGGATCAGCTCATGCACGTTTGTGTAGCCCGCGTTGTAGCAGACCGTCTCGGATTCGATCCCCGACCACGTGGGGGAAGAGATGATTTTGCGCGGCTGTGCCGCGATGTCGCGGAAGCGGATCTTGGTGTGATGCGCGCCTTCGGCCAGATGGGCATGGTGGCGGCCGGTGGGTTTTTCCAGCTCTTCCCACGCCTTGACGGCCACTTCGCCGTTGGTTTCGGGGGCCAGCATCAAGATCATTTCCGCCGCGTTGATCGCGGTTTCCAGCTTGGCCATGCCTTTCGACACGCCCTCATCCAGCACGACGCCGTTCAGGTCGCGCAGGTGGCCGACCTCGACCTTGGTATCCCAGTTGATGCCCTTGCCGCCGTTGCCAAGCTTCTCCAGCAGCGGCCCAACCGAGGTGAACTTCTTGTAAAGGTTGGGATAGTCCCGTTCGACCGCGATGTAGTTCGGTGCTGTCTTGCCGGGGATCAGGTCACATTCGCCCTTTTTCCAGTCGCGGACATGTGCCTGCGCCAATTCGCCGGGGGTGTCGTGCAGAAGGGGGAGCTGGACGATATCCGTCTCGACCCCCAGGACTTCGGGGGCGACTTCAGAGAATTTCTTCGCGATGGACTTGAAGATTTCCCAGTCGGACTTCGACTCGTAAGCCGGATCCACCGCCGCCTGCAGCGGGTGGATGAACGGATGCATGTCGGACGTGTTCAGGTCGTCCTTTTCGTACCAGCTGGCCGTCGGCAGCACGATGTCGGAATAGACGCAGGTGGTGGACATCCGGAAGTCGATGGTCACCAAGAGGTCAAGTTTTCCCTTCGGCGCTTCGTCATGCCAAACGGCTTCCTTGGGCTTCGCGTGGCCTTCTTCGCCCAGATCCTTGCCCATCACGCCGTGATCGGTGCCCAGAAGGTGCTTGAGGAAGTATTCATGGCCCTTACCCGACGAGCCGAGCAGGTTCGAGCGCCAGACGAACAGGTTGCGCGGCCAGTTTTCAGGGGCGTCCGGGTCTTCGCAGGACATCTGCAGCGCGCCGGATTTCAGTTGCTCGGCCACATAGGCCGGGATCGCCTTGCCCGCTGCCTTGGCCGCCTTCGCCACCTCCAGCGGGTTGGTCTTCAGTTGCGGGGCCGAGGGCAGCCAGCCCATCCGTTCGGCGCGGATGTTGTAGTCGATCAGGGAGATATCCCAGTCGCCCTTGGGCGCTGTGGGCGACAGAATCTCGCCCGCGCGCAGGGTTTCATAGCGCCACTGGTCGGTGTGGGCATACCAGGCGGAGGTGGAGTTCATCTGCCGCGGCGGGCGGTTCCAGTCGAGCGCAAAGGCCAAGGGCGCCCAGCCGGTCTGCGGGCGCAGCTTTTCCTGGCCCACATAATGCGACCAGCCGCCGCCCTCTTGTCCGATGCAGCCGCACATCACCAGCATGTTGATGATGCCGCGGTAGTTCATGTCCATGTGGTACCAGTGGTTCAGACCGGCCCCGAGGATGACCATGGACTTGCCACGGGTCTTTTCGGCATTGCCCGCGAATTCGCGCGCGACGGCGATGATCTTTTCGCGGTCAACGCCGGTGATCTTTTCGGCCCAGGCAGGGGTATAGGGGCTGTCGTCGTTGAAATCTTTCGACACCCATTTGCCGCCAAGGCCCCGGTCCAGCCCGTAGTTGGCGCAAAAGAGATCAAAGACCGTGGCGGCCAGTACCTGTGATCCATCCGCCAGTGTGACGCGGCGGGCGGGAATGTTGCGGGTCAAGACCTCGGGGTGGTCGCATTTCACGAAATCGCCTGTGGCGACACCGCCGAAATAGGGGAAGTCGACCCCAACAACCTCGTCATGATGCCCGTCAAGGATCTGGCTCAGCCGCAGCTGCGCCTCGGCCCCCTTGGCGCGCTGTTCAAGGTTCCACTTTCCTTCCTCGCCCCAGCGGAACCCGATGGACCCATTGGGAGCAACAATCTGGCCGCTGGCCTCGTCATAGGCCACCGTCTTCCAGTCGGGGTTGTTGGTTTCGCCCAGCTTCCCGTCAAAATCCTCGGCCCGCAGCATTCGGCCCGGGACAAGGTGTCCGTCGCGGTCTTCCAGCCGCACCAACATCGGCATGTCGGTGTATTTGCGGGCGTAGTCCTCGAAGTATTCGGCCTGCCGGTCCAGATGGAACTCGCGCAGGATTACATGGCCCATGGCCATCGCCAGCGCCGCATCGGTGCCGGCCTGTGGGTTCAGCCAAATGTCACCGAACTTGGCAGCCTCGGAATAGTCGGGGCTGACCACGGCGGATTTGGTGCCGCGATAGCGGACCTCGGTATAGAAATGCGCGTCCGGCGTGCGGGTTTGCGGCACGTTCGAGCCCCAGAGCATCAGGAAGCCGGCATTGTACCAGTCTGCACTTTCCGGCACGTCGGTCTGTTCGCCCCAGGTCTGGGGCGATGCCGGCGGCAGGTCGCAATACCAGTCGTAAAACGACATGCAGGTGCCGCCCAGCAGCGACAGATACCGCGATCCGGCCGCATAGCTGACCATCGACATGGCCGGGATGGGCGAAAAGCCGAACACCCGGTCGGGGCCGTAAGTCTTGGCGGTATAAGCGTTGGCGGCGGCGATGATCTCGGTCGCCTCGTCCCATGACGCGCGCACGAAACCGCCCTTGCCGCGCGTCTTGGTGTAGGATGCGCGCAGGGCGGGGTCGTTCTGGATGGCGGCCCAGGCCGCCACCGGCGTCATCGAGGGGCGCATCTTGCGCCAGGCCCGCATCAGGGCGCCCCGGATCAGCGGGTTCTTCACCCTATTGGCGGAGTAAAGATACCAACTGTAGGACGCCCCCCGCGCGCAGCCGCGGGGTTCATGGTTGGGTAGGCCGGCCCGGGTGCGCGGATAGTCGGTCTGCTGCGTCTCCCAAGTCACAATACCGGATTTAACGTAGATCTTCCACGAACAGGACCCGGTGCAGTTCACCCCATGAGTAGACCGCACGATCTTGTCGTGCCGCCAGCGGTTTCTGTAGGTGTCTTCCCAATCCCGGTTCTCGCGCGTGGTCTGACCCCAGCCATCCGAGAATTGCTCCAGTTCTTTGCTTTGGAAGAAGTTCAGTCTGTCGAGCAGGTGGCTCATCATGGCTTCCTTTCGTTATTCTGCGGGGTGGGTAGCGGCAGAAGCGCGGCCGCGCTCGATGTCGTGAAGAAGCCCGCCGGGGCGCGTGTAGACGACCCAGGTGATGGCAAGGCACAGCACGTAGAAGATCAGGAACAGCCACAATGCGCCGATCGGACTGCCGGTCATGGAAATCGACGAGCCATAGGCCTTGGGGATGAAGAACCCGCCATAGGCGCCGATGGCGCTGGTGAAAGCGACGATCCCGCCGGATTCCATGGCGATCTGACGGGTGCGGTCCGCCCCGGTCAGCTTCGGCATCAGGCGCGGCACTTCGCGGCCCATGATGACCGGGATCATCTGGAAGGTGGAGGCATTGCCGACCCCGGTGAAGAAGAACAGCGCCATGAAGCCCGCGAAGAACCCGGCAAAGCTGCCCGCCTGCAAGGACAGGATCACTCCAAGGACTGAGGCAATCATGCCTACGAACACCCAGAACGTGACGCGCCCGCCACCGAACCTGTCGGACACCCAGCCGGTGCCCGCACGGGACAGCGCCCCGACCAGCGGGCCAAGGAAGACATATTGCAGGGCATTGATGTCGGGGAAGGCGATCCGGCTGAGCAGCGGAAAGCCCGCCGAATAGCCGATGAAGCTGCCAAATGTGCCGATGTAAAGCACGCACATCAGCCAGTTGTGGGTGCGCCCGAAGATCACAGATTGTTGGGCAAAGCTGGCCTTCGCATCTGCGATGTCGTTCATGCCTGCCCAGGCCGCGATCGTCGAGATCAGGATGAACGGCACCCATACAAAGCCTGCGTTCTGGATCCACAGGCTGGCCCCGGTTTCGGCCACGGTCTGCGGCGCGCCGCCCATGGTGCCGAACACGCCCACGGTGATCACCAAAGGCACGAGGAACTGCATGACGCTGACGCCAAGGTTCCCCAGCCCAGCGTTCAGGGCCAGCGCATTTCCCTTTTCGGCCTTGGGAAAGAAGTAGCCGATGTTAGCCATGCTCGAGGCGAAGTTGGCACCGCCCAGACCGCAAAGCAGCGCCAACACCAGGAAGATGAAGTAGGGGGTTTCAGGGTTCTGCGCGGCATAGCCGATGCCGATGGCAGGCAGCATCAGCGAGGCGGTGGACAGCGTTGTCCAAAGCCTGCCGCCGAAGATCGGCACCATGAAGCCGTAGAAAATGCGCAGCGTCGCCCCCGACAGGGCGGGCAGCGCTGCTAGCCAGAACAGTTGCTCCGGAGTGAAGGCAAAGCCGATCAGCGGCAGCTTGGCCACGACCATCGACCAGACCATCCAGACCGAGAAAGCCAGAAGCAGCGCTGGGATCGAGATCCAGAGGTTGCGGCGCGCGACGGCACGGCCCTTCTCGGCCCAGAAGGCCGGATCTTCGGGCCGCCAATCCTCCAACACGCGCGGCATGGCAGTGCGCTCGGGATGGTGGATAGCCTGCATCTCGGGCAGCTGCGGCAAGCGGTCCAGAACATCGCCATGGGCGGCACGTTCCATCGCACGGATCGACAGGTGCATCCAGCTCAGCGCGATGGCGACCAGAACGAAAAGCAGCGCAAAGCATGAGGTGTAGATGCCGGTCAGGTCCAGCAGCGCCCCAAAGGCGATGGGCAGGACGAACCCGCCAAGCCCTCCGATCATGCCGACAAGCCCACCGACCGCGCCCACGTTGTTGGGATAGTAGACGGGGATGTGCTTGAACACCGCCGCCTTACCCAGGCTCATGAAAAAGCCAAGCGCAAACAGCGTGGCGATGAAGGGCCACAGGCCCATGCTGGTCGAAAAGGCGATGACGCCGTCCTTGCCCTGGATGACATAGTCAGTCGGCGGGTAGGACAGCATGAACAGGAACAGCATGGAAAAGCCAAAGGTCCAGTACATGACTGACCGTGCGCCGAACTTGTCGGACAGATGCCCGCCATAGGCACGGAACAGCGAGGCCGAGAGGCTGAAAGAGGCTGCCGCCATGCCCGCCGTGCGCACGTCAACGCCATAAACGTCGATCAGGTAGTGCGGCAGCCACAGCGCCAGCGCCACGAAGGCGCCAAAGACGAAGAAATAGTACATCGAGAAGCGCCAGACCTGCAGGTTCTTCAATGGCCCGAACTGCTGGGCAAAACCGGGCGCCTTGGCCCCCGTCCGGCGCCGTTCGACCAGCGCCGGGTCATCCTTGGCGAAGACGAAGAAGATCACGCCCATCAGCGCAAGGGCCGCCGCCCAGACATTCGCCACACCCTGCCAGCCATAGGCGACCATAACAAAGGGCGCCACGAACTTGGTCACCGCAGCACCGACGTTGCCAGCCCCGAAGATGCCCAATGCGGTGCCCTGATGGCCCGCGTCGTACCAGCGGCTGACATAGGCCACGCCGATGATGAAAGACCCGCCAGCAAGGCCGACGCCCAGTGCCGCGACCAGATACATGATGTAGGTGTCGGCGAAGGTCAGGGCCCATGTGGCCAAAGCCGCAAGGATCATCTGCGCTGAAAACACCAGCCGACCACCATATTTCTCGGTCCAGACGCCGAGGAAGATGCGGGTCAGTGACCCTGTCAGGATCGGCGTGGCGACCAGCAGGCCGAACTGGGTGTCGTTCAGGCCCAGCTCGCCCTTGATGGCGACGCCGATGATGGAAAAGATCGTCCAGACCGCGAAACAGGCGGTAAAGGCGATGGTGCTCAGGCCCAGAGCGCGATTTTGATCGGCGCGCGAGGCGGTGGCGTGGGACTGCATGGCAGGGGCCTCCGGCAGGAATTGCGTGGTCACCCCAAGGCGGGGATTGGCACCAGACCTGCGGCCAAGGCGGCCCAAAGAGTTTGATCTAGATCACATCTCACAAAATGTGCTGCGAAATAAATGAGTTATCGGAAATTGTCATCTGCGCGCGCAGGCTTGGTCAAGTGCAATTCAGCACCGATCAATTCATCGCTTGACAAATATCAAGTGGCGAACAGATGCTGACGTCGACCGACAATGGAATGCAGCCATGCCAGAACAGCATTACCCCGAAGTTCGGGCACTTGGCCTGTTTTCAGGAATGACTGATGAGAATTTCTTTGCGCTGATGCGGGGAGCTTACGTGCAGAACTTCCCCCCGCAGATCGAATTGATCAGCGAGGGCGAGCCAAGTGATTTCCTGCACGTCGTCCTGTCGGGATCGGTCGATCTGTTCTCGCAATGGAACGGGCGCGACACCAGCCTTGCCACTGTACGGCCGATTTCGACGTTTATCCTTGCGGCCACGATCAAGAACGCCCCCTATCTGATGTCAGCGCGAACACTGGAGAAAAGCAGAATTGTCCTGATCCCCAGTCAGGATGTCCGTGCCATCTTCGACGTCGACGGCAACTTTGCACGTGCGATCGTGACAGAGCTTGCGCAATGCTATCGCTCGGTCATCAAGTCGCAAAAGGACCTCAAGCTGCGAACCTCGCTTGAACGGTTGGCGAACTATCTTTTGCGGCAGCAGAAGCGCGCTGGTGGCCATGCAGCCTTTGATCTGGACTTCGAAAAGCGCAGGCTGGCATCCGTACTTGGGATGACGCCCGAAAACTTGAGCCGCGCGTTCAAGGGGTTGCAGCCTTATGGTGTTTCAGTCGAGGGCACACGGATCACCATAAATGATCAGGCGGACCTCGAACGGTTTGCCAAGCCCAACCCGCTGATTGACGATTTTTCGACCTAGCGCTCAGGACAAGGGACTGACGCCGATCACAGCCGGGTGCAGCCAGATCAGCGTGGCATAAAGGACAAGGCCCGCAACCAGTCGCAACGCATTGTCGCCGGTCAGGGGTGTCGGCCAAAGTGGTGTGCGGGCGACTTCGCTACGCAGATTTTGCCACGTGTCTCCCATCTCGCGCTGCTGCCTGCGGTCAACGAGGCGCGTGCCCACGGTTGCAAAGACGGCAAAGGTGCAAAACAAGATCAGATGCGCCAGATCACTATTTGGTACGGCATGGGCGGTTGCCCAGAGCACGAGGGCCAGAAGCATGGGGTGACGGAGCAAAAGGACGATGCCACGACGGGCGGGGTCGAAGAGATCGTTTCGCGCGCCGCCAAAGGAAAACGGGTTGGGCCGCGCGATGGCCAAGGCAAGGATCAGGCAGACCGGCAGCATGGCAATAAGTGGCACATGCACCTGCCACGGCGCCCAATCCCATAGCGGCACAAAAGGTGCCCGGCCCGCTGCGATGATCAGCCAAGCCAGCGCGACCAGAGACAGCGCGGAATAGGCCAGCGTAAAGCTACGCCGTCCAAGCGCTGTCTGCAACGGCGGTCGCAAGGAGGGCCGCACCTGCACAGAATGTGTTAAGAAGAACGCGGCATAGGCCGCCGCAAATTCCAGCTAGCCCACGATCCCTACATCCGCTTGGTTGCAGGAAGACGCAGCAACAGGGGGCCATAGCTTAGGGCAAAGCTGCCAAAAGCAAGTACCCACCCCGCCCCTGCAACCATGTTCAGCAGGTGCGCCTGATCCGGCCAGATGCCCGCCGCCAGCCGGGCGAGAACCGCCACAACAAGGGCGGCATAGATACCCACCGTCCCCGGCCCGGCGGTCAGCGCCTGCCCGGTATGGCCCAGCGTAGCCCGCGTCATCACGGCCAGCGTCATCAGACCTGCTGCCCCGCCCATCCACAGATGCTGTGCGGCGGCCATCCCAAGATGCCCGGGCATCAGGATTTCGGCTGCAATCGCCACGGCCCCCAGCGGCAGGAAGGCATAGCCCAGATGCAGGACCGCAACCAGCGGTTCGGTAAGGGTCCGGTCGCCCGCCCAACGGGCCAGCCGGACAAGGTGCAGACCACCCGCCAGCAGTAGCAAGATTGCCGTCACACGATGATCTGGCAAGGCAACCCAGGCCAGCAGTCCCACCAAGAGAACCATGAGCGTCACCTTGTCGAAGCGCTGCGTCGGCGGCACCGGCAGACGCCCAGCGGTGCGCTTTGCCAGCCAGTTGCGTGTGAAGGACGGTACGATCCGACCTCCGATTACTGCGATCATCATAACCACGGCCCCAAGGCCGATGCGCAGGCCATAGCCCCCCGCCGCATAGCCGCCGCGCGCCACCTCCCAATGAAAGAGAGCATTGCCGATGGTCAGCACGCCCAGCATCGCCAGCACGATCAGATTGCGCCAGTTCTTGCCTGCCACGATCTCTCGGCCGATCACGGCGGCAAGGGCCAAGGGCAAGGCCAGGTCCGCCAGGGCTACGCCAAGCGGAGGCAGATGCAGCGATACTGCCACCGCCGCCCGTCCGATCAGCCACAGGGCAAACAGCCCGCCGAGTGGCCAGCCGACAATCGGCAGCCGCCCGGTCCAGTTCGGGACAGCAGTCAGCAGGAAGCCCGCGATGACAGCCCCCAGATAGCCGAACAGGAATTCATGCGCATGCCATGACACGGGATCAAACGCGGTGGGCAAGGTCAAATCGCCCAACAGCATCGGCACCCAAAGCACCATCGCCAAGGCGGCCCAGACCCCTGCGCCAAAGAAAAAGGGCCGAAAGCCATAAGTCAGGATCGCGGGCCCTGCCCAAGCACGCATCTGTTCGGTGGATGTGGTCATGGCCCCTCGCGGCGGAACTGAACCCCGGCCTCGGTCAGGATGACGTCCAGCGCGATGTAGTGGGGTTGGGGAAAGATCGTAGCAAGGCGCGCGGAGTGCAGGCCAATGCCGATGGTGAACGGGCGCGGCGACAGCGCGGCAAGTGTCCGGTCAAAATAGCCCCCGCCATAGCCCAGCCGAAAGCCCGCCCCGTCCCATCCGACCAACGGCGCAAGGGCGATATCGGGCGTCAGCGTTTCAGCATCGGGCGGTGGCACGGGAATGTTCCAGTCGCCCCGCACCATGGCCATGCCGGGCATCCAGCGGCGAAAGACCATCGGGGCGGCCTTTACCTCGACCACCGGCAGCGCGAGGGTCACGCCCCTGCCGTGCAATTCCGCCATGAAGTCGCGCAGATTGTCCGCCATCAGCACCCTTGGAACAGTTTGGCGTGATTGCGTAGCGGAGGGTTTGCAGCTCATCTTTACCCCAGTTGGAGTTGAAGATGATGAAGAACCCCGTGACGACGAAGGCCCCTGCCGAGCAGGTCGTGAAGGACATCCGGCGTGCGACGCGCAAGTTGCATTCGTCCGAGGAGAAGATCCGGATCGTGCTATCCGGCCTTCGTGGTGAGGACAGCATTGCCGAGCTGTGCCGTAAGGAAGGGATCGCCCAAAGCCTGTATTACAGCTGGTCGAAGGAATTTCTCGAGGCCGGCAAGAAGCGGCTGGCCGGTGATACGGCCCGCCAGGCGAATACTGGCGAGGTGAAAGATCTGCGCGCCGAGGCTTTGGCGCTGAAGGAACTGGTGGCCGATCTCAGCCTTGAAAACCGGCTGCTCAAAAAAAACATGACCGGGGCTGGGGGCGACCACGAATGAGATACCCAGCCGCTGAAAAGCTCGAAATCATCCGGCTGGTGGAGCAGTCGCATCTGTCTGTCAGGCGCACCTTGGCCAAGATCGGCATCCCGCCCACCACGTTCTACCGCTGGTATGACCGCTTTGTCGAACAGGGGCCCGAGGGGTTGGAGGACAGGCCCTCTTCCCCCTCCCGGGTCTGGAACCGCATCCCCGAGGCGGTGCGGGATCAGATCGTGACCCTAGCGCTTGAGGAGCCCAATCTGTCGCCGCGCGAATTGGCAGTCCGGTTCACTGACACAGAAAAGTATTTTGTATCAGAGGCTTCTATCTATCGCCTGCTCAAAGCGCACGACCTCATCACCAGCCCAGCTTACATTGTCATCAAGGCTGCGGATGAGTTCAAAGACAAGACGACGGCGCCGAACCAGATGTGGCAGACCGACTTTACCTATCTCAAGGTCATCGGCTGGGGCTGGTTTTACCTGTCTACGATCCTCGATGACTTCTCACGCTATGTCATTGGCTGGAAGCTCTGCGGCAACATGCGGGCCGAGGATGTCACCGACACGCTCGACATTGCCCTGGCTGCATCAGGCTGCGACAGCGCCACGGTTCTGCACAAACCGCGTCTGCTCAGCGACAATGGCTCGTCCTATATCGCTGGCGATCTGGCGGAATATCTCGAAGACAAAGGGGGTAATCCCCCCCGAAAGTAAGGGGCTGCATAAGTAGAATTTTCTCGGCAAGATGAAAGAGGAGATTCTGAATGAAGACAAGCAGATACACTGAAGCGCAGATCCTTGCGATCCTGCGTCAGGCCGAAGGCGGGATGCCGGTAGCCGAGTTGTGCCGGGCGCATGGCATGAGCTCGGCGTCGTTTTACAAGTGGCGGGCGAAGTATGGCGGTGAACCGCGCCGGGTTTGCCGGAGGCTGATTTCGGTTAATTACGCGGCCATGGCTTCAGTTTCCAGAGCTGCGTAGAAGTTTGCTTCGGCTTCCGCGGGCGGGATGTTCCCGATGGGTTCGAGCAGGCGGCGGTTGTTGAACCAGTCCACCCATTCCAACGTGGCGTATTCCACGGCCTCGAAGCTGCGCCATGGGCCGCGACGGTGGATAACCTCGGCT
>Ga0247832_1000210_pt1 | contig 119729 bp, 147 predicted proteins | sample LaCruzMarch2015__10_FD_192407 | JGI IMG/M metagenome (GOLD analysis project Ga0247832, IMG submission 192407) | Freshwater microbial communities from meromictic Lake La Cruz, Castile-La Mancha, Spain - LaCruzMarch2015_4m | ecosystem: Environmental > Aquatic > Freshwater > Lake | place: Spain... | reverse complement strand
TGTAGTTGATACTGGTACTGTAGCTGATGTTGTAGTTGATACTGGTACTGTAGCTGATGTTGTAGTTGATACTGGTACTGTAGCTGATGTTGTAGTTGATACTGGTACTGTAGCTGATGTTGTAGTTGATACTGGTACTGTAGCTGATGTTGTAGTTCCGGTTGTAGCTGTTCTTGTAGCGGACCCTGGAAATATTGCTTTTCCCATACGAGTAAAAAACCCATCCCCCTTTTCTGCTTTTAACTCATTTTTTATTTTAACATTTTCTAAATCTAATTTATCAGCATCATTTTTTGCCTTTTGACGGTCGCCACGCAATGTTTCTCTTGCAATAACTGAATCAGTTTTAGGTTGTGTTTGAGATTTTGTCTGTGACTCAGGTTGAGTTTTTGATTGTGGTTGCGATTTTGATTCAGGTTGAGTTTTTGATTGTGGTTGCGTTTGTGATTTTGTCTGTGACTCAGGTTGAGTTTTTGATTGTTGTTGCGATTGAGGTTCAACTTTGGTTTTCAAGCCCTCGATTTCTTTTTCTTGTTTTCTGATTTTTTCTTCCATTTCCGTCTTTTGTTTTTTAGCCAAAGAGTATGCCTTTCTTTTTAATTCATTAACTTTTTCTTCTAATTTTTCTTTTTCTCGTGTAATTTCTCTCTCCGTTTTTCTTTTTTGATTTGCAAGTTTCGTTGCTTGGTCAGATTGCATACGTTTTAATTTATTTTCAAACTCACTTTTATCTCTCTCTTGGCGTTTTTTAGTTTCTTTGTCTAGCGTTTCTTTCTTTTTAGCTGCTTCTTCCTTACTATAATTATTTTTTTTTATTTCTTGTAATTTTGCTTCGTAATCACGCCTTTGTTTTTCATCATTTTTTCGTTTTTCGTCATTCAACTCTCGTTCTTTTTTCTGAAATTCTCTTTTTTGTTTGTCTTCATTTGCTCTATTTTGTTCAACTAATTCTCGTGTTTTTTTATCAAATTCTCTTTTTTGTTTGTCTTCATTTGCTCTATTTTGTTCAACTAATTCTCGTGTTTTTTTATCAAATTCTCTTTTTTGTTTTTCTTCGCTTGTTCTTACTTGTTCTACTAATTCTCGCTGTTTTCTTTCAAACTCTTTATACTTCTCATTTTTATCAACTTCTAATTGATAATCTCGAGACTTTACATCTGGTTCTTTCGAACTAAACATATTAAATAATCCCGAATCTTTCGACTCTCTTGGTTCTCTTGGTTCTCTTGGCTCTGGTTGTTTTGAACTAAACATATTAAATAATCCCTGTTCTGAATCTCTTGGTTCTCTTGGTTCTCTTGGTTCTCTTGATTCTCTTGACTCTGGTTGAGTTGAACTAAACATATTAAATCCAGAATCTCTTGGTTCTTGCTCTCTTGGTTCTCTTGACTCTGGTTGGGTTGAACTAAACATATTAAATAATCCCGGTTCTGAATCTCTTGGTTCTCTTGATTCGGATGGTTCTCTTAAATTAAAACTCTGTTCTGAATCAGTTGGTTTTTTTGATTTAAACATGTCGAATAACCCTGATTTTTTTGATTCTGAAATTTCCGGATTTTCGGTTCCGACTTCAGTTTTATCAGGTTCGGTAGATTTTTCTGATTCTTTTGTTTGTGCAAATATACCAAGGAGCCCCGTTCTAGGTTTATCTTCAGAATTAGGTTTTCCAAAAATATTTGAAAACATGCTTTTTTCTGGTTTTGAAGACTCTGACGATTTGGATTCGGGCAAGGATTCAGGCAAGGATTCAGGCAAGGATTCGGGCAAAGATTTGGATTCGGGTGAGGTCTGTGTAGAAATTGCCGGAATTTGCGGGATGGAATACGTATTATTTTCTAAATTACTAATATCCTTTCGTGTTATATATAATTTAACCGTTGCGGCAATTTGTTCAAAAATTTCAACACCCTTATTAAAATCTGCTTCACATGTTAAATATAATGTTGTTAAAAGTGTTCTTGTGTTAATAATGATATCATCTAGTTTACTCATTGTCAAGAGAGGGTCTACCCGCACAATTCTATCTCCTGAAAATTTATCGACAGTAAAAACAAATAAATTATTAATAATAATATCTACAAGTTTATCTTGATTTTCTGAAGTATTTTTTACCATTCTTTTAATATTTTCCGAGTATTTATAAAATAATGATTCTGTAGGATAATCTTCATAAATCCGTTTAAATATTGCATCAGTACCTTGACAATTTTCCGGATTGTAATTTTTTATTTTAATGTCTGAAAATTTTTTGATATTTTCGGGTACATCTAATGAATTTGTAAAAATTTTATAGAACAACTTTACGTGCTTTTCATACATTTTTTTTGATTCTTCGCTCATACCATAAAATTTTCCTTTTACAAAATCATATTGGTCGTAATATAATGCTTCCATTTCAGGAATTCCTGGTTCTTCGATTAAATAACCATCTGGTTTAAACGAACACAAATTTGTTCCTACCTTTAGTTTTGAGCCGTGAATATATTCATTTCCATCCATCAATACAGCTAAACGTTTTTGACAAAAACTTCCTTTATTCACTTTTACCGAAACACCTGCCGGGATGTTATTTTTTTTGTCGCCAATCACACTTTTTTCAACACCATTTTCCGAATAAGTATAAATTGGATTAACAGAAGTAATAATTGCAGCAAAAACGTGTGCTACTTTTATATAAAATTTAGCAATTCCAATACACATTCTGGACTTGTCTCGCTCAGTAGTAATATTTTTATTATAATCTTCTGCCAAGGCCGATTTCGAATAAAAAACCATGGGTTCTTTTTTCATGGTATTCTCAAGCTGACCATTGACGATTCTTGCTTGCATGTATTCGACTTCTTTGTATGTTAAATTTTTTTGTATTATATCTGAAGTCAAAACAACTAAATCATCGCAATATTCTTTATTGTACAAATCTTTTAAACTTTCAAAATTACTCGTAAAAATATAATAAGTGGCAATATAATCTAGTTTTTCCGAAATACTTTTTTCTGTATCTTTATTTAAATCTTCTTTTGAAAATGATATTCCCATATATTTATTGTATAATTTATATTTCGAGAATAAATTTAAAATTGAATTAAAGATAGCGCTACTATATATGTAAAATGAAGCTTAAAAGGATTTCCATAAATGAAATGTGGAAAACATTTGACGAAGAAATGGCGCCACCCATAAAATTAACCGAAGATAAGGATTACTGCAGAGATTGTAAAACAATACTCTTTATTTCTGATGAAGGGTTCAACGTGTGTTCTAATATTTTATGCGGCATTATTCACAAAGATAGTGTTGACCAAACTGCGGAATGGAGGTATTATGGCGCGGATGATAATCACTCTGGGGACCCTACACGGTGTGGTATGCCCATTAATCCTTTGTTAGAAGAATCTTCATTTGGATGCAAAGTAATTTCAATGGGTTCTGGTAAGATGACGTATGAAATGAGAAAAATAAAGCGTTATACGGAATGGCAATCGATGCCTTATAAAGAAAAGGCGCAATATGACGAATTTCAAAAAATAGCAATGTTTGCGCAAAATGCAGGTATCCCTAAACTTATTATTGATGATGCTATAACATATCACAAAAAAATTTCTCAATGCGAACAGACATTTCGGGGGGAGAACAAAGAGGGTTTGTTATTGGCGGCTGTATATATTTCATGCAGGCAAAATAACTATCCAAGGACAGCAAAAGAGTTGTCTATTATATTTAATGTAGATATAACTTGTGCTACAAAAGGTTGTAAGACAGCACAAGTTATTTTGAATGATTTGGAAAAAGATTTGAACATGGATGAAAAAACGACTTTTAACAAAACAACCCCCGACTCTTTTATACAAAGATACTGCAGTAAATTAAACATCAGTGCAGAACTTACAAAGTTGTGTGAGTTTGTTTCGGTAAAAATAGAAAATCAAAACTTAATGCCCGAAAATACACCTCATTCCATTGCAGCAGGTGTCATTTACTTTATTGTTCAATTGTGTCGTTTGGATGTTTCTAAAAAAGAAATACGAAGTGTCAGTGAAATAAGTGAAGTTACGATTAATAAATGTTACAAAAAAATGGAAAAACTAAAAGAATCTTTAATACCGAGTAGTATACTAAAAAGGTATTCATAAAACAATTTATAAGTATTATTTTGTTTATTATTAATGAAAGCGTATTATATTAATTTGAAAACACGCGAGGATAGAAATGCTAATGCAATCAAACAATTATCTTCTATTGATTTACAGCATGAAAGATTTGAAGCGATTCACTGTAGCAACGGAAGATTAGGTTGTTCTCTAAGTCATCTAGCTGTTTTAGAATTGGCCAAGCGAAAAAACTTACCAGAGGTCATCATTTGTGAAGATGATATTTGTTTTAAAAATCCAGAACTTTTTAAAAAGCAGATGAAATGTTTCTTAAAAAGCAAAAAGAGTTGGGATGTTCTATTATTGGGAGGTAATGTGGTCAGACCTTTTACGATTGACTCTCCATATGCCATGAAAGTTTCACATTGTCAAACGACAACTGGATATATTGTAAAAGCGCATTATTATGATACACTTATTCAAAATATTCGCGACGGAATCAAAAACCTTTTACAACATCCTGAAAAACATTTTCATTACGCCATTGATAAATATTGGATTCAATTACAAAAAAAAGATGAATGGTATCTTATCCATCCGCTTCTTGTTTCACAAATTTCGGGATACAGTGATATTGAAAAAAAAGAAATAAATTATGGAAATCTTTTGCTAACTTATTGATATCCAACTCTCTGGGAAAGCCATCTTTTTTGAATCACCAAACCATTTTTTCGGATAAAACACTAATTTATCTTCCGTTTGATTCAAATAAGCACCCCACCAGCTAAACGTTGAATTGGCTATAATATGATTTTTGCAACAAGACATTAAAAGTAGTTGTTCCCAATCACTTATTGTTTTGTCTGCTTTTACAAAAAAAAGGTCTGGGAATTCTTCCTTTAATATATTTATCTGTAATTCTACAACAGGTTCATCTTCTTCTTGACAAAAATAGAGAATATTTTTTTCATTTATTTTTCGCAATGCCTTTTTATAGTACTCCAATGGAAGAACAGGGTGTTTATCTTGTAACACTTGATAATCTCCAATTCGAAAATGAAGAGAGACAGCTGTTTCTAATGGAAACGAAAATTCATAAATACTTTTTATCATTTGTTGCATTTGTGTCAATTTTAACAATTTAAAAATGTATTGTTGTTTATCAAAAAAGTATTTGTGGCTTTGATAGTATCCAACAAGTTTCATGTTACGAGTTGCTATCTCTAAAGGGAGTGGTGTATATTCAAAAGATGGCTCTTGATACGGAAAGAAAGAGGCAAGGTCTATCGTTGAATTTCGAGATAAAGAATAAGTTGTCAAATTGATAATATGAACGAAAAAAGTATTCCAATAAGTATGACGCATTTTTTGACCTTCTATACTTAAATAACTTGTCGTTTCATTATTATATTCAAACATTACTGAAATGTTGTGTCTTATTGAGTACGCGAGAGTTGCGAATATTTGAAACAATTGATTGCCAAGACCTCCAGACAATTGACAAGTAATCATGATTTTATTCTAGTTTTTGGTTTTAATTTGTTTTTAATTATTATTAAATCTCTATGTTTTCATGTAATTTGTAAATATTTGTAATTAAATCGTCGCCTGTATAAGCAAATTTTATCATGCAATTTTTACAATTTTACAAAAAAATTGAAATGATTTCAAATCAAAAATATTTTTACAAAAGAAAAAGATGTACTGCAAAGTTTGTTTCGATGCCGGAAAACCAGAAGAAGTCTTCACCAGTCACACTGTCAAGAATCAGTTTGGAATGGTAACATGTGTTACGCTTCTTGAACACAATTGCGAGTCATGTGGATGCATTGGGCATACACCCAAATACTGTCCTGCTGCCAAGCCTGTCAAAGAGACGCCCAAGTTTTGTCCAGTTTGCAGAGATGCTGACAGAGAATACAACCACGACCTTACTGTTGACGGCGTCGTCGTTTGCGAATATTTGCTTGGTATTGAATGTGGAAATTGCGGAGAGCTTGGACACACCCGTAAATATTGTACGCAGCCACCCCCCAAGTTTTGTCCAGTTTGCAAAGATGCTGGAAACGACCATAAACACGATTTGATGCGAGACGGCGTCGTCGTTTGCGAATATTTGCTTGGATTGGAATGCGGTAACTGTGGAGAGCTTGGACACACCCGTAAATATTGCACAAGTCCAAGAAAAAAATCAAATGCCGAGAAATTACAAGAGGGAAATAATCTCGCCAGCCGTTTAGAAGCTGCACTCTTAAATGAAGTGCCAATTAAACCACAAAAAAAGAATAAAGGGGCTAAAAAATATGTTCGTGTTTTATGAGTTTTATGGGTTTTTATGAGTTTTATGAATTATTTTAATCTGTAATTAAATAGCAATCTTTTTTCCTCTTTTTTTACCTTTAACGGGTATTTCTGGTAATTCTGGCAAAGGTTCTGGGGGGGTTTCGATAATTTCAGAGACTTCTGGAACTTCTGAAACTTCAGAGACTTCAGAGACTTCAGAGACTTCTGGAACTTCTAGGACTTCGGAAGCTTCTATGACTTTGGAAACTTCTGGTTCTAGTTCAGGTGTATCGTTTGATTCAATAAATGCAGATATGTTATTTATTTTTTCTATAATGTCCAAAATAATTGGGTCATCTTGAATATCCAAATTTTCAAAAGATTCATTCATTGAAAGTATCGACTGACGATTTTTTTCAACTTCTACTCTTAAATTATGATGAGCCTTTTCCATATTATCAATGCGAGTGACAAGACTCATTAAAAAATCCTTATCGACCGAACTTTCCGAATCGATTTTTATCCCTCCAATTTTAGATTCATTTGCAAAGACTTCCAATCTTCCTAATCTTAGTGTGATAAGAGTAATCGCTTGTTTTAATGTTAGTTTCACATTACGTTGTGCTGATTCATCAGGGTCATATACAGAAGATGATGCAACTGACATGTTTTTTCGATATTGTTGTTGGGTAGGTTGAGGACCCCTAAAGGTCGGTCTTTTGTGAATATTCGTATAATTCTGAAGTGGTTGTCTACTCATAGAACGGAATGAACTCATAAAAAATAGAAACATTATATTTATTTTTTAATTACGCGATTTTTTATATTTTTATATTTTATGAGCGATACAGATTTTTTAAAATTCATATTTAATGACGATACTAAAGAAACTATTGTAAACATAACACAATTTTCATTTATAGCATTTATTCCAATTGTTTTATTAGTAAAAGGATTGAATATAATTCCAGAAGCAAATGATAAAAAAGGAGTTTTGGAAAATATGTTTGAAATCATGTTACATTTAATCATTTTAATCGTTGGTTCTGTTATAATCACTAAATTTGCACTTTACTTTAAACCATTTAGCGGAACTCCTTATCCAGAATTTACATTATATCCAATGATTATTAGTTTGATAATTGTAGGATTAAGTTTTCAAACAAAATTGAGTGAAAAAGTTTTTAATGTAAAGGAAAAAATTTTCAATAAAATAAATCCTCCACAAACGCAACCTACACAAAATTCTATGCAAATAACACAAATGTCCCAGATGACTCAAATGCCCCAAATGACACAAATGGCACCTCAAACACCCAAAGTTCAAACACAACAACTACCAAACTATAATCAAATGTATGAAAATCAACCAATAGACCCTATTAATGAACCTTTTGCATCAAATTTGCTAGGGGGGTCATTTGGTTCGAATTTTTAATGTAATTAAACAATTGAATATAAAAATATCCGGTGAAAAATATCATGGACTTGACAAAATATAAAATTGTCCACGAAGTTGATAAATTACGGTATGGTTCTTACATAAGATGGTTTAATAAAGTGAATGAAAAACTATATAAAGGAATGATTGTCTGCGATATTGTCATAGGCGATGAAGGAATAAACATAAAGGGAAAAACATACACAAATCAATTCATAACCATTAAATTGGATGATTGCATTATTTTTCAAAAATTAACAAAGGAAGAATTAATTATTCAAAAAATAAAAGATACCATTTAATTATGAAACTAATTATAGAACGTCATACGCCTCATATTATAACTCGCATTAAACCTTCTCCTCGTGTCAAATTATTTAAAAAATATGAATTTGTTGATTTATCAACATCTGGAAAAATTCCCAAAATTCTAATTAATAATTCATTTTTAAATTATGAAACGGTGCTTATAAATAATGACGACAAAGCGAAAGAAATGATTGAAATTTTTGAATATTTATATGAGAATGGTGGCATTTATATTCAAAACTTGAAATGTTCACCGGATATATTTATAAAAAATAATGAAATGGTTGTTTATGATATTCATTATTTTTCGTGTATAAAAAATTCTCCTATTATGAAAAAAATATTAAACGATTTACAAAATTGTCCGCTGTCAATGACAAATATAACCAATATTTTTAACAGACATACAGAAAAAAATGTGTTTAAATTTAATAAAAGTCTAGCTTTCTTGTTGTAATGCTCTTGCACTTGGGTCAATGTCTGGATTCACATAGTTTGGTTTCCAAAAATGTGGAATGATTTCTACATTTGGATAATGTTCTTCGAATATTTTTCTGTAATATCTTTCTTCCTGTGTTTTTGGAATAGGAAAAGCTTTTATATCGGGCAAATCGTAATCTTTAAGGTGATTTTGAATGATTTCTACAATAGAGTCAACTGTTACACCATCACTGAACGCTTCCTTTGTTCTCCATAAAATTTCATCGGGTAAAAGACCTGTATCCTTAAAGGCAGTTCGTAACAATTTTTTTTCAACATCATTTTTAGGAAAACGTATCGTTGGATGTATCGACAAATAATACTGTACAAAAGCCAAATCCAAAAAGGGCGTGCGCGGTTCTAGTCCATTTGAAGATATAGATTTATCAGAACGTAACACATCAAAGTAATGAATGTTTGACAATAACCGCCTTGTTTCTTTGTCAAATTCCAATGCATCAGGACATTTATGCATATAAAGATATCCTCCACATACTTCGTCGGAACCATCGCCATTAAGGATAACTTTTGCCTCGCTCATACATGATATGTATTTTGCAACGAGATAATTCCCAACGCTTGCGCGCACAGTGGTAGTATCATAACTTTCGATTGTTTGAATAACATGAGGAATAGCTTCCAAATACTCTTCTTTTGTGATAATCACTTCGTGGTGTTTTGATTTAATATGAGAAGCGACAATTCGTGCCATTTTCAAATCTTGAGAATTTTCAAACCCGATACTAAATGTTTCGAGTTGTCCAAGATAAGAACAAGCAATCGACGCAACTAAACTACTGTCTAAACCGCCTGACAATAAACAGGCGACTGGTCTTTCGGTGCATTCACAACGTTTTATCACAGCACTTGTTAAATATTGTCGAATATTTTCATAGATATTCTCATGAATATCAGTATAAAAGGAGAATAAATTTTGATGGTAATTTTCCGAACTATGAAATTTCCACATTTCCGAACTGCAAAACGTCCACATTTCCGAAGAATTATATTCAATCGTTTCATTTTTATAGAGTGAAAGTGTTCCGGGTGGAAAATGTTTTATCTCACAATCTTGTTCAGACGTTTTTTGAAATTCAATCAATTGTTTTACTTCTGATGCAAACCCATATAATTGGGGAAATGTCTTTGTTGAAAGCATGTATAAAGGACGCACGCCATACGGGTCACGACCTATATACATTTTTTTAAGACTCATACGCGCATCAATCAAAATAAAAGAAAACTCGCCATCCAACATTCTTATTGTCTGTTCCATACCATATCTTAGATATAAATGAATAATAATCTCGCAATCCGATTGTGTTTCCGGTTCGACGTCTAATAACTGGAACAAATCTTTGTAATTGTATATTTCTCCATTACATATTAAGAAAATATTATTAATATAAAATGGTTGATTAGATATATTCGACAAACCATTAATGGAAAGGCGATGAAAGCCTAACATACAATTCATAACGAAAAGGTCCAAAATATTGGAATCATCTGGACCACGATGCCTTCCTTTATTAAATTGTTCTACGATAAATTCTTTCGCGACATAGTGAGACATATTGTTCAATAAAGCGAAAATGCCACACATTTTTATAATAATATAAAAACGTTTTTAATATTTTTATATTATATGAATACTGACCAATTGACAGAAGCAATCAATTCTAAAATTCGAAATCGAAATGTGGAAGAAACACCTCCTCCATTACTATCCTTTTATCCAAAATCAACACGCTATATACAAACTCCGGTCGTAGATTCCTCTACCATTTCTATCGAACCCATAAAGAATGAAAAAAAATGGGCGGGGTATTCTGTAAATATGGAGTCGGAATTGAATAATCAATTGTTTCAACTCAATTCTTCCAATCAAAATGTTTATGTTCCAAGTAGTACAAGCGATTTATATAATTATCCAACCCTATCAAATAATGGATACACGACTTTTGAAAAACCTCTTCAAAAACCTAAAAATGAATATATATTCAACAATGCTTCACGGATATTAGAGTGATTTAAAAACTTCTTTCAAATGTTCAATTTGAGCCACTTCTGGGTCTTTTGTTTCTTTTGCCTTTTGTTTTTTCCGCATTCTTTCTTTTGTCGCCTCTAATTTGGCATTCTTTTTCAATTGTGTATTGCATGCACCTTTTTGAGAAGGAGTCATATCTCCCATATTTTCAAACATTTTGAATATATTACACATATCTCCCATTCCGGGCATATCTTTCATTTTTTTCATCAAATCGATTCCTTCATTCATGATTTCATTTTCATTGATTTCGCCTGTTTTTAATCTTTCGTCCAATTTGTCGCCCATATTTTTTACAATATTCAACAACTTTGTAGGATTTTTCAAAAGTTCCATCACTCCGTCAGGGGAGTCCTCCATATTTAACGATTTTGCCGTTTCTTCCGCCAGTTCTACTGCCAATTTTCCGATTTTTCCACCAGTCATTTCCTTAAATTTTTCTTGAAAGTCAGTATTTTGCGAATCCGGCTTTTTTTCGTCAAACATGGAGTGTACATTTTTCAATGTTTCACTCAACTTTGCAATCATTTCGGGTTCATTTACAAAATCATTGCTATTTATTTTTATAGAACTTAACAAGGAAGCTAATATCGTATTAAAATATTTCCATATGATTTTCCTTGTATTATCAGAAATTTCACTTTCCCATAAATAACAGAATAGAATGTTTGGTAAAAATTCAGTGTTGTTTGTTTTTGCAAATATTTCTGCATTTTCATTAATAATCTCAAATGTTTTTAATGGAAAAATCTTCATACAATGTTCAAATACAAACCTAATCTGTTTTTCATCACTACCCCACCATTTTTGAATAATATATGTATATTCTGGAAAGGTTAATTTAATATCATCTATAAAAGAATTCATTATCGTATAAAACCCATCGGGAATTGGCAAATTTTCTAAAAAATTGTCGTCTTTGGGTGATTCTTCCATTTTTTCATTGTTTTCATTTATGCCGGAACCTTGTAAATTTTTCGGTAAAATCTCCTTTAATGATTCTTCCAATATTTTTTCAATGTCTGACATTATTGATTGAAAATAAATTATTTTTAAATTATTAATGCATTAAATATTTAAAAATAATATTATATATAAAACAAATGTCGATTGACAGAAAAATTATTTTGGCTCTTGCGTCTGTAGTATCATCCAATATACTTCTCTACATTTTTAATGGAAAACCAAATATTCGTCTAAAATAACTTATTTCATATCCACCAATTTAGAAAGCGATTGAATGTAGCCCATAATGATTGCCTGATTTTCTTTGTCCATATTTTTGATAGGTTCTCGAAATCTGTTGATAGATTCAGAAATTGTTTTAAAATCGTGTGTATAGTCTTTCAAGTCTTCCGAATAATCTTTATTCACAAAAAAATCAATATTGGACCCTTGAATTTCCTTTTTATAGGGTGTATCTACATAATATACCCATACACGATAAATCAATGTTGGGTTCATTTTTCGAATTGCCGACAAACTTTTTTCGGCTGCATTAATTGCAGGGTCATTTGGAAAATAATCTTTTACAGTATTTACCAATTTAAAAAATAAATCGTTAAAAATCTTTGTGAAATTCTGTATTGGCATTAGGATAAAAATACTTATTTATTTAAGTTTTTTTAGGAATTAAATTATTGGTTAATAATATGAGTAGTTCCACACCTTCTACATTATATGCATCTTCTACTAGATGTCCGCGTGGTCATCGCAAAAATAAATTAACAAAAAAATGTATAAGAAAAAGTGTTATATTTAGAGAAAAGATGCATGTAAGAAGTGAGAAAATGCGTGCAAAATTAAATGCTCCTCCTAAGCGCAAAAAATGTCCTAATGGGTTTCGTCAAAATAAACAAAAAGAATGTCAACGACATTAAGCTGCGGAAAATATCATTGCTCATAAGTAATTACCTAATTTCCATATCTCGTTGTTTTTGCAATTGTTCTAATGTCATTGCTGTTTTACGAGATTCTTCCTGTGTATTTATGGGGGTTATTTCGTTTTGAAAATTCGCAGAAGCGTAATTATACATCTGGCGCAATCCTCCGTCTCCCTCTGCCATTAAAGATTCCGATGGTGTATCCAAAAAACTAAAATTATCAGATGAGACTCCTGTTCCAATATTTCCTAATCCAAAGGAAAATGAATAGGGTTCCATATTGTTTGCAGTAGCTTGTCTTGTTAATTCTTGTGTTTTAGGTTTTATGTATTCATATATATCATTTCCAACAATAATGTTATATGTGGACAAGTTGAGAATAGCCGGAACTTTAGTAATATTGCTTGGCATGATAATTTTATTTCCATTTTGTAAAACAACAAATATTTTACCATCTTCTACAACACGTTTATCAACACATATGAAATGAAAATTATCTTTTATTTGTGACTTTGAAAGGGTATATAATATTTTTTTAGAGTGTTCGCAAAAATTGCTATAATATAAAATTTCAGCCATGTAATTTAAGAATAAAAACTTTGGTTATTTTAAACTTATACATTAAATTGAAATTATATTAAATAAAAATAGCATATTAATAAAATGTCAATTATTGATTTCAAATCCGATGAAAATATCGCAACTTTCACATTCCATGGTCATCTTTCACAAGCAAATGCTATACGCAGAACAATCATTAATGACATTGATACATGGGTATTCATAACATCGCCAAATGAAGAAAATAAATCAATCTTCCACGCGAACACAACACGTCTAAACAACGAACTCCTTAAACAGAGGTTGAGTTGCATTCCCATTCACGCCAAGTACAAAAAAGGGCCAGATTTATCAAAATATTACATTGAAGTAAATGTAGAAAATACAAGCGACACTATACTACAAGTAACAACGAAAGATTTTGTGATAAAAAATAAGGAGACGAATGAACCTGAGGATTTACAGGACGAAATTTTCCCACCTTTTAGACCAGATGACGGCAAAAGTTATTATATTACATTTATCACATTACGACCACGTATTTCAAACGAAATACCAGGAGAAAAAATTCATTTTACGTGCGATTTTTCTGTAGCAAATGTCCGTGTGAATTCAATGTTTAATGCCGTGAGTAATTGTAGTTTTGGAAATTCAATCGATAACGAACAATGCAAGTACATATTGGAAAAAAAACGCGACGAATGGGCATTAACCATGTCAAAAAGAGAGATTGAGAGAGAAGAAGCAAACTGGTATTTATTGGAAGCCAAGCGTATTTTTAAACCGGACTCATTCGACTTTACTATAGAAACAGTGGGAGTTTTTACAAATAAAGAAATACTTTTCAATGCATGTAAATTTATTGTAGAATTGATGAAAGAACTTGCTATATCATTTGAAAATAATGATGACGTGACAATTAAAAAATCGTTATCAACTATTCAAAATTCATGGGATATTATATTTGTAGATGATTATACTATCGGAAAATTACTCGAACATTCATTCAATAAATTAGATGTTACATATTGCGGATATATAAAATTACATCCACATGATGAAGAAAGTACATTACGGGTTGCTTTCAAAAAAGACGTTGAGGAAGAGGATGTCCTGCAAATGCTAATAAAAGCAATCGAAGAAAATATAGAATTGTTTGTTACTTTGGGAAATAGCATTCTTTAGCCGCAATGTTTTAAAATAAAGATATTGTATTAATTTAATACATGGAAGATTTTGTAGAAGAATTAAAATTAGGTGATGTTATTAAACTGTCTGGAAAACTAAATGGCATTTTTTTAATTACTTTTATTGATGATGATAAAATACAAATTGAAAACGAAACGGAAAAAATTGTTTTACCAATAGAAGACCAAAAGATTGATGGAATCGATATTATATTAGAAAAACGTAATCCGGAAGAGGGGTATGCGCGACAAAATGGATTATTAGAAGGAGTATGGATAAATATCACTTTTAATATTGATGGAGAATTGCAAGATATAAATGGTGAAATTTTAAGTTTAGAAGAAGATTGTATAGAAATAAAAGTTTATCCAACCAATGAAATTGTTTACATTGATTTTGGATATAATGGAATACCTGAGCATTTAAATATTTCGGAAATAACTATACAAAATAACCCACAAATTGCCCCACAAATTAACCTACAAGCTACAGACAACCAAATTGACTCACTGATTGAAGATGGTGATAGGATTGGGGAGGCCATTGGTCGTAAAAAAATGAAAGAAATCACAGAATATGTCAACGTAAGTGATTCGCGCAAAAGATTCAGTCTAGAAGAACAAACAAACGATTTATTGGAAGATTTGTTGTCTTCTATACCAATATATGAACGAACGACTTCGGTGTTGAATGGAATAAATACAATTATTGAAAGATATGTGCAACTTCGCAAAGAATTTTCAATTATAGACGAGGATAAAATAACATATATAAAACATGGTGCAAATTATCGCCCGCTTGTTCAATCTTTGATGAAGTTTAAAAAAGCACTCTATTGGTTAATACCGGTTACTGAAATTATTAAAAAAAACGTTATTGAAATAGAAGATGAAATGATAGATGAAACTTTTGTCAATATTGAAAAACTAAATGAAATTATTATTAATTTTCGCACGATTCATATCGATAATCGTTTTGCTGTATTCACCAAAGAATTACAAAAATGGTTTGCCCCTTTTTTACAAATTACAGAAAATAAGAACATTATTACAATTGGTACAGTAGAAGACAACTTTAAAGTTGTCGTGAATAATGGAAAATTCGAGACAGTCGTTGTAAACTGTAAGGAAGAATGCAAGCTTGATACTAAAAAAATGTTTTCTATCAGATATAATGATAACACAGAATATCTGAACCCAAGCTTTATCGAAAATAGTAATAATCCACAACTTATCAATTTATTTGACGCAGATGTATTATATCTTAAATCTTTATTGACATTGCCTGAACCATTTGCGCGTTTTTCGTGTGTAACCTTGCCAGGTACAACCATCATGGAAAAATCGAATATGGGGAGATTCTTTATTAACTATAATGAATTATTTAAAATGCGAATGCAAAACGTAAATGTAACACCCTATTTAAAAAAATCATTGAAAAATGAGGACAATGGAATCAAAGGGTCTCTTTATCAAAACTCTCAGGGTATCGAAAAAAAGTTTTTGTCGAATATTAAAAATTATTTTTTAAACATGAATGAAGTAAATCGGGATGAATTGTTTGAAGATTATCTTTCCGAAGTAATTCCACAGACAAAACAATTATTTCAATTAATGAAAAAATATATTCACGGTAAATTATCTATTGTTCAAATTATAAAATTTCTGGAACCTTTTTTGATTTACTCTTCAGATATTACATTTCAACAATATAAAGAAATGGCGGATTTTTTAAATAGTGAAGTGAGCAAATACATAAAAACATATAATGAAGGAATTGAGATATTCAGAAAATTAAAAAATCACGAAGAACAATTTTCTCCGAATGCGCTAGTAGAAATTCTCGATGATTCAGAAATAGCAGATATATACATGTATGGCGAATATCCGAATATGTCTTCTTCTGAATTTTTAAATATTGTTATATTTACTGATTATGGAGATTTATTTAATAATAAAATACGGTATGATTCTCGTTATTTAACAGACTCGTTAGAAAAAATAAAACAAACGGCAGAACTTTCTCAGAATACATGTAAAGCAATCCATTTAGTGAAACATTATAAATCATTAGATGATTTGGAAAATGATAATAACAAAACAATATTTTATGACGCCGAATTTGATAAAACCCCTTATTATTTATTAACAAATCACCAACAAGAAAGACAATTAATGCAGGAAGAGGATTTTTATCTATTTTTGGAAACTATTTTAAAAAATAAATATTCCATTCCGGAAAACGAAATAAAATATGTTATTTCAGCTTTTCAGAATGGTAAAAGAGAAGTCGACGAAAATAAAAATGTATATGCAATGATATTTAATAAATTAGAAGGCAAAATAGATTATTATACACGCCAAGAAAAGACGTGGAAAAAAGATGATAGTATTAAAGACCAGCCCGTTACTGACGAACTTGCGTGCATTTTACAAGAAAATTGTGTAATTTCTAATTCTGAATGCGTTTCTGATAATGTGGCCAAAGAAGAATATGTTAAAACAGCTATCGCTAAGATATCATCAGAATTTGATAAAAATATTGCCTTATCAAGAGGCGAAAATGATAAATATGTAAAAGACCTTTATGAAACATCTCTCGTGCGCATAAAATTTTTGAAAAAAATTAAAAATTACAATATAGCAAAATATAACTACGACCAATATGATTTAGGCTTGGATATTATGGATGAAAATATTATTATTTCGCCTTATATAAAAAAGCGTGATTTTATTTTAGGAGAGAGTGATATTGTAAAAAAATATGAATATATTCTGGACTTTGTAAGTAATTATACTGTTGTTATGACAGAACGTCACTCTTTTCACTCTGAAGAAAATCCAGATTTTGAACAAAATGTGCCGGAGAATTTGGATGAACCTGGAACGCCCGACTTGCCAAGAACACCCGACTCACGAGACGATTCAGATAGGCCAAGAACCCCCGACTTGCCAAGAACACCCGACTCACGAGACGATTCAGATAGGCCAAGAACCCCCGACTTGCCAAGAACGCGCGACTCGCGCGAGAACTCGGATGGACCCAGAACACCCGATTTGACAGATGAACGCGACTCGCGTGAGAACTCGCGAACACCTGAATCTCTATCCATGAAATTCAACAAGGTTTTATCTGCAGAAATTTCTGACGAAGAATTTATAAAATATATTGTAGAAAAAGATGAAAGAATGCATTGGTTATTTTGCAAAAAAACCAAAACAAAGCTTCTTCCTAAATTTTTTTATATATTGGCCAAAACATTTGTAGATTCGCCTGACCAATTTTTATCTCGTTTAGATAAATTATGTAATAGTATCGGAAAATTAAGTGACGATGGTGATAAATATGTAGATAAATATAGCGGATACACAATTCGTCATATTGATTTTATGAGAGAATTTGGCGAGGCGGAAGAAGAAATTATTGATTTTGAATTACCCGTTCAAACAAATTTATCGGAAATAGATAAAAAGATTATTAATATTGTTAGTGGCATGGAAAACACAATGCAAATATTTTTAAATGAGGACGAATTAATTATCACTATTGTAAATTATTATTTAGAAATTATGGATTCAAAGTTAAAGGAAGAATACAAAAAAAAAATAGCTAAAAAGGGTGTGGAAGAAACATATGAATTTTATCTTAATGGAATAATCATGTATCTCACTCTAGCTGCATTTGTATTTGCTATTCAAGTTCATGTCCCTGGAATCAAATTTCGTTCTATTGCCGGTTGTGGGCGATTCAAAGGAAATCCCATAACAGAACAAAATAAATTAATTGATTATATTGCGTGTGTAGCGGCAAAAATGTCAAAGGGTCCGGAGCCATGGAATGTTTTAACAACACTTCAGACAATAGTGAAAAAGATAAGATTTTATCACGATAGATTTGCAAGCATTCCACAAAATGATTTAAAAATGATGATGGACGATAGAAAAAGTAAAAAAGAATACGTTGAAGAAATTGACGAACCCATTTTTTATACAAAATGGGTACATTTTTTACCGGCAATTGTTCCTATTCGCATGCCAACTGTATTACCCATGGAAAAAATGGATGTGTTGGGGTATATTAAAAAAGGTGATGCCCGACAGTTTGGAATTCTTTCAGCGATTAAATCCAAAATTATTTTTTATTCGTATATGTTTCAACAAAAAATGCAAGACACTGTACAAGAAATAGTATCAAATCAACATTTATTGTTTTATAATAAATCCAACATTCCTTTTTTAGATAATGCTTGCTGCAATGACAAAACCGGACAATCGACCCTATCCTATTTTACAGATATAAATCCAGAAATTGCATTTATCAATCAACAAGTAAAACGAATGCACTTTGAATTGAGATACTCGTATAATCTAACACAAAGTACGTTATTTAGTGATATTAATACTAAAAATATAATACTTTCATCGAGTAACAAATATAGTGAATATACAATTATTCGTTATTTAATGATTAACAACAAATTTGCCACTATAAATGATGATGAAAATGAATATAAAGAAAAAACAAACAAGGCGATGGCAAATGGGTTTAGCTTTACAGAAAAGGAATTTTTGGGGGCAATTCAAGAAAATATAACTATAGACTTTCCTATTATAGACGACCCTCCTCTTTCTATGAAACAACTATTCGAAAAACATACCCCATCCTCAATTAGTCAACAAGATACAACAAAAATAAATAACATTTTAGCTTTAATGAAGGAAAGTAAAATAAAAAAAATTAAAGCGTTTTTGGCACCATTTAGACCTTCCAAAGAAACTATAAACACATTAGATGATTTATTGGATTGGAATGGAATATTTGTAAATTATATCACTTTTATACAAAAGTATGTTTATTTATTTTCTCGCGTTTTTCCAAATATTATCATAAATAGTGTTGTACAAGATGGTCTAATTCATTCATATTGGGATTTATCAAAAACACACATGGATAAAATATCTACTTTTTGTGTAAAGTATTACGAACCATTGGAAAAATTTAGAACCAAGATAAATCCGTTGCTTGAAAGAGTATTAGATGAAACAAAGGATATTTATGAAATGAGTATTAATGCACCTTTTATGGAAGAATATACCACACTTTTAATAAATGTTAATTATCTTCTTGACGTTTTAACTGCATATGTTACAATAGCCGAAACAGGAACAGTTGACGAAGAAAATTATTTGGGCATAGGAAAAATGCAAACAATAAAAAAAACAACGGCTTCACTAGTTGGCGAATACATGAAATACATTCAAAATTCTGGGGCGATTTTATCTGATTATCAAGATATAACAAAACACGGCTTTGAATTTAAACAAAGTGAAAAACAAGAATTCCGAAAAAGATTAGAAATGTTAACAGTGGAAGAAAGAAAGGTGGATAGTGAATTACGAAAAGCTGGTTTAGGAAAATGGAACAAAGGATTGAAAAAATCTGTTTTTCAATATGAAAAAGATGACAGTGATAATGAAATGGAACCGATAGACGAGGGCGAAGAACTTGAATCGTTTGAAGATGAAAAGGAAGATGTAATTATTCGCAATGAACAAGAGATTGAAGGAGACGATGAATCACTTTTTTTTGACATTATGAATAAAGAGGAATAATTAAAATATTTATATTTTTTAAATGTCCTTGTTTTTTCAAAAATATAAATTGCATGCATCTATTATCCTTTTTTTAACTATTTTTTTTATAGTACAATATTTTCAACCACCTTTTTTGTATGACAAAGATGGTTCTATAAAACAATTTGGTATAGGTTATTCTAAAAAAACGATTTTTCCAGTATGGCTATTTTCTATTTATCTAGGAATTTTAACCTATATTTTGGTATTAATATTTGCAAAATATTATAAAGTTGGATTATGGGTTTGAATAAAAGTTTGAGGACCTTTATTATCTGATTCTGGAATATCATCCATGTCATCTTCTAACTGGGTGACAGTTTTAGTGCATCCAGATTTTAAAACAATATATGAAACATAGGAACATACGAATATCCCAGTATATAAATACCAAAAACATTCCCCAATATTATGCCGGAGAACAACTAAATAATACAATTCTTCCTTTGATAATTCTATTTTAGGCCCCAAATCTTTCATCAGAGGTGATAAATTATTCCACATTTGTTCAAAATTATAAGGAGTAAATTTATTTACAAACAAAAAATAACTATTTGTTGTCTTCATAATCGTTTCGGCAGCGAGTTCAAGTTTATCTCTATTTTCACTACCGATGATTTTATTTTTTAATTCAGAGGTAGGATACATAATATCACTAAAAATAATATTCATCTGTTTCGCCACCCAAAAATAACCAAAAACATCCGCAAAGGCCGATATCATGTTTATATTTGCAGTGCTTGTGAAGAAAATAACACCTACCATTACTAAAAAAATAAGTCCCCATCCAGCTAGACAAGAATAAACTACTGTGACATAGTTTTTTCCATTGCCAGGACAAACTTCATTCAGAGCTGAAACATTATCCCCAACCTGACAAATAAATACAAGAATAATATAGCTAAAAAAATACACAAACGTAGATAGCGTGTATGGTGTGATTCCTTTTTCTAAACTACTGTATGAATTTTTATTGCTTTTATTTTTAATGTAAAAATAAAAACATGTTAATACTATAAATGCCCAAGAAGACCAAGAATTCATAATTATAATTAATAAATTAATTTATAAGATTTTATTAATTTATGAATCCAGCTTTAGTGGAAAACAATTTCAAATACTTTTTAGCCAATACATTGAAAAAATGCAAAGTATTGAAATACGAATATGTGAGTAAATTGTATAATTGTGGACTTTTATTATTCCTAGTCCTTTTTATTTTTGCCTTTTTATATTTTCGTTACAAAGGTAAATTAAGCAACGCTGAATTGAAAGAAAAGGAGAAGAAAAAGGAACAATATATTTTGTCCAGGATTAAAAATTATCAAGATGAAAAGCGGAGAAGTAGTCAAAGATTAATTACAGGGTTGCCTCATTGGTCGAACGAATATGATGACATATATAGAAATAATGCGACTAAATATGTAGATAATATTGTTATATAATAAATGCCTTATTTTAAAAATGATAATGTAAATGTATTATTTATACACATACCGAAAACAGGAGGAACATCCATTGAAAATTATTTTTCTTCAAAATACGATATCAAGTTAGACAAAAAATCATTATATTTATTTAGTGACGAACCAATTGAAATTAAGTCATCTCTACAACATATTAAATATACTGAAATGGTAAAATACAATAAAATATTTAATATCGATTTTAATACAAAAATAATAACAGTTGTAAGAAATCCTTATCAACATAAATTATATGGATTATTTGAATAATGACTCAATTGAATGTATAAACACATTTTATCATCTTGATTTTATATTATTCAATTATGATATTATAAAAAGTTTTTCCATCTATTAAAATAGTCCCAAAAAATGTAAATTGAAAAAAATAATAGCCATATAAAATTTATATCAATCAAGAAAAGGAAGGCAGATACCCAAATAAAATTACATCGATAACAAAGACCCAGATAAATCTCATGTAATCCCATGTTTCCCATACCACATGTTACCGATAACATTTGTTCTAGAAATTCAGGCATTAATATCTGAAATTTTGAATAGTGAAACATTGATATAACTATCGTGTAATCTTTAATTAAAATTCGCAAAGCATTTCAAATATATCCTCATCTTTATCCTTTGATGCAAGCGAATATTCACTCACTCTTTTTTCAAAAAAGTTTGTCTTTGAATCAATCGATATTAATTCCATAAATGGGAACGGGTTTTCCACATTATATATTTTTTCGTATCCCAATTGAATAATAAGACGGTCTGCAACAAACTTGACGTAATTACTCATTAAAGTCGCATTCATCCCTATTAATCGACATGGCAACGCCTCGCAAATAAACTCTATCTCTATTTCCACGGCATTCTTCACAATTTCATAAATTTTTTTCTTTGAAATTTTATGCATGAGACGAGAATATAATAATATCGCAAATTCCGTGTGTAACGCCTCGTCGCGACTTATCAATTCGTTTGAAAAACATAATCCCGGCATGATACCGCGCGTTTTTAGCCAAAAAATGGAACAAAAGGCACCCGAAAAAAATATTCCTTCAATACATGCAAAGGCTACTAGACGTGTAGCAAAGGATGATTTTTTATCACCAATCCACTTTTGAGCCCATTCCGCCTTCTTTTTAATACACGGATAATTTTCCAAAGAATGAAAAAGTTTGTCCTTTTCCACATTGTCTTTAATGAGCGTTTCAATCAACAAAGAATATGTGTGTGAATGAATGTTTTCCATGGCCATTTGAAATCCATAGAATGCCCGCGCTTCAGCCAACTGCACTTCAGTCATAAAACGAAGTGCCAAATTTTCCAAAACAATACCATCGCTCGCCGCAAAAAAAGCGAGAATCATTGATATAAAATGTTTTTCATCCCCAGAAAGCACCTCCCAATGAGTCACATCTTTTGATAAATCTATTTCTTCTGGTCGCCAAAAACAATCGACATGTTTTTTATACATTGTCCAAATTGCCTCATCTTTTATAGGAAACATTACATATCTATTATCCTCAGTTAATAGTGGTTCATGTTCTTTTCTCAACATCCTATAGTATTTGTAAATATAATTTATACAAAAGTTTTATATTTATTTTTCTTATAATAAATATGGATGATTTATTAAGACTAGAATTAGAATATACAAAAAAAATGATTACAGACCCATCTGAAATAAATAAAGAAAATTTAATCAATTTGAAAATAAAAATTATTAATTTTTTAAATCAAACGGAAGATGTAAATGTAAAAAAAGTGTGCAATGAATTTTATGAGGAACGTAAAAAAAAATTATATGAAAAATATAATTATTTTTCTAATCTGATGGAATATTTAAAAAAGAAACAGGATGTCACTAACATAATGAATATTATTGATTCAACTGTAAATGAGCTCATAATTTAGAATACCACAAACCTTTAATGCCTAACAATCGTTTATGATAGCATTCACGCTCTCTTCTTTTTATATAGTTTATTAATTTCATTTCTTCTAGAATCCTTTTATTATGTTTAAAAATTTTTTTCCATTTGCGTTGAATACATTTTATCCAGAACGTTTTTAATATGCAAATAGATTCTCCTGAAGGTAAAACTAGTTTTTCAAAAAGGTGTATTTGCGAATATAATAAATTTTGGATATTTAAAAAATTTCTTATTGTTTTGTGGTCATCTATAAAGGGTATTTTTTTATTTTGATTCATAATGTGAAATAATATTTCTTGATGTTGAGATAATTCGGTGTTTGCGTTTTCACAAATATATGAATAATATGTTTCATAATCCATACCGTTTATGAATTGAATAAATTTTAAATATTTTATAGGATTTTTTATGGAGAATATTGTGATATAGCATTCGTTAATATTTAAATTGGAAAAATTATCCATTCCATGAAGTTCTTTATGAAATAATTCTGTGTATCCCAGAAACATTATATTTCTTATACTTTTTTTTTAATATTATTACAATATATGAAATATTCCCGAAAATTTTATAGAGCTAACGAAAAGGATGAGATATTGCTTTATTTTATGTCTATTTTAACTCTTGTGCAAATTTTTTATTTAGTAATGCACAAAAAATACACGTTTATTCTATTATTTTTTGCCATCGGTATTATACTAAACTTTTTTGTAAAAAATCAATCTATTGTATTGATAATTGATATAATAATGATAAACATTTTATTAAATATTAGGAAGCAGGAAGGTATGACAACTAAACCGGTTTCGGACAAAAATGTAGCACCTGTAGAGCCAGATGTAAAAAAACCCAAAAAATCTTCCGGGGTCAGTAAAAATGCTTCTTCTGTGAGCGCACCAACCACGTTAAAACCCAAGGAAAATTTCGACGGAAATATAGGGAAAAACGGTCAAATTGAAAAAGTAGGAGAACATATTGCAGCATTGGGCAATTTAATGGACAAATTTAGCGGTTTAACATCAAAACTCAATTTATTTGGTAAATAATAATAATAAATAATAATATGTCATTAGATAATTTAAACGACCTTGTATATGTTAATTTATCAAACACAAATTCTCAGAAATGTCCAATCAACACTGCAAATACACCATGCATTATTTGTCAAGAAAAATGTAATTTGTCGTTTTCAAATGCTTATTTTCAAGCAAGTTGTAATACATTCGAGGGTGGATTGGTTTATTCCAATTTAACAACGACGTCGACATCTTATTTAACTTTTAATGAAAATAATTTTAACCTCACTGCTTTATATATTTTGACACCGAGTATAAATACATATGCAAAAAATGAAGTATTCAGTGAATTTGTCATTGAAACAATGTCTGATTATGGGTATTTAATTATATATATTCCTATTCTAGTTGGTAAAACTACGTCATTATCTATACTTCCCGATTCACTACCTCAAAGTTTGACAAATATAAATTTATATAATTATTTGCCATCTCAAAAACCATTTTATTTTTATAATGCTTCCTACAAAACTTCTCGTTCTAATTATATCATTTTTCCAGCAGAGAGTTGCAATGTTACCATCAGTTTTGAAGATTATGAAAAACTCTGGGAAATTACAAAAAATGCTCCAACGAATCCAATCCAAAATCCAAAAAATGATTATTTTCAACTTTTCAAAAGTCTAAATCCTATTTATTATAATGAAATAGGCGCAAATATCTCAAATAATAATGATTATTATTTAGATTGTCGTGTAGCCGATTACGAAGATAGTGAAGAGGCCCCCAAAGATGATTCGTCCTCATTTACCACTCCTTCTGTTTCTTCTAAAAGCATATATAATATGATAGTATTTATTGCTATAGCAGTTGCATGCATGTTATTATATCTATTGGTGATTAATATTCCAAAATTTATAAAATAAACCCAAAATTATTATCAAACGGTTTAAATAAACAATCATGATTTATCATGCTACTGAAAGGTAGCATTTTATAGACGATTTCTTCTTCCATACTTTTGTTTTCAAAGGATAAACTAATTTGTGGAGTTGTAATCGGAACATTTTTTAATGAATGTGATAATGTCAATAGTTCATATGCTACAAAAATGGCTAGAATTCCTAAAAGTTTGTTACAAAAAACAACCAAAGAAATAGTCACGACAATGACATAAATTTTCACTTCAGGTTTATCTACAAATATGGCCAACTTTTCATCATTTGTTTGACTTATTAAAAAAAATATAAATAGTAAAGCCAGTATTAATTCACAATCATTGTTTAAAAGTTTTGATGCATAGTTCATATATTTAAATAAATATAAATATAATTTTATAAAATATATAATGGCTTATTTGGGAAATAAAGGTTATACCATATTAAAAAGTGACGTAAATGTTACAAAGGTAAAATCAGATTTAACTGCCACTATTAGCCCAAAACATGGGGTAGAATCCAAAGTATTTTTTTTTCGCGAATCCGTAAAAAAAATCTATCTTCCTCGATTCTATGGAATTGAACAGTTTGGACCAGTTCCTTTATTAATATCTCCGGGAGATGATATTCATTTGTCTTTTGTCGGGTCGCTGCGTCCTATACAAGAACAAATCGTGTCCTCCTTTTTTGATAAAGGTGCAAACGGATTAATTGAAGTAGGTTGTGGTCAAGGGAAGACGATTTGCGCGCTTAATATTATACAAAAACAAGGTAAAAAAACACTTGTTATTGTACATAAAGAATTTTTATTGAATCAATGGATAGAACGTATCGAAGAATTTCTTCCAGGTACTCGTGTTGGACGTATTCAAGGAACTCAAATTGATATTCACGACAAAGATATTGTCATCGGGATGTTACAATCCCTTTCAATGAAAGATTACGATGTTTCTATATTTTCGTCCTTTGGATTTGTTGTTGTTGACGAAGTTCATCATATTTCTAGTGAAGTTTTTTCGAATTTTCTTTTTAAAGTAGTAAGACCTAACATGCTAGGCTTGTCTGCAACAATGGAACGGAAAGATGGCACCACGCCCTTTTTTAAAATGTTTCTGGGAAATGTGGTATATAAACAAACGGAAAAGGAAAAATTCGATGTTATTGTTAAAGCATATAAATACACGAATAATGACGAGGAATTTAACGAAGTCGAAACGGATATGCGTGGAAATGTAAAATACAGCACGATGATTACAAAATTATGCAGTTATAATCATCGAACCGAATTTATTTTAGGCATTGTAGTAAAACTATTGGAAGAAAATCCAGACCAACAAATAATGATTATTGCCCATAATAAAAACATATTAAAATACATTTATGATGCAATTAATCATCGTTCTATTGCGACAGTTGGATACTATGTTGGTGGGATGAAAGACCATGAATTAAAACAAAGCGAATTAAAAAAAATAATCGTAGCCACTTATTCTATGGCTGCAGAAGCGTTAGACATTAAAACACTCAGTACTTTAGTGATGGCAACTCCTAAAACAGATATAGAACAAGCGGTTGGTCGAATTTTAAGAGTAAAACATTCTACCCCTATTGTTGTAGATATTATCGACTCTCATAATATATTTAAAAATCAATGGAGGAAACGTTCGGCTTTTTATAAATTAAACAAGTATAAAATACAAATGTGTTCTGAAAAAACCGAAAAAAAATGTTTGATTCAAACTGGGTGTACCGGTATCCATTTTTGAAATTTTGAATCAAAATTACAATAAACCATTGCTTCTTTTTTATATTCGAGTTCTTCGTCGTCGCTATCTTCGTATTCTTCAATATCTCTTACATTACTCGAAAATAATTTCTTCATCATGATGCTTGTTTTGTAACTCGGAATTAATGCAATATCAATAAAGGTTTGATTTTCGTCTAATAAATGATATATTTCTGTTTGTCCATGATATTGAGCTAAAAAAACACGACCTTCACTGATTTCTTTTTTTTCAAAATGTTTAAAAGGAATTTTTATGATTGTTTCATTAACATATTGAACATATTGTACTTTATAATCATCGTTGTATTCTTTTGTTTTACCAATATTCATCGGATTCATTATGATAGGAAGACCTATCATTATTTTATTTGACCGTATTTTTTGTTCTCTTAAAAGTTGAATAATTATTTCCCATTTTTCATGAAAGGGTTTGTCAATAAATGTATTTTTATAAAAAATGTTTTCAATGGTAATCATTTTTAATTTGTATGTATAATTCATAAATATGGTCCCATACAAAACCGTACCACTTCCTTTACATAGAGATGAATTATAATGCACACTAATGGGATAAACCTTTGTAATTTTTTTGTTTGACAACTCTAATACAAAACAAACATTACTATTATTATATCTGGTAAACCAAATGAAACATTTTACACCATACGGAATTAACATACAATCAGTTGAAACTTTGTTATGGGTTATTTTTTCATAACAAAGTTTAATATGAGGAAATAATTTTAAAACTGCGGCGGTATCATACATTTTATATTAATATCACATATCTTTTTAAATAAGTTACGTCATTTCATTTAAAAACATTGTCAAATTTTTTTTCATATTTTCTGGTTCCGAAACATTTGTTTCTATCGGTTTATCTATATATCGTATAATTGGTTCTGTAAATGCATCTTTTATATAATGAAGAATAAAATTTAATACTATAATAATTAAAAGAGAAAGAATAATTGTTTTCATTTAATATTTATAAATAGTTAAAGTGTGTCAATTTTAACTCATCAGAAACAATATAAAAATTTTTTACTAAATGTTTACAATGGAAAAAGTATCAATAATTATCGTGCAAAAAAATGGAGAAATAAAGCAATCCGAGACTGAAATTATTGAAGATGAATTATATAAAAAATGTGGCTATAAAAAAAATACTGGGTTTGAAATTCAACATGTATGGAAGTGTCGAATTAATGGAAAGTTAACCCTCATTACTCTTTTTGGAAAAATAAATGGACGGGTCGGTTCAGAAAATAAATATGAATTTCCTCCTCCAATAGATAAAGTTCTTTATTTTGGTAATTGTGTATTAATTGCTAAAATAAAAGATAATTATACACCTTTGACAAAAGATTTATGGAAAACTATCTATACGAGAATGTTTAATGGTTTTGAAAATTTAAAAGATACAGAGGAAGAAGACGAAAACGAAGAAGATGAATTGGCAAACATTGAAGACTCTTTAAAGACAAAAGAGGGGTATTTAAAAGATGATTTCGTAGTCAGTGACGATGAGATATTAAACTATGATTCTGAATTATCGGAAGAATCATACTCATAAACATTTTTTATCTGTTGAACATGAAGAATTGAAATATTTTGCATCGTTTTCATTATCTGGATTTATACATCCACCCGTTTTACACCAATAACATAATCCTCCTGTGTTATCATATCCATTATTCAAACAACTCGAACAATTTTTACGCAGAATTTCCTTTCATCCAATTTCTTGGTAATGCTGAAAAACTCTCCATTGTTTGATAACCTATACTTAAAATTATTAATAGTAAAAAAAGGCCGATTATTTTGATTTTTTTCATATATTATACATTTAATAAATTATAATTTATTCTTTTAGTTAATTAATGTTTCAAATATTTATTTTTTTTGTTGTATTATTGATTTTCTTACACATTCGAAAACATCGTTTAACATCAAACGATATGGAGGTTCTTCTGTTTAATGGTAATAAAAATGATTTGGAAAAAATGTGCGATTTAAAACAACCTATGATGCTTCAAATACATTCAGAAAATGAAAAACTTTTTTCCAATTGCAATTACGATTCTCTTGAAAAAAAAAATTATGATATGGTGCTTATTAAAGAGCATGGACTTTTATCTTTTTTTGAGACAAACTTTTTACGCCCACATTCCTTTTCTTATCCTACTTATTCCATTATAATGTCATCCACTGACTACATGTATCATATATCTTTTAGACAATATTTTTTATTAACACAAGGTTCTGCAAAAGTGGAATTAATTCCTCCAAATAATGTCATTAGTAAGAATGATTATTATGAAATGAAATTTTCATGCGATGACATTGAATCTGAAAAAAAAATACCCATTTCTTTAACCCAGGGTGATTGTTTATTTGTTCCATCTCTTTGGGGGTATAAAATTATCTTGGAAGAAAAATCGTCGATTTTATCATTTAATTATAAAACGCCCATGAACGCATTTTCATATACAGATTATTATATATTGCATGTTTTACAAAAATTAAATACTAAATATAAATTTTCAAAAAAAATTGAATGGGATTTGCCATCTCTTGAAAAATAAAAATGAACTGTTCTATTTGTCTTGAAGATATTGGCGAAACAAACTGTGTTTTAACAGAATGCAGCCACTCGTTTCATTCGAATTGTCTCATGAAAAATATTGCCTTTAATGGATTTGGTTGCCCTTATTGTCGAAAAGAGATGGCCACTGTTCCCGAAGAAACAGAATCAGAAACAGACGAATCAGATGTTCCAGACGAAGATTATCTTTTTCGCGGGTTAAGATTATTTATCAATCGGACGAATGGCGAAGTTCAAGACAGCGAAGATGTTGAAAATGAATTATACGAGTCTGGTGAAAGTTTGGATGGGAAACCAACAATATCATATATTACGGAAAAACTGGCGGAGCAGGGTGTTACAATGGAAGATTTTGTGAAAGCCATGCTAACGGATATCAATGAATACGAAGAGGAAGAAGAAGAATTTCTTCGGGTGGATGAGGACTTGTTTTCAAAAATGCGTAGAATAATAATTAATTATCAATTAAGTTTTTAAAATTATATTCTTATTTGGATTATAAAATATTTTTCGTAGTTTTGTTGTTTGACTTTTTCGATGCATTGGTTTTCGATGCATTGCTTTTCGTTTCTTTGTTTTGTGTTTTCCTCCTAAAACATGTTGAAAAAGAGTATCTAATGTAATAATTTCAATGCTTAAAGCTTCATCGCGTAATTCATCTACAACTTTTTTTACTATATCAAACGAATAAAAATTTGAAAAAGTAGAATGTCCAGGCATAGTTGCATACCAACATCTAATAAAACTTCTACGCGTTGTTATTGTATTATCAATAACTTCTTTTACATCTTCCATTTCATCTTCGGGCAATGGTTCCAAATTTAACGGAACTAAATCAATTTCATATTCTTCGGTATAATCGTGAATAAATGTATGAGGATTTTGTTCAGTCACTTCTAAAATCCCTACGCGCCGCTGTTTATAATCAGAAGGAATACGACAATTACCTTTTTTGGTTTTGAATGTTCGGCACGAGATGGGTGCTGGTGTAGAATGATATGTTTTATTATTCGTAATACCAACCGTGGTTAAATTTTTTACTGCAACACTAATTGAAGCATACTCATCCGGTTTTAACTGTCTGTCTAATTCTCCTCCGTATTCAACCAATAAACTTGCCCCTAGTACTACTTTATCTTCCGGTAAAATATAAGTTAATGTAAAATAATCAACACCAATTAAGTTGTCATGGTCTTGATGAAAAACATCACTTTGTGATAGCGAGCGACTATAATAAAAATCTAAAAAAATATGAAATTCTTGATAGTCGCTTGTTCTAACGCTCCTATCAAAAACAAATCTATCTTGTACAATTTTTGTTAAACATGATTCTATATATTTTTTAAAATCAGCGGAAGTTTCCATTAATTTATCAAATCTCGGTGTATCTAATATTTTTGAACCATCTTTGTCGCGGTCATCTTCCCAGTCTGTTCTTGCATAACTTATTGTTATAACTTCACCATTTTCATCTCGTCCATATTCTACAAAAATTAAAAATATTCCTAATACGATTATATTAGGAATTCTTTCAGGAGGAAGTGATTCTGGTGTTTTGGGCGAGTCATTTGGTGCCACAATTGGTCTATTTATTGTTTGGGATAATAAATGATAAATATCATCAAAATTATTCAATTCGTCATAGTTGCCAATATTATACCGTGCAAATGTTCCTGGCATACATATAGAATTTCTTGTATCTATACATTGTGGTACCTTTTTACTTGATGCACTTGGGTTAAAATCTTCGTCGTTCTCAACTAAAGCACTTGGATACCTTTCTGATAAGGCATGATAAATATAAGCTCTATCGTGACCATGACTCTTTAACATTTCTTTGTCTATGTTATATCTACGTTGTATTTCAAATTCTTCCATTTCTCTAGGATTCATTTTGCGTTCTCCAAAATCCATGTTTTTATATCATTATAAAATTTTTATAGAATGAAAACACTTTTGGGTTTCTTGGTTTTCTTGGTTTTATTTGTTTTTTTGGTTTTCTTCCTTGTTTTCGTCTTTTGTTTGGTTTGGCCAATATTAATAGCTAAAACATTGTCAAAATGATTAAGATGCTGTTTTATTTTTTCTCCTTTATATATTCGATTACTAATCGGGTCTATTAATATAACTTCCCTTCCTTTTGTCAATATCATAGTACTACCTTTTCCATTGGTTTCTCCAAAAAGTAAAATGGCCGAATTTTGTTCAGGATTTTTGTAACTGAATGGACGAAAACTGACCGAAATATTTTTTTGAAGAGACAATTTACTAAATATTTTTTCTATCAAATTTCCTAATACTGCAAATAAATTTTTATATTTCAAATTATTCAAATTTATAGAAAACGTGGATTTTGAACCACCCCATTGTTTTAAATCTGATATACTAAATTTTTCATTTGCGTCTGCATTTGTGTCATATGAATATGGAAGACCGAATCTTATATAACCATTGTCACGTAAATGTTGTTGTATAGCAGCAACACCATCTATTATTTCACCACTAGATGGGTCCAAAAATCGTAAAACATTATCTTCTGTTTTGGCAATAATCATCGCATGTCCAGTTGCCATATGTCTTTCTCCCATAAACATTATAGCATGATTTGGAGGAATGGATGAAATAACATCTGTAAATGTAAATAAATCCTTAGTTTGATATTGTATAGTATTATCGCCAGTTGAATTTACAGCCCATGAAATAGATTCCTCGTGATATCTAGGTCTGTTTTCCATAATAAATTTTTGAAATGTTTCGTGGGTGATAAATCCCAATGTTCTAAACACTGTTTCTGTACAAGAAACAGGTCTTTGGGCATATGGCATGTGTTTTTCACAAGCTTCTTGTCTAGCTGCAAACATGGTATCTGTTGCAGGTACATGCACGAGAAGTAATCTTTCTACCTTTCTTGAACGTTTTATAGAACGTTCTCTATCTATTGGTCGTCTTATAAAACCTTCCGAAGTATCTACTGAGCGTTTTGAACTTCTTGGGGGAGATTTTTTTGGCGAAGATACGGATAATTTTGAAAAATCGTATAAAACATCAGACGTTTTAGGAGGTGTTTTAGTGCGTGGTTTAGGAGGTGTTTTAGTGCGTGGTTTAGGAGGTGTTGTTTTAGGTGAGTGAAATTCTGCTAATTCCGGGTCTGACATAGCTAAATGTGCATACTCGTCAGTTAATCTAAGATAAGCATCGTATGGAGAAAATCTACCAAATAAAAATTTTTTAAATTCCTCGTAGCTTTGCATTTCATCGTCTGTTTCGTTACCATCCGTTTCGTTACCATCTGTTTCTACAAGTTTAGATGGTTCGAGTTTAGGTGGCTCGGAAGTCATTAGCTCGGAAGACATGCATTCTTTCATACAGGTTGGGTAAGATGTTGAGTCGGGTCTACACACTTTCATACACGATTTTTTTGAAGAAGGCTTATCAGACTTGTTCGCCCAATTATTTTGATATATTTGAAAATCATTATCAAACTTTGCAAATTGCGGATACTTATTATTTAATATAGAGTAACATTCATCCATCGGATATCTTTTTAATAATTTTTGTTTCAATTCATTATATTCATCCAGTTTTTTTGATTCCTCGTGTGTTAATTTTTGATTTCCATCCATATTATAAATAAATATAAAAAAAACATGGAATTATAAAAATGGAATTGGATACTGCTATATATGTATCTTATATAATATGGTATAGTTTTGGTTTATTTGTTACTTGTACAATTGTTATAAAAGTAATTAAAACTATGCAGCGATAACGCGTATTTTCTTAAATGATTCTTTATTAGCAATTAATAATATTTTTACTCGGAATTTTCCGTCATCCCCCTTCCATTTTGTAATTAAATTTAGTTCTGAAATATATATACATCCATTCATCGCAACTCCGTCAAAAACACGCTGGTCTTTAACAATGTTCATTAATTTACAATTATTCTGTACTTTTTTGATAGCCTTCATCTTTTCATTAATAAAATCGATACGTCTCAACCATTTTTCACAAAATTCTTGTCCTATATTTTGGAGAAGGGATAGATTTATTATATCTACTAGTCTTCGTATGGGTGATGTCACATGTGCATATACCACATTTAACATTCCATGAATCTTCTTTTCTTGTGTATATTCTCCGAACCAATTCATCCATACCGAAAAAATATGAGGTTGGTCTCGCGGAGCTATTTGCGTGACTGCACGCATAATTCCTTTGTCTAAAATTTTAGCACATTCATGGTTCATAAAAATCATTAGGTAAGTAATCATGTTATAACTATCTCTCGGGGTTTCCATTGAAAAAGGTTGCTTCTCTGATAATTCCTGGACCACTTTCAACATACGTTTATAATGTTTTGACGCCAATAGCGACGACTCTTCATAAACATAATTTTTATTTATTTTTACACATTTGGTGTAAAAACAAACTGATTTACCAATTTCCATTACATAGACATTTCTGTAACAATTTTCCTTTAAACTACAAATCGTTTCTAATGGCTGTGGTAACATGCTCCTTTTTTTCTCTGGAAGATAAATTGTCGAAACTTTGTCTGTAAATGCATCCCATAAATTAAATTTTTCGATGATTGCTGGAACATTTGATATATAGACGGATATAATGGGCTCACCATTTTCATAGTGAATGCTTACCGCATCATCAAAATCAGTGGTAGTTTCAGAATCAATTGTAAATACAAACTTGTCTTCTTCCCCAATTGTTTCTTCTGGAAGATTCTTTACACGATTAAAAAAAGGTTTAAGTGATTCTACTAATTTTTTACGATGTAGCTCAAATTCATAATAAGATTCGAGATTATTTACAGAACCTAGACAAGATTCCACAACACCATATTGTTCGCTTGTTTTTCTGACAATTGCATAATAATCCTCATTTAATTTTGAAAAGGATGGTTTTTGTGTATAAGTAATTAAAAAAGGGTCGTCTCCCTTTGGAATGAATTTATAAATTGTTTTACCGTTTTTTTTTCCAAAACTATTTTTAAAAGAGATAATACCAATCATTTATATATAAATACATTACTACCATTAAATTAATATTAAATAATACAAACAAATGACATTTAAAGTGTGGGATAATTATCTTCATACAACATTTCAGATAAAGATTGTGCAACAGGCAATTTTGGCTCAGATTGCGCTTCATATTCTCGTTTTAAATCGTCTGACAAGGCGAGAATATCACCATCGCTGTCATCCTCGCTGTCATCCTCAGAAATTTCCACTTTTCCATATTGCTTTTCCAAACGCGCGACAAGAGAATTCATTTCTTCCGTGTGTTTTTTTGCTTGTTCAAACAATATATTTTCTATTCTTTGCATTTCTTCTTCGTGCTTTTTTTCCTGCTTGACAAGTCTACCTTCAAATGCAAGATACTTTATTCTTGTCTCCCGTTGATATTTTGCAAGTACCGCTATTTCTTCGTAGATTGAACTAATTGTTGTAGTAAAAAGCTCCTTGGCGACATTTTTTTCGAACTTGTGAAAGCAGTCGTCAATCACTTCTTCCATTGCTTTACAATCCGAAGCAAGCCTCTCGTATTTAAGCTCCAACGTTTCCGTGCGTAATGTGGCAATTCCATGCTTGAACTCTAACTCCTTCTTCAAAAACTCGACTTCTTTTGAAACTTCTGGAAAAGCGTTCATTGCTGAATCGGACATTTTTTTACTCGATTCATTTTAAAAAATAAATTTCAATTTTTTGTATTTCATACATTTTTAAAAAAAATTGCTGGGTTCCGGAAACGCGCTCTAACCAATTGAGCTACAGAGGCATTTTGTACCTCTGGTGGGGTTCGAACCCACTACCTCGTGCTAATAATGCAAATTTAGTTGCTGAAAGAACCCAAGTATTCCTACTTTACTGATGGAACAACTTCAGTAAAGTAGGAATAAAATTTTATAACATATAAATATGAAAGGTGGTAAATTTACAATTCATCAATTGATGAATTTATTCAACATTTTTACAAAAGGTCAATCCTCCTCCAAAGGTTATCAATGAGGAGTTTTTGCATTCAGAAAAATTTAAAAAAGACATGAAAAGTGTGAGAATTATTGTTATACATCGTGGAACTATTCAAGTAAGCGGGTTTCGAACAAAAAAACGAAGATTTGATACTATAGCAAGAGTATTTGGTTCTTTAAAGGATTGGACAAACAATTTGCGGAATGTAACAACCTTTAAACATGATAAAACCCCAAAAACATATCGACAAGAAAAGGCAAAATTAGGACACGAAGCATTAACCAACTATTTACAAAAGTTAAAGGAAGAAAATGTAGGGTCTATTCTTCGCTCGAAAAACTACATGAAACTTTTACTTTTTTATTGTTTGAAAAAGAAAAGTGTGTCTGCTTTTTTAAAAGAACGACTCTCTACATTAGGTGCAAGCCAAGGGGCGGTTTATGCATATTTGTATGGTGGCGAAGGAAAAGAAACGATTGTTTATAATCCAGCACCTTTTCATGGCAAAAAACCTAAAAATACGTTTATATTAAAAACAAAAAATGACGTTGTTTCGTATTTTGTGGATAATAAAGGATTACCAATGACTGTTAAAAATGCCAAAAAATGGTATAATGTTGCGGAAAATCATAATAATGATGTATTATTAAATAATGACGAAAAAATAGGGGATGGAATATTTACAAAATAAAATCTTTGGAGTGATGGAACTGCGCCTGGAGAAGATATTAGCGATTTACTTGATGATATAACATTAGATGAATTAAAATACATGATATATTATTATAACGCGCAACCAATTAGAAATAGAAATATATTAAGACATGTTAAAGATGCTATTAATCGTAAAATAAGAAAGAGTTATAGGAGTCGTTCTAGAAGTCCATACACTCGCAGGGATAGAAGTCGGTCTAGAAGTCGGTCTAGAAGGCGAAGTCCTAGTGATATTCCTGGAACTAAAGAACATAGATGGAAAAATGCAAAAAAATTATGGCGTAATCCTAACGACGAAGAAGCCCTTTCTCCATAATTAAATACGTTAAAAATATTCCAAAAAAGTTTTTGGAAAAAAGGTCTAGTATATTATAACACATGTTTTTTGTTTTATAGGGTAAAACGGCAACTACCCCATAAAGTGACCAAATAATGAAAAAATAGTAAAAGAGTTGATTGCTGCCATAGTTTTTATAAATTAAATAATAATAAATTAAAAAGGGAATAAATCCCAAACCAACCCCGAGCATTACAGGTATTGCTTTCACTTCACCTAAATATCCAAACAAAAGCATCAACCAATTAAGCATTAGAATTGGAATAATAGTATAGAATTCGCGAGAAAAAACGTTTAAAAAATCCAATTCGGTATTTGTGCGTAAAAAAATCATATAAAAAATTAAATTTATTAGCATGACGGGCGTTGTGATGGTCCAATCTAAATATCGTTTGGGTGTAATATTCTTTATGGTTTTGAAATTATATAACCAGTAAATATAAAATACACCTTCAATAAATTGTACAATTACTTCTAAAACCATCATTTGTTTTAAAATAAGAAATCGAGGAGGTACTTTAATAAATAAAGATGCAAATTCAATGATGCCAGTAATAATTTGTAGTATTATAGATAAAATCAGGGAAGAATAAACAGGCATATAATATTGTTATATTATATGCCAGGAAGTCGTTCTGATGAATATGCATTATCTGACATATTAAATTTAAAACGCGATGGGGTTTGGGATGATAGTATAAAAGATAAATCAGTTAGTGTAGTTGTAGATGGTATTGTTACATCAACCGGGATTTTTCAAAATTTACAAATCAGTAGAGGTTTACCAGATGGTTCTTATGTATTAAGAATTATTCCAACAGGTTCAAATGGTAATCAAAAAGACATAGTGTTAACCTATGACGTGAGAAAGGATAAAAAGATAAGAATTAATTCAACTGGTGGTTCAAGAATCTCAGGAAAAATAAATTCAAAGTATCTTCCACAAAATCTTTCTTTATCCGACAAAAAAAAACAATTGAGAATGCTCCTAAAATCGCGTAAAATGTATAAAAAGGGTCAATATTATACGCGTAAAAAAGTTTTGTCATATAAACATAAACCATCAAAACACATTTTAAAAGCACGTAAAATGTATAATACAAATATTATTCCAAGCAAAGAATTGTCACGAAAAACAGGTTGTAGTGTTTCAGCTTTGAAGCAAATTGTCAGAAAGGGTGAGGGTGCGTATTATTCATCTGGTTCAAGACCTAATCAAACACCCCAATCATGGGGGGTGGCAAGATTAGCAAGTGCAATAACAGGCGGAAAAGCATCCAAAGTTGATTATCATATCATTGAAAAAGGATGCAATCCTAAAAAAATGGCCTTTAAATTAGCAGTTACACATAAATAGATATAGAATCATTACAAAATATTTTTTCACAATCATTATCCATCTCTAAAAATTGCGACGGAGACATACTTTGCATCAAATTAAAGATAATACGAATTGGCATATAATCAACAATCAATGTGATAATTTCTGAAGAAATTCCGCTTTTTGTGCGAGTCATCAAAGTAAGATATTTCGTATATTTTTCCTTTTGCGCAATTGTCTGTTCCCTTGTCTGATATATTTTTCGCGCTTCATTCATCATGTCTATGGCAACCGGGTCCATCCAACGCGGCAACCTCTTTTTTCCCATAATATATGGGAAATAATCATCGTTCAAAAATAAGTCGGGCGTTGCGCCAAAATACAGATGAGACGGCAATCGAATGAAAATTTCTGGCTGTCGTTCCCAAAAAGTGAGGATTTTTCTTCGTATCGTGCTCATGTATTCTGACATGTTATCAATTTCTGCGACGACTGCGTTGTTGTAGTTGTAATTCATTTTGTTTTGTGCGAGCTGTTTTTGCAAATCGTCGATTTTTTCATAAAACCTTATCAGCGACCTCGGCATGTATTCTTGCATCGTTCTCAATCCAATAGAGACTCTTGAATAAATATTTTTTATATGCGCTAAAATATTTATTAAACTTTGCGCGTTTCCTTGTACAGCTTCGATGCTTGTTCTATGAAGCAATGTTTTTAAATACCGCGATATTTCTTCAATATTCGTAAAACATTCCTCCCCCATTTCTTGAAGAACATGTCTTTTATATGGCAATTCGCGAAAAATGCGAATCGTTTGACTGCCTTGAACTTCTTGAGCTATTACTATAGGTACTCTTCCAAACATTTTTTATAAACAAACAATCATGTTTTTATTTCAATTTAATATATAAACATTTTTTTACAAGTTATGATAATGTTATTTCCAGAAGATGTGTGGATGATTATTAAAAAATTTTATATTTCAAAGGAAGCAAAATGGCTATATGCTATGAGAAATGCAGACATGTTCGGATTGCGTAGTTTTCTTTACAGCATTAATCTATCAAAAAAATATATCGAAAAAGTTGAAATAAACAAATTAAAAGGACAAATCATTAGATGTCTTTATAAAAGTCCTCTGCATACCAATCTTTTAAAAGAGGGAGTTCAAGCTGGAATTTCAAATTGTTTAAAATATTTACGAGTTGGTGAAGAAGTTTTGGTTTTTTGTATTGATTCGGTGGAAGATACCGAATCATTTGAATGTTATAGAAAAGGAGTTGTTCGCAAAATCAACCCTTTGCAAATTGCATTATATAATTTTGAATTGGTAATACGAGAACCAAGAAATGTGGATGATATGATTTGGTTGAATACATTTGATAAAGAAATAATAATATCAAAGGAAGAATTATTCCGTATAAAACTAAAAGGATTTATTTATCAAATACATACGTTAGCACGCAGTCATATTTCAAAAGTTTTTGACGATGAATTTGAAATAGGAAAAAGAAATTTTTATAGACTTAAAATGTGATTTACGGGAAATATAATAAAATATTTTTTTTAGGATTTCTCAATATTTTTATTGTTTCTGGTATTCTTGTCTTTTTTGTTTTTTTTCCACCAACAAAATAATCCGTTGCTCGTTCAATCGTTTTTTTTTCAATAGTTGATGTTTCTTCCACTAAGTCAATTAAAGAAGTATGAATTGTTTCGACATTTGATATATAATCAGGTGGTTGATAAGTATTCATTGTGATATATAATGTTCTCATAAAAGTGCGTCGTGTGTTTTTTGTTTCCACCAACATTTGTTTCATCAATGAAAAAGAAGAGTCTAATACCGATAATTTTGCTGGAAATAATTCAATGGTACGTTGTTCGGTTTGACGAGATGGTAAAACATATTCTATTTTTGCTATACGTCGTGCATCCGAAAAAGAGGTTTGACGACGTGTTTTTGTTTTTGGGTTTGTCCATGAAAATTCTCGTGATGTGCAACAAGCCGGCGTAGAATGATACAATTTATTCGACACCCCTAATGTAGTCATATTTGTTATAGGAACACTAACCGCACTTTTATCAGTTAAACCCAAAAGGCTTGCGCCTAAAATTGTTCTTTGTTTTGGCATTAAATACATAAGTGTAAAATAATCAACCTCCATTTTTTCTGCTTGGTCTTGATGGAAATAGTCTTTGACTTCAATTCCCCTATCCATAAATAAATCCAATAAAACAGCAAATGTTCCACTACACTCTCCTATAACAAATCTATCTTGAACAATTTTTGTTACATATAATTTCATAAATTCACGAAATATTGGTTCTCTCATTAATATTTCATATAATTCCATGGTAACAAATGCTTTATAATTGTCTCTGTCTCGTCCATCTTCCCATGATGCTTTTACAAATGATATATTTTCTTCTACTGTTATTAAAAAAATACCAAGATTCACTGGATTTGCAGTTGTATGTAAATGTTGTGCAATTATATCAAAGACTATATGAAAATGTCTTTCTAAAAATGAATAATCACGCAATGGATTATACCGTGCAAATACAGATTCCACTTTTATATTTTCTGTCTTTAAACATGATGGTATATCTAGACGCGGACACGTTTCGCTTTTTAAAATATTCAAATCGTCAATTAAATCGTCTATTTCTTCGTTTTCATTTGGAAGAACCGTTAATAAAGCCAATAACCGATTTATCATGTTACAGTTTGGTATTTCGGAAGAAATATAGGGAATTTCACTTATTTCTGGTATATCAAACCCGGGTAAAACAATTTCTAATAATTGACGATTGCTAATATAAACACGAGCATTTTCTTCCGTTAAATCATTTATGAATGATAAATTCATATATTATATGAATATTTAAAAACCTTAAAGATTACTCGTGGTAGTATGTTAATGAGACGCGCCTTTTCAACCAAAATATGCAGAGATTGTAAAAATTATAATGGTTGGGGTTGTAATAAATATGTTATTACTGATATCGTAACTGGAGAAAAATCATATTATTATGCAAGAGCCGTGAGGGATAATGAAAAAAAATGCGGCGAAACCGCGATTCATTTTGAAAAAAATCATTACAAGATAGTCACTGTTCCTTATTATTTTGTAAAAAATAATTTTATTGTATGCTTAGTGCCAGTTATTGCTGGTTCGTATGTTTCCATGTTATTCTGGTTGATTTCTCAAAATTAAATATAATTATATAATAATGTATAAATTACCACCTCACAGACCGGAATATAGAGATGAATTTATTAGCGCGATAAGAAACCGGAAAGAGAGTAAAGATATTGCTTATGGAGGTAATCACAATAAAGAATTTTCTGTAGATAAAGACAATGGGTGGAGAGTCAATGGCAAAAAATCGTCATAGGTAATTTCGTCTTCTGAAAAAACAGCATATCGCAATATGGCAGAAGCCTTGTTTGTTTCTTTTGCTTTGTTGCATGCCGTAAAAAAATCATAAAAACGAAAAATGTTGCCTTTACCATCGTGTTCATCTCTTTTTGACACCCCAAAAGTAGATTCAAACATTATTTTTTTTGAATGTGAACCATCATATTTTATAATTGGGTTTTTAAATTCTGAATAATAATTCAAACAGGCTTTTACTTGTTTTATTGTTCTTTCTGAAAAAGAAATGTTACAAAACTTATTTTCATTAATAATTTCATGCAAAGTCGCAAACCATATTTTTGTGGCGCTTGTAACTGCGTAAGAATTTTTATTATTCATATTTATTTCAAAAATCAGTAAAAGATTGTCATCCTCGTAAATTTCATCGACATACTCTATTTCAACATCTAAATAGGAAGAAAGCATCGGTTGTAAATATTCTTTGCTCAATTGTATTATATATTCATCCTTTTCATAGGGTATATCTTCTTCCAATTCTATGTCTGGTAATTCAAATGGTTGTCCATAAAGCATTCCGATGGTTACAAATGGGGTTTTTTCGCGATTTATGTTATAAATAAGTATTGTAATTTTTCTCATTCATTTATTCAAACGAAATTATTTAAGTTGTTTTGTAAATTTAGCAAATTATATTTTGTTCCAATTACTGTTTTATAAGAATACCTTGATAAACGAGTTCGCGTCTGTAATTGCTGAGGTCTCTGCGGCTAATTTGATTGTAGCGGCCATGATGTTCAACAAATGTACCATTTCCACATAAGTAGATAGCAGTAGGGATTTCATTTTCGGGGGCATGCTTTCCTCTCCAGTGAAAGTAATCCGTTTCTGTACCCCCTTCTTTTATTTGGTCAATGATAATGCGCCTTTGCTCCGGCGATACAGCCACATAAACATCGTCATCGGAGATTTTCGACATTGTATTGGTATTTCTTTGTGCCTTATCAAATGTTGAAAATCAAAATCAGTTTTTTTGCATTTTACGATTTTCATACTTTTACAAAAAAATTGAAAATTAATTCATTCTTTTTAAACAATAAAAAAGAATGAACGCTCTAGTAAAAGAAACAAACAGACAGTATGGCGCCAAGTGCAGAGATTACAAGCTTCAGCAAATTTATTCTGAAAACATTGAAGGAGACATGATTTTTGACCGCTCGCGACTTTTCTTTGGAACGGTACTTCCACAAACAGGGACTACAATGATTAACGTTCATGTTATTCAAGACGTGACAGATATGACATGGGTACTAGGCTCAGATTACCATGCAAAATATGGACCATATACAGTGGATGTTTTCGAAGAAAAATTAGACCGACTCTTTTTGGCCCACGCAATGTGCGGAAGCGACATGACCAGCCAATTCCGGAAAATGAATATCATAAAGAGAATTTACACGATATCATGTGAATCTCTTTTTCTCATCAAAGAATATTCGGAGCAATTATTGATGTTGCTCTATAATGACGCCTTTAATTATTGCGAGGTATTTAACGAGAATTACTTGAGTACAAGTGGAAGAGCCGAGACATATAAAGCAGAAACCGTTTCCCAGATTCGCGAGTTTATTGAAAAAGCAGATGCATTTTTCATGGAACGCCCTTATCTAGCTTTTCGCATGGACGAGTCTCTCCTTGACCGATTCCTGGAAAAAAAAAGTTACCGTCATTTACGTTACGGTCTTGACCAATTTTGGATTGACCCATTACGCGCTAGCATTGTTGCAAAACATTATGATTTGTATTTCAAGGACTTTTGGTTTTGCTGGATGAGTAGAAATTTCCATCTTCCTGAATGCATTTGCCTGCATATTATTGATTGGTTGTTATTTACCAAGACAAACAAGTTTGTGGGCGAATCGATTTTATCGTTATTGCAACGTACGCATAACACTTTTCTAGGAGCGACGGATATAGAAATGGCCACGAAATTTAATCGTATTACACGAGATGTCAATGCGCGTGCTGGTAAATTTTTCGATATAATCAACGTAGAAATTTTTATTTGAAAATCGAAAAACGTAAAAAAAAACAAAAGTTTTTCGGGGATTTCATTTTTGGACAAATTAAAAATGTCCAAAATTCAATATTTTTAAAAAAGGGTCAAAATTGTTTTAAAAATCGACTTTGTTATTTAAATGCTCAAACTTTTTGAAAACATTTTAAAATTTTATTATTGTAAAAAAACTTAAAAAAGTTGAATATTTTTATAAAAATGGTAAAAATGCTAAAAAATGCTAACAAAAAAGAACGCATTTTCTTTTGTGAAAAGTGTGACTTTACTACGTCACATAAACCAAATTACGAAAGGCATGTCCTTACGCTAAAACACGTTTCAGTCACAAATGGTTCCAAAATGCTAACAAAAAAGAACCAAAAAGAACCAAACCATAAATGCTCTTGTGGGAAAATATATAAACATCTTCCGAGTCTTTTGCGTCACCAAAAAGAGTGTTTTCTTCCAAACAAATTTGATGAAATCATAAAACAAAACAAGGAATTCAAAGATTTGTTATTAGAACAATCTCGTGAAAATAAAATTTTGCATGAAAAAATTACGAATATAAAATCAAAAGTAGTGATTAACCAATTTAATTTAAATGTTTTTTTAAATGAAACGTGCAAGGAAGCCATTTCGATTACTGAATTTATAAATACATTGTCTGTTGGCATTAGCGATTTAGAATATGTAGGAAAAAATGGTTACGTAGAAGGAATATCCAATATTTTTTTAAAAGGGTTGCGAAGTTTAGACATTACAAAACGCCCAATTCATTGCTGTGATTTAAAACGAGACACGCTTTATATAAAAGATAAAACATGGGAAAAAGACCACGAACGAAATAAAATAACTCTTGCTATCAAAAATATTGCACAGAAAAATATAAAACAAATTCCAAAATGGACAAATAAAAATCCAAGTTATGCTGACCCAAAAAGTAATAAAAATACAGATTACTTGAATATTGTAAAAGAATCTGTCTCAGAATTCGAGGAAGAAAACAATCAAAAAATTATTAAATTAATTTCAAAAGAAACTGTTATCGAAAAATAACCATTATCGTAGTATAAAAATACCAGTCATTCCGGTTTTTTTAATTTACATTAACTTTGGGCCTCATCCACCCAAATGTCTTTTGCGTGTTTTTGAGTTATGTGAACGAATATCTAATTGACGCGATAATTCTTTACTTGCAACCATGTTTAAATGTTTCTTGCGATTCTTATATTTAGTTTCCTCCTTTAAACACTGGTTTGAAGATACTTTCTATATGACAATTAAGAAATACATTGTTGTGTCTGTCAACATTAGATACGTCCCACCCCGAAATATTTTGATTAAAAAATTCACAATTTGCAAACATATATGACATATTTGTCACTCTTTTTGTATTCCAAACGCTAATATCTGAATTAAATTCAGGCGTATTTCTAAACAAATTATCCATTTCTGTAACTTGTGATACATTCCATTTATTTATATGTTTCATCCTTTTTTTATCTAAAACATTAATTTCAAATAACGAAAAATCAGGGTTTCCAACAATTTTATTCCCCTTTTCCATCTCATGCAATATAACAGCAATTCTTATCGTATTATTATTTAGATTATTCAAATCTATAATTAAATCTTCCATAATATAAAAAAATATTATTATTTAATTGATTACAACAAATTACAAAAACATTACAAATTATACTGAAACGGTTCGGCGTCTTTTGTATGCTGGTTCTTCGTACTCTTCGACCTCAAAGACAGTATCTGTTTCGGTGTATTCCAAATAGTTCTTTGCGCTTTCACAAAATTCAATTCTGGTATGAAGCGGTCGCGAAATATCTTGCACGACGTCGTGCAAAATGTCAGCGATAAGTTTTCCACTTTGCTTGATTTCGGGGTGACAAATCAAGCCTATAGTCATGGCGATGTAAAAGTTGTTTTTGTGAAGATAAAAATGGAAACCAATACCAGGTTGAATGATTCTGGTATTTTCTTTTTTCTGAAAGATAAATCCTAGCTGGTCGAGTTGAACCGTAATGCGTATAACTAGTGCGACAACATCACTGTATAATTCCGTAAGAGGCTTCATGCAAAACAAGGTCGATTTATCTAAATTCTGGAAAGCTGAGTCATCGAGGACACGTGCGCAGTAGTTGGTTTCTCCAATAAACGTCATTTTTATCCATCTCTTTTGAAATAATTTATTTCAATTTTTCCAAAAAAAAATATTTTTTACGGTGATTAGTTTTATTTTTATTTGTTGGGCGTTGGTAGGAGGTATTGTCGTGTTTCTCAAAAAACCTAAATTGTTCGATTTTAAAAATACCATTGTTTCATTGCTGGCGTTGTTTAATCTCACCCTCGTTTATTTTATTTATCGTCTCATTCACACAATGTGTATAAAATCTCTTTAGTCCGACCCTTTAAAAAATTGAATTTTATTTTCAAAAAAGGGAAAGGTACAACGAACAAAAAGTATGCAAACATACAGAACAGCCCACCAAGCCATCGGAGTGATATTTGAGAAGTACAATCAAGTGTATTTCTCAAGTACAATGGAAGAATTCAAAAGGGGGGAGTTGGAAAAGGATGAGTTTTTGGAGAGAATGGAATGTTATTCTAGGGATAATGAACGGATGCGTGAAGAAATCAACGAGTTTTTTGAGAACAAGTTGAAACGTACCAAGACATTGACTCGTGGTCAGATACGCGAGGTGAATCCCGAGATAACGGAAAGTGAAATCGATGGTCTTTTACGCGACCAAACACCCAAGAAAGCAGATGCAAAAAAACAGGCGAAAAAGGCAGAGGCAGAAGCCAAGAAACAGGCGAAAAAGGCAGAGGCAGAAGCCAAGAAACAGGCGAAAAAGGCAGAGGCAGAAGCCAAGAAACAGGCGAAAAAGGCAGAAGTGGAAGCCAAGAAACAGGCGAAAAAGGCGCCATCGAGAACCAAGAAACAGACCAAGACTGTTTTAGAATCTTTTGCGAGAAATGGTTTAAAGGAGAGACAAAACAATTTAAAGGATGTCTTTGGCGAAGACGAACTTGACGAAGAAGTTGACGAACTCGAATTTAACGAAGCATCCTTTAACGAACCCGAAGTTGTGACCTTTAACGAACTTGAAGTTGTGAACGAAATCGATGCAGATGAAAAAGAAGAATCCTTTAAAGAAGTCATTGATACAAAAAATGACGATGACTTTACCAATGAAGAAATTATTTTCAATGACGAAGTGAAAGCAATGGAAGAATCCAATGCAAAGAAAGAAAAGGTTGTAAAGGCAAAGAAAGAAAAGGTTGCAAAAGAACCCAAGGAAAAGGTTGTAAAAGAAAAGGCAAAGAAGGAAAGGGTTGCAAAAGAACCCAAGGAAAAGGTTGTAAAAGAAAAGGCAAAGAAGGAAAGGGTTGCAAAAGAACCCAAGGAAAAGAAGGAGAATGAAAGTCGATTTATTCTGAACGAGACGGGTGATATGGTTGAAGATACAAAGACCAAAACAACCTACTTTTTGCGTCATAACAAATGTTTTACATCAGATAAATTAATTGGCAAATGGCGTGATGAATATATTGAATTTCTCAATCTCACAGAAGACCAAGCCGTAACAATTGTTCTTCCTGGTTTATCGGGTTTCATTGATGGCAATTGCATTCTTTATTCGAATCCCGACGTTGTATTTGGAAGATATTATCCAGAAAAAGATGAAGTTGTAAAAGAACATTCGGAAAATTATCAACCAGACAACGCAACACAAGACGCAACACAAGACGCAACACAAGACGCAACACAAGACGCAACACAAGACGAAGAAAGTTACGTATAAGCAATGACGTTCCCATATTTGACGTCCCACCTTCAGGTAAGAATTTAAATTAACTTAGTGAACAGATACTAACTTTTTTTATTCCGACCTGCAAAAAAATTGAAAAAAAAATCGAAAAATTGAGTTTGTACCATAAAACCCCTCAGATAGAAAATGTCTTGTCTCATTTGCGCAGAAAATCTCAATGGAAGTTCCAGAAAAATCACAAAGTGTGAATTTTGTGATTTTGAAGCATGTCTTGCTTGTTGCAAGACATTTATTCTCGACCAAACGGCGCCAAGATGTATGGCCACGGATTGCAACAAAGAATGGTCGCGTCGTTTCTTGACAAGTGTATTTGGTCAAACATTTGTAAATAAGCCATACAAAGAGCATCGCGAACAAATTCTTTATGACAAAGAGCGAGCCCTTTTGCCGAGCACGCAACAAATCGTAGAGCGTATTAAACTCGTGGAGCAATTAAAAATGGAAGTCAAAGAAATTGATGCAGAACGTAAAAGGCTTTCTCTGAAAAAAGACGAACTGATTCAAACAATCATGCATATCGAAGATTCCAAGCACGAACCCATCGAACGCGTTTTATTCACGAAAGCATGCCCTGCTTCAAATTGCAGAGGATACCTGAATACACAATGGAAATGTGGTCTTTGTGAATTATGGTCATGCCCAGATTGTCATGAAATAAAAGGAGAGAGACACGCAGAACATATGTGTAATCCTGATAGCGTTGCCACAGCCAAACTTTTAGCAGCAGACACAAAACCTTGTCCCCAGTGTCATGCAGGCATTCACAAAATTGATGGTTGTGACCAAATGTGGTGCACTCTTTGTCATACAGCATTTTCTTGGCGAACCGGAAAAAGAGAAACGGTTATTCATAATCCACACTATTACGAATACATGCGAAAACAATCCCCCACAGGAGAAATCGAGAGAAATGTCGGAGAATGTCCCAGAGAATTAAGCCACAATACATTTGGAAGAATTCAACACCAATCTTTAACAGCAGTTAAATACCATGATTGCGAAAAAGACATAAATCGAATCGGTGAAATCATACGTTACACTCTGCATATCACGCACAATGAATTAGCAGGACGTTACAGAGCTGTCGATTATGTCGGCGCAAATCAGGATTTACGGGTGAGTTTTATGCGCGGCCACCTCTCAGAAGAAAAATTCAAAATTCTTTTGCAACGCAATGAAAAAGGGAACCAGAAAAGACAAGAAATACGTGCGATTTTTCAAATGGTTCAGATGACCTCTACAGATATTATCCGCCGTTTATCAGCAAGTATTGTAAGATACTCACAATTGGTCGATATTTTGCCAAGCGCCATTCAAGAAATTTCCGCCATTGCCGAATATGCAAACGAACAATTTGCCGAAATTGCAAAGACCTACAAAATGCCACAAATTTCTTTAACCAGCAACCTGAAAATCAGCGAAAAACGCGCGTAAACAATTCTTTAACCAGCAGCGAGTAATTTGCCAGAATTTTCCAAAAGGTAAGATTTTCATTCCTTAACTTAAAACATTACTAACTTTATTTTAAAAGCCCTCTACATTGTGTAGGGGGCTTTTTTTACGCCCCGCCATAATCAGTCCGACCTACAAAAAAATTGAAATTAATTTTGAAACAAAAAACATGTACAAATACAGAAAATATGGCAAGACTATTCTCAGACAACAACGCACCCTTTATCGTGGAAAACATTGACTTGTCAATGGTTGTTCCTTCCGCGCCATCAAGACCCTGGCCTTTGGTACGTCAAACAAACAACTGGGTAAATTATTTTGGAGATTATCCCACTGCGTGCGCAGAAATCATTAACGGAAATATTCAAGCATCAGTCGGTCGCACAGGCAATTACATCACCCGCCACGTTCTTCAAGTCCCAGTAAATGCAAACCCTCTCCTCATTTATCCCACAAACCGCGAAATCTCCATCGTCCAGCGCGAAGTTCGCGACAAAGTTGAAAGGATATACGACCAACTAGAATTGTTTGCTGAAAACGGTCTCTTCACATGGAAGAAAACAACAGGCGGAGCAGAATTAGAATTTCAAGGCGAAACTGTTATCTTCCACTTTAAACTTTGCGAAGAAACAAACATGTTCCATGCCCTCATCAGCAAACGCTCAAGAATGATACGCGACCTCATCTACCCAGAGATGGACAATGTCTCCTCGCTCATCTATTGCATACGCATGATTTTTGTAACACCAGGCCTCTTCGTCTCATTCGATTTCGAGTTATCCTGCGAAGATATCCAACAAGCAAGTGTCGTCACATTTGAACTGAGCATCGTCCAGCCACAAGAAGACCCAGAATGGTTGAACGAACCAGCCTTCCACTTAATCCCAGGCGGATTCTAGACAAATAACAAGCAGGCGAGCAAATTACAGGTAAATTACAGGTAGAATGTCGGGCAAATGGCGAGCAAATGGCGGGCAACTTCTAAAGGTAAGATTTTAATTTTAATTAATATTAACAAGATACTAATACAATTCTTTTTTTTATCGGTGGTTTCTTTTTATCGGTGGTTTCTTTTTATCGGTGGTTTCTTTTTATCGGTGGTTTCTTTTTATCGGTGGTTTCTTTAACTATACAATGTTACTGTATAGTTAAACGTTAGAGATAGGGGTTTCTTTAACTGAAAGTGTGATTCACCATTTAATCATTTGTTTATTGTAATCTTTTTAAAAATGAATATTATATGGCTTGCACAATAAGTTGTATGGTATCAGCTGTTTTTATTATAGGCATGATTTATTTTTATAATATGACAGACAAAAGCGAAATAGTAAAACATTATAAAGAAAAGCTACCCATTGTTCTACAAAAAAGATATGAAAGTATTTCAAAAGAAAGAATGTTTATAAGTTATCGTGGTTATGTTCTAGGCATTCTTATTTCTTCCGTTATCCTATTTTACAATTTAAAAATAAAAAAACAAAAAATGAACACATTCTCTTTAGTCTGCACTGTAATGGCTACCTGTTTTTTAACCAATTATTTTTATTATATTTTATCTCCAAAATCAGATTGGATGTTGAATCATGTTACCTCTCCAGAACAGGTTAAAGATTGGTTGCAAATGTACCGAGAAATGTCTTACAATTATCATATGGGCATTGCTTTGGGAATAATAGGTGTAGGAATATTTGCATTTGCATTTAGATGTTGACCATTTTATCGGTGGTTTCTTTTTATCGGTGGTTTCTTTTTATCGGTGGTTTCTTTTTATCGGTGGTTTCTTGGACAATATACCATATTATATGGTATTAATAGGGATAGGGTTAGGGTTAGGGGTTAGGGTTAGGGTTAGGGTTAGGGTACAGTTGGTCTAAATTCCATATTTCTTCCATCACATTTAATTGAATTAAAAATAAACATTGTATAAAGAAAAATGTCTATTGAAATCTGTGAGCAAGATGAGAAAAAATATTTACTTGACACATTACAAAAAGCAAGATATTTTGAAATATTAATGTATAAAGAAAATGGTCAGGATATAAAATTAAAAAGGAAGCATGATTCCGACGATTCGGACAATTCTGATGATTCAGATGTCAACCATGATACTTATCATTGGTATTGGGTTATGAAAGAGCAACAAAAGATTAGAGATGGATTAACCGTTGAAAAATTAGGAATTTTTAAAAATTGTCAGATTCTTCCAAGCTCGTTTGGCGATAAAACAAAAATATTAATTTTATTTGAAAATTTATTAGTTGAAATAGTTGCTGATAAAGAAACGTGTAAGAAACTAAATGATTTTAAATACAATTAACCAAAAGCTAAACAGGTACAAAATTCATATTTCTTCCATCACTGTATATATGCAAGTCTCCTAATTTTTTTGAAGGGTCGTCATAACATTCATCATTATGTTTTTTAAAATGAGGAGTTGAACAAATATTTGTTAAAAATAACAATGCATCTTTTATATTATTCGTCTTTTTTGGATAACCTTTTGTTTTCACTTCTTTTGTTCCATACACATGTCCCACAGAATTTTTTTTACCATAAACTATATTTTTCAAAAATGTATGAACCATATTTGCATTATTTTCAATATCAAACAAAGGTTTGAGGTCATTCTCTTTTTTTTTATAACTCTGTGCAACATAAAACAATAATCTTAAATCGTGGCTTATATTTGATATACTGCTATTTATATAATTTGAACTTAGTTTGGCGTCAGGTTCTTTTAAAAACCCATATCCTAAATCACCTCCACATTGTTTGGTTTGATTACATTCGGGAGTAGCGCATACTTTTTTACGAATATCCAACGAACTAGTAGTCGCTGTTTTAAAATAACATCTTCCATAATCTATAATTTTTGAAATGTATTGCGATTTAAAACTAATGGTTTCCGTTCCATGATAATGATAGTGAATATAATGTCCTGCTACGGGAAGATACAATAAAACATTATTATAATGTAAATCATAATGAGTAAAAGTATTGCCTAAACACACTAATGGAAAATAAATTTGAAACAAAACTTGCAAAACATCATTTGACCAAAACGCCACCTGATTTAGAGCAGATTTTATTGTTATTGGAGATTTTAAATATTCAACTTGAATTCCAACATCTGTTGGCGTGCTACACGATGTTTCAATTAATTTATCATCCATTGAATTAAAAAATGTCGGATGGGTTGGATTTAAACACCAATTGTACGTTTCTAAAAAACACGGGAATTTTTTGTAAAATGTATTTATATAAAACATACCAACAAAATATTCATATATCAAATTATCCGAACTTTTTCTTTGAGCAGTTTTGATAATAGTATAAGCTTTGTAATTTAATCTTTCGTATTCAACTTCATAAACAATCCCATTTGCTCCTTTTGACAATTCCGTCATTTTTTTTTTAAATTTAAAATCAAAATTATTAAAAAAAGATTTTATTTTATCTGATTCTTTACCAAATGCAATACATACACCAGAGTCAGAGCAAACACTTGATAAAAAATGCGATGTAATATTATGACGTTTTTTTAACATGAACATAGCAATTTTATTTTTAGCACTTTTATTTGCCGAATTTGATTTTTCAACTTTTTTTGTTTTTGATTTTACCGATACCTTAGCCGATACCTTAGCCGATGCCTTTTTAGCTTTTGCGATTGCCTTTTTTTTTGAATTCATACAATATTTTCTTTTTTCTCCATTTACATATTTACATTCAGGTTCTAGACAATTTTCACGCGGTAAACCTCTGCATTCCTTTGCGCTTTTTATACTTGCACTTGGGATTGCACTTGGGACTGCAAGTGGGACTCTTGCACTCGCCTTTTTTCTAGAAGTCATACAATATTTTCTTTTTTCTCCATTTACATATTTACAGGGCGGAACGCAATTTTCTTGTGTCAACCCTTTACAATTCATATATTATGCCTATTTTAAAATTACAACAATTTCACTAAAATGTTCATGGGTGTTGCATGTAACATCAAACAATTTTCTTCCAATACAAGACTTATTTTTCATATCAAAATGTTTCTGGAAAAACTCAATAAACGAACCCCCCTCAATCCTTTTCGGAAGAAATTCTGCGATTTTGTTGCAAATGTCTGGCCCTAACCAAATCTTGTGGAGAGACTGGGTGAGAATACTCGACCAAAAATCTTTGCAATAAGGATAATATTTTGACTCAACGTGTGGAACCAACGCGCTCTCTATCCATCTCATCGTCTGCAAACACATGAATGTCGAAACTATTGGAGGCGCTGAATGCATAAAATACGCCTGTGATTCCACGTTCATGGTAGAAATAAGAATCGGATTTTCCACAAAGAATGCGTTTATTTTGTCGCAAACAGCATCCATGACATTTATCGTCATCGTAAAATATTTCCTCATCTCTTTAGTCTGCACAATCGTTGCTGCTTCGCTCTTAAATTTAACTGCTCGTTCGTAAAGCGCAATAACCGCCTTTTTGCATCGTACCAGTAAAAGTCCCATGGAGTTATCAGCCAACTCGTACATTTGTTTCATAATCCATGCTCGACGTACATGACTCTTGTTCGGACTCAATAGATTGCAGCTTGGGAACATCTCCATCAGATATTTAATTCTCTCAATATATTGCTTCAACGTCAATGGACCATATTTTTCGTGATATTCGCGTTTCAAAATTCGATACACATGCCAATCGCCTTCCTCGTCGTCGTCGTCAGGATTTCGCCAATCACAACTGCTATTCGGATATTCTTTAGTTCCCGTTGTTGGGTAAAACGCAACACTATCCCTTATTTCTTGCAGTACCTTGAAACGCATTTCCCTCCCTTCTAGCAAATGCTCCTCTTCTGTTACCAATTGATACGTTGTAATTTCCATTACTTGAATTTTATATGTAGAAATGATAAAGTCGTTTTTTATTTTTCAATTTTTTTGAAGGTCGGACTGAAAAGTTTAACGATTTGGTGGGTGGTCTGATGGACCTGTTGGAACTGATGGTGTTGGAACTGATGGAACTGTTGGTGTTGGTGGTGTTGAAACTGTTTGCAAAGGTAGATTTTGACCAGTTTGAAACATATCCTTATATACATTAGTATATCGCGAATGAGTCCGGTCACATGATGTTGCACGAATTGTTTTAAATCGACGTATCGCAATAGTTGTAGCACCTACTCCTGCACCCGGAACATATTTATTCCATATGTCACTTGGTTGATTACATGTTGTATTCCCTCCTGCTCCCATTTTTGTACTTTTATTACAGCCTGCGCCACCATTTTTTTTAAAAAAAAACCCAGGAAATGTATTACCTCCATACCAATATTGACCATAGCTGTTTCCCTTCATACTATTATAAATGATTTTATTTCAGTCCGACCTCTCAAAAAATTGAAAAAATAAGGGGGAAAAGTAAAAAGTACAAGTAAAATGATTCGCGCACCCAAGTCGAAAATGAGCCCTATGATTTATTCCAGAGTTGTTTTTCTGGAAAACCGTATAAGAGTATCTGACCAAGAATATATTTTGCGAGACAACAAGTGTTTTTCAAAGTCATTAAAAGGTTGGCAACTAGACGGGAAGCTGATAGACAACGTATTTTGCAAGTATGAAGACGACAATCTGCACGCAATCAAATTGGATAAAAAATACTACATCGACAAAGATTGTCTCCTATACACACGAGATGGAAACGTCATTGGAGTATATAATCCTTTGACAAGCAAGATTAACCAACCTTTGAAATCTATCATAAAAACAAAAGATTCGTCCTTGCAACTAGGAATGTTTTCAGACCCCCAATTGATAGATAAATGCGTGGAAGAAACAGTGAGATTGTTAGAAAAACCATCATTGAAGCTTTTTGGAAAGGATGTGCGACAGCCTCGTAATGTAGGATTCTTTAGCGATACATCTATTGGATACAAGAATTCAACAACAATGATGGCCGCCAAACCTTTAACAGATGGATTGAAGGAAATGTTGCAGATTGTCAATGAGATGTTTCCCATGGGCAATTTTAATGGCGTGTTAGTAAATACGTATCAAAATGGTTTAGACAACATTGGCAAGCATCGAGACAATGAAAAACTGTTGTCTCCTGTAGGCGTTGTTTCTATCTCTTATGGAGCAGTGAGGAAATTTCGGATTCGAGACGACACTGGTATTGTGATGGATGTTCCAACATTAAGTGGTTCGATTATGTGGATGCAAGGAGATTTTCAAAAAGAATTTACGCATGAAATTCCTATTGAGAAAAAGGTAAAAACAAGTAGAACATCTTTTACGTTTCGTTCGCATGTTGTTTAGGTGGTGAGCGAATTGACGAAAAAATGGCGAACAAATAAAAGGTATGAAACATTTTTAAAATTTATTAACAAGATACTAACTTTTTTATTTCACGACATTTTTTTGAAAGGACTAAAAAATTGATTTTTTTTAGTAAAATACAGCGATTGAAAAATGACAAGTAAGGGTTATAAAAAAACGGCGAGAATTGTGAAAAAGAATAAGTCGGCCTTAAAACCAGTCGGCCTTAAAACCAGTCGGCCTGAATCGCATGCAACCGAAAAGAAAATACGTCATTTCTTGTCAAATTTACCCGAAGAGATTCGTATCAAAATTATGGAATTTATTCCGTATGTTATACGATGCAATGTTTATCAATACAAGTATTTTCGAGACAAATTTCGAAAAAATGAATTAATAGTTCGTCTCAAAAACAAACTTTTACGTCTTCCTAAAAATAGTTCAACTAAATTACATATTGTTAAATATCTTGATATTGCTATCGAAACGATGCAGTTAATGATTAATGAAAAAGTCTGGAAGAAGAATGGTGTTTTATGGAGTGAATGCAACAGCCAACTTGACAATATCGGTTATGCTAGAGGTATGTTAATTTGGTATATTGAATGTTGTGAAAATGACTTCCTTGACTACCTTGAGGATTTTACGTATTCATGGATAATCGAAGAAGTTGTATTTCAGTTTTTCAAAATTTTTAAGTATAGATTAAAACTTAATAGCAAGTGGCACAAGACACATGAGAATATATTTAAATTGTATGGTTTATTTATTGGTTCAAATTAATTTGTCAAATTTTATTTTCATAAAAACAATTTCAAGTAAACAATTTCAAGTAAACAATTTTATAAATATAGTATTATATGAATACTCGAAAAACTCGAAAAAATAAAAAATGTGATGTTATTCAGCATTTTATGGAAATGATAAATACGATAAAATTATATCATTGGAAAACATATTCGTTTCCAGAACACAAAAATACAGACGAGTTGCATAAATCCCTTAACGAACACGTAGATAAATTTGTAGAAGTAATGTTGGGTAAATATGGCGGAAGAATTGATAAAAGAGAGTTTTCATTTAAATGTTCCAATTATTCTTCCACCAACGAAATAAAAAAGTATATTCACAAAACACTTTTTTATTTATCAACCTTTAATCATACATTTAAAAATGAAAGCGACTTGTTAAACATTCGCGATGAAATGGTCGCCGACTTGAATCAATTCCTGTATCTTTTGAGTTTTCATTAAGCATCTTTTGTAAATATCCAAAATAAAGAGATGACAATTAATTTGTGAAATAAAATTTTACTTTTTGTTAATTGAATATTTAATGTTTCGTTCCTTTCTTCTAAAGATTGAATCTGGTGATTTAATTGTCTTTCACTTTTTGATTTTTTTCATTTTCCAATAGAGTATTTGTTTCTAATTCGCTAATTTTCATATTTAATTTATTAATTCTTATTTTTGTTAAGAACTCGTCTTCTGATAGTTTATTATATTGAGAAAAACACTCTGATATTTTTTCAATAATAGAAAACCACTCTCCTTCGCCGATGATTTGAAGCTTGTCTACTATATTAAAAAGTGATTTAATAAATATTATGTGGTTCGTTTGAATATTTTTAATATGGTACGGATTAGACATCCCATTACAAGAAAGATATTTAGCAATTATCTTTTCTTTATTAAATATATAAGAAATTATATGAGGTTCCTCTCATCCGGTGCGAAATTTCAATAGATTCATCTGTAATATTAATTTGTGTTGAACTAAAACCAACTCCAATTAGACCACACGCGAAACTACACTTAAAAGATTCTGACATTATTTATTATTTTAATGAATTATATTCTAATTCAATTTTATAACATTAACCAAATAAAAAAAACCCGCAACGCGCAAGGTTTTAAATATTTAAATTAAAACAAATTACAAAACAAAATTACAAACAAATTATTCATCGTCACTATCGTCGGCCCAACTTCGCTTCTTTGGCTCAACGACTTGAATCGTTGTTTCTTTACCAAGCATCAATACCCGTTTTTCTACAATTTTAAAATTGACTCCACAAAAGAGTTTGAATTTTGGGTCCCAGTAAAAATGGTCAGTGTTGCGCTCAGTCTCTGGGTTTTCAAGAAGATGCCTGTTTTCTGCTTGCCAACATTCCAGCGTGAAACGCTTGCTATAATCCTTTTCACTTTGTTTAGGCAATTCGGGATATTCTTCAGGTTCCACGTGAACCTCCTGAGGCTCGTCTTCTGATTCTGACCCAAAATCATATGCACTCGTTGTTTTTACCTTTACTTTTTGAATCACTTGGACCGGAGCTTTCTCGCGAAAAACAACCTTGCAGCTTGAGACAAAGTGACCCTTTTTACCACATCTACTGCAAATATTGTTCTTGAGCAATGGACACGTAACTCTGCTACCAACATCTCTTGTTTCGCGAATAAAATGGCTCGAATAAACTTCTTCTGGGTAACCGGCCTTGGCGCAAATGGTGCAGTGCTTTTGAGATTTCGAGACTGTTCTTGACATGGTTCTTCTTTTGTAATAAGTCTGGTCTTGAAAATACATTTCAATTTTTTTATTAAATTGAATAAAAACTTAAAAAAGATTGGAAAATAAATTTAATGGGATTGAAAATTTTTTATACTGGTGTAGGTTCGACCAAGGACGAATATTCTGAAACAGAATTTTTAGAAATTATGAAGAATGAATTTACAGACAAAAACTGGGATGAAGTGTCGTATGAAAAAAAAATACACCAACTTCAGTACAATGAATGGAATTTGCCAAACGATTTTGTTCTTTTTACTTTGTTGGATTGGATTGAATATTCGGGCGCAAATATTATTATAAATTAGTTTGAAACAATATAAAGACGTCCTATAGTAAAATAATAGGGAAGAATCCCTGGTAAAATGTCACTTTACAGCAATTCCCTTTTCTCTTATTACGAAAACCCAAAAGTGACAGCAAACTTAGCTCTGTTAGCGCAATGGTTAGCGCGTTAGTCTTATGAGCTGAAGGTTGTGGGTTCAAGTCCCACACAGAGCAAATACCGTTTTCTTGCAGCAATCAAATTTTCAAAGCATTTTAAGCAAAACGAAGCAAAAGGAAAACAGCAACTTTAAAGCGAAGTGGCGCAGAGGAAGCGCACAGGACTCATAACCCTGGGGTCGGAGGATCGAAACCTCTCTTCGCTATTAAGAAACCCAAAAGATAAACACAAACTCAAATGCCATATTAACTCAGTCGGTAGAGTGTCAGCCTTTTAAGCTGATGGTCGTGGGTTCGAGCCCCACATGTGGTACTTGCATTATTAGCTCAGTTGGTAGTAGCACTCGGCTGTTAACCGAGAGGTCAAAGGTTCGAACCCTTTATAATGCGCTTTTTTGAAATTTACGAAGAATAAATTTCAAAACTTAATGAAATCTGGTAGATGATTTGGCAAACTTGTCAAAAAAATTTTTTATATCGTGTCTCCATAAAATTCTATAAAATAGTTTATATTATCCATTTTTCTGAAAAATCTTGATACATTCCCAAATCTTTGCAGACTCGTCAATTGTAAAAGCCCCGCGTTTCTGAGCCAGTCCAATAAAAGAAACCATCAAATTCAATGCATCTGTCGGAGTTTCAACAACAACATCCACCAACTTCTTTTGCTCTTTTGGTTCATCCATTTATTAATTTAAATACTTTTTTTAATATGTTTTAACGAATGATTTTATGCAAAAATTGCAAATATTTTATAAAATCGCCTTTATATTCTGATTTTGATAGATGTTCCAAATTCGACACATTTACCTTTATTAGTAGAAATAAATATGGACAATGTCCGAATGCGACCTTTTTTGAAGCTAACACTTCCAGACAAATTCATTGCGGAATGATAACACCACAATTACTTTATGTCATGATACTATCTTTTTTAAAAAAGAGGTTTGTTAGTAACCATCCGGCGAATCGACAACCTTGCCCGGGTAATAATCACTCCTCATTGTAAATGGAGAACCATAATGGCTCACCGAAGGTCGTTCAACCATTATGGGTTCCCGTCTTGTGGTTGGACGAAAAGACCATGGGTCTATGAGGGTTGGGTCAACAAATTGTTCAAACACAGCAATATTATCTACATCGGGTCTATACTTCTTTGCAACCATAGATACATTTACAATATTTCCATCAACATCATAGTATTTAAATGGTCTAACTGAAAAATATTTTGATTGTAAAGTGTCGCTTGTTAACCCAAATTTACTACCTAAACTAACCCACTCATCATATTTTCCTTTAGTTTTTAATTCGTCAATTATATCTTCTTCTGACATCCCCCCACCAATCATTTTTTTATTTTTTCTTGTTTTATTATATTCCACATATTTACAAACGGTTGATTTCCTTGATTTTGATTTCCTTGATTTCCTTGATTTCCTCGATTTCCTTGATTTCTTTATATAAAATTTGCCTATTTCCATACAATAAGTTTTTATTTTATTTTAAAATTTCAGGAGAAAAAAAAAAAACTTAGAAAATGGCCTTGGATACCCCAAAAACCTCTTTAGCTGCATCAGAAGACCATTGAATCGCTGGTGGCGCACCCCATTCCGTATAAGCCTTTGCTTTTTGTGTGGGACGCTCCAAATCTAACAATTGTTTCAATGCCATCATTCGTTTTTTCAATGGCTTCATCGACGGCAATTTCCGCGATAATTGTTTCCATCGCCATTCAAATTGGAGCGCAGCTTGCCAATCAGGAAATCCTTCCACGTAACAAATACGCGACCATGATTCGCCCTTGACCACTTTCACCGAAGTCGCATGCGCCCCACCTTTGATTTCTTTATTGTGTTGTCGCAATCGTCGTTCCACGTCTATTGTGGCTCCAACATAAGTTGCACCATTCGTAGATTCTAACAGATAAACAAACATGTGATTTAAATATATTAAAAAGAAATGAACATAACATATAAAATGCTCAGCTGGGAAGATACTATACCTTTTGTTGCACCTGTTACTGGCGGCCAAGTCGTAAAAGTATACGATGGTGATACAATCACAATTGCTTCAAAATTGCCATATGATTCGTCGCCCATGTATCGGTTTTCGGTCAGACTAAATGGAATTGATACACCCGAAATCAAAGGGAAAAACGAAGAGGGCAAAACGCTGGCGAAAAAGGCGCGTGATGAATTGACCAAGATGATTATGAACAAAGAAGTGACGCTTGAAAATGTCCAGACCGAAAAATATGGTCGCATATTGGCTGATGTTCATTGTGAAGGAATTCATCTAAACAACTGGTTGGTGGAGCAACGCTATGCCGTAAAATATGATGGAGGCACAAAAGTGATTCCTTTGTCGTGGATGGATTATCATTTGGGCGTATAATGTTTTACACAGATTTTCTTGTTTTTTACAAATACATGAAGGGGGTTGTTATCTCGACCCAAATGAAATGACAAAAAAAGGCATAACTATTTTTGAACATTTTGAGAATACTATTGATAGTCCTCGATTTAGTAATAATTCTGGTTGGGATGCAGAGAGATTAACTAAAGAAAATGATTTAATGGAAATGGTCCCGAAAGATATATTAAAAATAAAATCAGAACCTGTCAGAAACGAAAGAATAAAACAATATTTACTCGAATGCATACGTTTATACAAAGAACAATACGATGCTTGGAACGCAATGAAAGCGGGGTTTTCAAAAAAAAGACGAGTAAAAAAGTTCAAGGGTAAAACTCGTAAAGGCAAACGTTATTTGGGTAACGCCTGAATCACTCGGTCCCATTCAGCATAGCATGCTTCGCGCGTCAAATGTTTTTTGCTAAATTCTAACGCATTTGCTGCAATTTTTGCGACACGACTCTTGTTTTTCAAGCACCAATTCATTTTAAAAAACAAATCGGACAAATTTCGTTTCACGGGAATATAATGTGTCCATGCTATTAAATCCTTAAAAAAGTATTCTTTGTATGGTCTTTCGACCAATAAGACGGGTCGTTGGCTCCATAATAAAAATTTAAGTCTTCCAGAGTATCCAATGCCTTCTATGTCGATTAAAAAGGCATATTTTTTTACTAAATCAACCATGGATATATAATTGATTGTGTTTCCCGTCGAAAGCCACTTTATTGAAATAATATCAAACAATGTTGGATATTTTTTACCATAAACCATTAATTTTTTTCGATTTGCGTTGGTATTGACATTTCCGACCCAGCCCGCTTTCTCGCATAAAGGAGGTTCATCGCCGGCCATCATCATTTCTTGAACCGTTGTTTCGTAATCATTTATACCAACTTCGGGCCAAGCATGAAAGTTAAAATCGGGAATTAAACGATAAAGGGTTGGTTTTGCATACCCGTATTGGTCGGGTCTCACGTTGTCGCCTGTGTGAATTATCATGTTAAAATCGGGCCAATTATATATTTTGTCGGCTTCCTCAATACATTTAAAAGTAGAACTATTTCTTGTTTGAAAACTATGAATGTCTTTGAAATAGAGAATTCCATCCTTTTTACAAATAATAAATACTTCCATATAAATTTATTTTGTATTTTCCTTACAAAATAAATGCATTATCCGAAGAGCAGTTTGTCAATGGTTGTCCGAACACAAAAAATCCGATGAAAAAATATCCCCAAAAGAAAGACAACGAAAAGGGTGACAAGAAAGGGCGAATTTAACATTTTATGGATACCAAAAGCTAAAATAATAGTGGCTATGACATCAACAATGGCAATGTTTAAAAACCGATAGGAATGAACTCCTTGACCCACTTTTCCCAGGATGTCTTTATATTCGCACAACATAACTACTTTAAATTCTTTTTCTTTGTGCCTTGTACGCGGCCGAGCTCGTTCCAACTCTTCCTAAATCACTGTGTGGTTTATAAAAGTAATTGGTTGGATTATTATAAGTAAAACACATACATCTATTTGATTGTACAAGAGCAATCGTTTGGGGATTATTTTGATGCAGAGTGCTGAAATAAGTGGCGCGTGAAAATGGTTGGGTGGGAGGAGCAGGTTCGCTAAAGCCGGGCATTATAATATAGGTGAAGATTATCTACAATTACAAGGAGCATTTACTTTTAATCTTCCAATCATGAAATTTCCTAAAGGACGGGGTTTTGCAAGAGGTTTGAAAACCGGACGATTGCGATAAAATTTCAAGGTGAACATATACTACCTACAGAATTTAAAGAATTCTCAAAATAATCTTGGGCGGTTATTAAAATATCTTTTATTTCGAAAAAAGAAGAGTCTATTTTTTTCAGATTCGGTAATTGTGATAAATTGACAATGTCCATGGTTTTTCCATCTCCATATTTATCCAAATATTGAATCAAAACATAACCTTTTGTTAAAAAATCAATAATGGTCGCATATTTGCATTCTTCCCACATGATGATTTGGCCTACATTAAAAACATGCGATTCAAAAGAAGATACAATTTCATTTGGAGCTGATACAAGGTCTGCCCCTGGACAACGACACGAAGAAATAATGTTGGTTTTGTAATATTTTCCTCCGTACATTGGAAAGGCTGGATTAAATGGAATAGGTATACCCGACGCAATGGCTTTTGTAATCTCGGGCGAGATGTATCCTCGTCGTAAAACAGATTTTCCTTTGAGACGATTCAAATACCTTGCATAAGAATTGAATTTAATATCGCACCCGATTCCTCCCGGGGTGCCTGCTCCAGGACGAGCGCGAGTGATTGTGCGTTTTGTACTATTTCCATGAGATGGAACAGTGGCGATTTGAACATGAGGAAACGTTCGGTCGCTTTGTTGATTCCAAAGAAAGGGTTCGTATGTAGTAAGGGCTGCTTTATTCATCGCATACTGTGCGGAATCTATGCGGACACTGTTCCAAATACGTTGTTGATTTTGATAGTTAATGACTGGATTTGTATGACTATTGTTTATTGCACAAGCCTTACAGCTTGTTCTTATTGCCAGAATAGGATTTTGTATCATAGGATTTTGTGTAGGAATCATAATTATTTGTATTATTTTAAAATTGAAAATATTCTATAAGAGTATGGATAAAAAAATGGAAATCACGTGTTCTTTTTGTCACAAAGAATTTAAAATACGTTCTTCCATGGAAAAACATCAACATAGATGTAAACATAACGAAAATAATATTCAGGCATTAAAAGACCGCATTCGTTTTTTAGAATCACAGTTACACGACACTTATCCACAACCTAAAATATCATTTCAAAAATATATTGATAAATTAACGACCACGGAAGATGTGACGAATAAAAAGGCGAACGATGTTTTTGTCGAGGCCTTTAAAAAATGGTTTATAAAAGGGGAGGAGGAAGGTTGTGTAAAATTAAACGAAAAAATGGTTTTTGACGAAGAGCGTGGATGGATTCTATTTAAACATATCTCGCCAAAATGTATTGAAAAAATATTTCGCCATATTCAAACAAGCTTGCTCGCTTCTCTAGAAAAAGATGAATATTATTATAAAAACGTCATAAAACTCACAAATAAAAAATGGCCAAATATTTTTAAACACATATAATATGATAAAAAATTCGACACAGATGATTATTTTAGATGTAGTGACAGTTATTACGTATATATTATTTGTCATTTATGCTGTCGGGTTTTCAACAGATGCAAAAACTTATCTCGATAGGATTAATTCTGTTGTAAAATTATACATTAGTTTTTTTTTACTGTGGCGGTTTAATCCGTTTCGCAAAATTGAAGTTTCCCCATTGGATAAAAAAATGACATTTGCAGGAGGAGCTTTTTTATTTTCTACTACCATTATTCACGCCATTCTTATGAATAATTTAGATTTATTAATAAAAAAAATTAAAAGGACTTAGAATGCTTTTACATTTTATATAAAATGGTGAAAAACGTAAAAGGAGGAAATCATAAAAATCAAGCACGCAAGCATTTTTCCGGCCAAGAGAGAAAATTACGTTTAAAAACGCAACAAGATGAAATGTATGCACAAGTAACGACTAAACCCGGAGGTAATAAACTCGTTGTTTTGTGTTTAGACAATGTGTCACGATTATGTACGATTCCGGGTAAATTTAATAGAGGAAGAGAGCCGATAGAAAAGGGTTCGTGGTTATTAGTCGGGTTGCGTGTTTGGGAAACACAAAAAACGCGCGAAAATTGTGATTTATTGGAGATTTATAATGATAGCGAAAAACAAAAATTATTCAAGACGATTAATGAAAATTGGTCTGTTTTTGAAAAAAAAAATATCGAGTCGGATGTATTTAGTTTTACAAATGAATACGAAGAGCAACAAGCATTGATAGAAAAGGAAATAATTACTAATACTCATTCTGTTGTGATGAATCATGATATTATCGATTTTAATGCTATTTAATATTTATAAATATTATGTTACTTCTTGTCAATAATTCCACGCATGGAAATGAATTGTCTTTTATCTTTCAAATAAGAAAGGCGTTAAAATTTTTAAACATTCCATATATTGAAGTGAACAAAATTGAAAAGATTGAAATACCCATTAAAGGAATTATTTTGTCAGGAAGTCCAATGATGTTGGAAGACGATATATTAGCAAGTTTTGCAAAAAATTTTTATTACATGTTGAAAAATAATGTTCCCGTATTGGGTATTTGTTTTGGTTCACAATTATTAACAGTGACAAATGGTGGAAAATTGCAGAGAGGGGAATTATTTTGCGAAACCGCAGTAGTGCATACTGACCCAACAAGCATTTTATTTCATAATAAACGAGAAATTAACTTGGAATTTTGTTTCAAAGATTTGCCCATTCCCCCAAAGCATTTTCAGGGAATAGGATGGATAATTTTAAACGGGAAAAAAAAACCGATTGCATTTGATTACGGAAACAATGTTTTTGCTCTTTTGGGTCATCCCGAGCTATCCTCCGAAACTTTTTTTATTTATAAAAATTTTTACGAATACTGTAAAAAATTGAAATAACTTTTTAAAAGAACCATAGATAAAAAATGTCACAGGCAATGAATTACGCACAAGTCGCTAACAAGCAAAAGAAGGTCGTCTGCGAAGAAAAAGATGTTCTCATTTTAACATACGAAGATGGTCAGGTTAAATACAGAATCAATAAAAGTGCAGAATTTTTAGAACGCGAATACGCCGAGCTCGAAAAAAAGTTGGCCAATTTGCTGCAAGTACGCATGAACAGAGCTATTGGAGAAATTGAGGAGCGCCGACGTCAAAACAGAAAAAGGGATATGGATGAATACGGTTATGACCATTACACACAAGAGTTTTACTACGAATGTCCAGAAACACCGGAAAATTCAGACGAAGAGGAATAATTGACGTTTCATTTTTATATTATCATATATCATAACAATTAAATAAAAACTTAAAAAAATCCACTTTAATATAATATAATGGAGGGTTTTGTGAAAGCGTTCGATAATTATAAACCTCCTAGCACCAAGGGCGAAAAAGGTCATACTCAATATGCTTGGGCGAAGCCCGAAGAGGCTCCCCTGTTTACAAAAAAAGAAAAACAACCTTTTTCTTATTTTGAAGAAAGTATAACCCAAATCAGTTTCCAAGTTGTGCGAGGCTCCAAGACTGTTATTAAAAAATACGAGGAAGTTATGAACTTATTAAAATATCATATTGAAAATCATTCGGAAGATTATCGTAAATATTTAGTTGTCATGTTCAAGATGTGTGCTCATACGAGAGACATTGTCAATGGTAAGGGTGAATATAATTTGGCCTATGAAATGCTCATGGTAATTAATAGTCTCTACCCAGAAGTAGGTGGTATATTATTCAAGTCTTTTTTAATGCTCGAAATAGATGGGACAAGTGTTCATCCGTATGGTTCATGGAAAGACATTAAAAGGGTAGCAGGAATGTACCGGGCACAATGCACACCACAACAATTGGGAACAAAATTAAACTTTATTATTGCCTTGGTAAATGAACAACTCGCCATCGATGAGAAAAAGTTGGGGACAGGCGAAGACATATCTTTGGTGGGAAAATGGGTTCCGCGCGAAAATTCTGCCTTTGGTTGGTTATATTTACCATTGGTATTAAATTATTATGCGTCTGTTCTTCCAGAGGTGTTAAAACCAGCGACTATTAATTATTATAAAATGCAGTATAGAAAACTACTTGGTAAATTGAATGTCAAGATGGACACGACGCAAGTAAAACAGTGTGGCAAGATGTGGGCGAATATTGACCCAAATCATGTGACCTCGGTGACAATGTTCAAAAACAAAAAAGCCTTTTTAAATCTTGATAAAAAGAATAATACGCGTTCTTCTGAACCAGACCGTAAAACGTGCGCTACGAATTTTGAGAAATTTTTAGACAAAGCTGTCAAGGGCGAAGCAGTCGTCAAAGGAAAGCGAATAGGTTTGAACGATTTCACAAAACAAGCATTAGAATTGACTCCTTCTCAATACAGAGAAATTCAGATGTTGAATCTTCAGTGGAAGGACAATTCAACTCAAAACGGCGCTCTTGGTAATATGGTTTCATTGGTAGATGTTTCTGGTTCGATGAAGGGCGACCCACTGCATGCAGCCATTGCTCTAGGTATTCGCGTAGCCGAAAAATCCAGGTTGGGTAAAAGACTCATTACTTTTTCCGAAGAACCAGAATGGGTCAATCTAGAAGGCATCGGAGGGTTTGTGGATATGGTGAATAAAACAAAGAGTGCAAAATGGGGAATGACGACCAGTTTTCATAAGGCATTGAGTCTAATCCTAACTGTCATTTCGGCACAAAAAATGCCTGCCGAACAAGTTAAGCAACTCACACTCGTCATTTTTTCAGACATGATGATTGATGCGGCAGACAAGAATTACGATTCCATGTACGAGATGATTAAACAGAAATATGCAGAAACGGGACAAAGAGTCGTCGGTACTCCGTATGAACCACCCCATATTTTATTCTGGAATTTACGTTCTACCGATGGCTTTCCGAATCTTGCCAAACAAAAAAATACGACAATGTTGTCAGGGTTTAGTCCAATGTTGTTGAATTTATTTTGCGAAAAGGGAGTGGAAGGATTAGAAGATTATACACCATGGTCTATGCTTTTAGAAAGTCTTGACCATCCACGCTATAACATGTTAAACAGAGCATGAACACCTTTTTTCACACGCTTTTTGTAAACAAGTTTTCCCATATTTAATGGGAGAGCATTTAGGTCGCGTTTGTTTTATACAACAAGGTTGCATTGTATTTACATATCCATAAGTATTATAGTTACACACTTCGATAGGTTCTTCACATTTCTTAGGGATAATGCATGGGTCGGTCGTTATTTTGCGCGGAAATTTAAAGCATGGGTCTTCTTCGATGGTTTGATTGATAAACTGTCCATATGGATAAAGAGTTGTTTTGCATTTATCACACAAGGTAAGTTCACCACATTTAAAACTAGTTATTCCATCTATAATTGATAATGGTGAATTCAAATTACATTTACAATCATCGCATAAAATAAAACGCATATCCGTAAAACCTTTTACTAAAGATAAATATGTTTCATAATTTAAAAATTGTTCAAAAACTTTTCCTTGTAATGTGTAATTGATAGTGGGTGTTGTAGAAGTTTTTGCACTTTTCATCATTTCCACATTTTTTATTTTTTCAGTGTATTTAGAACTTGTTTTTATATCACGTGCAGCAAAATATTTTTTAGCCATATATTATAAACCTAAAATCCTTTTGGCTTTATTTGCAATCGTTTTATTTCCGCGTTTCGATTTATATTCTCTTGCGCGAATATACGCGGCATAAACACCCTTGCGATTTATTTTACATGTATGTTTCGCACAAATGGGATAACTTTGCTTTCCTAAAAAGCATTTTTTTCCACATCTTCGAAACATTGTTTTTTGTTGTTTTTTAGAGGGGGCTATTTTTTTCCATCCTTTCCAAGGGACACTCATATCTTATATCCTCATTTTTTTTGGGAATTTTAAAAACATGTTGAAAGACAAACCGAATAGGGTATTCAAAATATGGGGAATATAAATCATAATTGATAATGAGGGTTAATTCTTCGTCGTCTTCGATTTTTAATCCTAAAATATTTTCATAATTTAATTGAGAATCTCCATAATAAATATTCATTTGTGTTATAAAATCACTAAGATTGATTACATTCCAAAAAGTTGTTTTATAAGTTAAAGATTCGTAATAAGGATAAAAATATTTTTGAATTGCGATGGCATCTGACGACGGAGTCAAAGAACTTATACCTCTATCAATATGATTTTTCAAACTATTAAAAATGTCAAACAAATTAACCTTTTTCCCGAAAATGTATTTGTCTCGAAATGAAATTTTATTACGAAAAGACGAATTAGTATCAAACGATGTATTTTCAAAAAAAGTTAAAATTTTGTTAAATTCTATTGTTGTTGGGTCGCAGTAAACAATAAATGCTCTATCTGGGGGGGACGTCTCTACATAATTCGCAAGAGTTCCTAATACAATTGTTTTTTTCAAGTCATAGGGAGTATTTAAAAAATTATTATAAACAGCCATTATAATAATTCTAAATTTATTAATGTGGGGCTTCCTGAGGAGCACTTACCATTCTATCTGGATTATAACGCATTGGAGTTTGTTCGCAGTGTTCATCATCGTGTTCTTCGTGTTCTTCGTGTTCTTCATGTTCATCTTCTGGTTTCATCTCGAAAAAGAAGTCAGTAAAAAATACTAATTGCAACAATGTTGGCACATTATCAATGGGTTCAAAAGCATCTACAAATACATTATTCATTATTCTTACATAATTACTTGCTGTAGGATTTTTTGTTTCGTAAGCAGTGAATGCACCTTCATTTGGATCTTCAGGCGCCTCACATAAAGTAGATACAAAATCGTCTCCATATTGCGACTTTGCAACAGGTGAATTATTAATACCATTCACACTTATCATTAAATCCAATAAACTTCTTTTATTAAAAGAACTCCATGGCATATGAAAACAACTCGTTGCTTCGTATTTTGGAATATATACTAAGGGGAGCCCGGTTTCTACTTTTAAAACACGCAATAATTCTTCACAAGTATTAACTTTATATTTTGTAATGTTGGCTGGGTCAGATGGGTCATTGAATACAATATCGTAATCACCCATATTTAAAGAGACTAGTGAAGATGCAAAAGAACCAGAGTAGGATGTCGTGGATGCCCATCTAGTTATTATTTTGTTCATGACCTCTAATTGTCGATTCCATAAATCAAAATTGCTTGAAATCTGGCCGGGTTTTATACCAGAATAGATGGTTTTCTTAAAGGGAAGAACGTCCTCTGATGTTTTCCATGAATGAATATGACCATTTGTAAATTCTCCGCGCAATGTACAATCATACGATTTTGTCAAAAGGACCTTTTTTACATTATACTTGCCCGTTTGTATCGCCGTATTTATTTTGGCAGGAGTTTCTGATAGAATAGAATAACCAATATTAATCGTTTGACTTGACAAGTCATTTGTGGGAACATTGGTCTCAACGGGTCCCTTTGGGGAAACATTGTTTTGAAAGAGTAATTCTTCCTTAGTTTCAAGAATCAACCCTCTAAATTGTGTTCCAAGTTGTCCAGACATAATGTTTGATTATATTTATTTTTTTACAGAATTTTTAGTTCGTGTACGTGTTTTTGAACGTTTTGAACGTTTCGTTTTACGCTTTCCACCATCAACTTCTTCCATATTACTAAAAGGCTCATCATATAAAGTATTGTCATCAACTTCTTCCATATTACTAAAAGGCCCATCATATAAAGCATTGTCATCCATTTGTCTCTTTTCTCTTTCTGCTTCGGATTTATCGATTTTTTTAAAGCTATGTGTACTTTTCCATGCATCATTGATAAAAGTATATGCGTATTGTTTATCAATACGCATAATTTTTTTTGCCTTTTTATTTGCACGATTCATTATATTCATATCTTCTTCTATGGCCTCTTTGGCTGTCAACATCGGATTTTCTTTTTTTTGTTTGTTTCTTCTACTTTCTAAAAGATTATCACATGAATCAAAACCAGTTTCAAACCTAAATCTACATATTTTTCTTTGTCAATATATAGATTAAAAAAACCAGGAGTTTGGAAAACATCCTTTTTGCCCTTTTTACCTAAAAAAATTCCTCGCAACAAAAGATTTTCGGGTCTTGTGTAAAATCTATTCGTGTCAATTGAATATTTTATTTCTTTCGACAAGATTATTAAACATACTTTTTATATATTTCCAATTTGGATTAACTCTTAACATACTATATAATTATATGATAAATAATTATAATGAAATAAAAATTTCAAAAAAGTTGTATGGTAATCAGTCGCATGAAATTCTGGTGAAATGCGCTCCAAGCGCTTATAAAGAAATTTCTTGGAAATATCCGAATCAGAAAATATTTTTCCTGAATCCAACGAAGTATTTTTAAAATCAAAATTTCCATTATGAACAACAATCTTTATTTCATTGGAAGAAAAATCTGTTTCCTCATCCACATAAAGTAAAAATTCGTCACCATTATATGTCAAAGTATTCGGTGCCTCCTTCTTTTTTGGGACATTGTATGCATTTACAAACTTTTTATGAAAGACCCATTCGGCTGTTTGAGTATAAATGATTTCAAATAATCCATACAAATGTTCTGTGTGGAAATCGAGATTGTATGATTTTTCTAACCCTAATTCTCCATGAAATAAAAAGTTTTCGTAAAATTTTTCGTTTGTAATGTATAATATGACCGAAGGGTCATTTGCATCATTTACGATATTCAATACTTCTTTTTCTACTTGTTCCAATGTCAAATCCGGTTTTAAAACAGCCGACCTTTCGATAAAAGAAATGTTGCCGTATTGGCATCTCTTGAACAAAAATAAAACAACCCATTTATAAATAATATGACGGAAAAGATAAAGAATGTTTAAAATAAGTAAAAGAGTTAATTTCGCCGTATTTAAACTAACGGAAGAATATAGCATTATTTCACAAATCATAGTTTATATAATATAATTATTTTGACGATTTATTGCAAAACAATAGTAAATTGTTTACATATGAATCTTTACGACTTGTCTTCCATTCAAACATTTATTCATTCGGAACTCGATAAAAAAAATCAACAATATAAAAAAAATTGCTATTACAATGAATTTTTTACTCCCTTTGAACTCATTGAAAAAATGCTTTCCCATATTCCAGACCATTTATGGAATTTGCAAACAAAATGGCTAGAACCCACATGTGGGCAAGGATATTTCCTTCTTGTCATTTTCAATAAATTGTTTCATCATGAAAACTGCAAAATGATTCCTCCGGAAGAAAGAAGGCGCCACATTTTAGCCAATCTTTATGCAAATGATATAAATCCTGTAAATGTCGCTTTTGTCAAACAATGGTTCAATGTCACACAGTACAATTTTTTGGATTATCCCGACACGAAATTTGATGTCATTGTTGGCAATCCTCCTTTTCAAGCACCAGACGATAATTATTTGAATGGCAAAGTGAGAAAAAACAAAAACATTTGTGAAAAAATCATTGAAAAGTGCATGGGAATGTTAAACCCGGGTGGTCACATCTGCTTTATCGCACCAACCACTATTTGGTCGGGAAAAGGACTACGTCCTGGTCTTTATGAAAAGATGTTGCAATACTACCCCAAATACATTTTTTTAAACTTGAAGAAATGGTTCAATGTTGGTCAAAATTTAAAAATGTGTTTTTTTGTCTTGAGCAATGAAAAACGAGAACAGACGACGATTGAATCCAAAGGTACATTCTCTACTTTTTTAGAAGATAGAATCAATCCGGTGGAAGAATGGACGGAAGAAAATGAACAATTATTGCGCAAATATTTGCGCTCCACACCTAATGGGTTTAAACGAACAACTGAAAAGGACCGTATGCTGGTTGAAAAAATGGGCACGTGGGGAGAAAAAAAGGGCGAGACATGCGTTTATCAAAACCCAGAGCGATTCTTTTTTGTCGATGCAGAAGCGGATGAAAAATATGTATTGTTCCGCATGAAACCTTTTCACGCTGGTATTCAAGAAAGATGTTTGTTGTCATCTCAGATATATTTTCTTCCATTAACAAATTATTCAATGGAAGAAAAGGAAAAAATAAACCAATTTTTTCATTCGGATGTTTATCAGAGGTTGGTGCGTATTACAACGACAAGCCAATATTTGAAAAGCGGATTGATTTGTTTTTTGAATATTTATTTTATTTTCTTATAGTATATATATGAGTTCGTAAAGAACCACCACCACTGAAAGAAACTCCCCTATCACTCCCAACACTTTTTCATGCATTAAAAACATTTCATAGCACTCCAAGAGATACTAGAAGTAATGCTGCTGCAGACACAATATTCGTCGATAGATATTCGAAACATATACATAGTTTTTTATATCCAGAATCCTCAAAAGGTGGAAGAAAGTCTAGAAACCCCTTAAATCAGACTTTTTTTTGTTGATTTACGTTTTGATTTACGTTTTGATTTGCATTCATTTTTTCGACATCTATTATTTTTAATTTATAAGCAGACGCACCCAAAAAGGCCAATAAGAAGGAAAGAGGAACTTCCCGGAGTACTTTTTTTATATCGTCCCAATTTGTTTTTCGCCCACCAAGTTCTTTATCCAACTCATCCCATAGAGCTGCTCCATTTTTATCATTAACCAACTCACCCTTATATCCAATGAATATGACTAAATCATTACTAATAAAATTTAAATATTCATTGTTATTCTCGTAATCATAATTACTTGCATATTTTTTATAATTATCCATAATCATTTGAATAATTATATCGCGGTTAAAATCTTTTTCACAACAAATATCCTTTTCGCCAATTCGTTGGCGCAACCTATCTTTTAGTGTTTTCTTGCATATTCTTTGAGATATTTTACATTTTCTCGCGAATCTATCACGTGTGGATTTTCCATAGTTAAACCACTTGGCAAACGAAAAAAAAATCTCATATATTACTCTTACAATTAGTATTTAAATACAAGTTCCACTTCCAACACACGTTCCCATGATTGGAACCGGAATGTGATTTTGAAAAGGCAATGGGTCTGCACAACGTTGCGTCAAACGAAGAGCATATTCCGATTCCAAAGGTATATTTTGATTCCCAATAAATTCTTTTTGTTGTGTCAATTTGCATGCATTTGCAGCCGATTTTGTACGAATGTATAATTGTTGAGAAGCATTGTCTGACATGACATTGGTATAAATATTTTTGACCCAATAATTTGGATACTGTCCATGCAGCCATTTGTACTTTGTTTGTATCATTCCGTATGTGGATAAAACCGATGGTTTCACATACAGTTGCTGTGTTCCTGGGACGACAACGGCTTCATTCACCACAAGGAGAGGGACGTCGTAGTACGTTCCTCCGCGTCCCCCCCATCCTACTGCGTAAGGACCCCGAAAAAGAGTTTTCGTTTTCGAAAATCGCATATTCGAACCAACCGCTCCTTTATTTCTATAAGGACCATTAATCGAAAACCCAGAATTATTTACATGCACTAATTTCTTTCCGGGGCCTCTAGAAATCCACGCACCCCCAGGATTTCTTCCAGAAACGTGTGTTCCATATTGAATAACTGATTTTTTTTTAAAGGCGACGATAGACATAATATGATATTATATTTTAAATAAATAAGAGTTCGCCTGCAAAACATCTTTTTAAAAAATAATATTGTTTTCCTTTTGTTTTTTCAATGGCGTTGCAGATGGGTTCATCGTTAATGAGATATTCGCTTCCTGATAAACGAGGAAAACCTACTAAAAGACATAATATGATTAATCCTATCGAATAATAAATGGACGATTTAGGAAACACGCATGGAAGGCATTTTTTTGTGAAAAAGGCAGGATAATGAAAATATTTTTTTTTATCTAGCAGAGGGGGTGAAAGAAAGGTAAATGAATCTTTTTCCAATTTGATTGTTTTTCCCATCATCACAAAGACACCATTTACAAAATAAATATCATCCATGGAAATGGCGTAAAAGGTCATGCCTACCGTTTCCATGATATCCATTTGCAAACAAATGCAATCTATCAAGACATTTATATTTATTGGGACGTCTTCTTCCCATAAATCTTTCAACGTTTCATTGAACTCAGATATTTGTACGTCATATTTCTTATAAATTTCATTTTTATATATATTCATTATCCCATTCATTATTTTTTATCGCGAATTTTATATTCCAGATGAACCGAATCCATTTTCGCCTCGATTTGATTCAGAAAGTTCATTGACAGATTTTACAAAGATAGGAAGTAATGAAGAAGCACATAGTTGTGTGAGTCTAGAACCAGCAATAATATCATAATCTTTGTAACAGTCAAAAACACCCATGATATTTCCACGATACCCCGGATCAATTACACCGACACTATTTGCAAGTCGTAATGGTGTTTTTACAATACTAGAACGTGGATATAATTTCATTCCACATGGAAACTTGTTTGTTTCCGTCACGCAAAAGGATTGGATTCTTACTTTGTAATCAATGGTTACTAATTCTTCGCATTGAATATTTACTGGTGTAATTAAATCAAATCCGTCATTGACAAAAACGATTGGACTGTTTAGGGAATTCAACAAAGTATTGTTGTGTTTTTGTATTTGTTCGTGGTAGTTTGTATCGCTATTTATTTCAAGCAGGATATAACCTCCATATTTTCTAAAAAGAAGGGCTTCGATTTGGTCCATTATTTTATCTCTTTTGTTGATTTTAAGCTTTTATTTAAATATTGTCCGCATGGACCACAGTGGTCTTCATTGGAAAAATCTACCTTTGTTGTCACTTTATCACAATAATCAATTCTCCATGGGAACTACAATTATCCAACAGACTGGAAATCAAAATCAAAAAAATCAAAGAAATTTAGACGCTAGTCTTGATACAATATTTCTTCTGAAATTTTTGGAATGCATCTATAAAGCGGCATTTCCATGTCGTGAATAATGTCGCGGATAACTTTGCTAATTTGAATTATTTCTAAACAAGTAAAAGAAGTGATGACATAAAAATTTTGTTCATAATAATAAAAAGAAAGAGTCATATCTTCCTTTTCCAAATATATGACTCGGGTGTTTTGAAATTTTTTAAACGAAAGCGAAAGTTCGGCAAGTTGAGCCGTAATGCGAATAATAATGCTGACAATTTGACTGCGTTCTTCACCGGGTTCAATTTTTTTGCTCGCAATGACTTGTCCTTTTACCTTTTCTAAAATTTCCGCACAATAATGTTCTTCGCCAATCATAATTTTATATTGAAACTATATTTATTTTGTTTTTCTTGTTTTTTTTGATTTTCTTGTTTTTGTTTTTCTTGTTTTTCTTGATTTTGTTTTTCTTGATTTTGTTTTTCTTGATTTTGTTTTTCTTGATTTTTTACCTCCATATTTTGACATATCTGTTAATTCAAATATTGGACTGTCGTCGTCCTTTTGCAAAAACTTATACGTAAGTTCTGAATCATTTTCTTCACGCACTTTTTCATTATTCGTGATTTTTTCTTGTATAGTTCTTAGACATAGTAAAATATTATCACGAAAATTTTTGGATGGGTTTAATTTACAAAACGGATATACAACACCATTGTTTGTTGCTTGAATAAATGTTTCTCCAATACCATTATTTACAACATTATATTCATAATCTTTGATTTTTAAACCATTTATTTGTTCAATACCAAAATCTTCATTTTCACGTAGTTTCTTACTTATATTCTTTGCAAAGTGCATTGCTGCAGAAAGTCTAGTTGGCATATAATATAATTATAAATTTAAATTTTCGTACAAGATTTCCATTTCAAACGTTAAACTATAATCCATATTATTCAAATCAATCACTTCACCAAACTTGTCTAGTAATTTGATATGTAATCGTCTGATATTCACCGGACCATTATATTTGCGTATTTTCGAGAGAGATAATCCATTATAATCATTCGACGTAATAGAAAATTTTCCATTTACTAATGGGATTTTGGCAATGACGCCTTCATCCAAAATCGATTTGTCAAAGCAAACCACATTGTTTTCATTCACATTGTTCTGATAATCATTGACCGAAACATAAATATACCTGTCCCCACCCCCATCATACAATCCTTCCGACCAGATTCGATGTACATTCATGTAATTGGCTAAACGAAATCCTAGTGTCCAGCCCAGCTTTTGCATGATATTTGCGGTTGGGCTTTCATTAAAAAGAACACTGAATGTTTCGCATCGTTCTTCAATCCACCCAATTTCGGTTTTGCAGGTGGTCGGGTGAATTTGTATTTTTAAAAAACGCAACTCGGTTTCTGTATCTGAAAGATAAAAATAGGTAGAGTTTAAATATTGCGGCAAGGAATTAATATCATAGTTTCCTGAAGGAACAATAATGTCATACGTTTCACAATCAAACTGTATTTTCATAAAATTGTTTTGTTTCAAATGTGAAAAAAGATACCAAGCATTTGGCAATTCAATGGAAGAAAGTTGTATGGAAATGGTACTTTGGATGGATACAGGCAACATGTAATGAAAATCACATGGATTGCTATTGTAATAATTTTCTCGGAAACAACTATTCAAATGTAAGTTGGTGGTTTGCACCATGCGTTTCAAGTAATTGACGTTGCCTTCGGCAACAGGATTCGGAAAAGAATTGATGACCGGATAAATGGGCGCGGAAGCCGGATTGTTTGTGTTGCTGGCGGAATTGTAATAAATATTTTGGGGAGACATTTCAAGGATGCTTTTTTCCAATAAAAAATTTTGGTTGGTGAATTGGTGAATGATTTCTTCCGGACTTTTTGTATAATAACCATCCACTTTTTTAATTTTGTCAATGTATTTATAAATACATTCATCGTCATTTATATCTAAGATAAAAGATTGGTCGGCCAATTCTCCTATACAGGAGACAATGGCAAATACTTTTTGAAAAAAGGAGGCCGTAGTTGCATCGTATTTTTCTACAATGTCATTTACCTTTTTTTGTTTTTTTTCAATTTGAAATTTAATGGGTTGGTCAATATCTATTTTAAATACTTGCAATAAATCTTGGAAATCATAATTTTCCATGTTCAAATCTTTCATCTACTTTTTTAAAATAATAATTTAATATAAATGGAACTTGACTCAACTATAAATATTCCACAAGTTGATGAAAATAAATTTGTCCTTGACCTTCCCTTACATTCTCCAAAACCCAGTCCCCGGAAACGTTCCAATGATTTTGACGAACATCTACCCCCTAAAATTACACGTAGTGATAGTTTAAATGAAGAAGCATATATGTTGGCAACAGAACCCCCAACGTTATCACGTAGTAATAGTTTAGAATTATTCGATGAACCCCATACATATGCCGAAGAAATTGAAGGCGAATTATTTACCCTAAGAGCTAATCAAAAATATATCAAAGAAGAACTTTTAAAACAATTTCAAGATGGTAGCATACCTTATCCTAAAATAAATATTTCAAATGGAATACAAACAACTATCGAGCTTTATACAGATAACGACCAACTCGAAAGAATGGCTTTTACTATTGAAGACATTGGAAACACTACATTTAAATTACAACAATATACATTACATGATTTACGTCACGTGTTATTGACCGAAGTTGAAGACCATCAAACAAATGAACGTGATAAATTATGTGTAGATTTATACGATGATGTAACAATAGCCGAAACTTTTATAACATCTAGCATAACTGATAGCGATTTTATCATTCTTGTTAAAATTGGTAAAAAAATTATAGGATTATGTTGTGGAAATTATGATAGTAAAAAAAGATACCAAACTACTACCGGTTCAGGAATAACTCCTCTTGTATATATCGAACTTTTATGTGGAACAAATTCTTTTTCATTAGTTGGTACAATTATAATAAGATTTTTAAAACAAATTGTTGCTTTAACTGCAAAGGAGAAAGGAAGCATTACTATCAATGATTCTATCCTTTTAAAATCGATAGATGACCCTGATACCGAATCATTTTACGCGAATACATCAGATTTTATTAAATTTGATATAGCAAATACAAGATATGCAGGTTATATTTGGTTTTTAGATGCAGATGTGTTACATTTAAAAAGTTTAACGGAAGATTCCATTATTCCATATGCTAAACCAACAAACGCTACCAAGTTACAGGAGAAAAGACAAAGTAGAGAAGATTATGAAAGGAGAATTCGCGATGGTGCTGTCATGATTAGAAAAAGCGACGTGTCAAAACAATGGATTTCGCCTCCACCTTCATTAGTTCGAGCAGATACAATATCTATAATGAATGTAGATAACGAGATTAAAAAAATATTAAAAACCAAGTTTGATAAACTTTCAAGGAAGTTATATAATGAAAATAGTGAAAAGATTCGCGAATTAAGCGAAAATCTTGATAGGTTAAAACATGGAGGAAGACGAACACGAAGGCGAAAATCGCGAAAATCGCGAAACACTTTACATTGGTTGCAACCCTGATATATTATAATTAACAATCACAGCTAAATTACTTACCCCTTCCGTGTTACTCACGAATATAAGCTCGATGGATAAATTTAATGTTTTTGAATAATCATATGTCGGGTCGGCTAAAACAAGATTCGTAATGTCTGACCATCGCAATGAATTTACCATTGATTGGCAATGTAAATTGCATAAAGATTTTATTGAACTTATTTCTTTGTTTAAAATAATTAGAGATGTCGGGTCGATTTGTTCTAAACCAATTGATAAAGAACTAGTAATGGTATTTTTTATTTCACCAACCAAACTAAAGGGTATAGTATTCGCTTTATATCGTCCTATGCCATTATCGGCATATCCAGTTGGTCCTGGTAATAATGAAATGTAATTAAATAAACTAGGATTGTTACAAACGGACGGATTAATGTTAAAAGTATCATTTTCATAAAAAATGTACCTAAACAAGTTTGCTGTAATGGGAATGGTTAATAATTGCATAGGCGGGTTATCATTGATTAATTCAAAATTTGAATATTTTTGACAAAAAACGGCTATATTTATTGTTTTATTTTGCTCATCCTCATCCATACTTTATTAATAGCTTTAAATTACGTTTTTTTTGCGTTTTGCGTCTTTTTCCACTTTTTGATTCATACCCTCCCATGTATATTTGGTCAGTTCTATTTGTAAAATATTGAGTCAATTTTGAATAAATATCTTTTTTTACTTCTCCTTCGGCAGAAGAAGAAGTTGCTAAATTAAAACAACTATGATCCACCATATATATATCCGTATCATCGCCATATTTATCAACAAGTGAGAATAAAAGCTCTAATATTTGACTTAAAGTAATATCGAATAAGTTGGCATTATCACTTATTCGTACATAATATTCTATTTTATCAATATAATTATTTATTTGCGTTCTGCATTTTGGATAATCTTTTTTTAATTCAGGAAAATCAATTTCATTCGTTACATCAAATATATCCAATAAAGTATAAGTTGTTTTTCCTTCTTCTGTAAAAATCTGAAGTTTGATATCATTTTTACTTATACTATCACTAGATTGTGTTTGCAACTCTTTTTGCAATACTTTTTTAATAGGTGGTAAGGGTAGAACAGATGGATTTTGTCGAATTGAATCTGCATGTATTGTACTTGCATAATATTCCCTTAATCTTTGTGAAGATAACCCTAGATTATAATGTTCCCAAAGTTTTTGCATTTCACTGATTAAATTGGCATTTGTCAAATTGTCTTGCCATACTGTAAAGCCTTCTTCTCTACATAGACCTTTCCAACAGTGAGGATTATTTCTATAAGGAGTTTTATAACCGACAGCGCATGGAACATTTACTGCATAAAAATTAACATTTTCTGGTACAGTAATTACGTCAGCTATCCACATATATGGTGTAAGTTCTTCTCCATTATTTTCATACTCAACTGGTCCTCCTATTTTTTCAATAGGTGGGTCTTGTTCATCATCCTCAATTATAAAAGTTTCCTTTATAGTAAAATTATTTTCATAACCTGTGGTTATTATTTCTTTAAATTCGTCTAACTCAAACGAATCTTTTAAGTTAACAACGATATTTCCATGTGCGTTTATTAGGAGAACCATTGCCTTTATTTTTGGAACCATTGCTTTTATTCTTTTTTTGGGAGGCGGTGATTGTGATGTCTTTCTTTTAAATGTTTTTCCACTTCGGGTTTTTCCTAGCAAAGTTTCTGACATTATATAATACGAGAAATTATATCTGATATAACAATTCCACCTTTAATGTAAAAGACCAATCACCTCCATTCAAATTAATCAATTGACCCTTGTCATTTAATAATCTCACGGTAAAACGGTCTATATTAACGGGACCAAAATAAAGACGCCGATTCGTCTGCAATTTATCCTGAATAAAGAGATTTTGGTTATCAATTCCTTGTAAATTAACAGGAACGAGTGCCAATACGTCATTCGTGGGAGGTGGTGCCAGCCTATAATTCATCGATTTGTCGCGATTGTGTTGAATAATTTGATTGGTCGTGTATAATTGTGCTTGCGTTAATATGCGTGGGGCAGAAGGAATGAATTGAGGGAGTAACTGGTCTGCCCGAGTCGATTGTTTGAATATCAAATCTTCGATGGATTTTTCACTATTAATGACAATATCATGTATTTGTTTTATACATCTATACAATAAACTTGTATTAATGTATTGTGGTATATCTATATGTGAATCTTGCATCCCTGTAATGGTGACAATATCACTATTGACACGATTTGTCTGATAATCTGCCAACATTAACAAAAAGTATTGCGTTCCGGCTAAATTAATGGGGACAGTTGCGTTATTAACTTCTTTCATGAAAAGATAGGGCGCGCGAAATCCCATCAACCACCCGAGCGTACTATCAATCGATGCTTGCGGAAGAAAACAAAGATTGACATTTGGATGTACTTTATGAGTTTCTACATATTTATAATATTTGATGTTGCCAAAATCAAAAAAGGTGAAATAAGCAAACGTCTTTAACATGTACAATAATATAGCTTCGTCTGTTTCACCAAAGGGGGTTTGGTCTTTCGAAAGAAAGTTGAGAGGACTTCCTGATGGGTCTGTTGCATCCGCAAATAAGAATGAAAATTTACCGCTTGTTGTGTCAATACTACAAAACGATTCGGGAGACGAAAATCCGGTTTCTATCAAACGAGCATTCATTTCGGCAACAAATTCTTCCGCCGTATAGTTTCCAGAATTTAATACAATTAAATAATCTATATTGTTATTGGTAATCCAAAAAAAGTTGTTGTTATAGACCGTATCGATGGCATACCATGTTTTAGGTATGATGATATTTTCCATGCTAATGGAAAGAACATTTGTCAAAGGTTCGCATAAATTTGCATTGAAATAGGAGGAAGAAAATTCATTTTGCGAATAACTTGCCACCGAAGTTTGAAAGAGACTGTCTTCAAATGTATAATCGCGAAATTGGCTATCGATATTTACGATGCGTGTTGTAATATTTGTTAAAAGAGGGTTCAATACATCTTTTTGTACAGGAACATTATAGACATTATCCGCATATTCTTCCTTTTTTACTTGTCGATTATCATTATCTTCAATCAAAGTTGATTGGACATTTTCGAAAAAAACAATCATATCTTCGTTACCCTTTTTTTTATATTTGGCAATATATTCATTGGTTTTTTTAATAATATCGCTTGATTTTGCAGGATATTTTAATTTCAATATCTCCGTCAATTCTTCCACGGAATAATTTTCAATGTTCGTATCCATTTCTTTCAATTTAACAAATGTATTTAAATAAAAAAATAAATAATATGACACCCCAAAAATTATTTATAATCGTATCTTTTTTACAAAAGACGTGGAAAAGGGTTTAAATACATCGTGATGTATTAATATAAACGCAAATGTTGCTTAGCAAAAATGGTAACAGCAGAAAACAAAGAATGTCCGTAAAAGAATTGTTGGAACAGCCGATTTATGTTCCAGTATGTCAGCGTTCCATCATTGACGAGCATGTGTTGGAAATTGTCGCATTTCAAAAACAATACTATGCAAAAAACTCGCACTATCTTTTTTTGAATTGTATCCAGTATTGCATCGTGGATAGAAAATGGTATTGTGTGGATGGCCAACACCGGTATGCAGCTCTGAAATTATTGAATGATTTACCTGATTGGCAGATTGACATTGAGATTACTTATTGCAAAGACATTGAAGAAATGCATGAGATATTTCGTATTTTAAACACAAATGTACCTGTGCCCGAATTTTTTAAATTGGAAGAAGAACCTCGTCATCTATTATTGGAGTTTAAAAAATATATTCTAAAAAAATATGCGTCTTACACGAAATCGTCTTTGACACCACAACGTCCAAATATTCATCTGGATACTTTTATAGACAAAATGCTAGAAATCAAACAACCCCAATACACGACCCTCGAGAAATTAATAGAATGGTTTGAAGAAGAAAACAATGAACATTGCGAATATCTTACAAATAATACGAATGAACAATGTGTAAAAATGCTGGAAAAAATCAATAGAGTTACAAAAACACGCAATGGAGCCAAATTTTATCTTGGTTGTTTTTGGCTAGAACCTATCCCGAATAAAATATCGAGTATGACACGAGAGAAATGTTGGAAATTATGGTATGATGAATGTAAAGAAAACCAATTAGTTGATGGTGAAGATGCTCCATGTTTTGTATGTGTAACCCCCATCAATTTTCGTTCTTTTGAAGCGGGTCATATTATAAGTCATGCAAATGGAGGGACAAACAAAGTAGAAAATTTACGCCCTGTTTGCAATAAATGCAATAAACGGGTTGGAACGAAAAATATGGAGGAATATATCAGTAAATTGTAACTGTTACTTTTGAAAAATAGTCTTGAACATTGATTTGACCTTTTTCGTCAAATCAATGTTTTCTACACGGTCACATGTTAATAATGCGGGTGGGATAATCGTTATTCCGGAATGCCGTTTGATGTGAGTGTATCCTTTGAACAATATCAAATCAAATATTTCGACCATTTTTTTGTCGTATTCTTCCATTTGTTCGCGCGTAACGCGGTATTTTCCCATATAAGTGTAACGATTGTAATTGGGGTCTTCATAAATGTTTTGGGCGTCGTAAATCATGTTGCGAATTAATCCGATTCCCATGATTTTATTGGTTTCATTATTCATTTCGACGACGAGCAGGAGCTTATTCGGAGCAACTTTCGGTTTAATTTTTAGTTGTGTCCCGTAAATGCATTCAATATTGTTTCTGCGCATAAATTCTTCGCGTTCGCGATACGTTTTTTGATTAAATCTTGCGGAAGCCAACATTTTTGGGATTGTTGGAAGAAGAAAAGTTTTTCAATTTAATAGATTAGATATGACAACATCTGTATAATGAAAATTTAATTTACTAATGACAAATTCGTTTGATGTTGTAGTTTCAATGACGGCATTTGTGATGAGGTCTGTTTGCAAAAAGGTTCCAATGGGAGTGGATGCTTGCATGGCGACGGTTGTCTCATTATTGGGTACTTGATTGGTTGCGAGAATGGCTACGCCCTGATAAGGTGTGTTTGTCGTGAGTGTTGGTAAAGTATAACTTTTTGAACCGGTTGCTGTATAAACAGTTATTTCAAATGTTGATGCGACATTGAAAAAATGAACAGAAATTCCTTTTAAATCGGCAACGGTTGCATTTTTACGCACAGGAAATGCCCATGTGATTACATCGGAAGAAGTTAGATAATACCATCCACTGTATCCATAGTTTGTCAAAATGGTTGCACTTGTCGTGGGTGCTGTATTGGCACCATAATAAAAAGAGCTCGGATTTACAATAATGGAAGAAATGGGGGTTTGAATGACATTGTTAATTATTACTTTTTCACACATAAGATTTCCTACTTCTATAGTATCCGTATCAGGACAAGTAATAGAAGCAATTCCAGTTGCACATGAAATTACAATACCTGTATTAACCGCCGTACAATTAACGACAAGACTATCATAATCTGGGTTTGTATTAAGATAAACATTGTTATCACTCGTGCCACTAAAGGAGACTTTGGCGCAAGTAAGAGTTCCGCCATCTGTATTACCTGAATTTCCAACTGCTAATACATCCGGCTCCTTACAACTTAAAGTAACACCGGTGTTACTCAGATATCCACCGGTGCCACCAGTATTAAGAGTTAAACGTCCACAAATTGTAGATTCAACCGGAAAAAAATTTGCTACAAGATTTAGAGGGTCGGTATTTCCAACTGAATAAATACTCAACCCACCTGCTTCGCCTTGACCATATGTTAGTAAATCTGTTTCACCATTAATTTGTTTATTAAAATGAAATTCACATCCTAATTTTCCATTTGCAGAATCAATATCAAAACCGTCTCCCAGACGATTAATATATACTAAATTATTAAAAGTACAAATATCGGCGGTAAATGCATTTCCAAAAACCAATGAACCAGTAAAAGTTTGTTCGTTTGTCGTATTTAATATAGCCAAACCTGTCGCACCAACAGTGTAATTGCCTGCGGTGTCTGAAACAATAATATTTGCCCCACCAGTTATACCCAAAACACCAGTACCCCCTCCCCCGCCATTCTCCCAACTCCATCCACCCGTCCCATTCGCAGTTATTACTTGTCCAGTCGCACCAGCATTATTAGCATCATCAGCACTAGTCAATGATTTAATATTTGTTATATCGGTATCATTCATATTAATATTATTAAATGTAGTTTGTAAAGAAAATGTATTGGTATTGTCCCAAGTGTTTGAAGTTTCTAATAAAGTAGTACTAATAGTCACAACTCCTGTAGAAGGAGTAACATCTATACCAGTACTTCCTATAATTGAAGTAACACCATCAGTACCCCCATCCTGCCAACTCCATCCACCCGTCCCATTCGCAGTTATTACTTGTCCAGTCGCACCAGCATTATTAGCATCATCAGCACTAGTCAATGATTTAATATTTGTTATATCGGTATCATTCATATTAATATTATTAAATGTAGTTTGTAAAGAAAATGTATTGGTATTGTCCCAAGTGTTTGAAGTTTCTAATAAAGTAGTACTAATAGTCACAACTCCTGTAGAAGGAGTAACATCTATACCAGTACTTCCTATAATTGAAGTAACACCATCAGTACCCCCATCCTGCCAACTCCATCCACCCGTCCCATTCGCAGTTATTACTTGTCCAGTCGCACCAGCATTATTAGCATCATCAGCACTAGTCAATGATTTAATATTTGTTATATCATTTTTGGATAAATCAATGTTTGAACCACACACAAGGCTCCCTTGTTTGGAAGATATGGTGTTAAATTTACCTGTTGTGGATGTCAAATCTTCCGATACAATAGAACTTGCAACAATACTCGTTATGGTGGCGACACTTATAGCAGCAGTTGAACAAGTGATATCCTTAAAATTAGTTGATTTCGTAAATGTATTTAGTCCCGTCCAAATGTTATTATTCGACAATAAATCTAGATTGTCCGCCAAACTTTGAAGGTCTGCGCCATTGGAAAAATAAATATTTCCTACATTAAACATGGATTGATTATTCAAATCCAAATGACTATCCACCACAATCTTTGTATTCAATTTTCCTATATGGTCTGAAATATTAAGTTTCATGTTGTTTGTCGTGTTTGCGGAAACATAATTATTTGTTTTATTGTATTCTAAACCACCGAATTTCCGAAAGGCCATTTTTATTACTTTATATTTTTTCGTGCTTTGAAAAACGCTTTCCATTTCTTTTTTTCTTTTGGGTCTTTAATAAATCTCGAAATCAATCGACGCTCTGTTTTTCTTCGTTTGCTTTTTCGTTGCAATAATTTATTCAAGTCAATCTTTTGTGTTTTTTTATGAATGATTCCATTGTCATTTGTAATCAAGGAAGAAGACCCCTTTCCATTTACAATATTTTCAGAAATTTTCTCACTATGCATCCCATCGGGACCTACGGACGAAGAAAAAGACTCTGCAGAATATTTAATCATATATTAATAAATTATTAATATATGGATTACGACGCTATACTTAAAAAAATGAATTTATTGTACTTTGAAGGAAAATTGCAAATTCAAGAAAATCAAGAAAATCAAGTACAACAAAATCAAGTGCAACCCCAATATCCCAAAATAACAAGAGAACAATATATCCAACTACAGAAACAACGATTGATTGAAAAAAGACGTATTCAACAAGAACAATTTCAAAAAAGAAAATTGTTGTTATCTACAAATATTACGACGACTTCTTCCCTCAAACAAATGAACATTTCAAAATTTGGTTAGATATTTATTTTCCTGGGCAAACCGTGCCCGAATAAAATCATATAAATTAGGACAATTGCCGCAATCAAAATGCTCCTATTTTCAGCCATTCGTTGTGGTTGTTTTAATCCATAAATCATAAGTAAGTATAGTACAATTCCAATAATGACCGAATGCAAAACCATTATTAATCCTCTTTCCATATAATAAATTGATATTATTTTTTAAAATTGATATAAAATAATGGACTCAATGGACTCAATGGAAAAGGAATCAACGCCGGAAGAATATATAGAGACATTGACTGAAATCGAAAAACTCGCCATGGAAATCGCAAAACAGCATTTAGGGTCATCTTTTGACATTTCAAAAAGCAACGGATTTTTGAAATGCATTCACCGGACGTAATTTATAGTATCTATTTTTAAACATTTTCTTGTCGGCTTCGCCATGCTTTTCGCAAAAATCCAAAAAACTTTGCCGAGGTGTAAAATCTTCCTTCGTCATATCTTCCAAGATAAAGTCGTCCATTAATTGTAAAATCGTGTCATTTTTGGACACATATTTCCGTCGCGGTTTAGGCTCGGTTTCTTTCTTCGTGCTGACATAATATCGCACACTCTTGTACATTTTTGTGCGGACGTCCCCCCCATAACCTAAATCGACCAACCTGTCCGTTTCCACGCGAACCAACTCCTCTTTTTCTTTTAACCAGTCGCCCCATCGCTCTTTATACACTTTGCGGTCTGTGTTTCTGTTAATCGTGGCAAAATATTCTAATTCTTCCACAACTTCTTTGTCGAGATTGTATCTGTATATCATTTTTTTAAAAAAAGACAATAGTAAATATTATCAATTTTTTAAATTTGGGTCAGAGTTTATGACTACACGAAACTGTCCAAATTGACTTTTTAATGAACGATAATCCGATTGTATTTCGATTGCTTTGATTGTTAATTCTGGTAGGGAAGCGCCATTGGTAGAATCAATTTTTGAAATGATATTTTTAATATTATTTGAAATGACAACAATATAATACAATTCTTGTTGCATAAGAGTTTCATTTGTTTTTTTATTATCAATTGTATTTTTCATTACTTGTAATTGGTCGAATATTTCATTCTTTCCACCTTTATGAGGACATTCAAATTTCATTTTTAACCCTTCGCGCTTCATTTCGTGTGCAAGTATATCGTCAATTTTTACATCTGGATTTTTATGTTTTATTAAACACAAAAGTTCTTCGATTTCTTTTTGCAATAATTCTAAATTATTTTTATATACATCCAGTTCCTTTCTGATTTTTTTTTCTTCCTGTTTGTTTATGATGTCTGATTTATAGGATACTTCTTTTGTTTGTGCCGCAAGGAATTGAATGACTTCGGATGTTAATTTCAATGTTTCAAACGGAACAAATGTATCCACTGCAACTGACATTCCTATTTCATTAATATAGGCACCTATATTTTCTGGACTAAACACATTAATGAGTTGTTTGAACCCCTCTGTTTTCAATATACTCTCATTTACTTCTAAAAAATATTTGATGATATTTGCAGACAATTTATCTGCAAAGGGGCGAACTGCTTCCATATATTTATCATCCGTTGTTTGACCATGAAGGCCACCTGTTTGTGCGTCCCAAAACTTGTTTGTTTTTCCAGTTTCCAGTGGAACCTTTATTTTAAATGTACTTTTAAGTATATTGTCACTTACAATAATAAATACGTTCATTGTAGAAGCATACAAAGCATGTAATATTCGTCTCATATTTCGTGTAATCATCCCCTTTTTTTTGGATTTCTCAATGGCGTCATCATCATCGAGGTCTGTAATATCTCCGCCAATCATTTTTCTACAGCGTAATTTGAGTTTCAATAAAAAAATGGCACTTTTTTTTTCGTGAGGAAGCGTGTCCAACAAATCGCAGAATTTATCTGATGTATCCGAAGAATTTTCAGACAACATGTCGTAAAATTTATCGACCGCTTTTTTGTACTTGGTTGAAAAAGTAATTTTGTCCAAATCCTGAGGCATTTCTTTTATTTGAAAAACCTTGAATTCTTTTACGTCTTTCAATCTTATATCTTTGAAATGATGAATAATATCAAAAACAGTGTCGTAGTGATTATTTAATATATTTTGAAAAGAAATATATATAAATTTTTTCTCGGGGCCTTTTAATGCCTGTTGAATGATGTCTATTACCATAATATATATTTTTATTTTTAATTTGCATTTTCACGAATCGTCCTGAATTCTTTAAACGTCATATTTATTTTTTTATTTGTTATATGCTTTTCTACTTTTTTCAAAAAAGAAAAGTTGGCTATTTTCCCGAGATATAAAAACTGATTCATTTGTTTGTCTTTTCCTCGTGTTTGCTCTATATAAATATCTTTGCACTTGAACATGCAAACATATTTTCTTGCAACCGTTTCTAAAAAACGATACGGAATTGTTTTATCTGCATAAAATTCAAACCGTGATTTATTATAAAACATGATAACATTTCCAATGGGAGTTTGTTCAATAAGAATATTATTTGGTTTTACTGGAAGATTTTCCGACGGAAATTCCTTGTATTTGTCTTCGTATAACACGACCTTCTTTTCTTCCCCGACTTCTTTTTGAGGAGGATAAAAATATTCGTGAACTATTCTGGTGAAATATTTTGCCCGATTTACCATTTTATTCGTGTATTGTTGTATTTTTTGTTTAAACAGTTGTATTTCAACAGCATAAATCACTGATAAATTTTGTAATTGAGATGCTAAAACAACAAAAAAAAGCAGTTCATACATTACTTTATTTGAAAGCTTATTCTTTATATTGTTTAAAATACATTTGCCCGCAAAACGATTTTAAGAGTTTTTACATGTATATAATAAGATGGAGTATCGTGGTATTAAATTCGTTGCAGGCAATGACACAGTTACTGATGCTGTTTTGAAAGCAGTTGTTGATTCCCCGAAAATGCATGAATGGTGCGACCTTCAAGTAGATGAAGGTGTTGTGAATACGACAAATGTCGTCGTTCATAATGCCAAGTTTTTTGGTCCCGTTCAACCCGAAAAACTGGGGTTTGTCATGCTGGAAGGCACGGCAACCGAGATAGATACGGGAGATAAAGTGATGGCAACGTGTGCATTTGTTCGCGGAGGTTCCGTGGGTATTTTTGTGAGGGCCACCATTGTCGATGAAAATGCCGACATTATTGGCGAATATGGTGTTTTTACCGAACAGATTCGCTACCCTGTGGGAACAAAACTTCAAGAAATTTGTGCAGGTTGTGTTGATGCGAAGACAGGTGACGTCAAAGGTGTTGCAATGACAGAGTTAGAAGAAGAGCTCGGGGTCAATGTGAATGTGGAGGATTTGACAGATTTGGGAACCATTATTCCTTCGGGGGGTGGGACGTACGAAAAAATCAACCTCTTTTATCTGAATGTGAATTTGACCAGCGAAGAATTCGGAGATAAATTGACGAAATCTTTCGGCATCGGAAACGAAAAGATTCGTCTGAAATTCACACCATTGCTGGAGATGGATGAATATTTGAATATGATTGGTGATGTAAAGGCGGAATGTGCATGGCGGAGAATTCAACATCGTGGATTAATTTAAAATGATATAGTATGCCTGGTGCCGGAATATTACCCATAGCCGTTTATAAAAACAAGCTTTATTTTCTTTTTGGAAAAGAAAATAAATACAATGATACGCCTGGATGGTGTGATTTTGGTGGCGGAATGGAACGTGGAGAAACAGTGATTGAAACAAGTTTGCGCCGTGTGGGTTCATCTCCAAACAAGAGATTCTTTCTTCTATTGAACAAAACGGAAGTTTAACTTTTCGTATAAAAGGTTATATAACAACTCTTGTTTTAATTCCGTATGACAAAAAAATGCCCGAATATTTTAATAAAAATCATGCCATCATCGAAAAATATCACCCAAAATTAAAAAGCGTTCTTTTTGAAAAAGATGAAATGAAATGGGTTTCGTGGGAAGAATTGGGGGCAATGATTCAAATACTTTTTAATCATCATAATCAGATTGAGAGATTTGTCAAATAAAATATAATAATATAATATGAATTTGAACCCTCTAATAATAAAAATTAATCGTGAAGATAATGAAGCATCGTTTTTCGCGAAAGTCCCCGTGCACCCGTAAATATACTTGAAAATCCACCATATCAACCATATAACGAAACTAACTTTCACGAAGAACTATTAGTATTAAAAAATATAGGTATTACGTCCATTCCTGATAGTATAGACATTTTTTTTCAATTAGAAAGGTTAGATTTAAGTAATAATCAACTCACAAGTCTTCCCGAATCATTTGGAAATTTAACCTCTTTGAGAATATTATATTTAAGTAATAATCAACTCACAACTCTTCCCGAATCATTCGGAAATTTAAATTTAACAAAATTAAATTTGGATGATAGACCAATTTTATTAGAACCGATTCAAGATGAATATTTTTTTAGAAGTAACAAACTGTTGAATACAATTAAAAAAAGATTTAATATAGACGAGTATAATAAATTATTACGAGTAAAAGAAAGAAATTGGGATGCACGTAAATCATCCGCGGTAATGAGCGATGGACTCCATAAATTTTATTCACAAACTCCTTTATCACCAAACACGGAACATTAACTGCATATAACCCACGATTTATGACACATGTATTAGGGTTTTTAGGAGAGAAGGAACGTAGTAAAAACGAAGTTCTTAAATTAATAGGTTCTGGTGGTAAAACCAAACGCAGAAAAAGGTTGGCTTCAAAAAACTTTGCGACAATGATTTAATGAAAAAATTAAATAATGAAGAAAAAATTAAATAATCAAATTATTGCGAATCGTTTCTGCATGCAATATACGGTCATTGCTCAACTTTTTTGCCAAATAAACAATGGAATGGCGATGTATTTCTAAAATACTCTTTGAGTAACGATACGCTTCCTTCAAAATATCGTTTATCTGGTCATCAATATATTGTTTGTATTTCTCGCTAGTTTGTGGGTAAATGACATTTTTTCCCATTCCGTAATACACTACCATTTTTGTTGCGAGCTTAAGCGCTTCCTCAAAATCATTAATAGCTCCAGTCGTCGTGGATAAATTGTAAATCAATTCTTCCGCGATTCTTCCAGCCAAAAGTATCATCAAATGTTCAAATAGGGATTCTCTTGTATAAATATTGTTAGTATCTCCCTCAAAAATGGTATAACCCGGAGTCTTGGGGGAAGAAAGATTAATTACCACTTTAGTCATTTTAGAATGATGTTTGCAAAGCAATCCTACAATGGCATGACCCATCTCATGCACACTGATGCGTTCTATCGTATCGTTCGTGTATTCTTGTTCATCCGGTTGCCATCCAGCAATGATTTTATTAAAAACATTATCCACATCTTTTTGTGTAAAAACGACGCGATTGTCGCGAAGCGCACACAACATGGCTTCATTCAAAAGATTCTCAATGTGTGCTCCCGAAAGTCCTTCGGAAATATCCACCAAATCTGGTACATTAACACTTGTGTCGTGCGGCTTTCCTTTCAAATGAATTTGCAAAATAGATTCGCGTGTCTTGGAATCGGGATAACCAATGTAAATCTTTTTGTCAATTCTTCCGGGACGAAGAAGAGCCCCATCCAATAAATCTACGCGATTTGTTGCCCCAATCACAAAGACTCCGCTGTTTGGTTTAAACCCATCCAAAGAAACCAGCAATTCATTCAATGTACTATCGCGTTCATTGCCAGCCGTCTCCCCATCACTACTCCGCTTTCTCCCCAATGCATCAATTTCATCAATAAAAATGATACACGGAACATTCTCGCTAGCCAACTTAAAGAGTTCCCGAATCCGCGATGCGCCCACCCCCACATATTTTTCCTGGAATTCAGAACCCGAAACAGAAATAAAACTCATGTTGGCTTCGCCGGCAAACGCCTTGGCAATCATTGTTTTTCCGTTGCCAGGAGGACCTTCGAAAATGATGCCCCGGGGCGTCCGCACATTGAACGCCTGATATTTTTGATAATTTTGCAAAATGTCTAAACACTGTTGGAGTTCGCTCTTGATGGACTTGTAACCACCAATGTCTTTAAAAGAAATGGGATGATTTGTGACGACTTCGAAATTCTCGGATTTTTTCGGTTTGGGGACAGGGATGTTTGAAAATTTTTCCTGTATTTTCTTGTAATATTCTTGCTTTTTGCTTTCTCGGGAATAGATTTCTTCTGGTTGAAAATCCAATGGAATGAAGATTTCAAAGGGTTCGTCAATATCATTTTCCTTTATGATTTTGTCAATGACATTATATAACTCGTACATGGAAGAATTTTGAGGTTTTTGGGTATTTGCGATTCGTTTCATGTAATCATTGTAATACTTTTGTGAAATGGGATATTTATGACGCAGAGGATTGAACGCGATTACTAGCCCAAGACAAAAGAAAAGAAACCTCATTAATATATAAAGATATATATTATTTAAATTAATTTAATAATGTATGAGTATTGAACTTCGACCAATAAATCATAAAAACTAGCGTAAAACGAAAAAATTAAAATAACTCCAACACCCCCTTTATTTGTTCTAATTTCGATTCGTTCTATTTAAATTATTCTATTAACATATGAGTAAATCACCAGTGGAACTTCAAACAGCGCCAAAACATAATACTAGGAAACTCGAATACTTGGATCATATGAATGATAAATTGTTGTCATTTTTAGATAGTGAAGAAACAGCAGAAAAAATAACGGTTGAACAAGATAGTCACTATTTAGGAAAATTTAAAAGGATGAATTATGCATTTCCTAATATCACAGTAGAATTTGAAGACGGAAATATACTGATAAAAATAGACGATACAAAAGACCCCAATCGTGTTTTTAATGAGATAATATCAAAAATTAAAAGAATTTACACTAAACTTGATTCAAGTGTTGGGCGAAGTATGCCATTTTTGGGACCTGATGAACTTGTAAAAGTTGACGTGAAAGTTGACAAATTTGTTCTAGATAGAAAATATCTGGTAAAATACAATGGCGAAACTTTTATAGCTATTTGTACAGAGAGTGAAACTAACCCGGATGGACCCTAAAGATGATATCTATTATGATTTTTTTATGTTACCCGAATATGCTCAGACAATATCAAAAAAAACCCTCCTGAAAAAGTTTTACGAGAAAAAAATAGTCTACATAATGTTAAAAATTTTCCAGAAGTTACGGGAATTAGCGAAGACCTTGCTAAATATATAGCAAGGTTTGGAGGAAAGCGAAAAACAAAACGACGGTCCAAAAGAAATCGTACTCTGAAAAAACGAAAAAATTAAAATAACTCCAACACCCCCTTTATTTGTTCTAATTTCGATTCAATATCACCACATTGAACAGCATGATGAAAGAGTGATGTCTCTCTATTTTTAACATTCCTTCCCCAAATCACATATTTATCTGGTATATAATTGTATTTTATGAGATGTAAATGTTGATTGATAATGGTTTGGTCGCCTAATGGCATTTTTGTTTTGGGTGTATTTTGCATGATTGAATAGATTCGTGTAAAAAATGTAAGCATTTCTGTATTATTGTTTTTAATAATGAAAAACCCAGTATTTACTTGATTTGTATCATTTTCGCGCATAAAAAAAATATTTTCGGGGGATTCAGCAATAAATTCTTCCAACACATTCCAATAATGTTTGTTCTGATGAATAAAATGTACATCGCAATCAGAAAAAACAAAATATTTATGCGGCGAAGGTTTCGAGAGGACATTAATGACATTTTTTATTTTGGAAGAAACACAATGATACCATAAATCTGTTTGGAAACCTTCTTCGTGAAAATCAACCTCTTCCAACCAATGTTCTACTGTTGCCCCCATTTTTTCAAGGGAAGAATGATAAATGTCTGTTAATTTTGAGTAATTGGGAGTAGAATAAGACGCAAACAATGTGTTTTGCAAAAAAGGGGTTGTCTTTTTTCCAATCATCACTTCGTTGTCACATCCACGAACTGATGTAAATGTGGAATAATCTGCATTAAAAGTAATAACATGCGTTTTTTTTCCGAATGTTGCCGTTACTACAAATTTATCGATAATTTTGTATTGTCCGTTGCCAAAAGCATTCATTTTACCATTTTTTAAAAAGACGATATAATTATATCCCCATGTGTACAAATGATGCAAAAACGGAGGGTTAAACGGGATAACTTTGTTGGTTGTATAATGGCGAGCAACAATATCGACGTCGTAAATTTCATCACATTCTTCCGTTCGAAATTCTTTAAAAAGAGTAACATCAAATGGTTGAACAATTTGAAACAATCTTTTGCAAAAGTAATGATAATCCTTTAATTTAAGTGTGGATGTGTGATACGCTTCTTCCAATGTCAACCTTAAAATTTCATGTTTCGGTGTACAACCTATCATTCCTTGAAACAAAGAGTTGGGAACAGCGGAAGAATTGACTGAAATGAAATCTCGGTCCTTTACAATTTCGTTGATGTTTTTGCATAAAATGGCATCAGAATCCATGAAAAATCCGCCATTTATGTACAAGTAATAATACCGGAATAAATCTGCTTTATGACATCCTTTAAAAGAATGAAATTTTTCGATAATATCCGGGTATTCGTCAAGTTGATTTGTATGAAAAAAATGAAGAATGTCATTGTCTGAAAAATATTTGTATTCCCAGTCTTCCAGATATTGTTGATTTATTTCTAAAACATATTGAGGGATAGGTTGAATGGCTGTTTGGAAGAATACTTTTGGAATCATTTATTTATAAATATATTATTAACTAAATGAGTAAATTTTATTAATTATAGTAAAATATTTTAAAAAATAAAATATAATTATACTAGGCGAACCTGGTATTTATAAAACATTGGAAGAACTTGGAGCAGATAATATCAAATGTCAAGAGGCTAAGGGTGCATTGTATGCTTATGTAATTGCTTATTAAAATAATAATAAGTATACATTTGACATTTTCCAAAACGCTGATATGGAGACAGGTTTGGCAAGAACGCCAATTAGTATAAATGATTTTCTTGCATTATCACTTCCAGCTTGGGGGATGTGTAGAAGCGTAAATAGAAACATCATGGGTCATACCATTATGCGTACGTTTAGTTTTACCAAGATTACTATTAATGTAACCATAACAGACACTAATCAGACTCAAAAGAGAGGTATAATAGACATTATACAAAACATGAGAGATGGTGTAACTATGCTTGGTAGTAAAACTAACCTAACCAGCAGAACCTCTAAAATGTCTCACAAAAGAAAATTGTATTAAATAATAAAACAATTTACATAATTGACTATTTTATCATCTATTATCCGATATTCAACACAATTTAGAAACGTCAATCACAGGTAAAGGAATAATATTATAACTCTTTTGCACCGGATGCAATTGCACCAAACACATTTTTGTCACTTTTTTGTCATATTTTGTTTCTAAAATATGACGATACATGTTCAATTGCAGCGTATAATGCCAAAAATTCGAATCAGGCATATAATCAATGCTCTCGGTCAATGCGTATTTTCCCCAACCATTTTTTGAAATATCTTTACATCGTTTCCAATCATAAATCATGACCGAACCATCTTCATTTTCATAAACCATGTCAATGGTTCCCGAAATGCGAATGTCTTCATTAAACACCACCCATTCGCTTCGATACGGCACAAGGTGTGGAGTGTCTTTGATAAAGTCCATTAAATAGGACCACTCCAGCGAATCATTCGTACAGGGGTCTACAATATCGGCGTGCGTACTTTTGGGGGGGACGCCCTTCATCAAAACTTCAATGTCGTGATGAAGTTTTGTTCCTTCCATCGAACCTTGGGTTTCCCATTGTTTTTTGATTTCTTCCCGGGTTTTGCCAAAATAGGGCGACGATTTCCACTTTTTCGAAGCCATCATTTTATCGATGATTTTGTCTGCGTCAAAGGGTTCAAAATGGGAATGAACCCATGTTGTGACACTCGTGTATTTAGCGGGGTCGTTTAATATTTTATAACTATGACCATTTTCTTGAAATTGGATAAGATTATCACGAGGATGCATTTTATATTGATTACAAAGTTGTTTTTATAATCAATTTTTAATATTCGTAAAATATAATGAATTTAACCGGAATACAACCATTAAGCAATAACAATTTGTTTGGAACAACGACATTGGAAGCACCCATGAAAAAAAAGTTGATTGATAAATTATTGATTCCATGTGTTCAACGAAAATGGGAAGAATTACAACACAATTATTTATTATGGAATGCGAGGTTGCGCGATTCTTTCGAGGGACCTGAAAATGAAATTTACATGTATTTTTTACAATCTTTGGAACTCATGATGAACAAATACAAAGAGGAAAAATGTACTAATATGCAATTGGTGTATAATCTTCCACCCATAAAATTAAAACCTGAATACGAAATCCATAAACTTCTTTATGGAATAAAATTCGACAAAGATAAGTTGGCTCGAATTGCAATATTAATGAAACGTGATGGAATGACCATAGATAAAATGAAACAATTGATAAAATAAGACAATTCGGCCAGGGGGTCGTAAAAAATTTTCAAAAATTCAAATCGTAAATGCTCAAAACGAAAGACTCGAAAGTAAAAGGGATTTACCACCCACTATTATTAAAATAATCCATGTCTCTCGAGTCTAGAATTTTAAAATCTTCATGATAAACGGCAGAAGTTGCCCAGTTTGTATTTGGACCAGGACGTTCATCAAATAAATAAACCACTTCTTTCGATTTTATCACCAATTCGCATGAATGATTGTGACCCCAACCTTCGTTGCTATCTATTCGTTTTACATTTAAAATGTTATTTTTCACGGAAAATTCAAACATGTCATTGTAACCAGAAGGTTTTAGTTGAATATCATAGTCTTTAATTGGAAAATAAAACAAATTAATTCTTTTTTCATTGTGAGAGCTTGAACCAATTTTTATTTCCAGTTTAAGTGTTTCTATTGTGTATTTTTTAAAAGGTTTTATTGGTTCGTTAATGTTGTATTGTAAAACATTAAACATGTCAAACGTGGGTCCATTGCAAAAATTTTGCGGATTATTCAGTAAAAAAGACAAAAGCATCATATATATTAATCCACTTTTTGGTTTATAATTCATCATAAATGCTTGAAAAATAGAATTTCGATTTATTGCAGACATACATGAATAAAAAGAGACGTCTTTGTCAAAATATTCTACATTAATATGGGGAACTAAATCAACATCTGCATATATTCCACCATTTATATATAATTTGCATAGACGCCATAAATCTGCCTTGTACATCCCGATAGGAATTTCTCTAAATAAAGATGAAATATACCCGTTTATATTTTCAAGAAAAGCAATACATTCTGAATCTAGACTAAATTCAATATCATATGTTGGATTTAATACTTTCCAACGTTTAAAAACTTTGTTGGGGACATTCTTTTTATATGTCATGAATATTTTTTTATTGTACGAATAATCTTCCATCTTCTCATCTAAATTAAGAGAAACAAAGGTATCACCATATGTCATTGGCAAATTGTAATCGATATATCCATTATTATTAAAATAATCTATACCAGGCAATATATTTACAACATTTTTTTTTAAATTACCACTTGTATCTTGAGACATACATGTTAATGTATTACCTTCCATATAATAATCTTGGGACGAGTATATCCAAGAACCCTTTGGCAATGGAGTCTTTTTTGGTAAAAAACTATTAAATTTTTCTTTTTTGCCTTTTAAAATTTTAATTTTTAAGTCCTTTTTGATAAAGGAATCGACTGCATTATGAAATATTTGTTTGTAGTCTGTTCGTATATTATTTTGTATATTTTTTAATAATAATTTATAAAGCGTTTCAAATAATTCAAATCCTGGTTTGGATAATATTATGTCATTTAAAAATATATCATCTTTTATTAAAACTAAATCATACTCATATAATTCATCTATTTCAAGAGCCAATACATTTGTATTGGTAAATAATCCTCCTTTTTTGTACAAAGTATAATATCGAACAAGGTCTCTTTTATTTTCGAAAGATATGTCTAAACCAGATAATTCGGGAAAATCCGAGAGCGAATCTATTAACTCGTAGTTTTTTTCTACTAGAGTTTCCATGCAATAACGCATATCATCTGAAATATTTTTATCAAAAAACTGTGTTACAAATTTATGATGCATTGATTCCATATAATTTATATATAAATAAATTGTATGATTCCTAATATATTTTATCAAGCATGGGATGATTATATACCGTATAAAATTCACTCTGTTAATAAAGCATTTTTTAAAAAATATGACTACAAATTATTTAATATACTAGACATGCAAAATTATCTAAGAACAAAGTGGGGAGAAAAAATGTTATATTTATTTAATAAATATCAAAAAATATGTCATAAAGTTGATTTATGGAGGTACTGCATTTTATATGATACTGGCGGTGTTTATATGGATGCCGATTGCATTTTAATAAACAAATTTGATTTTTTAAATAGACATTCAGTTTTTGTTACAAACGATAGAGGGGAAAAAAACATTTTTAATGGGTTTATGATGACGTCTCCGAAAAATCCAATATTTAAAAAAATAATTGAATTTATGGTAAAAGTAGATACATCGCTTGAACACGACTATTATTTTAATTGTAAAGAATTATACAATATTGTCTGTTTTTTTTTGAAAACAGACAAATTAAATAAACATAATTACGGTAATGTTACTATTCTTATTGATAAACATGTAAAAGGTGGATTTTATCCCTTTTACAATAATATTCCAATTTTATTGGAAGAAAATGATAATTATCCATATATTCAAAAAAAAGGTTTCTATCATGTATGGATAGGAAATAGTACAGATAATGTAAAAACAATAGAAATACCTCAACTGCCAAACGCTGCGCCATTATTTTTAAATGAACATCAATATGACGATACTTTTGAAATAACCCAAACGGAAACATCTATAATAATTAGGCGAACAGATAAAAATGAGGGTTGGGGACATCCGCATAGTGGGTATATAAAATGGGAAGAATATTTCTAAAATATTAAAATAATACTATTATAATGAACATTTGTATAATTATGTTTTACGACGATGAAATAAAAAATTACGGTGAAATAAATTATGAAATTAATAAAAGATATTGTGAAAAATATAATTTACAAATCATTTTATCAAATGAAAAAAAGTATAGTGACCGACATTCTGCGTGGGAAAGACTACCATTATTACTTGATAATATCCTGAAATTTGATTATCTAATTTGGATTGATGCGGATGCTTTTTTTTATAATGATGCAAATATTGTTGATATTATACATGAAAATGAAAATGTTAATTTTATTTTTAGCAACGATATAGGAAATGCAAATATAAACTCTGGAGTTTTTATTGTTAAAAGTACTCAATACAGTATAGATTTTTTGACTAAATGGGCATATGATGAAGAATTATACAACAATAATCCTTATCCAAATTGGTGGGACCAAGGTGTTTTAATTCACATGTTTAATAATAATATATTAAACATTCAAGAAAATTCTATCCAATATGATTATGGTGTTTTACAACATTTTTACGAAAATGATAAATTAAATAAAACATATATTTTCCATTTAGCTGGACAAACTAATACTATAAGATATAACATTTCTAAAGAATATTTTTATAAAATAACAAGACCTATTTACTTACGTTATTTAAATGGCACACAGGGCATTGACGTCTGATTAAAAAATACATGACTACAGTGATAGATATTCAATTTTTCTTCTTCTTCCATATTGGGAACATTCAGTTGTCCTTCACTTTGTGTAAATGACCATGCATCATACCCTGTTGGAAATCCTACTTGATATTTTCCCATTTTACATAAATCAATATCAGCATAGGACTTCCATTTATATTTTTTAGTATAATTTATTACTTTCTGGCAGCCCGAAGTTGAAATATAAAAAGCGTGATTATATGCTCCACCAAATGATTTTTTATACTTCAAGTCTTTTAAATTACATTTCGTATTTTCTCCTATATAAGGTCTTATCAATTCAGCATCCACCGGGACATTGTGTAAAACAGTTAAATCTTCTTCTTTGCTTATATTTACTGGTCTCACATCATCCTCAAAAAACAATAACCATTCGTTATTGCTTGTAGAAGCAAACTTTTCGAAGATTTCAAGCATTCCACATGTAAGCTCACAACGAGGTCCATCCATAAATTTGTAAAAGGGTGAATTATTCACATTTTTCCACGAATAACCAAAATGAACTGAAATGTTAGGTAGATTATAATTATTTAAAATGGACAAAGTTTCATTTCGTAATTTATTATATTTGTCATCATCAATTGAAAGCATTATACACTCCTTTACCTTTATTTCAGGGATTGTTTCTTCTTTATAAACTGGAAATATTGCATTCATAATTTCAACATCTTGTTCTTCAGATGGTTTATATTTTAAATATCCATCATTGTTTTCTAAATGAACATCCTTTAACAAGTCGGATAATACTATTTTATTATATTTTACCCCTCCTTTAGTATCATACAAATAAGCTGTTAATATATCAGATTCAATTGAAAAAGATTTACAACTCTGCAGCCAACTATGTTTTTCCAATTCAATCATATTATTTGATGATAATTTATAATTATTAATTAACGCTAATTTACTTTTTTTATAAAATCTCTTTAAGGTAAATAGAAATAATTTAAATAATTATATTTAATATGACTTTAGAGCTTTTGATTGATAATTTACGGAGTGATAAAAATACGACTCATTCGTATCTAAGTCTTTACCAAGATTTATTGAATGATAAAAAAGAATCTGCCAGGAATGTACTGGAGGTGGGAATTTTTAATGGAGGTAGTATAAAATTATGGAATGATTTTTTTACTAACGCAACAGTGTATGCATTAGATATTATGAATTATGAACTTATTTGGGATAAGTTAAAAAATAATGAAAAGATAAAAATATTTAGTTCAACCGATGCTTATGATGAAAGTATTTTTAATTCTACTTTTTTAGATAAAGGAATTACGTTTGATTTCATGTTGGATGATGGACCTCATACATTAGAAAGTATGAAACAATTTATAAAGTTATATTCTAAACTAATGACAGATGATGGGATATTAATAATTGAAGATGTTCAATCTATTGATTGGATACCAATACTTGCAGATGTTGTACCAGAACATTTAAAAAAATATATTATGGTTTATGATTTAAGAAATAACAAGGGACGATACGATGATATTGTTTTTTCAATAAATAAAACAAATGGAAAAAGATAATATTTTTTTAATTTATGTACAAATTTTTATACTACTTGTCAGCGATTGGTGAAAACATGTTAAATGAGAAGTTGTCTATTTTGAAAGATAATCTTTTGTATATTCACAAAAATATAAACATGGACTTTGATATAATATTAAATTGTTATGATGATGATATAAGCAAAATTCAAAATATGATACATTCATTTCCTTTTTTGAATAAAATAATGATTCATAAAAAAAAAGGAAGACTAGTAGAATTGTGGGAATCAAATCCATATCATGGAATGGTATCAAAATATGATTATATATTGTATATCATGGATGATGTGCTAATTAATAATTTAGATATGAAGGAATTTATAGATATCAAAAAGAAACACAAAATATCCTTTTTATCCCCCAAAATAATGGGAGGAACATGGGATTACATGAGAAATCGTGATAATGTACTCGGTTTCTCAAATAGAATAGAAATTTTTTGCCTTTTATTCGACAAAGATGATTTTATTAAATTTATGGACATTAATGATATAGAAAACCCTCATACATGGGGGGTGGACCTTTTACTCGGTTATTTTAAGATAAAATCAGCAATATGTTACAAATTTATGGCAACACATATGTTGCCATCAAACTCCGATGGAGGAAAAGCATGTTGTGAAATGAATAACTATCTAAAAAAACATGGGTTTTCACACGCCGGAGAAGTATATGATTCTTTCACGGATGTTTATTTAACGATGGAAATTTAGATTCGCCGTAATGTAAGACCCGAATTAATTTACAATAAAATATTTTGTTAATATATGATATTTTATGGGATTGATGGAAATAAAAAAGATGTAACTGAGATATGCTTAAACCAACTAACACGCAATAATATTATTACTATACCTCATGACGACCATGCAAGAGCTGCTATTTTTGGTGACCATGTACCAGGTGTCGAGAAAAAAGTATTTGTTGTTATTGAAAACATTGAACATATGTATGATATCCATCATACGATTAAAATCAACACCGACGATTTAACGGTTAAAACATTTATTTACAAACCCAGGTTATTCATATTTTATGGTATAGTTGGAAACAAACGGAATGTCACTGAGAAATGTATGAAACAATTGAAAAATGGAGATATTATTACCATACCCAATTGCGACCATACAAGAGCTGCTATTTTTGGCGACCATATAACAGGAACCGAGAAAAAAGTATTCGTCATTATTGAAAAAGAGGACGAATACAAAACATATACATTTGACGCGTCACACAAAATCAGCATAAATGTACCAGAATTGACGATTCATTCGTTAGATGTCAATAAAATAAACAGTATCCACAATCATTTGCAAATTAAGTATGGAAATTTTCAAGATGAATTGCCAGAACAAATTTTAGCAGCAAATTATTTAACTGGTAACGAAAAAGTATTGGAAATCGGTAGTAACATAGGACGCAATTCTTTAGTTATTGCTTCCATTGTGAAGGATTTTGTTACATTGGAAACAGAGTCGAATATTGCAACTCAATTGGCCGAAAACCGTGAATTGAATCATTTTACATTTCATATCGAAAATTCAGCGTTATCAAAAAGAAAACTGATTCAAACTGGTTGGGATACAAAACCAAGTGATGTTTTGGAACCGGGATACAACTGGGTAAATACAATAACGTTGGAGGAACTACATTCTAAATACAATATAGAATTTGATACATTGGTGTTAGATTGTGAAGGAGCCTTTTATTACATTTTAATGGATATGCCAGAAATATTAAAGAATGTAAATTTAATCATTGTAGAAAATGATTATCATGATATTTCTCACAAGCATTATGTGGATGCTATATTAAAACAACATAATTTTTACGTTCAATATCAAGAAGCAGGTGGATGGAGATGTTTCTACAATAATTTTTATGAAGTGTGGAAAAAAAGATAAGCCGTCTGACATTATTTTATTTTGTGGGGAAGATTTACATAAATGTAAGTATGATTATTTTGTAAAAAAGGACACCATGTATTTGTTAGAGAAATGTAATTTAAATAGCTTCGTAAAACTTTAATTTAGCTGGTGTATTTTTATCTGATGCATAATTATTTGACATATGATATATTTTACAAGATTCGATTAATTTATTATCAACAATTGGAATTAATGTACTTTTGTACCAATCTGTCCATAATCCATGCAACCCAATAGCGCTTCGTTCTCTCACATCATACCCTGTAATATTATTAATGTCGTAATATTTACTATCCACAAATTTACCAAACTCATTTTTGTTATATATCCAAAAGGCACAATATGGTTTGTTATTATTTACACAATAACCATCTATAATGGTATCAAATTTTTCGCAAATATCTGTTATATATTCAATATTATTTTCAATTTCAATCCTTACAAATCCTAAATTATAATTCATTTCTATTAGTTTTTTATTGTATTTCAACCAATATTGTATTGCTTTATTCGGAACTAATATGTCATCTTCTATGTACATAAATATATCATAATCATTTCTTTGTTGTTGTAATAATTCTCTACATTTCCAAGTTAAATAAAAAGGATGAATATTTGTCAAATCGTGATAAATTATTGTAATATTACCATTTGTATATTCGTTAAAGATGTTTTGCAAATCTATATTTGTATGGATAAATATGTCTGTTTTATAATCATATTTATTTGTTTCTTCGATAATGTTATTTATATATTTTATTCTATCCTCTGAAAAGTAAAAAGAAATGTGCTTTGTGGTTTTTAAAGATTTACCAGTAACAATTTCGTAATCGTCTCTGATAGATGTAAATGATGTATAATTATCATTAAATGTTATTGTATGTTCTCTCCCACCAAAGAATACAACAACCGTTTGTTTATCCATAATTTTATATTGACCTTCGCCAAACGCATCCATCTTAAAATTATCTAAAAATGTTACATACGAATTTTCCCAATTGTATGATTTGTTTACTATATTATTTACACATCCTTTTACAAATTCTAAATCGTCTCTGATAGAGATAAAGGTTGTAAAATCATTATTAAATGTTATGGTATGTTCTCTACCACCAAAGAATGCAACAACCGTTTGTTTATCCATAATTTTATATTGACCTTCGCCAAATGCATCCATCTTAAAATTATCTAAAAATGTTATGTGCGAATTTACCCAACTGTATGTTTTATTTACAATATTTGTAAATTTATTTATACTGCATATAATTCCTTCATAAGTATTTTTTACAATTCCATCAGGACCAAGAATATCGTTTATTCCGATAAATCTTTCAAAATTTAAAGTTTTATTATCTATTAATTCATCAACAATTTGTTTTACACCATTCCAAACACCATAATCATCAAAAATAATATATTGAAGATTTTTGAATCGTTTTATTGAATTCATAATATCACTTTTACATCCATTATAGCTATGGTCAGCATCTATAAATGATACTTCTATATCATCAGGCAATATTCCCCAACTATTTTTGTATATATCTAACATTACATACTCAACATTTGTAGAATCTTTATTAAAATTTTTATTGAAATTTGTCCATTCAATGCTATTATCAACAGCATATACCTTTGAAAATATTTTCGATAAAACCTTTGTAGAATACCCTTTATGAGAACCTATTTCTGCTATTTTAAATTCAGATTTATCTTTAAAAAAATCATAGATATCATATCTCATTTTTGATGAACATGTCCATAAATCATCTTCAATATTTAATGTTTTAAAAAGTTGTATATGTGTGTTTTCACTATCTTGTGTTTCAACTTCATACCCATAAAGTTTAAAATGATTTAATAATTTTAAATAATTTTTGCAATCATAAATATCAAACGAATATTTTGGACCATCCATATGTTTATTTTCAAACAGTATATTTTTCGGCCTAAATGATAAATTCAAGTCCATTAAAATATCATAGTCATGCCCTTCTGCATCAATGTATAAATATTCAATATTTTTAAGATTATATTTTTTTATCAACGTATTTAAAGTTATACATTCAACGGTCATTTTATCTACTATGCAACTCGGAACAAATGTTTGTATATGATTTTTATTGACAGATGCTAATTGTGATACCCATGGCACTAATTTAGTAAAGTCGTTTTCTTCAGATGGAACATAGAGTTCTAAAAATCCATCATAATTACTAATTGCTATATTTAATAAAACTATATTATCATATGATTTATAATTTTCTTGTAATTTAACAAATAAATGTGGAACTGGTTCAATCAAAATATATTTAAAGGCTGGGTCGATATTATTAAACAATAAATCATTACTAGTATTTCCAATATGAGACCCAACTTGTATTATATACCTTGTTGATTCCTTTATCCAGTAATATTCGGTACAATCTGTTTGAATTAACGGTGATATAATTCCATGTTTCTTTCTAAATTCATCTGTTGCCGTCTTTGCACCCAAAAAATGACCGTAATCGTCTATAATTATTACACCTCCGTTAATTACATTATCATATAATTTTTCTAAACATATTTTGGTCGATTCATACCAATCGCCGTCCAATCTGAGAACAGCAATTTCGCCAATGTTATCTATATTTTCTTGAACTTGTAACGTATCTTTAAAATATCCTTTCACGAGTGTGACATTTTTCATGTTTAAATTTAAACTATTAAAAGTATTATAAACATTATTTCCACTTTCGTTTAATTTACCAATCCAAAAAATAGGATCAGATTTATTATAATCACCCAAATCCTCTTTTGTAATATTAGGCATTCCTTCAAAACTATCAAACCCAAACACTTTATTGTTTCCAGAAGCAAATTTCATCATCGCCAAACACCCTCCTTTTGCAACACCACACTCTACAAATGAATAATTTGTATCATTAAACCTCTTGCATTGATTATAAACATTTTCCAACCTTTCACTGCTTACCATAGTGAAGCCATTTGTCAAGATAGATTCTTTAATAAATTCGTATTTTTTTTTATATATTTTTTTACTATTATTCAAAAAATTATTCATTAACAATATTTTATATTGATAAACACCGGGTCCTCCTGGAAAATGATGTATCACTTTATCGCTATGAATATTATGATCGTTATTCACAGCAAGAGTTTTTAAAATTTTATTATTGTATAAATTATATTTGAATGCATTATATACGATATATGGTTGGTCATAGCAAGAAAAATTATAAGGTCTTTTACGAATATCTTCATTTATTTCATCAAATAAATCGGATATTTTTTTACAATTATTAAATAATAATATTCCACTTGTAAATGCTGATTTATCCGGATAAATATCATCGACAAATAATGTTTTACCCCAAAAATCAGTATCACTATCAATTTCTCCTTCTTCTAATACATACAAAATATCTTCGACACATACATCAAAAACTTTGTTGATATCATCTTTTATTATGATATCAGTATCTAAATAAAGTATTTTATTATAGTTTTTCACAGAATCCAAATGAAACAAATCTAATCTTGCTTTACATGCTTTATCGATATTATCATACGTATCATTTATCTCAAACTTTATTTTGCTATCAAACAAGTGGCTATTTTTTATTTTTTCCATAAATACACTTGATGTATAAACTAATATATCTGTGTTTTCTAAATTTCCGAAAATAAATATGCTTTCTAACAAGATATAAAACATTTCTACATATTTTTCTTGCGAAAATACACAACAAAAAATACATTTGTCCGAAATAAATGACATAGTATTATGAAATATTTTAATTTGTCAAATCACACATCCTTTTACAATTTCACAATCGTCTCTGATAGATGTAAATGATGTATAATTATCATTAAATATTATTGTATGATCTCTCCCACCAAAGAATGCAACAACCGTTTGTTTATCCATAATTTCATAATGACCTTCGCCAAACGCATCCATCTTAAAATTATCTAAAAATGTTATGTGCGAATTTTCCCAATTGTATGATTTATTGATACAAAAATTCTTATATTTAATGATTTTGCATTCCTTATTATAATAAACATTATTAAACTCATTGTTATAACTATAATATATATCATTTATTGATATACCAATATCATCTATAAAAGAAATTACTTTACCATTCCAATTCATTCCGGCAACACCTAAATGAAAATATATTAAATTTTCAAGATTACAAAACTTATTGAAGTTATCATGCCCAAAATAATAATCACCAAACCCAGCATCATTTAAATTATCTCGATGAAACACATTTTTTTTATATAATTGAAAGCACCCTAATATGGATGGCGGAGTACATTCACAATGTAAAATATTGTTAAACATAAAATGTTGTTCTTCATTTAACAATTTCTCCTTATTTAATAAATATGATGTTTTTAACACATTTTTTCTAATTGCGCCATATATACATTCGGAATCCAAACCTTCTTTTGTTAAAATATCAATAAAATTAGTTGGTAAAATAATATCAGAATCAAAAATCAAATACCAACTATCCGGATGTCTCTCATAAACTATTTTTTGTGTATAATTTAATGCACCAAATTTATCAAATGATTTATTGTTATTTTTAAAATTAAAGAATAATATCTCAATATTGTTAAAATGTCTAGAAAACTGAATAGTTTCAAAATCATCTGATTGGGTTATTAAATAAATTTTATCAAAGTGCACATAATTTACAGGCAATACAAATTTAATTGTATCATAATAATTATACGATACACATAGTCCAATTAACGGTAATTTATTAAATAAATTAGTCATACTAAATAATTTTAAAATAATTCTTTGGGCATTCCAATAAAAAATTTAGAAACAATTCGCCGATGGATACTAATGGATACAAAAAAGGAGAAAAAAGGAGAAGCGAAATTTGGTTGCGATTTATGTGACTTTTATACGTGCGACAAAACAAAATATGAAAAACATCTTGCAACTCTGAAACATCAGAGGATACATTTGGATACAAAAAAAGGACAAAAAGGAGAAGAAAAAGGAGAAACGCAATATGTTTGCGAATGTTGTGACTATGTTACATGTGATAAAACAAAATACGAACGCCATCTTTTAACACCAAAACACGAAAAAACAAAAAAGGAGAAGAAAAAGAGAGAAAAGGAGAGAAAAGGAGAGCTAGAAGAATTAAAAAATATTTGTGTTTGCGGAAATGCTTACGTGTTTCCATCAGGGTTGTATAAGCATCGCAAAAAATGCAATTTCAGTAACAAAGAGAATTTGATGGCAGAAACGCTCCAAAAAACCAACGAATTTATTTGTCGTGCGACAACTGTTTTGGAAGGAACAAATCAGGCGATGACAAATGCTTTGCAAGTTCAAAACGTCCAAAATGTCGATTCCGGAACGAAAATTCAGACTCTAAAAATAAAAAATCAAAAAATCCAAAATAATTTTCAAAATATTCAAAAAAATTTCAACATCCAACTTTTTTTAAAGGAAGAATGTAAAAACGCGATTTCGATTTCTTCCTTTATCGATTCTATTAAACCAACCTTGGAGGATTTGGAACGCGTTGGCGAAAAAGGTTACGTAAAAGGTATTACTTCGATTATTTTATCAAAATTGAAAGAATTGGATGTTTATACGCGCCCCATCCATTGCAATTTGCGAGATATTTATCTGAAAGAAAAAGAATGGGAATCGGATAATAAAAAGGTAGCAAAATTCGTAAAAAATGTTGCTATCAAAAACATGGGAAACATGTCGGAATGGAGAAAGAAATATCCCGAACATCAAAATATAAAAAGCGTGAATAACAAAAAGTATTTGAAATTGGTGCAGGAATGTATTGGTGAGGAAGATGATATGGATAAAATTATTCAAAATATTAGCAAAGAAATACGGATTTAGTTGACAAAAAAAATATTTCAGATTAATATGGAAATTATTTTTACAACTGCATTTAAAGATATACATCGTTCTCAATGGAATTATTTTCAACGAACAAATGCCAATTATTACGATGACTTTTATAAACTTGCCAAAAACATTAACTATAAATTAATTGTTTACGTAGAAACGGATGAAACCAGTCTCAATGAGAATATAATATTTGTAAAAATAAACGAGGTAGATACTTTTTATGACAAATATCTGGAAAGAGAAAAAGAGATTATTGAAAGCGAAAACTACAAGAATAAGATACCAAATCATAGAAAAGTTAACCCCGAACACGTTTATGCTGAATATAATTTGATTAATAACAGCAAAATAAATTTTGTAAAACATACAAAAAAGCTATTTCCAAATTATCAATATTATGCTTGGATTGATTTTGGTACTTTTAACAGAAACGTTGAAAATATCCCCAAAAATATAAATTTTGAATTATTGGTTCCAAAAATTACATACAACTGTTTTAATTGTTTATCTACAACTCGTCCAGACCCAAATGATATGCTTGCAAGTGATGTGATATATTTTCAAGGAAGCACCTTTATTGTACATAATGAATATGTAAATTTATTTCATGATTTATGGGAAAAAAAACTGTTAGAGTTTCAAGAAAAAAATATTACAGATGATGACCAAAATGTTGTATTACAAATATATTTCGATAATCCAACACTATTCAATAAAGTTTATACGAATCATTGGTACACGCTTTATAAAGACACACTGAATATAAAGGAATATGTTTAAAAAAAATAAAAAAATGTTTTTATAAACAATGACGACCATTATTTTAACAGCAACCGTTAATGTAAGTAATAAAGGTGCTTTGTTTCAAATAAACCCAAATGAACGACTACAATTATACTTGAAAAGTATCCGCAGATGGTTGAATGAGACCTCTTTTAATATTATCGTAGTCGATAACTCTGGACACACCTTTAATGAATTAGACGATGAAAAAAAAATATACCAAGATAGGTTTGAAGTAATTTCATTCAAAGAAAATGAATTACCATTATCAAAACATTTACAAAACAATAGGTCAAAGGGTGCAAGTGAAATATTTGCTATTAATTATGCCTTTTATAATTCATGGTTAAAAACCAAAACGAATTTTATTATTAAAATAACCGGTCGGTTTTTTATTAAACAATTGTCCGAGTTTTTAAACCAATATGATTTAACAAAATATGATGCAATTACGCAATCTGATAACGGTAGATGTGAACTAGTAGGTTGTCATCCAAATAATTTTTGGTATATTTTTAACATAACGTTATTGTCGGATTCATATTATTATGATGGTACTATTGAAACAATATGGCGTGATAGAATATTAAAATATGACAATGTAATTGCATGCGACTTATTCCAAATCGAAGAGACACATCGTGGAGGTGTTGACGAAAAATACAATACAATTTAGGTTTTAATATAAAAGAACTGTAGAAATACATATTTGAAATCAAAATCGAGATTTTTTTCGTGTTTGGTATTTTCCACCTTTTCTTGAAAACCACGACCAACCTGGTTTTTTTTGAATAAAAGGTGTTCTGTGATACGACCCATAATAAAAAGTCGATGGATGTAACTCGGGAATTTCGGGTAGCAATTTTTTTTTAATTATAGAAGCATCCCTCGATATTATTATCTTATTCATAATCCCATTTTCTCCATTAAAATTATCATTTAAAAAAGTTGTTTCGGAATCTGTTAAATTATATAGATAATATGTGGAGTTACGCCGTATTCCTTGTCGATTTGAATTTTTGAAAAAAATTTTTCTGTCTTTTACATTTAACCCGCATGCCCATCCGTAAAAATCTGGCTGTTTCAATAAAAAATCCCGTTTCTCTGTAATTTGACATCCTTGTTCGCAAATAAACCTCAATAAATTACTGAATTTATATCTTTTATAATAAGATGTCTCACCAATTTTTTTTGCCAATCCGAAATCAATAATTATAGGTTTTAATCTTCTGATAAGTTGAAGAGGCTGATAATCGAAAATGTCGTCTGTTAAAAAATATGGATATTCTGCATCAGCTGGAATTAGTTTAAAAAAAATATTATTAAATTTAAAATCACCTTGTGTGTATCCTGTTTTATCTGCCAATTCTATAAGTAAAAATGAGGCAGCCATAAAAGCTGCTATTCTTAAATCAGGCATGCTTTTCATTAAATCATCCATACGTATATAATCGTCTAAAAATTCCATTGCAATGAGACAAATCTCTCTCGTTTTTTTGCAAAGGGTTCTAAAGGTTAATAAATATGGTTCATTATCATATCTTCTAAACATCTTATAAAAAACAATCGCCGGGCATAATTGGTCCTCCTTTGTTTTATCGTAAATATCCTTTTGTATGGATACTTCATTTTGAAAATGTGATGTAGCAAAACCAGAAAATAATTTAACTAAAATGGTATGCACAGGGGTTTTGTCTATACTTTCATAGACATCAATGGAACTAGTATATTTCGTTATGAGAACGTTTTCATTATTTCCATAAATTATTTCCTCATCTATAATAGCAGACATAAACCTATTAAATGCTTGTTCCGGACTTTCCAGTGGGTCAATCTGTGACAACCCACCCCCTTTGACATTCATAATATAAATGAATATTTAAATATAAAGAAAATGAAATAATAACACCAAAATGAAAAAACAAATTCCAAAAAAGATACGTCAATTGGTGTGGAACAAATACATTGGTGAAAAATTCGGTTCAGGTCTTTGTCAATGCTGTAAAATAACCGAAATAACCCAGATGAATTTTCATTGTGGTCATATCACCAGTGAAAAAAACGGTGGTGATATGACTCTAAATAATCTTTTACCAATATGCGCTCTATGCAATTCTTCCATGGGTTCTGTAAATATGTGGGATTTTATTAAGATGCACGGGTTACATAAAGATGATACTTTGAATTTAAAAGAAGAGATTAAACGATTGACAAAATTGTTGGAAGAAGCCGAAGAAAGAATCGTCGTATTGCAGAAAAATGTGATGGACCAACATGAACAGAATCGACGGCTTGTCATGAGTTACGAGGATTCGTTTAGCATTTAAAAAATTAAGGTGTTTTATAAGATATGAAAGTTGTGTTTCGATTTGTAAATGACCCGGGATTTGGTGATAATATTCGAGGATTGATTACGGTGTTGCAAATTCAAAAAACATTAAAATTTGACTTGGAAGTAGATTTTTCTCATCACATATTCGCCAATTATTTTATTCATGATTCTAAAGAGGATTTCAAACAATGTAATTTTTTTACTTATAATACCAAGTCAAATTTGAATGATATAAATATGCTAACTTCTTTTTTAAAGAATGAAACGAATATTATTATTTCAACAAATATTCGACCAATGGAAGAAATTGATGAAGATACGAAAACGTTTTTGAAAAAAGTATTGGAATTAAAACCGGAAATAAATGAATATTTGGAGAAAAAAATCTCGATGTTGCCGGAAAATTATCATTTGTTTCATTATCGATTAGGCGATGATGTTTTGGTTAACAAGGAAGAGGTGAATACTGATGTGTATTTTAAAAACTTTGAAAAAAACGCGAAAGAAAATGCGGTTGTTATTAGCGACTCTTTGGTATTTAAACAAAGGGTGTATGATTTTTATCAAAACAAGGATGTGTTTGTATTTTTAAATACACCGACTCATACGAATCGGGAAGAAAATATCGATACATTGGTAGATTTTTTCTTGGTGGCACACGCAAAATCAATAAATTGTTATTCGAATTATTTTTGGATTTCAAATTTTGTTTTTTGGACTAGTATTGTTTATGATATACCATTATTTAATTTAAAAGAGTGAATAAATTGAAAACATTTTTATATGAGAAAATGATAAAATGAAATACGGCGAGCTTACAATATGCAAAGAGGATATCCTCGCAAGTTTCTTCAGTTGTTTCAAGAGCAACGATAAATATATATTTTCATTTGATGAAGAAATTCGCGATGATATCAATGATTTTCAATATAGATTTTTCAATAGTAAGTTTTCTGTTTTGCCAATCTATTTTGAAAATAAACAAACATATTTTAAGGAAAAATACCCAGATTTCAATAAATTATTTAGTTTGTATTCAAAATATATTGGTTCGGTAGAATCAGATTATAATTGCATATATTACTGTCATACATGTTATTCAACACGACACGCATTTGGTATGGTTCGTATAAAATCGAGCGAGAATATGCCTCGTTATCAGTTTGCTTATGACGATTTTACAAAGGAAGAAGTCATGTATTTAATTCATACTATTTTTACGCATGTTTAAAAATATGGCTCCCGTTCTACAGGAACGATTCTTGGAAGAATTTTTCTTGTTGGAATATTATTATAATTAAATTGGAAAAACGAGTCGGGTTCATAAAGCGAATACAATGGATGCAATTTAAGAGTTCTTTTTTTAGATTTTACTATGCGGCGAAATTTCTCCAAATCCTTTAGCAATTCGCTTTTTTTAGGTGGCGCATATATATATTTTTTAGTATATTTCTTTCTTCGTGTGTTTAAACGTGTCGTACTTCTAGTATTTACCATATTTTATGAAGAGAAAAAGTTTTTAGCGTATTATAAATGTTTTATTATGAAAGTGTTTCGTTTTGTAAATGACTCCAGCGAGGATTGAAGCTTGAAAATTCATATAATATCAAAATTTTGGAAAAATACAATATATATTTATATTATGAATCTAGAAATAACATTTAACGGAAATGATGTGTCATTTAACGTGGATTGTGTCGTCGAGGATGACGAAGAATTGAATGCAGACGTTGATTTTCCAATCGATGAACTATCCATTCTGAATGTATCTAACAAAAGACTTGTACATATTCCAGGCTCAATCACAAGGCTCACAAACTTGGAAGAGTTACATTTAGAAAAGAATCATCTTACGTCTCTTCCAGATATTGGAAAATTGCCAAACTTGGAATTTTTGGATTTACATGACAATCTTCTTACAACCTGTCCGTCAATGAGAAGATTGACAAATTTACGAGAGTTAAATTTATCGAATAATCAAATTACTTCTATTCCCAGGACAATCGAAAATTTGACTAATTTGGAGGATTTGGATGTAAGTAATAACCTTATTCAAAGCATTCCTGCATCAATCAGAGAATTGAATTTATTAGAATTGAATTTAAGCAATAACCCGATTACACATATTCCGGCAACCATCACAAATTTAAGACTAAGGGTGTGTATTTTACCAGATAATATTCTATTGGTTCCGATGCAAGATGAATACCACTTTACAAATAGAGTCGTTTTAAATGAAGTGAGACGGGTATTTGATATACGCAGGTATAATGATTTAATGGAAGAAAAAATGGAAAACCAAAATAAAATTGCTCGAAGAGCCACCAGAACATACGCAAAAGCAGCAACCGAATATTATACGAGGAGGGCTAAAACGGCAAAAAATAGATTATTCTCCAATAAAAAACATATCGCCCATCTTAAAGGGTTTGTCAAGGATATTGATATTCCCGAAATAAATCCACCTAGTAGTAAAGTTATTGCAAAAAATGAATTAGTAACACACATTACGGGAATGTTAGGTAATAGATATATTCCCAAAACAACAAATGATGTTATTCGATAAAGTTAGAATTCAAACCGCACCTTTATCTAAATACCTTTCTTAAAAAATAATATATAACCGGTCCAAATGCAGTAAAAAAACACCACATTGCTCCCATGTCCTGTCTGGGATATATTATTATACTTAATGACATGGCGAATAGAATTGAAAATGCAAATATAACTCCAAGAAATATTGTTGGCATTCCGAGTATTGATAAAAGCATCATTGTAATAATATATACAGCCCACGCTGTATGATATGATTCTAATATAGTCCAATTCCATACGAGATGTGGGTCATTTGCACGAGGTGTAGTACATCGAAGACCGATTGAATATTTGTTACAATAATGTATAGCAAAAATAGTATACATAATCATGATAGCAATAATTGAAAATTTATACTTTAATTTAGTATTTATGAGTAATATAAGACCAAAGACAATTGGTTGGGTCATATTTAATACCATTCCCAAAAATGAAATATTTTTATGAAATGCATCACATGTTTGATGATTCCATAACATAAATTCAATTCCTTGCATTAAAGAAACGTATCCTATGTATAATCCGATTATTTTGTCAAATATAGTTCCAAGTGTATAAACAAGGATAGAACCAATTACACCGACAATTAATGCAATGAGACTAACTTCTTTTGAAAAGCACATATGATATATGTATATTTTATCATAAACTTTCTATTTACAGCGAGATTTCAAATTGTGAAAGAATCTGTTGAAAAGTTGTTTCTTTAAATGTTTGTAATACTAGTTTTTAAAAAGTATTCCATTTTTATAATAATTATAAGTTGGTGTATATCCAACTTTGGTTTTACTAAAAATTTCAACTTTAAAATTCGGGTGCTTTATCGATTCATTTATAGCATCTTCCTCTGACAATAATATAATCATATCTTCCCATTCAGTTCCATAAAGGAATGCAAAAACAAAATCCATAAGTATTCTCTTTATGTTTCTTTAAATAATATTCTCAATCATTCGCAAGCATTCTTCCGCGTTTTCATTTACATGTTCCAATTCTTCATAAATATATTTTTGAACAAATGATAAATATTTGTCTTGCAATTCTCTCAGGTTCGTGATAAAAGTGGCGGTAATAAGTTTTGAAATATTCGGATCACTTAGTAAAACAGAATTTCGAACATCATTCAAATACACCTTTTTTAATTTTGCGATATCATCTCTCAAAATAACGTATTCATATTCGTCTTCCAGTTCCTCCATAATATTCGTTTATACATTTTTCCTAAAGTATAAACGAATTTGAGAGCATAATAGGTTTCTATTTAGAGTAAAGTTAGAAAGTAAATTTGATTTAAATATTTTAATTATAATATAATATATATTATATGCCCCCCCCCCCATTTAACGGAATAGGCGCATACGGACGAGTATTTTTACAATTATATTTAATTTATTTGACATTAGTTAAAAAGGTAAGAATTTCTGGATGGTATTTTATTTTATATGCATTGGCAAATATGGTTGGAGTTAAAAGAGTTATTGATTTAAGCAATAATAATGAGTACACTAAAATACATGGGTACACAAACTTTTATGAAATGCCACATTATCATGAATTTGTTCTTTCAAGTTTGATTAATTTTATGGTAGGAATTTATCTTCTATCTAAATATTAAATGCTTACCTTTATTCATACACCTAAATGTGGCGGAACATATGTAAGTAAAATTTTAGAATTCTTAAAAATACCAAATAAAGGACATAAACAAGCTACTTTAAACGATGGAACAACCTTTACGGTTATTCGCCATCCAGTAGATAGATTTGAAAGTTTGTTGAATTTTCGTATAGGATTGCCAGCAAAATCAAACAAATATTCGGAAACCCCAAGTATATTATTTGAAAATTTAAGTTTGGATGAAATGGTTGCAAAAATGTCAGATGAAACCATTCTAGGTTTTACACCTTACAAAACACTTGTTTTTTGGACAGCTGGCGTTGATCATATCATTACAATTGACGAATTACCCAACTTTTTAAATTTTTTTGGTTATACTTATCCAAAAATATTTGAAAAAGAAAATGTTTCTAGTAAACTACATGGAACATTTAATGAAAATACACGAAAAAGAATAGAACTATTATTTAATGATGATATGAAGTTATTCAAAAAGTTACATTTTTATAAAAAAATAACTTAGTGTTTAGAGGATTATTTTTATCATAATGTGAAAAAGCTAAAGTTTAATTAAACACCCGTTATACAAAGAGTTGAATAATTTATATGTATGATTTTTTTTATTTCCAGTAGCTAGCGCGTAGTATATTTTTTCCAATTTTCATAATCTGTTCTTCGTTTGAAGAATTTTTGCAATATAAAATAATAACACCATCGCTTGTCGATGCTCTTGGATTTTCATAGGAAGTTGAACACTTCATAGAAGTAACACCTTCTAATTTATTTTCTCTGTATAATTTTTTAACAATTAACCACGCTTCATTCATCAAATGTTTGGCATAAAATAACATCCACTTACCAGTTATACCTATTGACCTTTCATCGTTTTCTTTTGGAGAAGGACTAGACACTTAAAGGCAATAATAAATCCATTCTTCTTTCCGATAATTCCATTTCTCTTTCTTTTATATTACGTAGTTCTTCCAAATATATTTTTTTCACCTTTTCTTGGTTTTCAGATAAATCGCAAATATTGTTCGATGTTGTTATCATTTCTGTATAATGAAAAAGAAAGTTTTATATCTTAAAATTATATTTTACATAAAAATCATTTCTTATGGCTCTTCTTATGACTCGCCAAGCTTGCCTTTTTCGAAAAACATGCTCCGCATTCATCACAAACAAATTCTTGGTTTTGAATGGAAGCATATTTCGAATTCAAATACATGCCCAAATCCGGCATTTTTAGATTTTCAATTTGTGAAATGACATTTTTATGAAAAGTCTTGCATGTTTCAACAATAAACGCGCGTTGATTCAAAAAAGTCTGATATTCTTTATTAATATTATCCAACACATCTTTATCAATATTATTTCCATCTTTCACGTTCATTTCTGACAATTTGGAAGAAAGATGTTCGATAATATTGACAGCTACCTTTATTTTTTCTTGCGAATACTCTACATTATGTAGATAAACCAAAACTGAACCATCGTGAATTTCAATAAAGAAATCTGGTTTGCATACGATTCCAGAAGATTGCGACATGAGAATTCCATTGCATCGTTGTTCATTCACGTCTCTCAAGAATTTTTTGATTTCTTCCAAATTTACATTTGCTTCATAGTTTTTATTTTCAAAAAGAATAAAAGGGATACTATCGCGTTTCATAATAAAGTCTCCAGAGGCTTTGGATCCAGTTGTGTTTACTATTTCCATACTCGGAAACATTTTATTCAAAATACTTTGTAACATATTTTCTGAATATTGTCCTTTGCATGTAACATTTGATTTATACTTGTTTAAAAATTCTTCCAATACATTTAAAACTCTATCTTGTTTTTCATTTTCAATGAGATTTTTTTCTTTGATTGCATTTAAATTTGAAAGAACCTGTTCTTGGTTGGCTCCGATAAAAGAAAGAATTGGTGTTTGTAATGTTTGTAATCTCGAATCTAAAGAAGATAAATATTCTTTGATGACTTCCGGATTATTTTCTTGTTTTGTCAATTCTTGGAAGATGGATTGTTTGACATCCTTTAAGTTCGTTTCTAATTTATTAAGAAGGGATTCATTGTTTTTCGGAATGGCTTCTGCAATTTTGTTAAAGAAAATTTCGTTGTTTTTATCCATGATAGTAGACATTTTGTCAGAATTGTACGAAGAAGAAGATTCGAATAAAAGTTTAATGTTTTCCAAATAATCTTTATTTGTTTCATGAAATTTTAGAGAAATGGAAGAAGAAATGGAAGAAACATTTGTGTTCAATTGAAAAACTTGTGAAGATAAATCTTTTACAATACCGAGAACTTCAAGATTTGTACTTGTATTTATGGTTTGTGTTAAATCGCTATTCAGTTTCTCAATAAAATCCAAAAAAAGTAGATTCATTGTTTCGAAACTGATTGTTTCATTCTTTTTGTAAAACTCAAAGATGCGCTTGTTACTTAGTGTGATTGTAAAGTCCTCCATTACTATTCTTTAAGTTAATTCTTTATATTGTTTTTCAAAATTAGAAAACAAATAGAAAACAAAATATGGAAAATATCAAAATTAGAATTCTATTTGTTTTCTGAATTTGTTTTTTTTCAAATTTTGTTTTCTATTTGTTTTGTGATTTTGAAAAAACTCATAAAATATA
>Ga0247832_1000209_pt1 | contig 119889 bp, 114 predicted proteins | sample LaCruzMarch2015__10_FD_192407 | JGI IMG/M metagenome (GOLD analysis project Ga0247832, IMG submission 192407) | Freshwater microbial communities from meromictic Lake La Cruz, Castile-La Mancha, Spain - LaCruzMarch2015_4m | ecosystem: Environmental > Aquatic > Freshwater > Lake | place: Spain... | reverse complement strand
GACCATGAAGTTATCCAGCTTCACATTGCCCCTCTGAACCGGCAAAAGTGGCTCAATGAGAGCAAACTGTTCGCGAGTTATTTCCACAGCAATATTATACCTTGCATAGTGTTAACACGCCCTAATTAATCCGCGTGGGGGGGAACGTTAATTAATTCCAAATTTCAGGGCCACACAAAGCTATGCAGGGCCATGCAGAGCGCGAAGCACAAAGCGCGAAGCTAAAAGCGCCCCCAACGTATACTCGCCCCATGCCGGTACAGGCTTTCAAGTTCGGCGTGATTGGGGGTGGGCTCATGGGGAAGGAGTTTGCCAGCGCGGCGGCGCGGTGGTTCCATCTCGAAGGCGTCCCGGCGAAGCCGATCATCACCGCCATCTGCGACCCGGCCCCGGCCGCGCGGGAATGGTTCCAGCAGAACGTGCCGACCGTCACCCTCGCCACCGACGACCTCGCGACCTTGCTGAATAGCGACATTGACGCCGTCTACGTCGCCGTGCCGCACCATCTGCACTTGCCGATCTATCGGCAAGTCATCGAAGCCGGAAAGCATCTGTTCGCCGAAAAGCCGTTCGGAATCGACCTCGAATCCGCCGAAGAAATCGCGAAGATTTCCGCCGCGCACCCCGAGGTGAAGATCGGAATCTCGTCCGAATTCCCCTTCTATCCCGCCGTCCAGCGCATCATCCACCATGTGGAAGCCGGTGAGTTCGGCGAGATCTTCGAAATCCGCGCCGCCTTTAACCACTGCAGCGACCTCGACCCGAATAAGCCGATCAACTGGAAGCGGCAGATTGCCTTCAACGGCGAATACGGCTGCATGGGCGACCTCGGCCTGCACGTTTGCCACGTCCCGTTCCGCCTCGGATTCCACCCCGCAAACGTGCGCGCCGCGCTTTCAAACATCGTCAAAACCCGGCCCGGACCGAACGGCGAGCCCGTCCCCTGCGAAACCTGGGACAACGCGACTCTGCTTTGCCAAACCGAAGCCGGAGCCACGATGCTCCTAGAAACCAAGCGCATCTCCCCCGGCGACACCAACTCTTGGAAGCTGGAAATTTACGGAACCAAGATGTCGGCCCAGTTCAGCACCGCGCAGCCCAAAACCCTGCGCACCCTCCGCTACCAAAGCGGCCAACCGCAGGAATGGCGAGAGGAAAGCCTCGGCCAGCCGCATGCGTTTAAGAGCATTACCGGCCACATCTTCGAGTTCGGCTTCAGCGACGCCATCCTCCAAATGTGGGCGGCCTACCTGACCGAGCTCGCCGGCGAAACCCCGCCGTTCCCCGTCGCAACGCCCGCCGAGGCCCTGCTGAGCCACCGCCTCTTCACCGCCGCGCTTAAGTCGCAGGCCAACGGCACCACCGAACCGGTATGAGCCGCATCCTCGTCGCCGGGCACATCTGCCTCGATATCATTCCGAAGCTCGACCGCTTCGACGGGTTCCAGCCCGGCAGCTTGGTCGAAGTCGGAAAAGCCACCCTCAGCACCGGGGGAGTCGTGAGCAACGTGGGCCGCGCCCTCCACCGCCTCGGCGTCCCAGTCATCCTCGTCGGCCTCATCGGTTCGGACATCTTCGGCCAAAACGTCCAATCCCTCGTCGGTCCGCTCGCGGAAGGCTTCCAGCTCCGCGATGACGTTTCGACATCGTATTCGATCGTCCTCGACCCGCCGGGACAAGACCGAATGTTCCTCCACGACCCCGGCGCAAACGCCGCCTTCGCCTCCCAAACCGTCCCCGACGACGCCCTAAGCCAAGCCAGCCACCTCCACTTCGGCTACCCCCCGCTCATGAAAACCATGATCGAGCATGACGGCGCCGAACTCACCGACCTCTTCCGCCGCGCCAAATCCGCCGGCCTCACCACCTCCCTCGACCTCAGCGTCCCCGACCCGAACTCCTTCGCCGGCCAAGTCGATTGGTCGCAAATCCTCAGCTCGGTCCTGCCCTACGTCAACGACTTCATGCCCAGCCACGACGACCTCCGCGCGATGTTCGGCACCGCCACTCCGCCCGATTCGGTCTCAAAAGCGCACCAACTAGGTGCATCTCGCGTTGTGCTGAAATGCGGTGAAGAAGGCGTTCTGCTCTCGGACGAAACCGGCACATCCTGGCACCGCTGTTTCCCCGTAACCGTCACCGGAGCAACCGGCGCCGGAGACGCCACCATCGCCGGCTACCTCTACGGCCGCTTCCACGGCAACAGCCCAGCGGATTCCGTCCGCCTAGGCTGCGCCGTAGGCGCTTTCTGCTGCGAGTCCGCCGACGCCGTCTCGGGAATCCCAACTTCCTCCGACCTACACGCGAGGCTGGATAGTGAATGGCGAGCCGATCTCAGCGCGGGAATATAGGATTTCGCTTTCTTTCGCCGCGCATTGCGAGTTAAGATAAGGCCGGAGCAAGTGGAGGAAAGTTGACTCAGCATTCGGAGGAACAGAGCGACCTTGCTTCGGACGTGGAGGCTTCCGCTTCGGAGATCGAAGATGAGCCAGTCGAAAACGAAGAGCGCGGGTTCTTCGGACAGACCTCCGGGAAACAGTGGCTAGCATTCGTTATCGTGGTTCTTTTCTGGCCCGCCTGCCATGCGCTTTCAAAATTGATCCGCGGAAGGCAAATTGAGCCAGAAGAGTTCTTAAGCAGAGTTGCACTTTCGTTCGTGATCGCTGTCGCCTTCTATTTCATGCCCAAAAAAGATGAAGAAGAACTCACTCCAGAGCCATTCACCTCAAAGGCGTCTGAGCTTCCGCGCTTGCTGAAGAAAGCGGTAGAGGTCATGCACCTTTCGGCCGAATTCGAAGAAGCCAATCTAGGCGTTTGGAGGGCCCTCAGCTACCTTTCCAAAAAGCTTGATCCCGAGCACAAAACCGTCATCACCGAAGATACGATCGGCGATCTCAAAGGCTTCCTCGCCTCCGAAACGCGCCGAGACCGCCTCGAAACCATCGTCCGCATCTGCGCCATCGCCGCCGACCCCGAGTTGCTTCCGCTCCTCCGAGACCTAAAGGATCGAACCAAGGACTTGGACGTTCTCGACAACCTCCGAGTAGTGCTCCGCGAAGCCATCTCCGCCTGCGCAAAGTCCGCCTAATTGCGGCGAAAAGTGTTGGTAGATGCCGGTTGTCTGCGATAAACTATTCCTAGCTTCGATGCATCGGTGACCCAAGTTGAAATCTAACGCCAACCCAAGCGCGACTTCCAGCGGAGGAACCTTGGCGCCCACTCACGTTCCCACACGGCCAACCTGGCTCCGCCCCGCAATCCTTGCCTGCCTTGTTCTCGTCATTCTCGTGCTGTGCCTGTTCGTAATCTGCTCGATCACAAACCGCCTCGAATTGGTCGTAAACCCGGTCGCATCAATCCTCCAGACAACCCTTATGGCCATGATGATCTGGTTGATTGATTTCGATAGGAAATTCACTCCGAGCGAGGTCAGTCTCCAGGCATCCAAACTCGCTCAACTGCTTCAAAAGGCCAAATACGCCGACTCAGGGCCGAACGAGTCGACTGAAGTCTGGTCGGAGTTGGCGTTCCTTTCAACCAAGCTCTACTCCCATCATCAGAGCTTCTTCACTTCCGAGAGCATCACTGATCTCGCGGAGATGTTGACCGTAGAAACCGACCCAAAGCGGCTCGCGATTCTGGTTCGCCTCTCCCAAGTCGCCGCAGATCCGGTTCTAGTACCAAGCCTAAATTCCCTCCGCGCCCGGGCAGCCGAGATCGACCCGAGTCATTCCCTTGCGGATCAAATTGCTCTTGCCTCCACAACGTGTCAGAGAGCCCTGACCGCCGCCCTTTAAAGCCCATCGCTCAGCAGAAACTTGATCTAGAACCAGAGCCGACGCGGGCATCATCGGACATCTCGGTCGCTTTGAAGGAAGCCGACGGCCCTTCGACTGCGGTGACACCGAAGAAGCCAAAACCCTCTGAAGACTGGAGGGCGTTCTGGACGCCAAATATTGTCATTATCATTAGCGCGTACTGCATCTGGGCCGGGATCTCGGAACTCATGCAACGCTACTTGCCAGGTCCACACAAACCTTTTGATTACCTCGGCAAGTTCTTGTTGTTCGCTGGAGTGATGGTCATTATCGAGCGAAACCGACGCAAAGGTGTGTTCGATTTTGGGACAGAGGAGTGGACTTCAAAGCCATCCGAGCTACCCCGCTTGCTAGGGAAAGCGAAACAAGTCGCGGTGCTTGCCCCGAGTGACGAGAGTGAGTACGTAAATGTCTGGAATTGCCTGAGCTACCTATCCAAAAAACTGCACCCTCACCACAAGCCGCATTTCGATGATGGTGCGGTGGAGAATCTGAAGCACTTACTGGGCACGGAAACGCTACCGGAGCGACTAGTGGTGCTCGTACGACTTGCGACCATCGCCGCAGATTCGAGGCTCATGCCCGAGCTTAGGACGATGCGACTAGTGGCAGACAATCTAGATCCGACTCATAAACTTGCCGAGCAAATCACCGTGGCGATCGAGGCGTGTAGCAAAGTCGAACCAAAACCGGTGCGGGCAATTGGAGGCTTGGCGAAGTAAATGGTCACTTGTTATGCGTATGTATATGACTCCAAAATCCCCGTTACGGAGGCGGTCAAACAGTGAGCGATGCCGACGCGAATACCGTTAAAGCTGATCCCATTGGCGGTTTGGAACTAGAAGAGACGCAAGATCGACTCAAGTGGCTCCCACTAGCAGTGCGAATTTACGTCATTGCCGTGGCATCTTCCTTGCTCTTCATTTTGGTACCCTTTCTCTTCGGAACCAACCTGCTTAGTCACCCGGCCGCAACTATTACCGGTCAATTCTTACTTCTCTTTTCTGCCGCATTAGATGTGGCTGGTCACTATTCGAAATCAACTTTCCGTGGACTCCCATGGAACGGAAAAGAAGTTTCTAGACTTATCGAAGTTGTGGCTCAGGCCTCCGACTCAGGAGCCCAGTCCTACACGGCTTGGTTCGAGTTAAACTATCTCTCAAAGAAGCTCCGACCTCGCCATCGCAAGCACTTCTCGGAAGATGCGATATCTCACTTGAATGAGCTCCTCATCGTGCAGACTCGCCCCGATAGGCTCGAGGTCCTTGTACGACTCGCGGAAATTGCGGGCAATCGGGCACTTCTCGTTGGGCTAGATGACTTGGCGGCGCGTGTGGATAGCGTCGATCCCGGCGGCAATTTGGCAATCCAAGTGAAGCTAGCGATCGCAGAATGTCGCCAGACCGAGCGGATGCCGTACTCAAGAATTGGAGGGGCTGACAGGTAGATGATCATTAACGGCCAGACCATGGAAAACAGGAGGTGTGGTCTATTTGAGGTGACGGTCGAGTGAAGGAACTTTCTGACAAGATTGCTTCACCTGAGCCAAGCATCATCACCGAATTTGATCACGCTAAAGAATTAAAGCGACAGGCGAGAAGAGCAATTGTGATTCGGATCACTTCCCTAGTTCATCTTGTACTGGTCGCTGCGCTTTTCGTTGTCACCACCATCGCTTGGATTACAACTCAGGATTTTGGTTACGCTGCTAAGCATGGAATGATTCTGTTAGCTCTTGTGCATATTTCTGATGCTACTAATACCTTTTTAGAACTTAACTTAAGACCATCTGTGAGCGAGTTAACACGTAAGGTTTCGGACTTACCTCACCTGTTAAGGAAAGCTAAATCCGTCGCGGATTTGCACCCTGTCGATGAAGATAAAGTGGCAGGTGTCTGGAATTCTCTCAGTTATCTCACCAAGCATCTGCACCCGCATCATCGCCGTGAAATATCGGATGAAACGATCACGCATCTTGGTGATCTGTTATCAACTGAGACGCTTTCGTCACGATTGAAAACCCTCTTACTCATAGCAAACATTTGTGCGAACAAGAGCTTGCTCCCGAGTCTGGTGTCGTTGCACGAACGGAGCAGCGAAATCGACCAGGAAGGCACGCTAGCAGGTCCCCTCGCAAGCGCCATCGAAGCCTGCAGCCGACCCGAGTCGCAAACAGCCCGAGCGATCGGTGGTCTGACGCAGTGAGCTCGATTCGCCAGTAAACTGAGACCTTGGACAGCCTCGCCGTCTACGTTCACATCCCGTTCTGCCCCAGCAAGTGCGGATACTGCGACTTCAACTCGTATGCGCAGACCGGCGACATCCAGACCCTGACGGCAAAGGCGATCGCCCAGGAAATCCGCCGGTCGCCAGTCTTTGGCATTCCAGCGAAGACCATCTTCTTTGGCGGTGGAACGCCGACTTACCTCTCCGAAGCCGACCTCCTCACCGTTTTCGAAGCGGTCCTGCAGGCCCATCCTCCGATCGAAGGAGCCGAAATCACAAGCGAAGCGAATCCGGGCACGGTCGATGCCAGCAAGTTCCGCGCAATGCGAAAGGCCGGTTTCAACCGCATCAGCCTCGGTGCGCAGAGTTTTGACGATGGCGACCTTAAGCGACTTGATCGAGTCCACCAAAGCGGCGATATCGAACGCGCGGTTGCGGCTGCCCGCGAGGCCGGATTTGACAACATCAACCTCGATCTGATGTTCGCGCTGCCCAACCAGAGCCGCCACGCCTGGAACCGAAATCTCGACCGGGCCATGGCCCTGAAACCAGAGCACCTCAGCCTGTACTGCCTCACCATCGAGCCGAACACCGCCTTCTACAAGAAGCATCTGCGAGGCGAGATCACCCAGCCCGACGACGAAATGCAAGTCGAAATGTACGAAGACTGCCACGCGCGCTGCACCGCCGAGGGATTTGAGAACTATGAAATCAGCAACTTCTCCAAACCGGGCCTAGAGTGCAAGCATAACCTGGAGTACTGGTACGGCAACCCCTACGCCGGCTACGGCCCGGGGGCGGTCGGCTGCCTGCCGACCGCCGAAGGCATGATGCGCTACACGAATCTAAAACTCCCGGAGCGCTACGTCGCCGCGGTTGATGAAGGCAAACCGATCTTCTTCGAGTCCGAAATTCTTTCGCCTGAGTCGGAGCGCCTGGAGCGAATCATGCTGGGCCTGCGGCTGCGCGAGGGGATTCCAACCGAATGGACCAACCCGGCCGACCTTCAACGCACGACCCATCGCGGCTGGACGGAGACGACCAACGGTCGCGTCCGACTGACCAGCGCGGGCCGTCATTTCTGTTCCGAAGTAGCACTAGCGCTCGTCTGATCAACTCACTTTCGCGGACCCTGAGAGATCTTAGTCAGCATGTCTGGAACGAGTCGGTTGGCATAGCCAGCGATAAAGGACCAGAACATGAGTTTGCAGAAGTCCTGCCCAGAAGCCGGATAGACCTTGCCCAGAAACAACCGCATGCGAGCAATCGATAGCTCTTGATTGTTCAACTGAGCCGCTTTCCCAATGGGGAGCATGAACTTTGCCGAGAGCTTGTCAAACTCCTTGGCATCCGGCGTCAAAATTTTCGGAAACAGGTCCAGCGTCACTATGTTCGAGGCAAAGATCAAGTACAAAATCGCCGCGAAACAGCAGCCCAAAACAGGCCCGAAGAAGACGGTTGCCCGGAGGGCACTGTTCGTCTCCTGATCGTCCTCCGCCGTCACGGAAATCTGACCACCCAGCAACGGAGCGATCGTCGATACGAGCCCGCCCAGCAAACCCATGAGCATGGACATTCCGAACGACGGTAGATAGATATCCCTTCCCGAAGAGAACAGCGTAAGAATCACGCACGCAATCGCCACAACAATGACCGTCGCGCAAATGCCGATCCGCAAAGTCTTTCTGCGGCTTGCCTGCGAAACATGATGTGCCGCACGCAGACGGCTAAAGATCAGATGGTGGGCAATAAATCTGGCCCGAACCTGCTCCTCGTCGGCCTCTTCCCGAAAGCCAGACAAAGGCGAATTCTTGCCTCCGACCGCGGCAAACTCTTGCTCTAATCCGGAGCGTAGCCCCAGAAGAACTTCGATTGGACGGTGCTGATTGAGGAACAACTCAATCTGGAACAGCTCTTCAAGGGTGAGCTCAGTTGGAAGCTTCTTGCCAAGTTCATCCAAGAACTGGAGGTCTGTACCACCTTGAAGGTTGGCGTACGTCCGCGCTTCGATCAACAGTTGCTGAAACTGGACCTTCTGGTGATTTCGGAGCAGTCGATACTCGTTCTTCTTTGCAAATGGGGAAGCGGCCACTGGTCGCATCGTATCACACTTGCGAAAAAAGTGAACTCGATCCGGCTGGTTTGCCGTATGGCTAATCGCTGTACACTCGCGATCATGCAACTTCGAATGTGGATGTACGACATCGCCCGCGAGCAGAGCCCCGACCGAGAAACTCTGGACCGAATGGCGGACCTGTCGATGTCTGCAGGTTACAACGCGCTTGGGCTGTATTTAGAGCACCGCTTTGCGTACCCAAGCATGCCCTGGATCGCCGGAAAAGGCGCGGTCACTCCAGAAGATGTTGCCTGGCTCCAGGATCGTTATCCAGACCTCCAAATCGTGCCGTTCCTAAATCTCCTGGGGCATTGCGAAGGAATGATCTACTCCGAGCCTGGAGTCAAATTTGCTTGCGAGCGATTCAAGGGGATGCAAGCCGACCCGACCAACGACCCCTTCGTTGAACTCTGCCACCGAATCGTCGATGATGCTGTTTCGATCTTCAAGTCCGACCTGATTCATCTCGGCGGCGACGAGACATTCCAACTCGGCAAAGGCGCCTCAAGCGAAGCGCGTGTTCGGCAATATGAATCGGATGGCCATGCCGATGGAAAGGCGGCCCTGTACGGAGCCCACTTCGGTCCCCTGGCCGAAAAGGTGCTTAAGGCGGGCCGAACGCCGGCTGTATGGGGAGACATGTACTATGACCACCCACTCGCGCTTGATGCGATGCCAAAGGAGACGGTGATCTTTGACTGGCAGTACTTCCGGACTGCAGAACACACCGCCGACCGGTTCCGCGACGCTGGTTTCAAAACCGTCTTGTGCCCAGCCATCCAAACCTACAGCGCCGTCTGGTGCCACCTTCCGCAAAGCGAACGTAACGTGACGGAGTGTGCAGAGGCAGCCGTCCGCCGAGGCGACTACGGCGTCTGCCTCACAACCTGGGAGTGCGGACTGTTTGGCAACTACGAAACGATTCTTCCGGCCATCAAGGCTTCAGGTCGAATCCTCTCGGAAACCACCGCCGGAGACCCCACTTCCAAACCGGCGGAGTACCCGACCGGGCTCGGCGGACACGAGGCAATTCTGGAATATCAGAAAGCTACTTCCGCTCCGCACTTCCTGAAGGCGTACATGGAGTTGGGCGAAAACACCGAAGAGTGGGCGCGCCTGGTCGGATGCGAACTGCAATCTGCCGGTGAGTTCTTCGCCTATAGCGGCCATCGCAGCCAAATCAAGAGCCGCCTGCTGATGTACAGCAACCCGTTTCTGCTCTGGCTCCGAGACCGAGAGGTCATTCTCGGCGAAGCTGGCAAGCGGGCGTATCAGATCCTCGACACGGCGGTCGTATTCGCGCCAGATGCAGCCTATCGCGGCGTGACCGAGTTCGGCAAGCTCGCGATCGAGTTCGTTCGGTACGCGGAGGAGGCGCACCAGTTTTATGCCGAGGGTGAGGTTGGCAAAGCCATCACCGCGCTTACCGTTTGCCGACAAGTGTTTGAAGGTCTTGAGAGGATCGCAAAGGGAACCAACGCTCGAATCGGTGGATCGCTTGCGGATGTCGAGCGCTGCATCGCGGCCCGCGAGCACGTTGAGAAGGTGATTCGACGGGTGAAGACTTATGGCGACGGCTCGCTTGGCTACCTACCGTCGTTCGAAACCATGACCCACCCCAAGTTCATCCCGCACGACCAGGCGAACTGGTGGCTGATCAACGATTGGGCGAATGAGTGAATTCTCGATCACCCGTTCTCGGACCTACAGCACTGTCGCGATACCCTTTTCTCGAACGAGGGTCAGAAGTTTCAGTGCTGAGCCAGAAGGCCGCTTCTCACCTCTTTCCCATTGCCCGACCGCATTAGTGGTGACATTGAGTACTTTTGCTAAAACTGCCTGGCTAACACCGGCACTCTCCCTAAGATTCTTGATTTCCTGAGCCTCCATTGGGGTCACCGGCGTGAGGCAAATCTCATCGTACTGACGCATTGTGGTCTGGCTTAGTACCCCCACTTCGTGAAGACGCGATGCCAATCTGTGCACAGTCCGAAGCGTGGAACTCGGTTCCGAGATTCGTCCTTCGTTACGCTCCAAGGCGTGCTCGACCCGCGTTACCAATCGATCAGTTCTCTTCTTGCTCATTCCGTTTAATTCTCCGAAGCGCTTTCCTCGCAACAGCTAAATCTAGTTCTGAGTCCGTTAATGCCAAGATATCTTTCGCAATTTTCTTCAACGCTCGAACTTCTAAATCCGTCAAGTTTGATCTCTCATTCTTTGCAAACCCCTGGACAAACACGGCTCGGTCTCCGTCTTTAAAGACCAGAACCGTGCGGAATCCGCCCGATTTGCCTTGCCCTCTTCTCGCAACGCGTTGCTTTATGAGGTTTCCTCCAAGCTCAGCACTCACAAGCCCGGCCTCGATAAGAGCAACCGTCTTAACCAAGGTTGTATCAGCAAGTCTTTCTGCTTGAGCAAAGTCATCGAACTCTTCGGTTGTGAAGATTCGGGCCAGGCTCACCCGACCATTCTACTACACATAGTGTAGTAATGTGGGATCAATTGCTTACTGCGCGATCATCGAAGCCCACTCACGCGGCTTCGCAACGCATGGGTGATCGCGATCGCCAAAGCATCGGCCACGTCGTCCGGCTTCGGAGTTTCCTTCAAACTGAGCAGCTTCGTCACCATGAACTGAACCTGCTTCTTGTCCGCGTTCCCAACGCCGACCACGCTCTGCTTAATCTCGGGCGGGCTGTACTCCATGAACTCAAGCTCCGCCATCACCGCAGCAAGCTGAACCACGCCGATCGCTTTAGCAACGTCCATCGCCGTCGTTTTGTTAACCGTAAACAGGAGGCGTTCAGTCACCAACACGGCAGGCGAATGCTTCGCCACGATCGCCGTTACTTCGGAGTAGATCTGATGCAGCCGAAGCGGAGTCGCGATACGGGGTGTTAGGATGAGCCCGTATTCCACCGGCAACATCCGCGAACCCTGTCGATCCAGAACCGCCCAACCGACCCGCTCTAGCCCCGGGTCGATGCCAAGAATTCTCATGGCCCCGGATTAGCGGAAGAACTGAAGCCCGAACAAGCCGCTACCAACGCGGTCCAGGATGAAGAATACGTTGGCCAAGCTCGTGATCTGCTGGAAGTCCGGCGTGTTGGTTTCCGGAACATAAATCAGATCTCCTGGCTGCAATTCAATGTTTTGTGTGATATCGCCTTTGCGAATGAACTTCACGTAGTCGGCATTGATGTAGGTGTACTGCCCGGGCTGCCCAGGCTTTTGGCGAATCACCAAGGTTTTGCTCAAACGAGATCGCCCAACGACCTCACCTCTCGCCTGAGAGATGGCATCGGCCAAAGTCATCGGCTCTTTATACGGATACAAGCCCGGTGCCTGGACCTTCCCTTGGACCTTGATGAACAGGTTCAGTCCTTCGGGAATGCTGAGCTGATCTCCGTCTTTCAGTTCGTAATTCTGCGACGTATCGTTGCGATACAGCATCGCGTGAAGATCGATCGGGATGAGCTCGCGACTTCCCTGTCGCTGCAAGGTCGCGCGCTTGAGGTCAGACCGGTCGGCGATCGGTCCGCCGCCGACGCTGAGCAAGTTAAGAATGCGATCCCCTTTGCGAATCTGATAGTTACCTGGCCGTCCGACAAAACCACCGATCGTCGCCCTGTTCTCACGGTACTTGATGATGGAAATGCTGACCAAAGGTTCTCGGAGTCGGACCTTGTCTTGATAAAGTTTCACAAGATCGTCCGTGAGTTCTTTGACAGATCTTCCGGCCGCCATGATGGAACCTACGAATGGAGGCGTGATCGTGCCGTCATCGCCAACCGGCATCTCGGCCGATAACTGAGCTTGCCCGTACACCTGAACGCGCAGGACGTCCTCCGCTCGAAACCGATATGCGGTAGCCGCATCGGGAGCGGGTTCGTTCTGGGCTTGCGCAACAACGCTCATTGCGAACAAGCTCAAAACACAAACGGACGAGAGCAGCTTCATACCGGAACCAGTCGGTGCCAGGCGAAGCCAGACCGATGGTACAGGTACGGACGTTCAGTCCAAGAAATTCGACGCACTTTTCGTGCTTCTTCGGCCCTCGACCACCACCGTGACCTCGCCTTTGTGCGGCACGGCCTTTTCGTCGGGCAATTCGGGCAACGTGCCCCGATAAATCTGCTCGTGCATCTTGGTCAATTCACGGCAAATGGCATATCGGCGCTCACCGATTACCGCAGATGCAGCTAGCAAGGTGGCGTTGAATCGGAACGGCGACTCGAAGAAAACGAGCGTCATGGGCGAGTCTGCAAATGGCAAAAACAACGACTTAATGTCGCCGGGCTTGCGGGGCGGAAAGCCTAGAAAGGCAAAACGCTGGCCGAAGAACCCACTGCCAGCCAGTGCGGCGATCACCGCACTGGGGCCGGGAATCACTTCAATCGGAATTTCGGCGTCGTGGCAGGCATCAATAAGCAAAGTGCCTGGATCGCTCACCGTAGGCGCCCCGCCGTCAGAGAGAACCGCAACGTGTCCGGTTTGGCGAATCAGATCCACCAACCCTTCGACCACTCCCGATGAAGAATGGTCGTTGAGCACTTTCATGGGCCGCTTGATGCCGAGATGTTGCGCAAGCTTGCCTGAAACGCGGCTGTCTTCAACAATCCAAACCGCAGCGTCGGTGAGGGTCTGCTTCGCCCGATCGGAAAGGTCGCCCAAATTTCCGATCGGGGTGCAAACCACCGATAGCCGCGGTTCGCTCACTTCGGCGTACCGTTGCCTGCGGCTGGCGCAGGCGATTTGCTTGCGCCCGTTGCGGGCGCTGGATTCTTCTTCGCTTCTGCTTCGGCAGCAGCCTTAGCTTCCGCCTCAGCCTTCTCGTAAGCGACCTTTTCCTTTCGCCATCGCTGGAATTCGGCCTCGATCTGCTTTTCGCCTTCGGCAACGAGCAGCTTCTTGTCCTTCAGTTCCTTGAACTTCGCCTGCATTTCACCGTATACCGCTTGCCCAGCGGCGCTGTAGTCGCTGTTGTACTGCGCAGACTTAAACAGGTTGTCCGTGGCCTCCGCGGCATTCTTTGCCTCAATCGCGGCGTCGATCAGCTTCACGCGAAGCTTGAAGTCTTCGGTCGTTTGGAGCAGCTTCGTAACGGCATCCGCGATCTGCGGAGCAAGTTCGGCGCGCTCCGTGGCGCTCGCCGTCATGCTGAGCTGGTTAAGGGCCGCATAGTAAACGAGGGCACCGATCTTGACGTCGGCGGCTTCACCTTTCTCCGCGCCTTCCTTACCGGCGGCCGCGATCTTCTTGAGCTTTGCGTTGCGCTGGGTGGCGTCGGTCGCAAAGCTAAGCTGGCCAAGGTCGTACAGAGCCTCGATAGTCTTGTTCTGCCAGCGGACTTCGCCGCTCTTAAGAAGCTCATCAACCTGCGCATCCAGCTTCTGTCTGGCCTGGGTCTCGCGGAAGGTCTTTTCGTAATCAGCCTTTTTCTTCTCGAAATCAGCAGGGGCTTCGTTCTTTACGCTCAGCACTTTGTAGATACTGATGCCCTCTGGCGTTCGAATTGGCGGTGAAACTTCACCCGCTTTCAAGCTCGCGAGGGGCGCGTATGCCTCTTGGGTGAGCTGCTGGCCGGAGACCGACGTCAGGTTGTCGCTGACTGTCTTGCCTGGCTGAGCGGGCTCTTGCGAATACTTGTTCATCGCTTCCTCAAACTTCAGACCGCCCTTAAGCTCGCCCGCGATTTTGGTCGCTTGCGCGGCAATGTCGGTGGATGCGCTGTTGATGAGGAAAATGCGCTTTGCGCTGATAACGTCGTAGCTGCGCTTGATCGCGGACGGGGATGCATCAACCTTCTCGGCGTAGCTGGCGAGGAGAAGTTGCTCGGCAACTGAGTTCAGCAAAGTTTCCTTGCGCGCTGGATCCTTGAGCGATTCCTCCAGGTTCTTTGTCTGCGCAGTTCGCACTTCGGTTACCGTCTGGCCAAAACTTGCCTTGATGGCCTTGTCAACATCAGCGGCACTCGGGTTCGGTTTGAGCTTCTTTTCGGAAATGAGTTTATCAACTTCCGTTTTAACGGCTTTATCGAGCTGCTCCGCGGCATGCTTGGTGATCGCCGCATCCGAAAGGTCTACTTTCTCTTTTTCGGCAATCGCCCGAGATGCAACTTGGCGCAACAAAGTGTTGATGGTTTGCCCCGCCATTCCGGCCTCTTGCTCCGGCGGGAAGCCCGATGGCATGTACTGAGCCATCTGAGCCTTCTGAGTATCCAGCGTTCTCAGAACGACTTCGTCTGACAATGGCTTGCCCGAAATCGTCGCTACCGTACGGGCCGGAACATTGTTCTGTTGCTCAGCAACGCCGGCACCACGAGTGCACTGACCAACGACGCCGGCCAGAAAGACCATTGCCATTCCCACGCTGACAAAGGCCACGCAGCCCTTGCCCATGAACATCTCTTGAAATTTTGAAATCGACAACCTAAATCACCTTGTACTGGACCGACAACTTGGGAACTCGTATCGCCAAAATGCTCCCTACTAGGGTCAGCAAACCAAACTCATTTTGGCGGAGTTCCACCCTCGCGGGCGAACTTAGAAAAAAGTATGACAGGTTGCCTTGACAGGTAGACAAAAAGCGTGTATCATGCGTCTACGTAGCCATGGCAAAAGGACTTACCAAGCGGCAAGAAGAGATACTCGCGTGCATTCGGGATTACGTCGCGAAGGAAGGATTCCCTCCGTCGATCCGAGAAATTGGCAAGCAATTTGAGATCGGATCGCTTCGCGGCGTTACCGTACACCTAGACGCTTTAGAACGAAAAGGGTACATCAATCGCTCGAACACTCCGCGATCGATCAAGGTTGTTCACCCCGAATTTCAACCTAACGCGGGCATTCTGCAGCTTCCCCTGCTCGGAACCATTGCCGCTGGCCAACCAATTTTGGCCGAAGAACACGTAGACGCCATGATCCCAGTTCCACCTGGGATGGTTAAAGACACAGACAACGCGTTCCTGCTCCGCGTCATCGGAGACTCCATGATCGGCGACGGAATTCTCGAAAGCGACCTCGTCGTGATTCGGCCGCAGACTCACGCGCGCAACATGGATATTGTCGCTTTCCTCCTCGGAGACGAAGCAACCGTTAAGCGTATCAATTACGAACCAAACGGTTCCATCAAGCTGCTTTCCAGCAACCCGAAATACGCACCTATTCCGGTCGACCGAGAAGGGTCAAAGGTCATCGGAAAAGTTGTGGGGCTCATTCGAGACTACGAAGGCCGATCCTTCTAAAGGGTCGGCTTTTGGGTCCAGGTCGTTCCTTCTGGCGAATCGCGAAGTTCGATGCCTTCATCGGTCAAGAGCTTGCGGATTTCGTCCGCTCTCGCAAAGTCTTTAGCTTTCTTCGCCGCGTTCCGTTCTTCGATCAGTCCGTCAATCCGGGCCTCGTCGGGTCCGGAGTCGCTCGTTTCAGCCGGCAGGTCGTAATCGCTCGATACGATTCCGAGCAGAGCATTGATTTTATGAAGGAAGTCTTGGGCTGAAGCCGCGGAAGCTTTCGACATCGCTTCACCGTCGCGATTGATAACTTTCGCTCCCTCGAGTGCCTTGGCGAGCGCTACCGATGTATTCAGGTCGTCGCACATGGCGTCTAGGGCGCCTTCATAAATCGGCTCTAGGATCGCGGCGAGCTCGTCCGGACCATCCGTGCCAGTCAGCAGGGCAGCTTCTGCAGCCGTCAGTGCCCGTCGAAGCCGATCAACATTCCCGCCCGCGTCAATCAAGCCTTGATCGGTGAAGTTATACGGCTTGCCATAGACGCCGGAAATCAGCGCGTACCGAATGGCAAGTGGCTCGATCCCTTTCTCAATGAGTCCACGCACGGTGTAGAAGTTGCCGGAGCTCTTCGACATCTTCTCGCCGTTCACCTGAAGCCAGCGCGTGTGGACCCAGTGGTCGCAGAAGGTCTTGCCGGTCAGCGCCTCGCTTTGCGCGATCTCGCACTCGTGGTGCGGAAACATGTTGTCTTCGCCGCCGCTGTGCAGGTCCAGGGTGTCGCCAAGATAAGTGCGCGCCATGACTGTGCACTCGATGTGCCAGCCCGGGAAGCCCCAGCCAAACGGAGAGAACCACTGCATCAGGTGCTTGTCGTCTTTCTTCCACAGGGCAAAGTCGGCCGAGTCGCGCTTGTTATCGTCTTGGACGACGTCTCGAACCCCCTTTCGCAGATTCTCCTGCGTGTTCCCGCTGAGCTTGCCGTAGGCTGGGAAGCTATCGACTTTGAAGTAAACGCCGGTCGGGGTCTCGTAGGCGTTCCCTTTACGAATCAATTCTTCCGTCGCGATAATCTGTTCGCGGACGTGCTGAGTTGCCTTCGGGCGAACGGTCGGCTCGGTCAGGTTTAGCCGCTGCCAGTCCTCTTTAAACTTTTCCGTATAGAACTCGGCAAGTTCCCAAACGTTGTTGAAGTTCTCGCCGTCCTTGCTGCGAAGCGCTTTCTCCATCTTGTCTTCGCCGCTAGCGTCGGCGACGTCGTCTTCGGTTAAGTGCCCAACGTCGGTGATGTTTGCGGCCCAAGTGACCTTCCAGCCGATGGCTCGGGCGGTGCGCACGATGAGATCTGCGGTCAAGAAGCTTCGGAAGTTTCCAATGTGCGCGTAGCTGTAAACCGTCGGGCCACAGGTGTAGAAGCGAAGATGCTTTGGCTCTAGGGTCTGGAGCGGCTTGACCTGCCGCGACATGGTGTCGTGTAATCGAAAAGCCCGATCCGCCATTGGTATCCAAAGTGTACCGGCAGATCGGGCCCTCAACGATTCGTTACGTTCGTTCCTTACTCTTCTTCCTCAACGTAAGAGATGCGATCTACGTTATGGAAACCAGGAAGGGCAAACGTGTTTCGGACGGTACGGTCGAAGTTGAAATACTTTGCGTGTCCATCAAGGAACGAGAAGTTCGAACCTTGGTTGTTCCAAGGGGTCTTTTCAAGTCGCTCCAAGAACCAGTCTTCGTTCTCGTGGTGCTCGTCGTAATAGGTCGCGAGATCGTCCCAGACTCCGCCTTCATGGGTTGGCCATGGATGGTAGTCAATCTCTCCATTTAGCTTCGCTCGGAGACCAACCGTGATCTGCTCCGCGGGTGCACTTGAGTTGGTCAACGGCGTTGAGTGGGTCCAGATTCCATTGATCGAATAGTCCGTTTCTGGCATCTCCGATTCCCCTTCATGGTCAACTGCAGTTCGCGTGTATGCCGGGGAACGAAAAACGTCGTTTGACTTCACGTAGGGATAAAGGGACTCAAACCACTCAACCCCTGCGTCGTGGTTAGAGGTCAGGCTCACATCGTCGTTATCGTTCGCATAAAGCACGATCGCGGTCGCGATCTGCTTGAAGTTGCTGAGGTCCTGAGTCTTCTTCGCCGCTGCCTTCGCCTGAGCAAAAACCGGGAACAGAATCGCGGCAAGAATCGCGATGATCGCAATCACAACGAGCAGTTCAATGAGGGTAAATCCGCGCTTCATTTGGGTCATTTTGGTACCTATAGGGGGTATGAGCATCAAGTATAACTCAGTTAGTCTGAATCGTGAACGGTGTACAGTTATTTTCAGTGATTCCCGCCGAAACCCGCGAAGACGCCCGAAAGAGACTTGCCCGCATTACGGGCCAGGTTTCGGGATTACAGAAGATGATTGAAGAGGATCGATACTGCGTCGACATTCTCACGCAGGTGTCGGCTCTTCGGGCTGCACTGGATCAATTTGGGTTGCTCATGCTCTCCACCCACCTTGAGAACTGCGTCTATGGGGACGACCATGAGGCGGGTCACGAATACCAAACCAAGGAAGAGCGACTCTCCGAAATCCGAGTCACTCTCAATCGGTTCCTCAAATGAAAGGTGCGATTGCGGTTGACCTCGGTGCGTCCAGCGCACGTTTTGCCGCCGGATGGTTGGAAGATGGCGAACTCCGCTACGAGATCATCGAACAAGTGCCACATCAAACGCGCACCGAGAACGGCCGTATCGTTTGGGACTTCGAGGCCCTGTTTGCGTTCGTCAAGCGCGCTGCCGAGTATGGATCGACCCGTTTCGGCCGGGCTACGCTTGGCATTGATGCCTGGGGCGTGGATCACGGCTTTCTGGACCGGAATGGGAACCTTATTCAGACTCCGGTCTGCTACCGCGACCCGTCGCACGAAGTCGCCTTTGAGTCTCTGGCTCGCCATCGGGACGAGCTCTATCGGCTCACCGGAATCCAGCACCAGCCTTTCAACACGATCTGCCAACTGATTGCCCGACGAAACGAGAATCCGAACCTCGTTCATGACACCCATCGCTGGCTGTTGCTCCCCGATCTCATTGGCTACTTGCTCACGGGTCAAGCTCATTACGAGTTGAGTGAGGCATCGACGACCCAGCTTATGGGCCTCGACAATGAATGGTCCGAAGAAGCCTTCGCTCTCACCGGTTGGCCGGTGCCCGATTTGCAACCGTCGCTTGCGGGGCACATCGGAGGCTACATTGCGGATGGAGTTCGGTTGATGTCCGTGGGCAGCCACGACACTGCTTCGGCCGTGCTCGGCCTTGAGCCTCTCGATGCCGATTCTGCTTTCCTGAATATTGGGACGTGGTCGCTCATGGGAACGGTCATTGATGCACCCATCGTGACAGCGGCGGCCCGAACCGGCAATTTCACGAACGAGCGAACGGTAGATGGAAAAGTTCGGTTCCTCAAGAACGTGCCCGGCTTTTGGGTAGTGAACCGATTGCACGCCGAACTGAAGATTCCGGTCTCGGTACCAGAATGGATAGCGAATGCAAACCTGAGCACCTCGGACCGAATCGATCTCAACGCCCCGGATCTCTTCAACCCAGATTCGATGCTGGAAGCTTGCATCGCCCTGATCGGCAAAACACCAGAAAATTCCGAAACTTGGGCGGGGATTGCACTTCTTAGCCTTGTCGATGGAATTGCGGAACACATTCCGGCGTTAGCAGAATGTACCAATCGCGATTTTCGATCTTTGCGACTTGGTGGCGGGCCTTCTCGTAGCGATGTGTTCCGCGAACAGTTGCAGTCCCGCGCAGGATTGAAAATTGAGATGGGGCCGAGCGAAGCGACGATCGTCGGAAATCTTCGTTTTCAGTTAAATTCGATCCAAAAACAACGTTAAGAGAAGTCGAGATTCTTAACACTTCGAAGCTGGGAATATATTTACCGGCATCTTAACAATTGGGAAATCCACACTCGTGCTTGGTGTTTTCCATGCGAAAAGCATTTACCCTTATCGAGCTTCTCGTCGTCATTGCGATTATCGCAATCCTCGCTGCCATCCTCTTCCCAGTTTTCGCTCAGGCGAAGCTTGCCGCAAAGAAGGTTGCTTCTCTCTCCAACGTTAAGAACCTCGGAACTGCTTCGCAGATCTACTTGGGCGACTTCGACGATGTAACGCCATCCATCTGGGGCACCACGAACGCCGCAGCTTGCACCCCGCCAACCAACATCGCTGGTTGCTCCAACGAGTGGTGGATGCCTTTGTTCCCTTACTTCAAGTCCATTGACTTGATCTACAGCTCGGAGCGAAACGATGCTGACAACCACCCAGTCCGAACTGGCGTCTACGGCGCACGAAAGCTCTCGGCTTACGGCTATAACTGGGGCCCATTCGGATGGAGAGGCGGCGGCATGCTCGAAAAGCAGGTTGCTATCTCAACTGGCGGAAACATCAACCGTGGAAAGTCTGCAACTTCGATCGAGAACGTTGCTCAGATGGTTGCATACGGCGACACTTATGACACTCCTCGAGCAACCGTTGGTTTCGGCTTCGCCGCTGACACCTACGACGGTTTGACGAACGCTGGACTTCGCTACGGCGGAACCTTCAACTATGTTTACGCAGACGGTCACGCTAAGGCGCAGGCTGTTCGCGGCGGCATTCTTCCGGGCGCGTTCAACAACCGCTTCATCATCTTCCGAAACATCGAAGTGAGCACGCTGTGCGCGAACCCAGCCGAAATCATCAACGACGAAGATGGAACGACGTCGCAGTTGAACACGACTCCAGAACCACCAGCACTTCCTTGCGGCGACATCGCTCGCTGGTTCCAGAGCACGATCACCACTCCATGCCCTGCGAATCCAACCGCGGCATGTAACTTCACGAACTAATTTCGGGATGAACTTCCAGAAACTAATCGTGATGCTGGTCGCTGGTGTTGCAGTCTTCGCGCTTATCGGGTGCGGAGACCCAGCCCCTTCGAAAGACTGGGAAAAGGCGAAGACCGAGCGTCCTCCGGACGTGAAAGTCGACGAGAACGGCGATAAGTAATTGCTAAACTCGAATGGGGCGGACAAGAAGTTGTCCGCCCCATTTTTTTGCGTCTTTGCTCCGGAAGGTGGTAGCGTGAAGCATGAAGTGGATCGCCGTAGGAATTCTCGTGAGCGGCGGTGCGGCTGCCAGCGCGCAGCTGAAAGTAGGGACGCTAACCTACGTCTTCAAACGCATTCCCGGTTTTGACTCCGCCGGAAAGACCGTCGAAGCCGACATATCCTCCGATGGCCGATACATCGTTTTCAAATCTACCCGCCCGAGTCTGCGAAAGGGCGATGACCTCAACACCTACGACGTCTATCGCGTTGACACCACAAACGGTGCGCTGAAGCTGGTGAACCGAACCGCGCTCGGCGAAGTCGCCCCAATTCTGACTCACGCTCCGGGTCTTGCCATCTCCGCCCGTGGCGGACATGTCGCCTTCACCGCGCCTTCGAATCTGCTGAGCAACATTGTCAGCAACCTGTTCTCGGCGTACCACGTGAACCTTGCCACGCCGAACGTCCTCACGAGCATGGGCGATGCCACGACGGTCGGCGGGCTCAGCGCCGACGGCAATCAGCTCGCCTATTCCAGCACCGGCAACCCGTGCGACACTCGAAACATCCTCACGGGAGAAATCGGCAGCGTTGCCATTCCAAGTCCTGGAACGCTTGGAGTTTTCGCCGACGACGCCAAAGCGCGGCTCGCCCGTGGTCTCACCTATCAAGGCGGTCTCTCCGTTCCCGCCCTGTGGTTGAAACGCGTCAACGAAGAGCCGCGCGTGGTCGCCACCACCAACACCTCGCAATCGATCCACCCGGCCTACGTTTCGGTGTATCGAGAGGAAGCCGTCTTCGTTTCCAATGCCGCCCACTCGCCACAAGACTCCGATCTGAGATTCGATGCTTACGTGTGGAACGAGGGCACCCGCGCCTATGAGTTGATCGACCTCGGCATCACCGCCCCGGAGATTTCGTACAACGTCCGCATCAGCGCTAGCCGAAATGGCCAGTACTTCCTCGTCAAGTTCGATAGCGGCCGGTACTACTTCATCGATCGCGTGACGCGAACGGTGAAGAGCCCGAACTACCCGGGAATCTCCTCCCTCAGCGCGCACATTAGCGACGACGGCAAGTTCGTCGCCGCCCTCACACCGGATAACCACGTCGCTAAGCTGACCATCGCCACCGGAGAGTTCCAGGTCCTCGACGAAGGCACAAATCCCGCGCCTCCAGAGAACCCGCTCGGGCGTGTCTTGCTCTCGCCAAATGGCGAAAGCGTCTTCTTCGAGGGCGTACCGCTTTACCATCCCTATAACGGCCCCCCTGGACTCTTTATTCGGACCGGATATTTGATTCCATCCATCAAGCAAGTCTCAAGAGGCGGCCAGATGATCGCCGTCTCCGACTCGGGCGAGCAGTACATCTATCGCTCTACCACCAACAAGATTGCCTTCCGCGATGACCTTGCGCAGAAGACCGTTTACTTCCCCGATGCCTACAGCATTGCGGACTTCGGCATGTCTGGCTCCGGCGAGTGGGTCGTCTACCGAACGCTCAAAAGCAACCTGTATCTTGTGAACACCAAAACCGGCGTTCGCAAGCTCATCACCCGAACGACGAACGGCACGGAGGTCTTCGAACCCGACATCGATGTCGTGAAGATCGCTGGCAACGGAAGCAAAGTGTTCTTCTCAGGGAGAATCCGAGACATCGCCGCCGGAACCGATCGCGTATCCTCGCTCTACGAGTACGACATCGCCACCGATGCCCTGAGTCTGATCAAGCTACGAGTGGAGGCAACTCACCAACTCACAGATCTCCGAGCCGTTTCTTACGACGGAAAGAGCGTCCTCTACACCAACTACGATAATGAACAAGCAGAAGACTTGTTCCGATATTCGGTACCGTCTAAGTCTCACAAAGCCCTTGTTCGAAACGAAGACTTCCGAGGCATTATGGAAACGAACGGAGCCTACGCGTTCTATCGCAACGACGATGATCAAGTGATGCTCAGCATCAATGACCTCCGCCGTGCCGTAGTGAAAGCTCCACTCCAGGTTGGCGTGCTGACTTTCCGTCAAGCCAGCCGCAGCATCCGGTTTACCAACGCCGGCTACCTCTGCGACACCACCTTCGAGATTCCTAGTACACCGAATTAAGGTTTCTTGTCGATTAACCCGCAGAAGGGCGTAACATAACCATGTGATACGTCATCGTAAAGCCGCCGCAATCGGCCTCGCTCTGTTCGGCGTGGCCGCGGCGGCAAACGCACAGGTGAACTTCCGGCCGCTGGAATATCTCTTCCAGGCGAAGCCGGGAGAAGAGTCGGCAGGAGAGTCGGTCGACGCGGAAATCTCCCCGGACGGGCGGTACGTTGTATTCATGACCACCCGACCGTCGGTCCGCAAGGGGCACGACCTCGCGACCTACGACGTGATCCGTGCCGACGCCGACACCGGTGCCCTGAAAGTGGTGAACCGGTTGCCCGACCAGAGCCCGGCTCCGATCCTGAGCTACTACCCACGGCTCGGAATTTCAGATCGCGGCCGCGCAATCACCTTCACCGCTCCCACAAATCTTCTGACGCCGTACGCGCAGGCCAACACGCTCAGCGCTTTTCACGCAAACCTCGAAACCAACGTCATCACCCGCATTGGCTCCGGCTCGTTTGTCGGCGAGCTAAGTCGAACCGGGACCCAACTCGCTTATCTCACAAATTCTGGAACCTGTGACTCAAAGAACTTGGTGAACGGAAGTTCGGGACGGCTGTACATCCCCGCCTTCCAGGACATTGGTGGAATGAACGGAAACTTTGGCGGCGTTTTCTCCGATTCCGCAACCGCGCGCATGTTCCTCACCAACATTTTCGACGAGTCCGGCCAACGCATGTTGGGGTTGAAGTCCGTCAGGACCACGGGTCAAGCCCGCACGGAAGTAACCGTGCCGTCCGATAAATCGCTCGCCCCGGTCTACATTTCCGACACGCTCACCGACGCGACGTTCATCACGAACGCTCCCCTCAGCCCCCTGGACACCGACCTTCGGTACGACCTTTACCGACGAAATGCCGACGGGAGCTATCGTTTCACCGATCTCGGAACTCTGGTTCCCACCAATGCCAGCCAGCTCTCGATTGCCGCGTCGAGAAGCGGACGCTATGTCCTCGTCGGGTTCGACATCAACAACTCCCCGTACGACATCGATACGTACGTGTACATCGACCAAACCACCGGCGCCGTTAGCAACCCGCGCTTCTATGGCGTGAAGCAGCTTGGGAGACGCCTGAGCGACGACGGCCGATACTTTGCCATCGCGGGCTCCGACGGACACGCAAAGCGCGTGAACGCGATCAACGAGTCGCAGCTCACCGTCGACAACGGCCCCCACCCTGCGCCGCCGCGAAAGCCGCTGAACCAGATGGTGCATTCTGCCGGTGGAGAAGCGATCCTCTTTCGAGGCGTCGAGGGCTACGTGCCGAACAACCTCGAAGGACTCTACATCCGAATGCCCGACCGCACGGTGAAGCGCGTGAACACCGCCCAATCCCCGATTGCGATTAACGACGCCGGAACGAAGTGGGTCTATCGAACGTGGGATGGCAAGACCATCTTCCGCGACGGCATCGCCGGACGCACCATCGAACTTCCTCAAGCAACCGGCGTGGTCCGACTCGATGGCGCTGGCGACGTGCTCGCATACGAGCGCACTGACCGCCAGCTGTACTACCTAAACCTGAGAACCCGGGTGACCAAACTCATTTCGCGAACCAGCACCGGCGCACCTTCGACCGGGTCCAGCGGCGTGCTCGCGGTGGTCGCGGGCAACGGGAGCAAAATCTTCTTCAGCACAACCGCCCGCGATCTCGCCCCCGGAGCCGACCGGTATTACAGCACCTACGAGTACGAAACAGCAACCGACAAGCTGTCGCTCATCCGCATGAAAACCGACATCGAGAACCCCGGCACCTGGGTGCGGGCGGTCTCGTATGACGGAACCACGCTCATCTACAGCTCGGTCGAGTCTTACTACCGAAACCTGTATCGCTACTACGTGCCGACCGCTACCCATAAGCTGGTGTTCAAAGGCAGCCACGTCGCCGAGCAGTTCCACGACACCAACAACACCTACCTCGCCTTTGGCGATTTCCGAAGGTCGTTCCTCGTGAACATTTCCGATTCCAACCTGGCCTACCTCGAGCTCAAGCACCCCTACAAGATGGAGGAGCCGAAGTTCCGAAAGGTAGATCCACGAGCCCTGCGGTTCCTCAACCACGGATACCCCTGCGAAGTCAACATCGACTTTTTCTATAACTGAACATGAAAAGACTCTTCCTTCTTGCCGGCGTTGCCATTGCGGGTTCTGCGAGTGCAGACCTGATCTACGGCCAGTCCACCCTCGTCTTCCCCGCCGGTCCCGGAGTGCCGAAAGCCGGAACGAGCTACTCGCCAGAAATCTCCAGCGACGGCCGCTACATCTCCTTCATCACCGACCGAACGGACGTCCGGGCGTATGACGAAGTGGATTCGTTGGATGTAGTGCGCGCCGATGCCATCAGCGGCGCGGTTAAGGTGGTCAACCGACTCGCGAATGGGACGTATTACATACCGGAAGTTGCAGATGGCACATTCATCTCAGATCGAGGGCAATTCATTGCCTTCACCAGCGGCCGGGTAATCATTCCCGGCGCGCCGACGGATTTCCGCCGCTCCGCAAACCGGGCAAAACTCGACCAGAAAATCGTCAATCAAATTCCCAATCGGTTCGCGACCGGCCTCTCGAACAACGGGCTTTCTCTAGTCTATGATCAGATTTTCGGGCAGACATACGAACCGTACAGTCCGATCGATTTTCGGGGTGGCTACCGTAGCAACACCGGCTATATGTATCCTTCGATCTACTCTAGCGATGCCACCGTACGATTAGCTAACGAGACTTTTGGAAATCCCGAAGTGACCGGGATTCAGGCGGTCACACGAACAGGCAGGTTCTGGCTCTTCCACACCGCCGGGATTGCCGAGTCATTCTTTCCGGTATGGGTCTCGAACGATCCGGGTATGACCGGCCCCATCGAAGCCCGGTTCATTACGAACAAGCAAATCAGTCCGCTTGACTTCGACTTCGGCCCCGACCTCTACCAGGTCAGCACCGCGACCGGCGAGCGCAGGCTCATCCAACTTTCAGGCACCAACATTCGATCGGTTGCCACCTCACGCAATGGACGGTTCACCGTGGTTCAGTACACCAATGGAATGGCCGACATCATCGACCTTCCGTACAACATGTACGCGCCAAATCCGAGTCGGCAAATCGACCTGAGCAATCTGCGCACGATCAGCAAGCACATCAGCGAAGATGGCCGCTACATCGCGGGAATCACGGAAGATGGCCGACTTGTCCGCCACGACATCACGACCAATATCGGATTCGAGACCGGCGTTGGACCCTACCCTGGCCCGCCGAAGGCAACCGTCGGTCGGTATGTCAACTCAGTTTCTGGAACCTCAATTATCTTTCGTGCACCCGACCAATTCGTCCCTGGCGAAACCGCCGGCGTATTTGTCAAGAACACCTCAACGGGACTAACGCGCAAATTAGCAACCAACGCGGAGCCGCTGGCGGTCTCTGATTCCGGGCGGGCCTACGTCCTTTCCGGTAGTAGTTACACTTATCGGAACGACGACTTAAACCTCACGGTCAGCCTGCCAAATTCGCGGGATCACGAAATTTCAAGTGACGGACTAATCGTTAAGTACCGCCAGTTCGTGAGCAGCGTTAATCAGGTTTTTGTTTATGATGCCCGCGCCCGACAATCTCGGCTCGTGACAAAGAACATCCGTGGGGTCGGATCAAGCAACGACGTCGGTCAATCAAGAATGTCAGGTAACGGCAAGTTGATTGCGTTCATTTCCAACAACGCCGACCTATTCAACGGCCCAACGCAAAATCGACTGTACGTGTACGACGTCGCCCTCGACCGACTCACGAGTCCAACCTTCCCCGGAACGCTGCCGTTCGGTTCGTCGGTGTTCGGTGTTTCTGCGGATGGAACGAAAGTTATCTTCCAGACTTACACCACTGAGGATCAAATTTGGCGGTACTACACCGTGCGAAATGCGTTCACGCTCCTCTTATCAAACCGGGGCATAAACTCGGACGCATTACTTTCGCCAAGCGGGAATCTGCTGTTCGACGTCGATGAGTACGGGAATTCGATCACTCGACTTTCCGATGGTCGCGAAGAGATGACGGCTAGCGACTACAGGCTTTACGTCCTCCCTGGCGACAACCGCGCTCGGATCGACACCAACGGCATCCTCCGGGACGTCAACTTCACCTTCCCAATCGCTCCGTAATCGGGAAGGCACACACCGGTAAGGAAGAATCCATGAAGCTCGTTCTATCCACTCTCGTCATCGCCTCCTGCGGGTCCGCTCAGGCGGACCTGATCTACGGAAAATCCACCCTGCTCTTCCCGGCGGGGCCCGGAATTCCGCGGGAAGGAACGAGCTACAGCCCGGAGATTTCGAGTGACGGAAATTACATCTCCTTCATCACGAATCGGATGGACGTGCGAGCTAACGACGAACCCGATTCCCTCGACGTCGTCCGCGCCGACGTTGCTAGGAACGTTGTTCAAACGGTCAATCGCGTTGCAAACGGAACCTATTTCGTTCCAACCGCCGAGTCCCGCACGTACATTTCGGATCGGGGCCGGTTCATTGCCTTCAATAGCAATCAAGAGATTCGAGGTAGCGGTGCAGCGGTCAATCAGTTCGCCGGTATTCGCGCCGGTCTCGCCCGAAACACCATTGATTCCCTCCTAAACCAAGGAGTTACCGGGATGTCAAACGATGGAGACTCGCTCCATCTCAACAGCCTTTATGGACAGACCTTCACTCCGGTCAGATCGTTTAACTTCCTTGCTGGTGCCCAAGGCACGTCGCCAGTTTTTCCATCTACCTATTCTCCAGATGGCAAAGTACGCCTAGCCTCCGTCGCGCTGAGCTCATCCACCGGCCCCGGACTCCAAGTGACCACACGGAGCGACAGATTCTGGCTTCTTGCGGTGGCGGGTCTTAACGACTACTTCACGCCGGTCTGGGTGTCGAACGATGCTGGCCCGTCCACGCCGATCCTCGCGCACTTCATCACCAATCGGCGAATCAGCCCATTCGATCTTGACTCGACGCCGGACCTGTATTACGCCAACGCATCGACCGGGGAATTACGCTTGATCCCGCTTTCGGGCGCAGCCATTAAGGCAGTCGCCGCCTCGCGAAATGGTCGCTTCACCGTGATCCAATACACGGACGGAATGGCCGATGTTGTGGACGTCATCACTTTTCCGGGCAAGCCGAGATGGATTCGGCGCAAAGACCTCCGACACTTACCGACGATCAGCCGAAACGTCTCGGACGACGGCCGATTCATCGCCGGGATCACGACCGACGGTCGGCTCGTTCGACAAGACCTGAACTCCGGCGTCGGAACCGAGACCGGAATCGGCCCTCACCCGGCCCCGCCTAGAGCAAAGCTTTCGAGCTATGTGAATTCTCCCACGGGTACGAGCATCCTGTTCCGCGCCCCGGACCAGTTTCTTTCCGGTGAATCGGCAGGAACGTTCATCAAGAACACGGCGACCGGAATCACGCGAAGGCTCCCATCCAACACCTTTGGATATGCCGTCTCCGACACCGGTCAAGCTTATATCTACAATGACGGCGGAGGGATCACTTACCGAAACGACGATCTGAACTCGACGGTAAAGCTCCCCAATGGCTTTGGTCAAGTCATTTCCAGTGACGGACTCACCGTGATGTTCTATCGACGTGAGGGCAGCTTCGATCAGCTCTATGTCTATGACGCGCCGTCCGCTCGCACCCGGCTGGTAACCCGAAACGCCAGTGGAGTAGCCGCAAACCGCAGCATGGTTACTCCCCGGCTATCGCCAAACGGAAAGCTAATCGCGTTTATCTCGGACGCCACGAACCTGCTCGATGGCCCGCCGAGAAGACGGCTGTATGTTTACGACGTCGCTACCGATAAGTTGACCGCTCCGACCTTCTCCAACAGCCTTGGAGAAAGCTCCGTGGTTGTCGGGATTTCCGCCGATGCAACGAAGGTGGTTTTCGCTGACCTTTCATATCAAGACACGGAGCGAGAAAACATTTGGCGGTACTACGTCCCGCGCCGCGCCTTCACTTATGCCGGCGAGCGACGTCTCAACTCCTGGGCGCAGCTCTCTCCGAGCGGAAACCTCGTGTATCAAGATGAAGAGGACTTCAACATTCTTTTTAGAGTTTCCGACGGACGAAGGGTGGTGCTTTCCGATGACTTTTCCCTCTTCCTCCTCCCTGGCGACAACCGCGCCAGGATGGAACGCGACGGCGTGCTGAGCGATGTCAACTTCGCCTTCCCGGCGACCCCGTAATAGGACTCCAGCCAGTTGCCCCTTTGGTTCGGCACTGGAACCCAAGGGGCGGGTGGTTCATAATAGGGGCTCAATGTCTCACAGCGACGCCACCGGCATCTTTATCAACGAAACCCACACCAGCGCGGCCATTTGGCAGTACCGCGTTGAGAAGATGCTTTTAGAAGGCAAAACTCAGTACCAGACCTACCAAATTTGCGATATCCCTCGCTTCGGAAAGTCCCTCTTCCTGGACTACAACATCCAGACTTCCATCCTGGACGAATACATCTTCCACGAGTGCATGACCCAACCGGCCATGACCCTGCACCCGAACCCGAAGAAGGTCGTGGTTTGCGGCGGCGGCGAAGGCGCAACGCTGCGCGAGGCCCTTTTCCACAACACCGTCACCGAAGCCGTGATGGTGGACATCGATGAAGAGCTTGTTGACATGGTGAAGGTCCACATGCCCGAGTGGCACCAAGGCGCTTTCGAAGACCCACGAACCACGTTGCTTCACACCGACGCCCGAGCTTGGCTGGCCGACCACAAAGGCGCAAACTTTGACGTCGTGCTCAGCGACCTTCCGAACCCCCACGAAGACGGCCCCGGCCAGTTCCTCTTTACCAAGGAGTACTTCCAAATCTGCGCCGACGCCATGAGCGAAGACGGCGTGTTCGCGATGCAAGCCGGCTCGGCCAACGAGAACTACCCCGCCTGCATGGCCAGCTGCATCAAAACGCTGGAGAACATGAAAGAAGTGTTCCCGTATGTCAACGGCTACTACGGCATCGTCAGCACGTTTTTCCAACCATGGGGATTTGTCTTGGCTTCGAAGAAATACGACCCAATGGCCCTCACGGTCGAAGAAATCGCCAAGCGCCACGCCGAGCGCGGAGTAAAAAACAAGTACTACACGCCTCGATTCCACCAGGCCTGCTTTACTCTTCCCGAGTATCTGCTGCGCGCGGTGGAAGAGCAGGGACGACTCCTTACCGATGCTGACCCGTTCGTTTGGGACGCCTAAAACGGCGTCCAAAACGTCTCTAAAGGGTAAATTAGAGCTTCGGCAACGGAGCCGAAGGTTGAACAACGGATGTTTCGAAGACTTTATTGGGTTTCAGAAATCGTAGAATCGAATGGCCAATCGAAGGTGATTGGTGTGTACACGTCCATCCCGGACCTCATCGAGGTCGGACTCGGGCACCGAGAGCCAAATCAACAGTTAAGGCTAGGGCTTTATAAACTGGACAGCGATAAAGGGCCCTTCGGAATCTGGACATCTCCTAACTTTGAAGGTATGGAAGCCACCCTTCAGAGCTTCGTCTCCACCGACGAGATCAGCAGTGAGCACGTGGCGATGTTGGTTTCGGCCGTCGCTCTTGTTGCCGTAGCCTAAACAGAAATAAAAACGGCCCAGCGCATTCCTGCGCTGGGCCGTTTTCTTGGGTCCTTACTTCGTGACCGGCTTGCTGCTGGCGTCTTCGGCCTTCAGGGCGTCCATGGCGGACTTCCAGCCATCGGCGAGGTACGAGAGCTTGACGTCCACCTTTGCGGTTCGCAGTCGCTCCTGGAGGGTCTTTCCGAGGTCGTTGGCTTGGCTGCCACGCTCTTCTGCGATCTGGCGTCGAACGCTTTCTTTGACCGTCTCGTCAATCTTGATCTTCTCCGCCGCCGTTCGGTTCTGGACGAAGAACTTCAGGAAGTTGCCGCCGTCTGGAATCCAGTTCGAAGCCGTTCCGACCTTCGTCTTGTTGACGATGGCCTGAAGCTGCGCCGGCATCTGGTCTACCGCTCGGATCGGGAACGCACCCTGAGTGGCTCGGGCGTTTGGCGCTTCGCTGTAACGAGCTGCCGCGACCGGGAAGCTCGTACCCTGCTTGAGAGCCGAGTCGACCTGACCCTTCAACTGCTCAGAACCGACTTGGATGTAGAACAGCTCTGCCTGGGCGGGGGTAAGGAAGTTGGTCGGATTGCTCTTGATGAACGAATCAACATCGGCCTGAGTGACCGTGATGCCCTTCGAGATGAGATTGAATCGCGCAAGGTCGATGGAGAGGTCCTGGCGGATTTCGGCCAGCGACATACCCGCGGACTGCAGGCTCTTCACGAACTGTGGGTTTCGCTTCGTCTGGAAGTCGAGTTCCTTTTTGATCGCGTCGTCGTTTGGCGCGACGTTCTGGTCTTTGGCGACCTGGAGAAGCAGTTTGCGGTTGATGAGGTCTCGCAGGGCCTGTAGGCCGAGCGAACCCGCAACCTGCACGTCAACCGGACCTTGAGGCGTGATGGCGAGAACCGAACGCTTTCGTTCGAGATAGCTGTAGTACTCATCCTTCGTGACCGGCTCGTTGTTGACTACCGCAACGGGACCTCCGGTAGCAGAGCCGCTGTTGCAACCGACGATGAGACCTGCCGCGATGGGCAAAAGGACATAAAGTGCTTTCTTCAAACCGAATTCTCCGGAACAAGGTGAGGTCGAGACGCAACCCTCCCTCAACGCATAGGTTACAACATCAGAGGCGCGCGGAACGTGCCCGCACGAATGTCACCCATTCGTGTGAGCGCGCTGAACCGGTTCAGGCTGCAACCGCGAGTTGCGTGCGAACCATACCGCGCAGCCGATTTACGGCCTGCGAATGAAGCTGGTACGCCCGCGATTCGCTGATCTCCAAAACCTTCGCGACTTCGGAGAAGGTCAGGCCATCAAAGTAGTGCAGAGCTACCACCGTGCGCTCGCGATCGCTCAGCATGTCGATGCAAGAAGCGAGCACGTTTCGAATCGCCTTGCCTTCGACAAAACCACGCACGTTCGCCGTCTCATCTTCCACGAGATCGGAATAGGTGAGATTGTCGTCGGAATCGGATGGGACCAGATCGTCCAAGCTTCCGATGTGGCTTCGAGACTGCAACGCCTGAAGCTGTGCAAGCTGGTCTTGCCCCATGCTGGCGGCTTCGGCGAGCTCTGCGCCGCTGGGCGCCCGTCCAAGCCGCACCGTAAGCAGGCTCTCTGTTCGCTCGATCAAGCGCAGCTTGTCGCGGGTGCTTCTTGGAACCCAGTCTTCATGCCGAATCAGCTCGAGCACGGCTACACGCACCATCGTGATGGCGTACGTCTCAAATTTGGTATCCCGGGTCGGGTCGAAGTTATCGACGCTTTTGATCAAGGCGACAATGCCAGCGCTCAAAAAATCGTCAAAGGTCAAGCTCCCGACCGGTCCCGAAACGAGGCGACCGACGGTGATTTTTACAAGATAACTATAGTGATGAATCAGCTCGGTGCGGGCATCCAAGCGACCATAGACATGATAATCTGTCCAGGCTTGCTGCAACTGATCTGGGCTAAGCGCCATTAAATCTCCTCATCGCCGGGCGCACGTTATCCGTTACGTGTCCCCCGACGCCTTAACTATATCACCAAGAAGAAGCAAACCGATTAAATTCCACGTATGGTGGCGAAAATCCGGTCGCCTTCAACCCCGAAACTTGCTAAATTTCAAGCGACATCCCGTCATACGCAAGTTCTGTGCCAAAAGGTAGCCGTGCATTAAATTCGTCGTGGTCGTAGTCGTGGCTCAGATGGGTCAAGATGGTCCGCTTCGCCCCAATTTTCGCCGCCACTTCCATCGCCCTATCAAAGTGGAAGTGGTTCGGATGTGGCGCGAATCGTACTGCGTCGAGAACCAAAATGTCCAAGCCTGCAAGCTCGGGCCAGACATGCTCCGGAATTTCGCTGACGTCTGTCATGTAGCAGAAGTCGTTCACCCGCAAAGCAAGGCAAGGCAAATGACCGTGCCGGACAACAAACGATCTGATCGTGAGCCCGGCTAACTCCATCACCGGCTGAGCGACCCGCAAATCAAACCGCGGCACCATAATGCCCTCCGGAAACTCCATAAAGGCATACGGATAGATCCGCTTTATATCTGGCATGTATTCTTCCAGAATATATACGGGCATATCTCGTTTTGTCTTAACACTTAACGAGCGTAAGTCGTCCATTCCCATCACGTGATCGGCATGGGTATGCGTTATGATCACGGAATCTAGGTCTTTTACATCTGCCTTCAGCAGTTGCAAACGCATTTCCGGCGAACAATCGACTAATACATTGCCATCGTTCCCATTAAGGAGCAGTGATGCGCGCGTGCGCCAGTTCTTGGGATTCTGCAGAAACGACTCGGGATAGTCGAATCCCAGCATGGGCACGCCGTTACTTGTTCCGGACCCTAGAATGACCGCGCGGGCCACTTATAGTTCGCCCGCTTTCTTCAGAACCTCAACCGCCACAATCGCCGCCGGTACGTCGGCGTACTGCGCCAATCGCTCCAAGCATCGGGCAAAGTTGCGCTCACCCATGTCGTCGTACTTTTCCTGACTCTTCCGGGCTTCGGCAATCAGTTCGATCGCGTCCTCATAGAATCTTGCGCGGTTCTGCGGCAACGACTTATTGGTGATGGCGGCATACCGACGGCTGAGCTGTTCGTAGACGCCTTCCCAGTTCGTCCGGGACTCCATCTCGGCGCGGAGCTTCGTCATCTCCGCTTCTTGCATGCGGCGACGTTCGGCCTCTCGTCGCTTTGATCGCTCGAAATCTTCCGCCGTCGTGCCGTCAATGACCCGAACGCGAATGGCACCACCGGCTGCCTTCGAGGCCGTGACCTCGATCAATCGTTGCGTTTGCGGCATCCGAAGGTGGCCGCCAAGTTCGTTCTCGCCTTGCGGAACGCCCAGCACCAACAATCCTTCTTCAAGCGCAATCGGAACCGCCGCATTGAGGGCTGCCCATACGCCACGACCGGTCACCCCGTGAAGTACCGTGGGAAGAGTCTCTTTCCAAATGGCAACCGCGTCCTGCATACCGCACGATTATAGACGGAGCACCGCGAGAAAGGGGAGACCTAAGCGCCGCGAACGAAAGGATCGACCACATCATCCGCGCTTTGGACCATGCCGATGTAGGGCGTGAAGCGTCCGAGCCACTTTCGCTGGACCTCCGCCTCGCCATACATCCCCTCACCGCACTGCCAAAACACTGGCTCTTCGCATTCGTATTCGCTTGCGTCGTGCGGACTTGTTTGGAGCCGAACGTAGAATCGCGGCCGGTCCGCCATTTCAAATTCCCACGATGAGTTCAGCATCGTGCCGTCTTTCGCAATGCCGTACCGACTCATCACGCGGGCGTTTTCGAAGACCGTTCTTGTCCCACCTTTCGAGGCGTGGTTGTACCAAATGCCGTAGCCAATGCTGCCAGCGATCATCAACATCCCGATGGCGAACCAGGTCAGGCTGTTCGGAATCCAGTTCATTGGACCGACGTCCGTAATCTGGTTTGTTACTGGAGTCCGGGTGTAGGTGGCGCGAAATACACCACCCATACCAAAAACAAGCGTGCTAACACAGCCGCACACCGCAAGCACCACGCCAACTGCCAGAGTCAGACCGGTTAGCTTTTCTTTCAGTGGGTCCATGGTTCAGAACCTAGACGTCTGCCTAACCGCGTTGAGTTCTATCGCCCAGGCATGATGACGTCGGCCACTGCGTACGAACGTCGGATGTCTTGCAACATCACCTTCGCTCGTCCGCCAACCGAATCCATTCCGTCCAGCAGCTCGATGTAGAAACCGTTATCGGTCCAACCAACAGCCTTGTTGGCATTCTCAAACGCCGACCGTCGCACGTTGGCTTCCATCACTTGCGCACGTCGAAGACCCATCAGGAGTTTGTCGAACTCTTCGATGGTGCCGGACTGAATGTCGTACTCCTCGTACTCCATGTCGAAGTTGGCCCGGATGTAAATTCCGCGCCGCATCGCGTGCTCGAGCTCTTCCACGTTCTCGCCATCGGAGCCGATGAGGGCTTCCACTACGGATGGATGGCACTCAACGAGGAAGGCATTTCCGGCTTCCTTCACCTTGCGCCACATGTCGCGTTCGATCCAAAGGCTAACCGTGTCCTTGCTCGCGATTCGGCCAACGCCGGTGCACATCGGACAAATCTCGGTGATCTCTTGGGTGACGCTCTCGCCGGTTCGCTTTCGCGTGAGCTCAACGAGGCCAAGCGAGGAGATCTTTCCAATTCGCGTTCGCGCACGGTCTCGCTCGAGGCCGTGCAAGAAGTGGTCCATGACGCGCTTTCGGTCGGACTCATCTTCCATGTCGATGAAGTCGCAAACGATAATGCCGCCCATGTCGCGCAGTCGAAGCTGGCGAAGAATCTCGTTCGCTGCCTCAAGGTTTGCGTGAAGAATGGTGTCACTCAGCGACGTGCTGCCGACATGCTTGCCGGTGTTGACGTCGATGGCGGTCAGCGCTTCCATCTCGTCGATAACCAACGATCCGCCCGATTTGAGCGGAACCTTGTGCTGCATGATTCGGTCGAGCTCTTTCTCGATTCCAAAGTGGTCAAAAATCGGCGTCTCGCGATCGTAAAGCGTCAGCTTGTCCAGCAACTGCGGAGCAACCTTCGCGGCGATGAGATTGACCTTTTCGTACTCGTCCGGATCGTCGATGACCATCTTCGAAATGTCCTCGCCAAACAGGTCCCGCACGGTTCGGAATAGGAGCGACTGGTCCTTGTGAACGCAAGCCGGGGCGCGAAGCGCTTTCGCGTTGCGGAGGACTTCGGTCCAGAGCGACTGCAAGTAAGCAACGTCCTGGCGAAGTTCGAGTTCCGTTCGACCGTCGCACTCCGTGCGAAGAATCAGACCGAAGCCATCAGGCCGAATGTGGTCGCCCACTCGCTTCAATCTTTCTCGTTCCGATCGTTCTTCAATCTTTCGGCTCACGCCGCAGTTGTGTCCTTCGGGCATCAGCACGACGTATCGGCCAGGCAGCGCGATTCGGGTGCTTACTCGGGCGCCCTTGGTACCGCGTGGACCTTTGGTGACTTGCACCATGATCTGCTGGCCCGACTGAAGGACGTCCTTGATCTTTCGGCGTCGAAGCTCATTGCGTCGCATCGTAGCCGGACTGTTGTCGTTGCCCGATTCCTCCGGCAAGACGTCGGCGATGCTCAGATACGCATTGCGCTCGAGGCCAATGTCCACGAACGCAGCATCCATGCCAGGAAGAACGTTCTGAACGATGCCTTTAAAGATGGATCCGACAACGCGCTCTTCGCGTTCAACGCGATACTCCATGAGCTCGTTGTCTTCGAGTAAAGCGATTCGGGTTTCCCGATTCGAAACATTGACGATGATTTCTTTTCGCGGGGCACCGGTTGCGGCGCGAAAGTCTTTCGGTGCGCCGGGGGTGCGGGTTTTTCGTCCGCGGACGTTACGTTGTTTTGCCATTAGCAATCGGTATGTAGGAGTGTACCGGACGTCTGCCCAGATTCCAACTTCAACTTATCGGGCCTGACTGGCAAAACTCGTGCTTGGCTCGGTCCGACCAGAGCCAGACGCTGCCACCGCAACCGCCGCACACAAAATCAAAATGGTGATGACCTGTTTAATCGCCCGCACGTTTCGCCTCCCTACTTGAATATGTGGTGCCGCCATGGTTGCCCACAAAATCAGAATCCGTTCTGATAACAATTAGTTTCGGCAGAATCTGCAGTTTCTTCTTCCACTTTTTCCGGGACCGGCCGTTCGCACCTTCCGGGTAACTTGCAAACGTGCCGGTTTACGAGTATCGGTGTTCTCAGTGCCAAGCAAAGTTCCGCGTCTTGGTCGGAATGGTGGCAGGCGAGGAAGACAGCAAATGTCCCAAGTGCGGCGCGCTTCAGACCAACCGTCTCGTGAGTCGATTTGCCCGGTATCGCAACGAAGACGACCGGATTGACGAGATTGCCGACCGCCTTGAAATGATGGGCGAACCCGATTCGGCGGCCGGAATGCGAGAAATTGTCCGCGACCTTGGAAAGGCGATGGACGAAGATGTTTCGGATGAAATCGAAGAGCTCTTCGAGGCTGACATGGCCGGCGAGCTAGCAGACGACGAGTAACTCGTGTACCATCGTTTCGCCGATGGCGCAGAAAATCAAGGCAGAAGGAAAACTCATCGTGGTGTGCGGCAGCATGTTTGCCGGCAAAAGTGAGGAGGTCATCCGCCGCGCCCGCCGGTCTTTGTACGCGAAACGCAAAGTCCAAGTCTTCAAGCCGAGCATCGACAAACGGTACGACGAGAGCATGGTCGTGACCCACATGGGGGTCAAGCACGAGGCGGTTCCGGTACGAAACGTTGCCGAGTTACGCACCCTGGTCTTGCCCGATACCGAGGTCGTTTTGCTTGAAGAGGCTCAGTTCTTCGATGATTCTCTCATCGAGCTTTGCGTCCAATGGGCAGACGAGGGACGAGAGGTCATCTGCGCCGGTCTCGACCAAGATTTCCGCCGCAAACCGTTTGGCCCTATGCCTGGATTGCTTGCCGCGGCCGACGAGGTCGTCAAGTTGCGGGCCATCTGCATCAAGTGTGGCGCTCCTGCCAGCCACACGCAAAGAATCATCGACGGCAAACCCGCCCACAAAAACGACCCGGTGATCCTCATCGGAGCCACCGAGTCGTATGAAGCGCGCTGCCGCCGCTGCTTTAAGTTGCGCGGTTAGCCTTCAAGAAGCTTCAGGGTTGCCTTGGATGTGACCGTGGCTCCTTGAACATTGAGTTGTAGAAAAGTGCCTGACCATTGCATCTTAAACACGACGCCATCGCTCACGCGGACCCACACGGTCGATAGGCTCGGTTTCGCATCCGAGGCAGCAGCGCGAAACACCTGTTCCACCCGGAAACACTTTGTTCCACCAACCATCTCAATCCCCGCCAACTGAGCGGCACCAAAGGATGCTGTTGTCTCGTCTGGTGGGGTTGCGGAAGTGTTTACGGTCCAGACTTCGCCAATTGCAACTTTGCTCGTCGGTGGATCGAAGGCCATGAAAGATGACAAATGGGAGTTCGGCGTCCGGTCGATTTCCTTTCGGTTGATCTCGTTGCCCTGCTTATCGTAAGTCGCCTCGTAGACCGACTCCTTCGCGTCAGGCGCAAGCTCCTTGTTCATTTCGGACATCTTGGTCCCAAATCGCATCGTGTAGCTACCGTCTGGATAACTCTTGATGCGCGTTGCTCCGACGTTTCCAGTTATGCCGAACGATTTGTCCATTCCTTCCACGTCTGCGTTCAGTTCAAACTTCAGGTCAAGTCTGTATGAGACTCTGTCCGGCGGTGATGTCCAACGAAGGGAGTACTTTTCATCGCGGTGCGAAGACGTCGCGATCGCCGAGGCTAGGGTCAGAACAGCGAGCGTGGAGACGGACTTCATCTTAAAAACCACTATACAACAACTCTCTTATATTTCTGACGTTAAATCCAGATTTTTGCGGCCACTGCCTTGGTGACGGATTGATCAGTTATTCTGCCCATCGATGGCGGTAGTTTCAGCGGTAAATGTGACTAAAGCACTCCGAGTAGGATCAACTTGTTTCTTCACTTTTTCAATCGTTTTCGCTTTGAAGCCGACACCGTCGCTTACCCGAACCCAATATGTTGCCGTAGATGAAACCTTCGTGGAATCGGACGAGTGAGTTACTTGTTCAATTCGGAAGCACTTTGTGCCAGCAACGAGTTCGATCCCAATCAGTTCGCTTACAGAGGTCTCCTGCACAGGTTTGCCGTTATCGTTCGAGTCCTCGACGTTTATCCATTTTTCACCGATCCCGACGTATCGAATGGGCGGATCAAACGACGGTCCGACGGACATGCTCACGGTGTCGGAATCTTCCGCTTTTGTTGATAGCTCAAACGCACTCTTCACCTCCTTACCATCCTTGTCATAGCGCCGTTCGAATACCTGCTTGCCGCTCTCGCCCGTTTTGAGTTCAAAGTTCGCTTCCAACGGCGTCATTTCAAACCTCATCGTGTGACCTCCTTTCGGTGAATCGTTAATTCGGGTCACGTTCACAATTCCCTTCAGATAGCGTGGCTCGAGAGCTCCTGGCGGATCTGTCACGAAGTCAAGGTTGAATGAAAAGTCGTACTGCATCTCTGCCGGCGCCGTATCTTTGCGGCGTAACGAGTATTTCTCGACTTGTCGGGTGGAGGTCGCGATTCCCGTAGACATCACGAGGGCCAAAAGCACCGGGGCTAGCTTCATCTTGAACCCTATTGTATAGCAATCCAGAGAAGTTAGGGCAAGAAATTGTATGGAAGGGAAGTGCCACCAGGCGCAGTAAAAGCAACCTTCACGCGCAAAAAAGCGGATCGATCCCTGAGGATCGATCCGCTTCAAAGGGCAAACTTAGCCTTCGCGAACGAGGGTGTACTTTGCGTTCACCGGACCAGGAGCGCCTGGGAGGGGAACGTTCTTCCAATCGCCCTCGGCCTTAACCGGGGACCAGTCCTTCTTGTCGAGCCAGAAAATGCTGGTGATCGAAGCGGCGTCGGAACCGGTCTCTTCAACCTTTCCTTCGACCTTTACGACGTCAACGTTGTTGACCTTTTCTTCGGCAAGAACTTTGAAAGTCGCCTTGAACGCTGGCGTTTCTTTCTTTTCGTCTGCTGCCTGCTCAAAGGTCCAGCCTGCGCCGACGGCTACCGGTGCTTCTGGAGCATAAAATCCGCTCAGGTTGGCCATTCGCCACGTGCCAGAGCCGCTGTCTGCGCCTTGATAGGCAACCAGAAGGCCGCGAGGGTTGTAGGTGCTTCGAGTAGCAGGCTGATCAGGAACATCCTGCTCTTGCCCAGCGACGGAAAGCTTGGTTTCGGTTGCCTTGGTTTCAACGGTGTAGTTTCCGTTTTCTTCAACCTTGGTGACTTTCTCTTCGTTCAATCCTGAGAACGTCGCTTCGATGCCCGCCAAAGCGATGTCCGCTTTGATTCGGTACTTGATGACTTCGCCTTCCTTTGGCGCTCGCTTGAAGGTGAATCCATCAACAGCGACCGCGACGGCCAAAATCGAAAGCAGGGCCAAAGCCGAGCCAATTGTCTTAAAAGAAGTCTTCATAGATTTCACTATTTCGACGGGCATTTTACGACTTCGGTTGCGTGAGTTTCTGGGCATTAGGTCCGATGGTCGACTTGGTACCCTTTTCACGGATGTCGCACGACGAATTGGGAGACTACGATTTCGAGCTTCCCGAGCACCGAATCGCCCAAACTCCGCTGGAAGATCGAGCCAGCTCGAAGCTGTTGCACTTCGATCCCGCGAGCGGCCAACTTCACGATTTGCGGTTTCGAGACGCGATTTCTCTGCTCCACAAGGGAGACGTGCTCGTGGTCAATGACACTCGGGTGAGTGCTCTCCGCCTCTTCGGCGCAAAAACGACGGGAGCCCAGGTGGAAGCACTCCTCCTTCGCGATCTCGGAGAGGGCAGATTTACCGCGCTCGTAAAGCCCGGCCGGCGGCTGAAGATCGGATACATCATCGAATTCGAAGCAGGTCTAACTGCCACTATCACCGCCGAGTTAGCCGACGGACAGCGGGAGATTCAGTTTCAAGGCGAAAACATCACCGAAAGACTTCGAACAATTGGCACCGTGCCACTGCCTCCATACATCACGACCAAGCTGGAAAATCCGGAGCGATATCAAACGGTTTATGCCAACGAGGGCGGCTCCGTAGCGGCGCCAACTGCCGGGTTGCACTTCACTCCTGAAGTTCTTCAGGCAATTCGCGACAAAGGCGTCAGCATTGGTCGCGTCACGCTTGACGTCGGGCTAGACACCTTCCGGCCCATCGCCGCCGAGAAGCTTGAAGACCATCATATGCACGGTGAGTGGTGCTCCGTGCCTCCCGAAACGGTGGAAATGATCGCGAGCGCGAAAGGGAGGGTGATCGCCGTTGGCACCACATCCGTACGAACACTGGAGTCCTTCGCAATCGGCAAGCGCCAACTCGAATCTGGTCGAAAACTGACTTCAATCTTCATTCAACCGGGCTACGATTTTCAAATCGTGGACGGAATGTTCACCAACTTCCACATGCCTCGAACGACCATGCTCCTCATGATCTCGGCGATGGCTGGCAAGGACATGATCCAAACGGCGTACCGACACGCGCTGCAGTCTGACTACCGATTCCTGAGCTTTGGCGACTCAATGTTGATCCTAAATTCCGCATCTGTATCAGGTTAGCGCTTGAATCCCGGATAAGAATTACCGCGAACCCTAGACATATCGGTGTAGAATCACGTAGCTAATCGAGGAAGCTTGGCGCTAGGAGGGTTATTTAAGTGTCCCCATCGGACTTTGATCCAATTTCGTATATTGAGAATGCTTTTCTTGATAAAAAGGTCGAACCAAAAGTGCCGGAAGGCTTGGAGCTAGAGCTGCCGGACCTTCAAGAGTACTTGACCCAAATTCCGCGAAAAGCAGCCAAGTCGAACCAGAAATTCCGCAAAACCGAAATGCGCGCCCCGCGTCCACGCCGCGCAGAAGAAAAGACTTCGAGTGCAGCGATGGATCCTGCCATCCAAGCGGTTTGGCGTTCGCTGCCAAAGAACGTCGAGTTTCTGATTCAGTACTTCAACGACTCTTCGGTGCAGAACTATTACCGTGGTGAGTTCAAAGAATCGCGAGAAGAGCTGATTCGACGCTTGCTCGACCCGGAACTCTCGTTAGAAGATACAAGCCGTCTGCTCGGCGTAGTACCCGCAACCGTGCGTCGCTACACCAACCGCGGCTGGCTAAAATGCCATCGCACTACCGGCGGCCAGCGCCGGTTTCGACTGAGCGATTTGGTTCAGTTCGTCGAAGTTCATGGTCGCTTCCCTGAGGAGTGACCATGCCAAAGCCGTTGCGGATCGCGGTCTTCTCCGATAGCGCGCTCCCCCTTATCAACGGCGTAAGCGTTTCCGTTGCCGCCCTGGTGGAAGAACTTCGAGACCGTGGGCATGATGTGGATCTTTATGCAAACCGGTTCCCCGGCTTTGTTGAGACCCATCCGAATAACGTTCGGTTTAACGCGGTCGAAATTCCGTTTTGGCGCGGCTACCCGGTAACGATGCCGCCACTGGGAACCCAGCTTCGGCGTTTTCGAGAGCGGACATACGACATCGTCCATACGCACACTCCGTTCCCGGTCGGAATGATAGGGCTACGCTGGGCCGAATCGCACGAGCTGCCGATCGTCTCGACGTACCACACGCTGTACGACCGGTACTCGCACTACGTCAAGATTCTGCCACCACGATTCGTCCGGTACCGAATCGCTCGACACACCAACTACTACTACAGCCGGGTCCACCATGTCATTACTCCCAGCGAAGCGAGCCTAAAGTGGCTTCGGCGGCACGACGTTCACACCAGGGCCACCATCATCCCAACCGGTAGCCCGGTGCCAAAACGGCAAAACCGCGAGGAGCTCCGAGCAAAGTTCGGCGTTTCGCGGACAGACGTAGTGCTTCTCTACGCTGGTCGCCTTGCTCCGGAAAAGAATCTCTGCTTGCTTATAGAGGCAGTGTCGGATCTGATGGCGCAGCGGCCCGAGGTTCAACTTTGGCTAATGGGCGATGGACCGTACCGGGCGACCTGCGAAGAACTCGTTGATCAACTTAGGATTCGAGCCCGAGTGAAGTTTTTTGGCTTCGTCAGCCAACCATCAGTAGGGGACGTGTATGGGGCTGCAGACTTGTTCGTGTTTGCCAGTGTGACCGAGACTCAAGGGTTAGTTGTGCAGGAGGCGATGCTGCATCGGCTGCCAGTGGTTGTTGTAAGCGGGGGCGGTGCAAGTGAGACAATTATTGATGGTCAAAACGGACTCTTGGCACGGAACGACCGTATGGACTTTTGTCAGAAGATGAACGAGGTCCTCAGCTCAAACGAAACCCGGCAACAACTAGCCGAAGCAGGATTTCATTCACAATTGCCTAGGTCCATTCCCGCAATGGTAGATCGCGTGCTTGCTGTCTATCGTGAGGTCATTTCGGAGTTCCCTAGCAGCGAGGCAAATCTTGATCCATAACGACACCATGCGGGCTCCGGGAGTTGCCACGGACCGAAAACCGCTGCTCGATGCGACGTTGCTCCTGATCGGGCTCACCGTGCTGCGAATGCTCGTTCAATTCGTTCCGGTGCCGCTTGACCTGGTGCCCACGACGAGCCTCATCGTCAGCATGATTTTCGTGGGTTTACCAATTGCGGCGATTTTTCGAGCATCGGCCTTTGCTTGGCAGGTGAAGTCCAGCCTGATTGCTCTTCTGTTTGGCCTCGCGCTTCAGTTTGGTCTGGCTTTTGTAGCGCCGATGTTCGTTTCCGGGGTCGGTGCAGTACTTCACGGAATTTCTCAGGCTGGACTCGTCGTCTGGACCCTTGGTCTTGGGGCGCTCCTGTCGCAGGTCATCAGCGACAAAAATTTGATCGTGCCGATCGCGATCTTCCTGGCTCTTTTCGACGTGTGGCTCGTTTTTGTTCCGGAAGGGCCTGTCGGCCAAATCGCCAGAGGCAACAACACTGCCCTCGCTTCAGTCGCGTATCAACTCCCTCGCCCAACGCACGTGCCCACCGACGGTCGGGCCATGCCTCTCGCCTATGTTGGTCCCGCGGACTTCCTCTTCATGGCGATGTTCTTCGCGCTCCTCTACCGGTTCAACCTTCGGATTCGCCAAACCGCCATTTGGCTCACACCGGTCCTAATTTGCTATCTGCTCACAACGCTATTGTTCGGTTCGGTTCGGATCGGACCAATCAGCCTCGGCGCGTTGCCGGCGCTGTTGCCCATTGGCGCCGTTGTTTTAGCCGTCAACTGCCGTGAGTTTAAGTTCACGGCAGAAGAAAAAATGACCACGGTAGTCCTGACCGTTGTTTGTCTGAGCGTGCTGGCGTGGCGATTCAGCGTGCAGCCGACAAAGCTGCCAACTGCGCCTTCGAAGAAGGAGCGCGGCCTAAAGCGCTCAAAATCGACGCGCTTGCCAGCGACAGTTGAGCAAGGTCAATCCCGGTAACAATTCCCTGTCTTTCCAGCGCGTAAACCAAGTCCTCGGTCGCCAAGTTGCCCGCCGCGCCAGGAGCGTAGGGACATCCGCCCAGCCCACCCGCACTCGCGTCGAAACCTGCGTTCGGCGTTTCATCCAGGGCCGCAAACACATTTGCTAACGCCGTGCCGTTCGTGTCATGAAAGTGCCAGAAGACCTCGGTACTCGGTAGCTCCGTTGCCACTAGCTTCGCCAGTCGCTTAACCTCCGATGGCCCTGCAACTCCGATCGTGTCACCAAAGCTAATCTCGTCACAACCAAGTTCGATTAAGGCTTGGGCAACCTCAATTGTTCGCTCCGGTTGGACCTTGCCCGCGTACGGGCATTGGAACGCGGTGCTGACGTAACCACGCACCCAGGTGTTTGGGGGCCGCATGGCTAGCAATTCGCGGAACGCCACCAGAGACTCCTCGACGGTCATGTTGATGTTCTTTTGCGTGAACGCATCGCTCGCTGCCGTAAAGATAGCGAATCTCGTGACTCCAACTTCGACCGCGCGCTGCATGCCTCGAACGTTTGGTATAAGCGCGCTGCACTTCGGGCCAGCCGGCAGTTGGGGCCACAGCTCCGCCGCGTCTGCAAGCTGCGGCACCCACTTTGGGCTGACAAAACTTGTTGCCTCGATCTCCTGGATTCCAGCGTGTGCCAGCGCGGCAATGAATTCAAGCTTAACCGCCGTCGATATTGGAACCGATTCGTTCTGAAGCCCATCGCGCGGGCCAACGTCGACGATTCTCATTTCGGCGTCACGCGGAAAAGCACCGCCGAATCCTCAACCTGTTGCCCCGTCACCACGCCCAAATGAGCGACCTCGCCATTGAAGGGAGCCAGCAACGGCTGCTGAGTTTTCATGGCTTCTAGGACCACGAGGGTTTGGCCTTTGGTGACTGAATCTCCAACTTGAACCCGAACATCCACGATAAGTCCAGGCATCGGTGCTCGCGCTTCTCCGCTAGCTGCGGCACCAGCCCCGGTTCGGCTTGGCGGCTTGGTCGAAAACTTGTACTGGAATCCACGGTGCGAAACGAGGACCTCGTCGCCGACCCTCACCGCGGCGACGGACACGGATCCGCCGTCCGTGATCAGGCGAAATCGATCGCCGTCTGGCTCGATTCGAGCCGAGGTTTCTGCGCCGAACAATTCTCCGTCAAGATACAGCCGCATGTTTTTGCTCTCGGTACCACTTTGCACCGTCGATGAACGATTGAAAAAGTCGGACGGTCGCATCGTCGTCTGGAGTTCGCTCAGGATGCCACTGGACCAAGATGCAGAAGCGTCCGTCCGTGCCTTCCAGCGCCTCGACGGTTCCGTCTCCATGCGTCGCGACTACCTTTAGACCTTCACCGACCACAGAAACCGCTTGATGGTGAAAAGATCGTCCTTCCACGTTCGGCGCGCCGACGACTCCCGCGAACCGACTTTCGGAGTCGACCTCATAAGTTTGTAGTTTGCCGCTAGAGTGCTCATTTGATCCGACTCGGTCCGGCGTGTGTTGCTCAAGCTTGCCACCTTGCATCACGTTCACAAACTGACAGCCATAGCAAATCCCGAGAATCGGAAGCTGTGCTGGCAGCGCCCGGTAAACGGCTTCCTCAATCCGGAAGCGCTCGGGATGCTGGAGTTCATTGGCCGGATGATTTTCTTCGCCGAAGTGCTTCGCGTCAATATCCATCCCGCCGGGAATCAGGAGCCCATCAATCAGACTCGCCACTGACTCCGGGTCGCTGTGCGGCGTGATGATGAGGGGCACTCCGCCCGCCCGGGCGACCATTTCGGCGTAGTTGATGTTCAACTGGACGCGAGCACCGCCCGTGCGCTCGTCGTCCACCGCTTTGACGTCCCCCGTGATGCCGATGATCGGCTTGGACACCGTCAGATCAGCTCCCGAATGTGCTCGACGTTCTTCTTAACCGCGTTGAGGAACTGCGCTGCACCGACTCCGTTTGCCACTCGGTGGTCGAAGGTCAGGGCTAAGTTTGCGCATCGTTGCAGCTTGAGTTCCGTTGTGTTCTGCGCCAACCCGTTGTAAGCCTCGCCCAAGAACAGGGTTCCAACGCTCGGCGGCACGACTACCGGCACCGCATCTCGAAGACCGAATGACTGCATATTGGTCAGGGACAGCGTTACGGTCTCGTTTGCCTGATCGGTGCCTTGCCGAGCGAGCTCGATCTTCTCACGGGTCCGTTGCGCAAACGCACGCCAGTCAAGGGTGTCGGCAAGCTCGACGACGGCGAGAACCAGTTCATCTCCCGGCAGGCTCACCGCGATTCCGAGAGACACGTGATTGTAGGTCCGCAGGGTGGTGTCGTTTACTAGGCTGGATCGGAAGATCGGGAACTGCGCGAGTGCCTTGGTAACGGCGAAGGCGAAGAGCGTGAACGCGCTTGGTTGGAAATCGCTTCCCGAGGCCTTGATCTCGGCTCGGAGAGTTTCAATCGCCGTCCAATCGGCAACCACAACTTCGGTGCCTGGCACAACAATGGCGTTACCTCGAACCATGCGAGACGACAAGAGACGCTGCTTGCTTGGCACCGCGCTATCGACGAACGGACCAGTTGTGGGCACGGATCCTCCGCCAAGGTGGGCGTCAATATCGGCCGGCATCAGCTTTCCGCCTGCGGCTTCGGCCAACTCGGCAAGCACGGCGTCTGAAATTCCTTTCTCTTTGGCGTAGGCCCGGGTGCGCGGCGGAATGTTTGCTCCGCGAACTCCGCTAGACGCGGTGGCGGCTTCAGCAACTTCTTCAGTCTTCGGCGCGCCGTGGGACGAGGTCACTTGCTGCTCATCTTCCGATTCAATGCGTGCGATATCGGCGCCGATTGCGAGCAGATCATCTTCTGCGGCCAGCCATTCGACGAGGGTGCCGGAGTACGGGCTTTCCACGTCCATGACCGCCTTGTCGGTCTCCATCTGATAGATCGGCTCGTCGCGCTTGATCGTATCTCCTGGCTTCTTTAGGAACGAAACGACCCGGGCTTCTTGAAGGCCCTCACCAAGTTGCGGAATCTGAATGGAAACGATGGCCATGGCATTCTCCCGCGCCTGCGCGGATGAAACCTAGTTTGGCATGAAGACCCAGAAATGCGAAAATTGACCGATATAATCAATTCATGGCTAGGGCGAAACGCGTGGAAACAGATGTGGAATACGCGACCAAGCAGCAGCGTGACATCGGTGGAGTCAAACGCACCTATGTGTTCGCGCCCGGACCCGAAAATGTTTGGCGAGTCATTCACGTCAGTAAGGACGCATTTCCGGCAAGTCTTATTGGCGAGGAGGAAATCCGTCCCTGGCATCTTTCGGTTGATCTCGAAGACGGAGTCCAAAACCGAAGCGAAGTTGCAATGATTGCGGTGGAAGATGATGGAAAACTTCCTTGGCCCGCAGGCTGGGGCGATCCGGTGACCGTCATCGACAGAATGCCAAGGGGCAGAGTTGCGGTAGCCGAAGCGCGAAAAGAATACGGGCCGTGACGCGGTGATAGATTTGGCGCCGACGACATGGGACCATGCATTCTTCCTTCAAGCCAGAAGCGCTTTATCCGCCACCATCGCCCTTGAATCTTCCGTTTCAGACACGTGTCAGCAATTGCACTGTTTGCAGATGTCTATAGAGTGTTTGGGCAAAGCCTACATATCCAGAGCTTCCGGAACTGCACCGGCCAGAAGGCACGACGCGTTTTCGTTGCGAGCCGCAGAAATCCCCCTCGCTATTTTGAGTATAGAAGACAGCGATCTCACCCAGCGCCTACTCAGACCATTCCGTGCGGTTCAACACTTTGCAATCGAAATCGAGGGGCTCAACCCGGCCCTGGCCCAACGCGGCTCCGGAATCAACGTCGAATACCCCTGGATCTCCGGCGATGAAGTCCTTTCTCCCGTCACCTTCAACTTCAGCAAAAGGTTCCCCCGAGCAAAACGACTGCGCCTGATCAACGTGCTCGACAATTTGTTGATATTCGAAGGCTACTAAAGGTATTCTCTTCGTTCTGCCCGGGCGATGCTTCCCTCTCCCCGCTGGCGAAAAACCAGAAGAGATTTGCCATGGCAAAGAAAATTACCGCTAACATCAAGCTCAACATCCCGGCCGGAAAGGGAACTCCAGCTCCGCCCGTAGGCCCTGCCCTCGGTCAAGCTGGCATCAACATGATGGAGTTCTTGAAGAAATTCAACGAAACGACTGCCCCAAACATGGGCTTCGTTATGCCGGTTGAAATCACCGTCTTCGAAGATCGCTCCTACACCTTTAAGATCAATCAGCCGCTCGTTACGGATCTCATCAAGCGAGCCGCCGGAATCGAGCGCGGTGCGGCAAACGCCAAAACCGACAAAGCCGGTTTCCTCACCAAAGAAAAGCTTCGCGAAGTTGCAAAGCAGAAGATGGCTGACCTTAACACCAACGACGAAGAAATGGCTATGCGCATCGTTGCCGGTTCGGCACGATCCATGGGCGTTCGCGTCGAAGACTAAGCCTTTAGGCCCGGTCCGACGTAACCCGTCGGACCGGCCAACGTCTGTTCACTGTAACGAACATGAAAGTTCGACTTATTTCCTTCGGGATTCTCCTGGCCATCGGCCAGATAGCGTTGGCTCAGGTGGGAACCTCCGTGTCGCCAGACACCGGAGCAGATTCTTCGGCGCAAAGTGCTGCAGATGCACTCCGCCAAAATGCAGGTACGGATGGCGCCTTCTTGGCGGCCGGACTCCTGAAGGCGAACTTTAACAAAGAGGACCTCGCAACGATCCTTGAGTTCCCGAGCGACCAAATCGTGATTGTGTCGCTGACCGGCGCCCAAGTAAAGCAAGCTTTCGAGAGATCGATTCAGCTTTTCCCTCAGCCCAATTCCAGCTTCTTACAGATATCTGGCTTCGAAGTCTCGTTCAACCGTGCCGCGCCGGCCAACTCACGCGTCCAAAGCGTAACTGCCAACGGCACCAAGCTGGACGAAACACGCATCTATACGATCGCTATGCCAGCAAACCTTGGTCGTGGCGGGTTAGGCTATTTCAAAATATGGGACAAGAGCAAAATCACCAAGACGCTGCCGCAAACCTTGGAAGAAGTCCTGCGCGGAAAGCGGGTTACCGATTCCTCGCCACGCTGGTTGGCCTCGGGCTCCTGAGCGTTCCTCACAGCCAAGATCCCATCCCCGCTGTCACGCCGTTTAGCGGCGAGGCTGCTTACACCTATCTGAAGCAGCAATGCGAGTTTGGACCGCGCGTTCCTGGCACGGTCGGCCACGCCAAAGGCAAAACCTTCATCCAAGACGAAGCGACGAAGTACGCCGATAAGGTCGAGCTCCAGAACTTCACGCACCGCTGGTCGAAGACACGTGACGTCTACGACATGACCAACGTGCTTGCATTCCAAAACTGGGAAAAGGCAACCGCCCGCGTTATTCTCTTGGCGCACTGGGACACTCGTCCCAGCGCAGACATGGAGCCAAGGCCTGAAAACCGGCAAAAGCCGATTGCCGGCGCGAATGATGGTGCTAGCGGAGTGGCCGTCCTGCTCGAGCTGATGAAAACGCTGAAAGGCCGAACCGGTTCAGTAGGAATTTGCTACGCCTTCGTGGACGGCGAAGACTTAGGACCGGACATTAGCGAGATGTTCCTCGGCGCCGAATATCTCTCTCGCCACCTGCCGACTCCAAAGCCGCAATACGGGATCCTTCTCGACATGATCGGAGATGCAGACCTATCCATCCCGAAAGAGGAATACAGCAACTACTACGCGCCTGAACTCATGAAGGCCCTGTATCTGCACGCCGCGTCGCTGGATATGCGAACAGCCTTCCCGAACGTGATTGGCTCCCCGATCCTCGATGACCACCTCAGCCTCAACCGCGCGGGCATTCCAACCATCGACCTGATCGACTTCGATTACCCTTACTGGCACACCCTGCAAGACACGCCGGACAAGTGCAGTGCCGAAAGTCTCGGCAAAGTTGGCAAACTTCTCGAAACCTGGCTCACAAAGCCAACTCCGTGGACTCTGAAGCGCTAACCCCGCGTAGAAGCACTCATGATCTCACCATACGATTGGCAAGAGGGCGTAAGTAACCGCGCCCAATACATTGAAGGACGACTCGCCCAAGGTCTTCCCGTCCTCGCGATCTCACTTAACGAGGGTCTTCTGATGTACTCGCGCCGTCGACAAAGCCGCAAGGTTTTCGAGATCTACGACCGCATCATCTTTGCTGGCCTCGGACAGCAGTCCGACCTCGAAGCCATCCGCGCCGCCGCCCTAGAGTTTGCCAGCCGCGAAGGCTACCAACGAAGTGAAGACGATGTCACTGTCCAACGAGTGGCCACGACCGTTAGCGGTCCGATCAAGCAGGCATTTGCCGACTTTCGAACCGCCCCGGTCGTCGCACGCAGCCTCTTTGCCGAGCTCGGCGCGACTCCAGAGAAGGACACGTACTACGTCATCGACTTCGACGGTGACTACGCGGTGGCAAGGCTTCGTTCCGCCATCGCCGGGACGCTTGATATTGGTTCCAAGCTGGAAACGGCACTCTCAGAAATCCCGACCGCAACCGAACCTGAAGCGGCCATTGCCAAACTCTCCGACATCTTCGATTCAAGCTTCGAAGGCACAGTGCCAGCAGGTCTAAAAGAAGAAGCGATCCTCATCGAGCGGAACACGCTTCGAGAGGATCGCTTCCGCGTTCTCCGGGCCGTCGAAGGAATTTAAGCCCGGATAAGCAGGACCGGGTACGGCTCTGACACCACTTGGTGCAGGGCCACACTGCCCGTAAACACCCGCTCGATTAGGCCGTGGCCCTGCGCGCCGAGAATCAGCAAACTCGCCGAACGTTCAGTCATCGTGGCGGAAATCTGCTCATTGACGTCTCCCGGCAGAACGCTGAACGAAACATCATAGCCTGACTCACCCAAACGAGTCGCCAGGGCTTCGCACTTCTCTGTCAGTTGCTCTTCCACCCATTCCTTCATATCGATCTGGAGTTCGGGAAGGCTTCGCAGAACCATCTTGGTTTCGAGCTCGTCGATGTCGTAAACCGTGAGGATGTGAATCTGTTGAAGCCCCATCGGTGCCATTTTCAGAAACTTCTCAAGTGCTCGAGCCGCGTACTCGGAATGGTCAGTCGCAAAAACCGCGGTAATCGGACCTTCAACAACTGCTTCACCCTTGGAAACCAAAACTGATGTATCGGCCTCGTTTGTGAGCGAATTGCTCACGCTGCCCAGAATCGCGCTGAGCCATTTGCCTCGAACGACCGAGTTCACGACCAGCAAATCGGCTTTGAGCTCGCTCGCTTCTCGAAGCAGAACCGGAACGACCGCACCGTAAAGCACGACCGAGTCAGCCGTGATTCCGTCCGCGGCTAGGCTTTCAACGGCTTGGGCCGCCGCTCGGTGCGACGCTGAATCCGTCTGGCTCACGTAGTCCGTTGCCACAAACGGGGCACCCGGGCCCAGCGGGATGATAGGCGGAGTCGTGTCCACCGCCGAAACGACCGTGACTTCGGCTCCACTAAAGCCAAGTCGTACGAACAAATCCATTCCTGGCTTGTATCCGCCACCTGCATCAACGCCAATGATCGCTTTCATATTTCGTTCACTCCAAGCCCATTCTATGCTCTTTCGCCAACCACCGTCGGGCCAGGTGAAATTGCCGCTAAAATGCCCGGATGCGCGCGCTCTGCCTCTCGATTTTGCTGCTGCCGGTCCTTTCACCAGCAGACGTCATTCCAAGTCAGCTTTACAACGGCATCAATCGGCCACTTAAGGTTCAAGTACGCCCACCGCTCCAGGCCGAGAGCATCGAGCTTCAACTTTGGGACGCAACCGGTACAAAGCCGATTGCCACGAAGAGCGTTCGCCCAGGAAGAAACGACCTGGCAAAGCTGTTTCCCGAACTCTGGACCAGCAAACCAAACGGCGTAAAGTACGTTCAACTCGTCGCCGACGGCAAACCGACCGATGCACCGCTGGTTCTGCAGCCGATGACCAGCCCGCAGATTTCGCGACTCGCGGCGGACGGAAAGACCGTCGAATTTGTTCCGGACGAAGACCAGGAGTTCGCCGGGTACCGCGCATACCCAGACCGCAATCTCGTGATTGAAACGAGCATGGGCAAAATGGAGTTTCGACTTCGCCCCGACGCTGCCCCGAACACGACCTTCAACGTCCGCGGCTTTGTAGAAGGTGGCCTGTACAACGACACGATTTTCCACCGCGTCGTCGCGAAGCGAGCGGATGGAACGCCTTTCGTCATTCAAGGCGGTGACCCAGCAGGTACCGGCAGCGGCGGTCCAGGTTGGGCGTATCCGCTCGAAAACAGCACGTTGCCTCACGATTTTGGCGTCATCTCAATCGCCCGAAGCACCGACCCGAATACCAACGGTTGCCAGATCTTCGTCTGCCTCAGTAGGGCTGGAACGAAGCACCTCGACAGCCGCTATGCCGCGTTCGGTCAGCTGATCAAGGGGGCCGAAGTTGTGCTCAAAATCGGCGCCGTACCGGTTGGAAAGGCAGATCGACCGAACGATCCGCCCAAGATTCACCGCATGAAACTCGTCCCCGCTTCGCCATTCGGCATGGGACCAAAACCGCTCGCCCGGCCAGATGAACCCGTTTCGCCCGGGAAATAAGCGTAAGCGCCGGACTTTAGGCGGGATTAAGCTCGCGGAACTTGCGTAATCCGTCTCATGAACCGTACAGTGAAAGGGATGACTTTAGGCACCTTCGCGGTCCTTTTGGCCAACACCGCATCTGCGGGGGTGACCTCAACCCAAGCCAACGACCCGTTCTATCCCGGCCCAAACCCGCTTCTGATGAAGCACCCGACCGTAAACGCGACCAGTATTGTCTTTGAATATGCTGGCGATCTATGGTCGGTTGCACGCAGTGGCGGAGCCGCACAGAGACTGACCACGGACGCTGGCATTGAGTCCGAACCGATCTTTTCCCCAGACGGCACTCAAGTTCTCTTTAGCGGCGAGTACGACGGGAATCAAGACGTTTATGTGATTCCAGCCACCGGCGGAAGCCCAAAGAGGCTCACCTTCCACCCAGCCACAGACCGTGCCGCAGGTTGGACTCCAGACGGCAAGAGTGCGCTGGTGGTGTCGAGCATGCTCCAGAACACGGCGCTTCCCCGACTTTTCACCGTGCCAGTTTCTGGCGGCACGCCAAAGCCGCTCCCGTTGCCATCGGGCAGTATGGGATCGCTCGCCGCTGACGGACAGCGAATTGCCTATGTTGCCGGCATCAAATGGCAAGACGCTTGGAAGCGGTATCGCGGCGGCCAAACCTACGCCATCTGGATCGCTGATCTGAAGGATTCGAAGTGGAAAGAGATTCCACGCAAGAACACGAACGACGAGCAGCCAATGTGGATCGGTGACCGAATCTACTTCCTTTCCGACAAGAAAGGGCCCGTCAGCCTTTACAGCTACGACGAGAAATCTGGCCAGGTCGTGGAAGAAGTTCCACCGGCCGGATTCGATATCAAGTCCGCCACCGCCGGAGCGGGCGCAATCGTTTACGAAAAACTCGGATCAATTCACCTGTTCGATCCGAAAACGAAGTCGAGCAAGCGGGTCGAGATCACAATCTCCGCCGACTTCCCTGAGGTTAGAACCCAGTTCAAGGATCTCTCCGGCAGAGTTGGGGCCGCGAGCATCTCGCCAAGCGGTCAGCGCGTTGTCATCGAGTCGCGCGGGCACATCCTCACCGTTCCGGCCAGCAAAGGCGACGTTCGCGAACTAACGGGCCGACAAGGCGTAGCCGAGCGATTCCCTGCGTGGTCGCCCGACGGCCAAACGATCGCTTTCATCAGCGACTCGACTGGCTGGTACGAGCTCGTTCTGCACAATGCGGGCACGAAAGAGGAAAAGCGCGTCCGCTTGGGCGAAGGGCTTTCGTTCTTTTATCAGCTCGTCTGGTCCCCTGACAGCAAGGCGATTGCCTACATCGACAACAAGAAGAACGTTTGGATTCACGAGTTGTCGACTGGGCGCAACATCAAAGTCGACACCGGTACCTACGAGGACCCGAACACCAACATCGTGCCACGCTGGTCGCCGGATTCGCGCTGGCTCACCTGGGCTCGCGACCTCGAAAACCACCTCAACGCGGTGTTTGTCTACAGCCTTGACACCGCGAAGACAACGCAAATCACGGATGGTCTGAGCAACGCGAAGTATCCGGTCTTCGACCGTGATGGCAAGCATCTCTACTTCGTCGCCAGCACCAACACCGGTCCTGCGGCGAGCTATCTCGATATCAGCAGCTACACAAACCTGAACGTGGTCAGTAGCGTTTATGCGATCGTTCTGAGCAAGAACGGAGAGAACCCGCTCGGTCCTGAGAGTGACGAAGAGGCCGTGAAGGAGCCAACGCCTCCAACGCCACCGGCCACTCCACCTGGGACTCCTCCAGCCACGCCACCAACCGCGCCTCCGGCCGGACCGCCGGCGGGCGGACCACAAGGCGGACCTCCTGGCGGACCGCGTGGACCTCGCCCCGCTCCAAAGGTGACTATCGACTTCGAAGACATCTCGCAGCGGATCCTCGCCCTGCCGATGCCGACGGCCGACTACTCTGCGCTCGAAGCCGCAACGCCGGGTTCGTTCCTCGCCGTGTTCTCGACCCCTCGGGCAACGCTCACGTCTCCTGCCCAGATCACCCTGCTTCGCTTTAGCTTTGCCACCCGTCGGCCGCAGCCAGTCGGTACCGGCATTCAGCTGCTCGATGTGAACGCCACCGGAGATAAGGCCCTGATCGCCCAAGGTGGTCAGTTGCAGATTCTCAGTACGGTCGCACCTGCACCTCCGACGCCGCTCGACATCAGCAATATCCGCGTGAAGATCGATCCTCGGCAGGAATGGCGGCAGATGTTCAAAGAGGTTTGGCGAAATGAGCGAATCTTCTTCTATGACCCGAACCTGCACGGAATCAACGCTGCCGAAATGGAGCGACGGTACGAGCCGTTCCTGAAGAACATCGCAAGCCGTGCAGACCTGAACTACCTGTTCACCGACATGCTGGGTGAACTCAGCATCGGTCATATGTTCATCGATGGCGGAGACATTCCCGGAAAGCCGTTCATCCCCGGTGGACTGCTCGGCGCCGACTACGCGTTCGAAAACGGACGCTACCGGTTAACTCGAGTTTATAACGGCGAGAACTGGAACCCGGGCGCCCGCGCTCCGCTCACCGCTCCCGGAGTCAATGCCGTCGCGGGCGAGTACATCCTCGCTATCGATGGCCAAGACCTCACCGAGCAAGGAGACATCTACGAAAAGCTCGAGGCCAAAGCCGGCAAGCAGGTCAAGATCAAGATCGGACCTAAGCCAGACGGCGCTGGCTCCCGAGAAGTGACGGTTGTGCCAGTGGCCAGCGAAGCCGGACTTCGAGCCCTGGCCTGGCGAGAAGACAATCGTCGCCTTGTTGACAAGCTGAGCGGCGGAAAGATTGGTTACGTCCACGTTCCTGACACCAACGTTGGCGGCTGGACCAGCTTCAACCGGTACTACTATGCCCAGGCCGGAAAGCAGGGCATGGTGGTAGATGAACGCTACAACCAAGGCGGGCTGATCAACGACTACATGGTTCTGGAAATGACCCGAACCCTCCAAGGCGTGTTTGCTCCGCGAAGCGGAAAAGACGGCGCAACGCCGGGTGTCAGCATCTTCGGACCGAAGGTCATGCTGATCAACCAGTGGGCAGGCTCCGGCGGAGACATGTTCCCTTGGCTCTTCCGAAACCAGAAGGTCGGAAAGCTCGTCGGAAAGCGAACCTGGGGCGGACTCGTCCGCGCCTTCGGATTCGAACTCGTCGATGGCGGCGTGGTCCGCGCACCAGACGTTGCGTTCTATAACCCGAACGGAACCTGGGACGTTGAAGGCTGGGGCGTGGAGCCGGACATCGAGGTCGAAATGGACCCCTACCTTTGGCGACAAGGCCGAGATGCACAGCTCGAACGAGCGGTCACAGAAGTCCTGAAGGAAGCCGCGACCTTCAAGTATCCCAAGCCGATCAAGCCCCCGTTCCCAGATCGAACGAAGATCGACATTCGGTACTAGGGTGCCCAGTCTGCCCCACCCCGCCGGGTGGTGGGGCAGAAACTAGAGGGCCAGAGAAATGCGAGATTCTGGTTTAAGGAAGCGTCCTGCGCACTCAATATCGCCAGCCCCTTAAACAAGGAAAGAAACTAAAAAAAAATATGCCTGAACTCCTTGGAAAAAACAAAAATTTTGTATATTTCCATTGTGAGAATCAAATCTGCGTTAACAACTCTCTCGTTCGTGTTTCTGATGTCACTTGTCGTTGCAGACGATGGCATTCCAATAGTTACAGCACCTGGCTGCTACACAAACAAAGTCTGTGTAGGAGTGCAGTGCACAGGCTCGACTGCCTGCAATCAGACATGGGGCTACCGTGACGAGCTCTTCCCCTGCGGTCAGGGTTGCGCTCAAGCCTCTCCAGGCAGTGGAGCAACGTGCGACCAGTACAACCGTGTTTGCAAAATCACCTACGGTTACGGATGGGGCGTGAACTGCGATACTACGCCAGGTTCAGTTACTCATCACTACACGAACGGATGCTAGTCGGTGGGTGAATTTTTAGATCAGTTAGCCAAGATCAAGCTGCCGCTAAAGTTCTCTGCCATCTATCAAGAAGCTGTAGAAGGCAACAAAAGGGAACTTAAGGACATCATTGCAGGACAAGAAGGGCAACAAAAAGTTGCCCTTTCCTGGGGTGATCGCAACGGCAAACGTTTGATCAAGATTACTAAGTCTGGAGGAAGTTTCTCAGTTTCTACTGATAACTTCCATGGCGTTGATTCTGGTAGCCCATTCGGTGAAAAAACGAAATTTGTTGCGACTGAGGGTCAGTCCTTTGAAGAACATACAGTAGGTCAGTCCAGCACCAAGCAAGGTCGGCTGTCTGCCCGACAGTTCTCGATGATCTTCGACCCCACGCAAACCATCGAGGCATTTCAGAACAAGCCTTTTTCGTCTTGGATCAGTGAGGCAACTTCAAAGCGCGAGTCTCTAGACTCCTACTTTGTCGCTGTACCGGCCGGGTCACGGACTTTCCAACTCAATAGTAGAGCCCCACAGTTTGTCGCGACTGTCTCGGCTGCCGATCCTTTAGGTAAAGAACTCGAAAGAATCGAGGTTTCTGACATCAAATCGTTCGCCGAAGGATTCTTGCCAACCCAAGTTGTCAGAAAGGTCCATGACCGGCAAGGAAAGTGGATAGGAACAACAACTTATACGCTGAAATCTGTAAGTAAAGAAGTGCCGAAAGATGAATTCAAGCAATCCTGGCCGGAGCGTAGTCGGGTTTGGGATGATATCAATCAGCGTGCATTGGTGATGCAAAACGGAGAACTTATTGTCGACGAAAGAATGACGGCTGCGATGCGAAGCGAACCGGAACCACCTTCACTCGCTTTCTACATTGGCGGCGCAGTCACAATAATTGGGGTTGGGATTGCGCTCGTGTTGGTTGCGCGCCAACTGCAAAGCAAAAAATCCCGCCGCAAGGGCTGAGATGGCACAGATCCAAAACTAGCCGACACGTCTCAGACCGCGATGGCAATGCTGCAAATTGCAACTTCGACTGGAGAGCGCGATGAAATCACGCTTCAACGTCGGTCGAGAATGGAACACCCAAAGCAACAGTTGACCGACGATGAAGAAGGAACCGTGTTCTTTGGAAGCGGAAACGTTTTCGCCGATATGGATCTGCCCAATTCGGAAGAAAGGCTCGCCAAGGCAAAGCTTGCGAGCACAATTCACGAGATCATCCAATCTCGCGGTTTGACGCAGCAACAGGCGGCGGAGCTTATGGGCACCGACCAGCCGAAGGTCTCCAAAATCATCCGCGGTCGCCTCAGCGAGTTTTCAACCGAATGGCTGCTGTCTCGAGTGCTGAACATGGGACTTGATGTCGACATCGTGATTCACAAGAAGCCCAGCGAGAAGCGCGAAGGTGCGCTCACCGTTGCGTGGGTCTAGCCGTCCCCTGAAAAATTGGTCTTTACGAAGGCAACACTTGCTTCTCTCCATGTCGGAGCATCCCTAAAATGCCAAGAAGAAAAATTCTTCTTGGCATTTTTCATTTACCATGGTAAATTACATTCGTTTACCAAGGTAAACGACGAGGACCACATGGGAATGAAACTGGGAAATCTGCAACTGCGCATCATGCGCTCGCTTTGGGAGCGTGGCGAAGCGACGGCACGGCAAATCACCGACGACCTTAGCGGTGGCGTACCAAGCACGCTGAGCACGGTGCAAACGCTGCTCCGCAAGCTGGAGACCAAAGGCGCCGTCGGGCATGAGCAGCGGGAGCGGACCTTCTACTTCCGCCCGCTGATTAAGGAGCAGGACGTCGCCCGCAGTGCGGCACAGGATCTTCTGGCTCGGGTGTACGACAACTCACTGTCCGGCCTCCTTGCCCACCTTTTGGAAGACGAAACCGTGTCCGCCGAAGAACTCCGCGACATTAAGCAACTCATCGAAGCCCGCGAGCGGGAGATGACGAAGTGATCGAAAACGCCTTCCTCCTTTTTCTCGTTCAGTCCGCGATTCTGATCGCGGCAACCCATGTCGCCCTCCTGTTCCTGAAGCGCAGCCCGGCTCTGCGCCAAGCGATCATCCGCGCCACGCTCGTGGGCTGCGTCGCCCTCGCCGCCTTCTCGGTCTGGAGCTTCAACCAGCCGCCCGCCAACCTGCCACGGCCCAGCGCGCGCGTCACGTTACCAAGCCTGCCCGCTCCGGCCCAGGCTTCTACCCTGCCGTCGGTGATGACCCAACCCACCGTCGAATCGGCACCGCCCGCAACGAAGTTCCTTCCTGAGTTACCCGTCGCCTTGACCGTCTGGATGGTCGGAGTGCTTGTCGGAAGCCTATATCTCGCTGCCGGTCTGGTCAAGCTTCGTCGACTAAAGCAGCAGTCCCGATCATGGACGTCGCCAGAATTTGAAACCCTTGCGGCGCAACTTTGTCACCGAAAAGTTGCCGTGCGAACCGGTAGCTCTATTCGAACTCCCTTTGTAACTGGGGTTATTCGGCCCACCATCTTCCTTCCCGAAGCTCTAACGGTCAATCCAGATCCGACCCTGGAGCTGGTCCTGCGGCACGAGCTGGCCCACGTGACCAATCGCGACCTCGGCTTCCTGCTCTTGCATCGCGTGCTGACCATCGTGTTGTGGCCACAAGTTCTGCTCTGGACCTTGCGGAAGCCTATGCTAGAAGCATCCGAAGAGGTCTGCGACCGGATTGCTCTTTCCACGTCCACAGGTTCGCCAACACTGGGAACCGACTACGCCAAGGCCCTTTTGGCGCTACACAACCGATTCCAGCCCGAGCGAGCGCCGTCTTTAGGCGTTGGCATGGTCCGAAAGAGCTCCGGACTAAAACGGCGAATTGCAGCAATCCTCGACCCAAACCAGCGCCCGCCAAACAAACGCGGAAAGTACGCTTTGGTTGGTGCGACAGCGATCCTCTTCGGCACGGTGGCTATCCTGATCGCCGCACCAACGGGTCAAGACGAGGCTAAAGGACAACCGAACTTCTCTGAATTCGTGGAGGAACCGTACGGCGGTCCGGTGAGACTGTTTTCCGTGGACGGCAAACCGTTGACAAATGGTGCCGTCTGGCTGGTGACCGAGGTGGCCAACCGAAAAGACGCTCAGCTCCTCCCGATTCGAAACGGTCAAGTCGTAGTCCCGGAACTTGCCGAAGGCGTCCACACCGGGCGACTCATCGTGAATTCGAACGCAGGGTTCGGCTGGGCGCAGCTCTGGCCGGCTATGAAGCGCGTCACCGAAGTCAAACTTTTTCGGCCTGAGAAACTGACCGGCCAACTTTTGCTACCAAATGGCAAGCCGGCTAAGCGAATGGACGTAGCCGTTCGAATGATTCTCAAACCTAAAAGTCCGAACGAGCGTGATGGTCGCGAGGCGCTCCTGCTGGAGCAGCAAAACGATTATCTCAAGATTCAGACTCGCACCGATGACAACGGCAACTACGTGTTCAGGCAGTTACCCGCCGGTTGCTCCGTTCGCCTCGACGTCAGCGACCGAAACTTCGCGCCGCCGGTGTTCTTGGACGAGATTCAACTCAAGAGTACGGGCCAAACAAACGCAAAGAGCCTGACGCTGCGGGCGGCAGGCTCCATTTCAGGTCGGGTCATACGCAACGGGAACCCAGTTGCGGGCATGCGCATCGCTGCTCAGGCTACCAATGATAGTGACGTAGCAGACGGGTGGGGCACCGCGATGACCAACGTAGACGGCAGTTACACGATCCACCGTCTGCTTCCAACCTCGTACAACGTCATTGTCGACTTCGGTTACCGAGCTCAAGGGCCCTCTACCGCCGTCGCAAAGGAACGAATCAAAGTCGTGGCGGGGAAGAATGTGGCCGAACAGAACTTTGAACTTATCCCAGGCGTGATCGTTTCTGGGGCCGTTCGTGATCTAGACGGGAAGCCGATTCGCCGGGCTGAGGTGTTCATCTACAGCAGAGCCCATCCCAAATCAACCGCGTGGGTGCAAGGCGCCCTTGCCGATGAAATGGGACGATATCAACTCCGGGTTCCTGCTGGAGAAATCAGCATCTATCTGGCCGACGGAACGAGCGACACGATCGAGAGTCGAGTCGAGGAAGGCAAAGAAAACATCATCAACCTCGTCCGAACGAAAAAGCGCGATTGGTGAACTAACCCTGCAAACAAAAAAGCGCGTCCGGAGCGAATTGCTCTCGGACGCGCTTTTTACTTACTGGAACTTACTCAGCCGGAGCTTCTTCGACTGGGGCAACCGGAGCGGCTACTACCGGTGCGTTCGGGTCGAAGACGACGACAGTGATGTTCGCGTCGACGTCGCGGTGAAGGTCGAGTTCGACGGCAAACTCGCCCAGGCGGCGGATTGGCTCGACGAGAGCGACGTTCTTCTTTTCAAGGGACAGGCCAAGCTGTTCCTTGATGGCGTCGGTAACGTCCTGTGCGGTGATGGCGCCGTACAGCTTGCCTTGAATGGCGCCGACCTGCCCGGGAAGTCGGATGATGCTGCCTTCGATCTTCGCCTTGAGGGCTTCGGCGTCGGCTTTGAGGCCGGCGGTCTTGGCCGCAACTCGCTCGTTTCGCTTGTTCAGCGCTTCGATCTGCTTCTTGTCGGCGAGGTACGCGAGTCCGCGTGGGAAGAGGAAGTTGCGGGCGAATCCGTCCGCGACATTGACTACGGTGCCTTCTTTTCCAACCTTAGGCACGGTTTGCTTGAGAATAACTTTCATTTTGCTCCTTGTATCGTCAGGGCTTGACCAGGCATGCCGGGTCACGCGCGGTCCAAGTTGGACCTATCGTCGAATTCCGATTCCAAAGGTCGGACTGTTCTTCTGGAAGATGCGATCCATGCCCATCCAGCCGTAAAGCCCACCACCGAAATCTGCGCGAAGCCGAGCGTCGTACCTTGGATTGTTTATATTCCAAAGGTCGTTGCGCAAAAATAGCTTCGGCGCGAGCTGATAATCTACCCCAAGTCCCGCCTTTGCCGCATAAATGCCGTAGCGATAACTTAGTTTCGAGTCGACCGGAGTGCCGTATTGAACCGTCAATTTGTTGCCTTCGAAGGCATCGAAAAGGCCGATATCGAGCGTATGGCCCTGTCCTAAACCGACGCGAGCATTAAAGTCAGTTCGGTATCGGCCGGGCTCGGTCTCGCGCATCAGGTCCATCGAGGTGGTCACCGGCGGAATCTTCGGCCCCTTGTTTGGCCCGAGCACGCCACCCAGTTTGTCGAGCAAGGACTTAACCTGCCCTTCAATCTCCACCGCGCCGTCGATCACCTTCTTCGTGCGCTCGGTTAGGTCGACAACGTTGGCGGAAATCGTGACCCCGTTCTCGGTGATCTTGTCCGCCTTCTCGGCAATGGACTTGCCAGTCTTCGTCATTTCATCGACGTTCGCCGCGATGCTCTTGCCCGTGTTCGTGATCTCGGCCACGTTTGCCGTTGTCTGCTTGAGGCTGCCATCGGCGACCAGCGAATTCATGTTGGCCACTAGCTGATCGGCCTTCTTGCTCGTCTCGACCAGTTGGCCAAGGATCTGCTTGGTGTCCTTCTGAATCGTCCCCTCTTCCATCAGCTTCGCGACGGAGGCAGTGATTCGTTGCACGTCGGCTACCGCTGCGGCTCCGCGAGTCAGCGCCAGGTTTACGGACTGATCGTTCTTGGCCAGCAGCATGTCCATGCGATCAGCCAATCGGCCAAAGCTACCGATGGTCTTTTCGGTATTGCTGAGAAGCTTCTTAACGTCCTTTGTCAGGGCTGGATCGGCGAGGACCTTTCGAGCTTCGACCAAAGTTGCGTTCAACTCCTTCATGGTCTGCTCGGTGTCGGGCAGAATGCCATCCAGCGCGCCAGCCTTGCGACCGGCAATCGTTCCACCTTCGGCCACGAACCCGTTGGATTCGGCCGGTGGCTTGAGCACCAACGCGCTATCGCCAAAGCCGATCAGAGAAGTCGGCACCTCGGCCATCGTGCCCGTCGGAAGCTTGAACTTGGGATCAAGAAGTAGGGTTAAGCGAGCTTTCGTCGGCGAGACGAGTTCGACTTCGCCGATGTTTCCGACCTTGACCCCGGCCACGAGGATTCGGGAGCCCGGTGCCATTCCGGCAACGTCATCAAGCTCAGCGTAGTAGCGGGAGACCTTCGGAGCAAAGACGCTTTGGCCCAAAACGGCATAGGCACCGAGCAGCAATCCTAAAAAGATCACCACAAACAAACCGACCCGTGCCGCGCTCTGCATTACCGATAGATTAGCACCGACAGAATCGCCGTCCTAGGCGTCTTGGGAGTCTCCGTTCCTTTCGAGCTCGCGGTCCTTCTGCTTTTGACGAACTACCCGGTCGCGGTTTCGCCACTTCAGGAAAAAAACGCCACCAATCGCGACGGCGGTCAAAATGGCCCCGGCGATGATCCCCATCACGAGCAACAGATCATCTGGGCGCAACATCAACTAAGACGGTACCTGCCCCCTTTCCGCCGGGACCATATTGGACTAAGATAGCGGCGATGTCCGTCGATGCTGCCCAACCATTTACTCCTCCCGTCGCCGATACCGAGATTGGTCGATTCTTTGCCGAGAACGGCTACTACCTCGCCAAAGGCGTGTTCTCTCCTGCCGAAGTTGCCGAGTTAGAGGCTGACTTTGATCGAATTGTCTCGCAACTGCTTGGGAGCGGAGAGCACATCAATGCCGCATGGTCTGGCCCAGAAGTTGACCGGATCGGCGCGAAAGACCTGGTTGTCATTCACACCCACAACGTCCAGCAATACAGTGCAGCTTGGCTTCGCGCGATGATGCACGACAAGTTCCTCGGCATCGCGGCCGACATCCTCGGGCCCGACATCATCCTGCATCACAGCAAACTGTTCCAAAAGCCCAGCGAACTCGGCGCGCCGTTTCCGATGCACCAAGACTGGAACTACTTCCCGACGCAGCTCGACAGCATGATCGCGGGCATCGTCCACGTTTCAAAGGCGACCGATGAAATGGGCTGTCTGCGGGTCTACCCTGGCTCTCACAAGCTCGGCCGCATTGCCGACACCTACGGCAGCATCGAAAACGACCTGCTGCTCCAATATCCGCTGGAGAACGCGACGATCATCGAAGCGGAGCCTGGCGACGTACTCTTCTTCCACTACTTCACGATTCATGGCTCGATGCCAAACCGCTCATCTGAAGTCCGCAAAACTGTCCTCATACAGCTTCACGCCGGCAACGACGTGATGGAATCCGGCTATAACCATCCGTACGAGCGCCTCGCCCTCAAGGGATGGAACGCGCACGCTACCCGCACCAGCGCAAACGAGGGCAAGTGAAGATGACCGTCCAAGAGCTTACTAACGACCTGCTTGACTCTTGGGATCGCCAAGCGCGAATCGTAGCTTCCGTTGCCCAGTTGGTGACGGAAGAGACCCGCAAGGCCCTGCCTTCGCCCGATGGCTGGCCGCTCGACAAACAGCTCGCACACATCCATCAGGTCCGTCGCCACTGGCTCTCGGATTTCGACCCTAACCGTGCATCAAAGCTTGGCCGAACCTTCACCGATGGCTGGGATACCCCTATCGATGACCTCGCCGCGATAAAGAGCCACCTAAACGAAAGTGCGGCCGCAGTCCGAGTGGCGGTGAGCGACGCGATCATTCATGGCTCCATCGGCAAAGGCGCCTACGAGAACCCGGTCCTGTTTTTGCAGCACATGGTTTGGCACGAAGGCTGGCACGTCGGCCTTATCCTCACCGGCCTTCGGCTCGCCGGGAAAGAGACCACCGAAGACTGGGAAGAATCCCACATCTGGGGTCTCTGGCGAACCGAAGAGTGAAACGGCCTAGCCAAGGGTGACCGTACGAACCACAGCCCCGGCGCGATCGTGCCGGGCGCTGAGTTCGTAGGTCCCCGGCTTCAGCACCCACTCGAATACGGCAACGTCGTCGGTCACATCGCTACTCCAGCCCCAGCCGCCCGCAGCGATGTGGCTGTAGCCCTTGAGCTGTTGCCCAATCGATCGCAGTAGGCCGCTAACGAGCCACTCTGGCTCGAAGGTTGAATCTCGATCTTCATCTCCAACGCGCTTGACCTCGCCAATCACCCCACGACAATGCTTCCGTCTGCTGGCGATTTCGGTGACGTTTGTCGGAAGCCAGCCGGCGTTCTGAACGGCCAACCTTACTCGGTACGAGCCACCAACTTCGGTGATGACAAGGTCCCGGAAGGTGAGCCGGGGCCCGGTGCTTGCGTGCCAGATCGCCCAGTCCGCTAGCGGGGAGATTTCGTCTTCAAGGAACTTCAATGGTGGGTTTCGGAAGGCGTAATGCGCGTCCCAGCCGCCAAGCTCAACCGGCCCGAGCTGCGGATGCTCGAACGGATACCAGTCGATGTAGCCCTTGCCGTCCAACTGCTCATCGGCCCATTTGAGCAATTGGATGTCCTGCTCAATGGAGTGCTCTCGGAACCAATCGATGTACTTGTAATCCGTAATCCCCGCCTGCCGCTGCGGGGACCAGATTTCGACTGTCCAGGCGTGAACACCCCGATGCTCGTACATCCAGTCGTCAAAGGTGCCGGTGATGATCTCCTTCGGGTGGTAGCGAAACTCGTGGTAGTTCGAGATATCCGGGTAACCCGTCAGCTCTTTGCCTTTCGCCCCGAGCTTTTGGTACGACCACAGGTCTTCGGCCGGAATGTCGGTGTCCGCCATCCGGCTTGGTGGACGTAACAAAACACCCGAATACGTGTGGAAACAGATGGCGCCACAAATGTTGGGGCGATCGTAGATGGCCTGCACGAGCGCCCGAATTTCTGGTTCGCTGGTCGCGTACTGGCCGGCACCGACTTGGTCATGCTCTTGCCGCCACGCGCTCGGGAAGTTTCGGTTGAAGTCGAGGGCTTGCTTCACGCGGTTGGTCCGCATCTTGAGGCCATCGAAGTTGTGGAACTTCCCTTCGGCGAGCACCCGGTAAGTCTTCTCGGCCTTCTCGCCCGGCTCCCGACGTCGTAGCAATCGCGGCTCTTGCTCGTTGATCACCCAAGCGCCATTCGGGTCTGGAACGCGCATGTTGAGTACTCGGCCATCGCCGTCGATGTCTTGCCGTTCAAGGCCATAGTAGTCGTCCTCGTCGTAAGGGTATGCCTTTGTTCCGCTACGGACGATTCTCGGCACGTCCGCAAGCGCCCACTCGGCACCGTCTGGGCTGACCCTCGGGATGAGATAGAAAGTGCGCTCATCCAAGATCGCCTTTTGATCTCCGAGAAGCTTTTCGATGATCTTGAGCACCGCGCTGGATGCGCTGACTTCGCTGGCGTGGATGTTGCCGTCTGCCCAAAACGCGGGCTTGTCTTGCGGCGCGCCGGTCTCAGCATTCGTGATCGTCACAAGCCAGATGTCGCGGCCCTCAAAAGACTTTCCGATGCTGCTTACCGTTACGAACCCGGGGTTCTCTGCCTCAATTAGGTGCAGAAGTTCGGTCAGTTCGTCGTAGCGGTAATAGCGATCAAAGGAGATCTCGGGCATCAAAACAATTTACTCGCCTCGAATCTTCAACGTTCGGAGCCTCAAATACCTAATTTTGCGAATACGGGGTAAGAATGGGCCAGTCATGAAAATGCTTCTGCCCGTCTGCGCCGCCCTTGCCATCGTTATCGTTGGCTGCCAGTCCAACTCAGAAGCACCGACCACGGCATCAACGCCCGCTACCGGTTCGCCAGCGGTCGGTTCCAACTTCGCCGCCGTACAAACCACGTTTGCGTCCAAGTGCGCTGGCTGCCATGGCGCGACAAACCCGAAAGATGGCGTGAGCATGGTTTCCTACGAATCGATCCAAAAGGGCGGCTCGCACGGCCCAATCTTGGTTGCGGGCAATCCAGAAGGCAGCGTGCTTGTAGATGTGCTTCGGGCTCGAAACGGCAAGAAGCAGATGCCGCCAGCTGGTCCATTGCCGGAGGCAGAAATCGCGGCCATCGAGGCATGGATCAAAGACGGCGCGAAAAACTGAGCCGGATTGGCCAGTGTCGTTTGGCAACTAGGTAAATTCACCTCGTGGCAAAGCTGCTCGCTCCCCTCGCTCTCATCGCCGGAGGCACCGTTACCTGGGCCTGCATGCTCGGTGCCGATAGCGCTCCAAACGCAAAGACCGCTCCAAACTCCGGTGCTCAACCTCGAGCCGAGCAAGGTCAGCGTGCGGTTAACGTAACTCGCCTCTATAACGACACATGCGCCAAGTGCCATGGCGAGAATGCCGAAGGCGGTGGTGGCGGCACGCCTTCGCTCCTTAAGGCGGAAAAGTTTGAGCAGAAGTGGGACAAGCCGTTCTATGACGCGATCAAGAACGGTGTTGCCAGCGCCGGAATGGACGCGTACGGCGAGACCCTTTCGGACAAAGAGTGCTGGGCATTAGTCGTCCACATTCGAGAGTTGCAGGGCCGCGGCCTTCGCCAGATGAACGGCTCGCCAAAGGCCACCGACGGCGTCTACAAGTCGAAGTATCACAACTACCGCGTCGAAACCGTGATCGATCAGGGCAACGGCCTTCAGACCCCGTGGGGAATTGACTGGCTGCCAGACGGCCATATGATGATCACAAACCGCCCGGGCAGCATCACCGTTGCTAAAGACGGAAAAGTCATCGGCACGATTGACGGTTTGCCAAAGAGTCTTGAGCTCGGCCAGGGCGGAATGATGGAAGTCGCCGTCCATCCTCAGTACGCGAAGAACGGCTGGGTTTACCTGTCCTTCACCGACCCGGCAAAGGACGGAAACCGAAGTGGAATGACCAAGATCGTTCGAGGAAAACTCAAAATCTCGGGAGATAAAGCCACCTGGGGTGGCGAGGAAACGATCTGGGAAGCTCCACAGAAGTTCTACAACGGCTCCGGTGCGCACTTTGGTAGCCGAATCGTTTTTGATGGCAAGGGCAACATCTTCTTTGCGGTCGGAGAGCGAGGCGGCAACATGCTCGCCCAGGAACTGACCAACCCGTACGGCAAGATTTATCGGGTGAAGGAAGATGGCAAGATTCCATCGGACAACCCGTTCGTAGGCGTCACCGATTCCATTCCCGGAATCTGGAGCCTCGGCCACCGAAACCAGCAGGGCCTCACGATGGATGCAAAGGGCAACCTCTGGGATACCGAGCACGGTCCACGCGGCGGCGACGAAGTCAACCGGATTCAGAAGGGCGCGAACTACGGCTGGCCAGTGGTTGCCTTCAGCATCAATTACAATGACTCACCCTTCCAGACTCCATGGCCGACGCCAGAGCAGAAGATCACCCTGCCGGTATTCCGATGGCTCCCTAGCATCGGCGCTAGCGGTCTTGACTACGCTCGCGGCAAGGCGTTCCCGCAGTGGAACGGCGACCTCATTGCTGGCGGACTCGCAGGGCAGAACCTCGACCGAATTCGCGTGAATGGCGACAACCTCGTTGAGCGGGAAGAACTGATCCACGGCATGGGACGCATTCGGGAAGTCGCCGTTGGACCTGACGGCTTCGTTTACGTGGCCCTGAACCAGCCAGATAAGGTCATTCGACTGGTTCCAGCCAAGTAGGCGACTGTTGGCTGCTGGACCCACATTTCCAGCAGCCAACTTCTGATAACCGTTCAAAATGTCAGAACTGTTGTTCTGACCCTAAAAATCCGGCTTGTTCCAACCTAACATTAAACATATCGGAGTGTGTCTTCTTAAGCGCAGTTTTCGTTCACCTGAATGAATCTCGAGTCTGAAGCGCACTGTTGAGATCTGTCTGGTCATGAACATCAAAGGCTCCGCCCTCATTGCCGTAGTTGTGCTTTCTGCCGTAGGCGCAACTCTTATTGTCGGATCGCTTATGGTCTCAGGCTCGAACTATAACCTGGCCATGTCGCGATCGAACAGCGAAGCTGCCCTGCTACTTGCGGAAGCTGGCCTTAACGAAGAATTGATCTCGATTTCTTCTAGAACGAGTCAGACCGATGCTTCAACCTGGGTTACGGTTCCATCGAAGACCAGCGGTGAGCCTTATGAAGGACGGAAAGGCTCGGTACCTGGAGTCAGCGGAAACTACTGGGTCTATGGCACAACGTCGCCAACGGTCAAAACGGCTTGGACCGGTACCGGACCTCTCTATCTCGTAGCCGTAGCAAAAGTGGGTGGAGCGATTCGAAAAGCCAGCCTTGAAGTCAAAGTGACCCAATCCGCTGGATCAACTCCAACCACGAGCGGAAGTGATTTCAATGCCATCGTTTTCGGAAACGTGGATACGAAGGGGGGACATAGCGAAGGTCCCATCGCCGTTGGAGGCAACTGGAACGGCCCATACGAGATTAACCAACACTCCGCATCGGCAAAGATTGGTACGGATACGCGAGTTGGACTCTACAACGGTGGCCAAATCACTCGAGGCAACGCCGTCAAAAAGGTCTTCAATGGCTTCAACGCCTATATCGGGGGACAGATCAACTGTATCCTCACCATGCTTGGCAACGGCACCATCTACAACACCGTAGGCACAAACTGGTTCACGACTGAGGAGTCCAAGTGGCAATCGCAGTCCGACGCTATCGGTGCGATGACCGACATGCGGCTGGACGTTTCCGATATGAACAACGTTCGAATGGATGTTACGAAAAACACCCTCAACGGGAACGTGAAAGTCTATTGGGTCGACGACAAGGACCTTGCACCACTCAAAACTTTGGACATCCAAAACATGACGGCCAGCGATACCGTCATCATCAACGTCGAAGGATCTAACGTTGATTGGGGATGGCAGGTAAACGCTCCGTTTAAGAACCGTATCCTCTGGAACTTCCAGAATGTCGCCAACATCAAAGTTGCAAACCGCCACTTAACTGGCATGATGCTGGCACCAAAAGCTCACGTCCAGCAGTACAACAATATTCAGGGAACGATGATCGCGAAGCGCTGGTCCAACTATGGTGCTCCCGAAATGCACTTCACGAATTTCAAGTACGCAGGCGCTTTCGCCGCCCAATCAACGTTCTCAACGACAGTGGGATACAAAGGTAACTACGATGCGCAATAAGCTCCGAGGTCTGACCCTTGTCGAACTTTTGGCTTCCACCGTTATTGCTTCCCTCACGCTGATTGTGGGCGCGAACGCGTGGGGCTACTGCATGGCCATTTCGGTTCAACAGCACCAAACCTCAGTCGGATCTCAGCTAGCTCGCGCCGACATCGAACGAGCCAAGGTCCTAGGCTGGGCTAATCTGCCGTTGGGAACTGTTTCTGGCACTACTGCCACCCACACTGGCTCGCTTGAGTACTTCAACGCGGTTGGCGCCCCCTTGGCCAACTCGACCGGCGCTACCTTCACGGTGCAAAGAACGGTTACCGACACCACCATCACGGTCAGCGGCACAACGTACACCTTGAATTCTCTTACGAAGCGCACCGTTTCCGCAACGGTCCGCACCATTTCTCCAAATAAAGTCGTTGTTACGATGGCCACCGTGCTTGCAAAGGATGGCGTTTAACGTGAAGAAGGGATTCTCTCAGATTGAAATGTTGGCCACGGCGGCGATCCTGTTGCTTGCCGTCGGCATGGGCTTGCAGGGATTCACAAGCATCTCGAAAGCACAAAAGACCACCACCGGCTTGCCTGCAATCCAAGAGGATTGCGTCGGCATCGTAACGATGATTACCGACGACCTCAAAGAAGCACCCGCGTGCACCGCAACCTCGGGCTGCACCACAAACTCGGTTGTCGAAACTGCGAACGCCTCCTCAATAACCTTTTACGTGAGTTCGACCGGTACGAAGAGAACGTTTCGGCTCAACAACGGAAAGTTCGAGCGCATCGAGGGGAACAGCAGCACGCCTTCCTACTCAATGTCAGATGTAACTGGCCTGACTTTCCGTTATCTCACGATTGACGGTGGCACCTACAACGCAACCGCGATGCCCACCTCGTGGGCCACAACGGTGACGGGAACATCAGTGAAGAACATCACCGTCATCCGAGTGACAGCCGTGATGAGTCGAAACGGAATCGCTGGCACCTACACCACGGACTTCCGTCTGCGAAATAGCCCATACATTCCCTAAGGCCACCCAGCAGGAAGGGTCCGGCAGAGCCGCAGCGTGAGAAGTTTGAACCTGCCGTTCAACCATTTGTTTTTTTATTGCGCTTGAACCTTTCGCGTGTCACACAATAACAGGTCAGCTCAAAGAGCCATTATTGGCAGCGACCGGTGAATACTCTAGACATACCCGCAAGGGCTCTAAGAATATTCATGAAGGTTGGGCTAAATTTTAATCAGAAGGGTTCCGTACTCCCGGCAGTGCTTATCATGTCGGCCATCGGTTCCGCCCTCGTGGTCGGTTCGCTCACCACGGCGGGATCACACTACAGCCTGAGCGTGACCCGCGCTAACTCGGAGGCCGCCCTGCTCGTTGCAGAAGCCGGTTTGAACGACGAGCTCGCCCTGATCTCCACAAAAACCGCCACCGGAACGGCATCGACCTGGGTAACCGCCCCAACCAAGATCAGTGGACAGCCCTATGCTGGTCGAAAAGGTTCTGTGGCTGGCACGAACGGTGACTTCTGGGTCTATGCCTCGACCACCCCATACGGCACCACGCCTTGGACCGGAACCGGCCCGGTCTACTTGAACTCCACCGCCGTCGTTGGCGGAGCAATCAGAAAGGCTTCGATGGAAGTTAAGATTGCTGCTGACACACCAACTGGAACCAGCGGTAGCGACTTCAATGCCTTAGTCTTCAACTCGGCCACGACGCAAGGTGGACACAGCGAGGGTCCGGTGGCAGTCTGCGGTACCTGGCAGGGACCGTACGAAATCAACCAGCACACCACGCCGGGCAAAGTTAACAGCATCGGCAACATTGGACTCTGGATGTGCGGCAACCTGACAAAGTCTGGAAACGTTAAGAAGGTCTTCAATGGCTATGATGCCTACGTCTCGGGCTCCATCTCGGGTTCTCTTCAGATGCTCGGCAACGGAACGATCTACAAGACGATGGACGAATCTTGGGTGGGCACTCAGCAGTCTCTCTGGACAAGCCGAAGCGAAACCCTCGAAACCACTCCAGATCTTCGAATCAACGTCTCTGATCCAAACAACATCAACGTTGACGTGAGCGCAAACACGCTCAACGGCAATCTTCGAGTGTTCTGGGTAAACGCTACCGACGTCAAGGCGCTCAAGACGATCAACTTCAACAACATGACCAAGGACGACACCGTCGTGGTTAACGTTATCGGGCCAACGGTTGACTGGGGCTGGACGGTGAACGCACCGTTCAAGAACCGACTCTGCTGGAACTTCGTTTGCACCGACAGCATCACGGTTAAAAACCGAGCTTTCACGGGCATGATGCTTGCGGTTCACGCCCGAGTCAATCAGTACAACAACATCCAGGGCAACATGATTGTTAACAACTGGAAGAACTTTGGAGCGCCGGAGCTTCACTTCACCGGATTTAAGTTCGAAGGTTCCTTGGCTGGCGGATCGTCAACTCCAGGCTCAAATGCCTCTGGAACGGTTGGCTTCACCGGTAGCTACAACGCTTCGTAAGCGCAACAGGATCGAAAAGATGAACCGACAGCGCGGCGTATCGTTAATTGAGCTGCTGATTTCCAGCCTCATCGTTGTCATGGTTCTCGTTGTTGGTGCGAATGCTTGGGTGTACGGAATGCAACTTTCCGTAGCCCAGTACAAGACCTCTGTGGCCTCTCAGATCGCCCGCGCAGATGTTGAACGCGCCAAGATTGTTGGCTTTGCCAACCTCCCCCTCGGCACCATCGCTGGCAATTCACTCAGCGCCACTCACAATGGTGCCGTCGAATACTTCGACAAGAACGGAGTCGCGTTGGGCAACTCTACCGGGGCTTACCTCAGCTTGCAGCGAAAGATCGTTGATGCTCCGATTACCGTATCCGGCACGACATACACGCTCAGCTCGGTCTCGAAGCGAACCATTACAACGACCGTTAAGGATACGAGCAACAACACCGTGGTTCTTGTCCTCGGGACCGTTCTAGCCAAGGACGGCCTCTGATGAAGCGTGTTCGCGGAATGTCGCTCATTGAGCTTCTTGTGACGGTCGCCATCTTGGCGATTCTTTCGTCGATCGCCTTTCAGGGATTTTTGAGCCTCGGCTCCGCGCAGAAGACGGCAACCAATCTTCCGCCGGTTCAAGAAGACGCGCTTCGCCTCGTGACGATAATTGCGGATGACGTGAAGGATGCCGTTCTTTGCACCGCCACCAGCGGCTGCACCACCGACTCTGCGGTCCACTCGGCCGCAGCAAACTCGATGGTCGTTTACGTTGCCTCCAGCGGAACGCAGCGCACGTTTAAGCTTACGGGTACCGAATTCCAACGACTGGAAGGATCAAGCACCACCCCAAGCCTTTCGATTCCGGACGTCACAGCATTGGTCTTCAAGTACTACACCATTACCGGTGCGACGTATAACTCAACCTCGAACCCGACGACTTGGAGCAACAGCGTCACGGGTGCGACGCTGAAGGAAATCGCTGGCGTCCGCGTGACCGCGACGATCACCCGCGGCGGACTGACGAGCACGCAGACGACCGACATCCGACTCCGCAACAGCCCAAAGAAAGTCTTTTAACGCGCTAGCGTTAGCGCGAGCAACACTGGCACTCCGAACCGATCTGGCCCGTAGGTCAGCGTCACACTGCGAATCGCGATTGCTGGCTTCGGGTTAGTCCACGTCATCATGTACGCCGTGCTCGGCTTGCCGGAACTGCTGTCTTTGCCGGACCAACCGACCACCGCTCCAGGGAGCGGCTTCGGAACTTCTGTTCGGAAATCGTCCACCTCTAGTTGGCCACGGATGGGAACGCGAACGGTGGACCCGTCCGTGTAGGTGACAACATAAGCCGCAAATTCGAATGCCTTCCCCTCTGCAAGCTCCGGCTCGGTTCGACGCCGATCGAGCCGCGCGGTCTGCAAGAAGAACAATCCGGATGCCAGCTGGTTGATCGGGATCTCAACTTTCTCCGGCAAATTCCCGGGCACACCATCTTCGCCCAGCATTACGCAGTTCGGCGCCGGCGATGTTTTGAACTCATAAACGTCAAACGGCACGTTCGCGAAAGTCTGCGCTCCGAACGGAAGGTCCTTCATCGTATGGCTCTTGTCGCCAAACCATCCACGCTCATTCCGGTACTGATTCGCGACCTTGCTCAGATCCACGGACCGATACTGGTTCGTGGCGGCTCCCGCTACCACCAGATTGCCGCCGCTAAACTTCGCGTCCAGATTTCGCAAGACGCCGGCAAACAATCGCCGCTTCTTCCCGGCATTCTCTGGCACCGACTCGTTTGGTTGGAAGTTGAAGTTCAGCAACGTGATGCCGCCTTTCCCACGCGGATAGCGGACCATTCCGCCGATGTTCATCAACGGTTGAACGCCGCGCCACTCGGGGGCGCGGTCTACTTTCAGCCGAATATTGTCGATCCCGACCACGTTCTGCCCACCCGATGGCACCTGCTGCCACTCCAGAATCCGCAACGTCACTTTCTTCCCAGACTTCCCGGCAAGGTCAAGGATCTGCGGCTCAGAACTGGGCTTGACGTTCAACACAAGCTTCTCCTTGCCGTCAAAATCGAGCTCCAGTGTGGTAACGAGGTGATAGAAGCCGTTACCGACCCACTCCATCTCGCGGAAGGTGTACGACTTCGGAAACTCCATTTCGTACTCCGGCTTCTGGTTGTTGAGATCAAACGAGAAGATGTACTTCCACCCGTCCGCACTCACCATCCCGTTCACCGTGTTGTACAGATAGTCGTTGGGTAGCTTTGCGAATGGCGCCACATCGTTGGTATCGACCACGGCCGTGAAGATGTCGTCCGCAATGTACATGTCCTGCGTCCATTCAAAAAGCCGCTGGTTGGACATCATCACCGCGTCGCCCTGACTGAGGCCAGCCGTAAGCGGATGCTTCGGAGCCAGAAGGGCGGTGCGCTCTCGCCGGAATGGCCGAATCACATGGTCGACGCCAACGAGTTTGTTGTAACTCGCCAAGCCATCTTCCTCAAGTCCGTTCAGCACGAGATCTCCTCCGGCGGCGAAGAACTTGTCCAGAGCAGGTTTCTGATCGGAGAGAGCCTGTAGGTTTGCTGGGCTAGCTTCCACCACGACAATTTGTGGCTTAGCGATTGCTTCCGCCAGCGGTTCTGGGCTGGTGGCGATTCCAATTTCAGCCAGAACAAAGCTCAGTTGCGAGTTAGGGCTTGCCACCATCGCGACTGGGCGCTCGGAGAGCTTGTAGCTAGCGGTGTAATTCAGGAGGTTGAGCAACAAATGTCGCGCTACCGGGGTTTCGGCGAGCTTGGTCCCAACCTGAAGCTGGCTCAGCAGCATGACGCCAGGGCCAACGGGCACTTCTAAGAGGGCACTTGAATTCAACCGTGCATGGCATTGGACCAAACTCTTAGCTCCTTTAGTGGGCTTCTCATAGGCATTTTTGAAGCTAATGTCGCCCGGCCAAGCCCAAAAGTCTCCGTCCACCAGGCCCTTTAGGGCAAGATGCTCTGGCCGCTCCAAGAAGCTAAACGCTCCCTGGTTTGTTTGGGACTTGATGGGGACGGGAAGGCCTTGAAAACGCAACGGCGACGACTGCTCCAGCACTACGACGCGGGCGCCGCTTGCCGCCAACGCGGCGAGTTTCGGCTGAACCGAGCTTGCTTCATCCACCGCATCTGGCCCAACAAGCACCCATCGGGCGGTGTCAGGAATCGTTGCCACGCTCGCCGCTTCCGCGAACGGCACACCGAGGGACCGCAGGTACTTGCTCACGCTTCCCTTCGGATCAACGACCAGCAGCCCCCGGCCTTGGCTTAGCGCAGCCGCGACCGGCTCGGGCAGGATCGAGGCTCGCTTCTTGTCTGCAAAAACCACTCCGGACTTGCCCGTGAGGGTGATGGCAAGTTCGCCATCCCAGCGTGCGGTTACCTTTGGAAGCTCAAGCTCTACGGGAACAACCGCCTTTGAGCCAGGCTGAACCGAAACCGGTACCGACTTCTGGACAACGGACTTTCCGGCGCTTACCAGCTCTACCTTGAGCGTGAGCGGCTCAACTTGGCGCGAGTCGTTGAAGACGCCGACTGTACGCCGCAACTTGCTTCCCGAAGCGAAAGTGGAATCGTATTCCCGCACAAACGCCGCGCGTTCGGAGTTCGAAATGTGCTTTCCAAACTGGGAACCCTCATCCCCTAGCCAAAGGTGGGTGTATGCCATGTTGCCCGACCAGCGATAACCTTCGGTCAGCATCCTTTGCACAAGCGCGATGCCGCGATGGGCGGAGGTTTTGCCCCCGAAAGCTTCCTCACCGCTGATCCAAGCGTAGTCGGCCGGATTGATTCCGGTCGCAAAGAAATCCTCTCCGGCAAATCTCGGCCGTAAGTTGTCGTACTTCCAGCGACCGCGACCGCCACCGTCTGGATTGTCCCGATACGCCAAGCCCGGATAGTCATTCGGCTCGTTCGTGTACACGTAGTGGTCGCCGTGAACCGGATAGGAGTTGTTCTTCGCCGCTCCACCGCCGTCCACCATCCACGTTCGCGTTGGGTCGGTTTGCCCGACAACGGTTCCAACTTTGCCTACTTCGCGCTCAAACTCGTCCATCAAGTCGCCGTAGAGATTGATGCAATTGATGTACAGGAACTCGTTTTCAAGCGACCAAAGGTGGATGCTCGGGTGGTTCCGCTCGGCCTTCACCTGGGCGACCATTTGGTCTTTCCAGTTGTTGATCAGCTGCATCTTGATCCGGGAGTTGTAGATGCCACGCAGGGCCGGATCATTCTCCACCGCCATGTAGCCAATGGTTTCACCGTCCAGAATCCCGCTTCGGCGCACAATGAGGCCATTCGCGTCGCACCAGTCGAGCGCTTCCGAGAATGGCATTCCTTGCCATCGAGTGCCGCCGTTCTGGGTCGTGCCCATCATGCGGAAGAACCGCTGGCCCCTCGCCCGGTAGTTGGCAAGGAATTCCTCCTTGCTCCGCCCATCGACGAGTTCTGCCCAGCCATTCCAAGGGATTCCGTTCAGCGTGAATTGGTTGCCTTTCGCCTGCCACTCGCGGAATCCAAAGCTCGTTTCGGAGATGTCAACGCCGCGGCTGGTCGTAACCTTCAGGCGTAGGCGATACATGTTTGGCTCGTCAGGCCACCAAAGTTTCGGGTTTTCCCACGAAGTGTTTAAATTGGTCTTGGTGTTGATCGCGTCCAGTGTGGTGGTAGCAGGTGCGAAGTTTTTAGCGACCTCACCTGTTTTGGCGTCAATTGCAGATGCCTCCAGCACGACAGTTTCTGGCCGGCCGCGAGGGTTAGCGAGAGTGATCTCGACCGACAGCTCCTTCTTCTCCACGCTCGGCTTCACAAACACATCATTTGCGTAAACCGGCCCCGCGGCCTCGAGGACCGGGGCGTCCAAAATGCCGGACTGGAAAGCCCCCCAAACCGGATAGGCCAAGTCGAGGAATCCGTTCTTGGTGAACGAAACCGGCAATGTAAACACGCGGCGTAGCTTCAGGCTGTCCTTTGGGTTGGTCGAAAATCCGTACCAAGGGTCGCGGATCCCAACCAAAATTTCGTTCTTTCCGGGCTTGATCGAGTTTGAAACGTCGATTTTGAAGGCGACATGAGGGTTCTTTTCGAAGCCGCAGAATTTGCCATTCACCAGCACCGTAGTGTTTAGGTTGTTCTGGCCGAACTTGAGTTGGAATCCGCGTCCGGCCAGCTCGGCGGGAACGGTGACCTGAGTTCGGTACCAAATCCGGTGCGCAAGCGTGAGGTCGGGCCGGGAGACGTTTCGGTCCGAAGGCACCGGAATTGCCGTCCACTTGGGGTCCTTCGGCAGGTCCGGAATCGGAACGGCGATGTCGAATGGCGGTGCCACCTCGTCGTGCCGAGCAATTTCCCAGAGCCCTTCCAGCTTCACGGATGGTCGAAACGTACCGGTCGCGGGGAGCTGAAACAGGTTCTGCGCCGCTTGCCGATCTTTGTCCGATTGCCAAGCTTGCCCCGGCTTAAACTTCCCGAACGGCTCGAATTTTGGCGCGACAACCACCGCATCCAGCGCGAACAACGTCCGTTGCGGCTCGCCCTTGTCGTTCAAATTTCGTGGAATCCGGAAATCAATCTTGTGCGTCCCCATTAGGAGCGGAGTCGTGGTGAGCTTGAGCCAGGCCACCTCATTCCAGTCCGCCAGTGGCACGGCGTCGGTCGTTACCTCGTCAGGCGAAACCTTGGTCCAAGGGCCCGAATCGATTCGCCACTCGAACGGAGCCCGCGCAAACTCGTAGCCGATCCGCGCCCAAACTTCTCGTGAACCGGCTGCCGAAATCGGAAAATCGTAGGTGACCAGCGCCCCGCCGACGGGAACCACCTTTTGAACCTGATCGGCTTCTGCGACCACCTGAAGCCAAGATTCACCGGAAAGCCGTTCCTTGTTGCCGGGTGCTCCCGACACAATCGGCATGTTCGTGGCTAACGGTTTCTCGCCCTCAATCCAAGCGATCTCAGGGGTCTGAACGACGACGGTGGCAAGGAGGGCTAGCAACATCGCAAAACTCTGACGCCTAGCCTAGCCCACGGTGCCGCAATAAAGCCACGAACAAGTACTTGTTGTTCAAGCTATCGGGAAATCATTGCGCATGCGACCAGAAACAGCTCGGGAATGTCCTGCTCCGGAAAGTCTTGGAGCGATGGATACGCCTTTTTGAGATTGCGGATGGCATTGATTTCATCCCCGATGCTGTACGCCTCAAGAATCTCGTGACTGTTGCTCACCCTTCGCAGCATCTCAATCAATTTCGTGTCGCGAGCAATTCCTTCGGTCAACAACATGCGGTACGCCATCGGCTCGGCGTCGAATAGCCTTGCGATCCCGAGCAAACACCTTCGGCGGGTGATCATCGACTCGGATCGGCTGGCGACTTCGCAAATCTGCTCGATGTCAGACCGGTCGCCAACGCAGCCCAGCGCGTAGGCAAGCTCCGCGCAGGCCTCGTCGTTCAGCCTACGCAAAGACTCACGCAGAACAGGCGCTCCGGCCTTGAGATCGAACTCGATGACCGCTTCAGCCGCCGCGATTCGAACGCTCGGATGAGCATCTTGCAAGGCTTGCAGAATCGCCGGATGACCGTCCGGGTCTCCCGAGATTCGGATCGCCTGAAGGGCGGCGCGGCGCAAATCTGGATCGTTCGGGTCCATCGCGGCTTGCAGAAGCATGGGTTCTCGGGCACCAATCCTCCCGAGGCTCCTTGCGGCGGCGCGGCGGAGCATTGGCCTTGGGGACATCAGCAAGCCCGCCAGTACTGGCGAGGCGCGCAGGTCCCCAAGTTGCCCCAGGGCCTCAATCATCTCTTCTTCGATGAGGTCCGGGTGCATTTCGATCTGATGCACGAGCTCATCGACAGCGCGAGGGTCCCGGAGCTGGGCCAAGGTTGCCGCCGCTTGCCGCCGAACCTTCGGCGTAGGGTCATGAAGCGCCTTGATGATCTCGTCTGCCGCAAGTCGGTTGCTTTGTCGCCCAACATCCTGCATGGCGACCGCACGGGCATCTACATCCTCACTGCGCGTCACGGTTCGCATTGCGCGCATTCGACCCGGGGTGACGTTGCGAAGCTGGCTGAGGGTCATCCTGAAGCCACTAGCGCCGGATTCCCGAACGGGAATCAGCACTACGGCACTCAGGAATCGGAGGACAATCGTAATTCCAAAGATCCACTTGTAAGCAAACTCGGCGGGCATCCCGCTCCGAAGTGACGCCATGGTGGCCGCGCCAAGCAGCGGGGCGACGCCACCAACAACCGCCGTTACCGTCATTCCGGCACCGATGTAATTGGCACGATCTTCAGGCTTGGCGGTCGCGAGGACAAGGTTGAACTGGGTGAGACTGACCATCGCCCAAACCACGCCCATTAAGACATGGCTCGTCAGCAGCAGGGTTGCGTTGAACGGCGTGTCGTTCGGCCGGCAAAGCATCCATGGAATCGGATTGGTGGCCAGAAGCAGGCAGCCTAGGGCGAGGAGCGGCTTGTTGCCAAACTTATCGGCAAAGAAACCCCAAAGCGGCGCGGCGGCGACGTTGCCAACCGCCATGAAGACCGCCGTCCCTTGAATGACGCGAAAGTCGAGCGACAACGTCTCTCGCGCAAACGCCGCGTACAGGTTGCCAGGAAACGTCTGGCTCGCGACCGCGACCGCAATGAAAAATAGGACCTTGCGAAATTCTCGGTCGCCGAACGGGGTCCCGATGGCGCGGATGCCTTGCTTCAGGTTTTGCTTGACCGGATTCTCCCGGGGCAAGTCCGTCATCTTGAGATAGAAATACATGCTCACCCCGGCGAAAACCACTCCGAGGCCGAAAACACCGGCAAACCCGAGCTGAGGATTCGTAGCTCGGACGCCATCAAGAAACCACGCACCAACAATGCCAGCCACCGCACCAACCGTTGCCCCGATCGCGTTTCGGCGCGAGAAGTACCAACCTCGCGAGTTGTTTGGCACCATCTCGGCCAGCCAGTCGCTATAAATCGGGTTTACAAAGGTCACAAACGAAGAAGCCACCGCCACCAGCACGGCCAAGATCACAAGCCGGACCTCGTTGGGCCAAGGCAAGAGCGGCAACGCCACCACCGGCAGATAAAGCAACCGCCACATTGCGCCGCCTGGCGTCACAAACTTTTTGTAGCTCGGAAAACTTCGGCCCCAAATGGCCCCAGGAATCTGCAGCAATCCCACGAGTGACGGAATTGCCGAAAGGACGCCGATCCATAAATCCGAACCGCCCAGCAACTGGACAAAGCCCACCAAAAACGCTCCGGTAGTGAGCGTGATGAAGGACATCGAAAATGCCATATCCAAGTTGGCATTTCGAAGGGTGCGCAAATTCTCCAGGCGACTTGGGGTCGGCACACTCATAGCACTCATTTTGCTCCTATTGCCGCCATCGGTGCGGAAACCATCCCGGCTTGAATTCGTATATGCTAGGGTCCATAAGCTATGGCACGAGTACTTGCGATTGATGATGAAGAGGGCGTTCTAAACGCGATTCGCCGCCGACTCGAAAGAGCCGGGCACTCCGTTGACACGGCTGACTCTGCGGACTCTGGCGTGGCGAAACTCCTCGAGTCAGACCCGCCCTACGATGCGGTGGTCACTGACATGAGCATGGATTCACCCGAATCTGGACTGCAAGTTCTGCACGCGGCCTTTACGCGAGACCTATTCGCCGAAGTCATCGTTATGACGGCCTACGGCAACGTGGCCAACGCGGTTGAATGCATGCGTCGCGGCGCTTTTGACTATATCGAGAAGAACGCCCCGGGTATCGACGCTTACGAGGTCCTCGTGGAAAAGATCAACCTTGCCCTTGAGCGCAAGCGCCGAGACCTTCGCACAATCGACCTTTGGCAAACCGCCAGCAAGTCCGAAGAGTAACTACTTCAAAAGGAAGCGCAGCGGTCCGGCCGGGTTCAGGCCGATGAGTTCGCTGAAGGGCACAGTCACCACCGGCATCCCTTCGGCGAACGAACCAACCGCGTAGTTGTCGAAGCCAAACTCAATGCCTTTGGTCGAGATGTTCCACTGAGCAGAACCGAGGGCGTACTCTGCCGAAACCGTTCCGTCTTCCAGCGAACTCGCTTGATTGGTCTCCGAGAGCTTCCGATGCAGCACCTTCGCGAGTTCAGCGCGATAGTCGATACCTGGCAGGAACAGATGGGCCAGTAGCAGATCCCCTTGACCGGTCGCTGTCATGACTTTGTTTACGCTAAAGTACTGCCCATTTCCGTGCGCACCGCCCGTATACGTCCCAGCCGTAAGGCGATAACTCTGCAAGTTCGGAAGATCGGTCGAAACGTGGCTCGTGATTTCCAGGGTGTATGGATACGTCAGTTCCTTGTACCAAGGCTCGTTAGCGTCACGCTTTGCTGTACTTAGGATCCAAGCCTTCTTCGTCGCCGCCCAAATTTTGGCATCTCGCAAAGCCGCCGCCGCTACAACCGACTTTGATCGCACCGCTGGGAGTTCGATACTAATTTTCGGTGGTGGAGCCGTTGCAAGGACGAGCAAAGCGGTGACGAACATCGTTTTAGTCTACGCTTCGCCGTCGGTTTTCAACAAACCAAGCAGCTCTCCCACGCTTCGGTGAGACTCGATTGGATGTCGCAGCGGTAGCTCCGAGTGAACCTCGTAAATGTTTCTCCGCCCCTCTTTCGTAACCTGCAAATAACCTGCCTCACTCAGCTCGTTCACGATTCGCTGAACCGCGCGCTCAGTTATCCCAACAAGATCGGCGACATCACGCATCCGTAACGTCGGATCACGAAGCAAGCACACCAATACATGCGAGTGATTGGTCAAGAAAGTCCACGACGACAACTCCGCCATATTGCTCAATGTACACGACGCAACGTACGAACTATTTTTCGCGTATTATTAATCGTATGATAAATGAACTCTCTCGACCAGCTCCGGTTGCCTACCTTCGACGAACGCGCACCCCGATTGCGCTGGCACAGGGAGATGGAATCGGCCCCGAAATTACTCAGGCCGTCCTACACATTCTTGAAGCGGCACAGGCATATGTGTCCTTCACCCCGGTTCAGATCGGCCTAGCTTCTTACAAAAATGGGGCCAGCAACGGCATCGCCCCGGAAGCCTGGGAAGCGATTCGAAGCACCGGAATCCTGTTGAAAGGGCCGGTAACGACGCCTCAAGGGGGCGGATTTAAGAGCGTCAACGTCACTCTGCGCAAAGCTCTGGGTCTCTACGCAAATGTCCGACCGGTTCAAGCCTTCGCACCCTATATCGCGACCTTGCACCCGGAAATGAATGTCGTCGTCATCCGAGAGAACGAAGAAGACGTTTACGCCGGAATCGAGCACCGACAGTCAGAAGATGTTTATCAATGCCTGAAGCTCATCACCAGACCGGGCTGCGAGCGAATTGTCCGATATGCCTTCGAGTACGCCAAGCAGAACGGCCGCAAGAAGATCACCTGCATGACCAAGGACAACATCATGAAGATGACCGACGGACTGTTCCATCGGGTCTTTGACGAAATCGGCGCCGAGTACCCGCAGATTCAGCAGGAGCACATGATCATCGACATCGGAATGGCCAAGGTCGCTACCCAGCCAGAAAGGTTCGACGTCATCGTGACGCCAAACCTGTACGGCGACATCCTCTCCGATGTCGTGGCCGAAATCAGCGGCTCGGTTGGACTTGCGCCAAGCGCGAACATCGGAAACGAGATGTCGGTGTTCGAGGCCATCCACGGTAGCGCACCGGACATAGCCGGAAAAGGAATCGCGAACCCAAGTGGAATGTTGCTGGCCAGCACGATGATGTTGCAGCACATCGGCCAATCCGAAACCGCTTCCCTGATCCACAACGCTTGGCTGCGAACCATCGAAGACGGTCAGCAGACCGCGGATCTGAACCGAACAAACCCGCTATCGACCATGGACTTCGCTCGCGCCGTTTGCGAGCGACTGGGCGAAATGCCCCGTCGTCTCCCGGCGGCGATCTATCCGGCCGACGCTAAGCCCATCAAAGTCACCACGAAACCGGTCTCCGGGATTCCGGCTCGGCGCAACCTTCAGGGCGTCGACATCTTTATCTCCAACCGAATGCAGCCGAGCGACCTCGCGAAGCGGCTCCAGGCGATCGTGCCGGAAGGTTCAGAACTTCAGATGATCTCCAACCGCGGCGTGGTCGTCTGGCCGACGGGACTGCCGGAAACCCACCTAGTGGATCACTACCGATGCCGGTTCACAAGCAAATCTGCCTCGCAGCTTTGGATTGTAAACCTCCTGATTGCCCTGAACCGGATTCAGCTTGATGTCATCAAGACGGAGAATCTGTACGCGTTCGACGGCAAGATGGCGTACAGCGCCGGCCAGGGCCAGTAATCAGCCAACCACGGTAATCGAGGCCGACGGATCGTCGTTCAACGAGCGATGCCCGGTTTCGGTTACCGTGACGATGTTTTCGATTCGGACCCCAAACTTGCCTTCCAGGTAAACGCCGGGTTCAATACTGAAGCAGTCTCCGACCTCCAAAACGGTGGTATTGCCGGGCGCGATATATGGCTCTTCGTGCCCGTGGAGCCCGATTCCGTGACCGGTGCGGTGGAAGAAATGCGGCCCGTAGCCAGCCTCTTCAATCACCGCTCTGGCGGCGGCGTCGACTTCGTGCGACGTCACACCAGGACGAATCGCTTCTCTCGCCGCCATGTGCGCTCGGAAGACGACGTCGTAGACCTTCTTCGATTCTTCCGACGCACTTCCGATCGCCACCGTCCGCGTAATGTCGCTCTGATAACCCTCCAGGTTGCAACCGAAATCGAGGACGACGGTATCGCCGTCTTGAACCACGGTGTTGCCGGTAAGGTGATGCGGCTCGGCGCCGCCGCTGCCCGTGCCAACGATGCAGAACGTCGGCTTTCCGCCGAGGTCTAGCATCGATTCATTGATGAACCGTTCGATCTGTCGCTCGGTAAGTCCAGGACGCAGGAAGCCAAGCAACGCGTCAAACGTTCGGTCGGCGATATTGCCCGATCGTGTTAATAGATCAAGCTCGTCCGTATCCTTGCTTCGCATGACCGACGAGATCGAAGCCCCACCGGCGCGGAACAACGCGGTTGGCAAGGCATTTTCGAGCCCGAGCAGCATGGCTGCCGGCATGTCGTCATCGACGGCGACGATGCCCGTCTTCAAGTTCCAGTCGCTAGCAAGCTCGCGGACCAATTCGTAAGGGTCCTCTCCGTCCGCCCAGGTTCGAATGTCCTGAATGCCTACCCGAGCAGCTTGAGCCGCCGAGAGCGAAGGGCAAATCAAACGGACCTCCCCGGTCGACGAAATCGCTAAGGTCAGAAATCGCTCGTGGCTTGATTCCCAAAAGCCATGCAGGTAGCCCATTGAGATCGGAGCCTGGGCAAAGAAGGCGTCAATCTGGTTGTTCCGAAGGGCCTCGGCAAGTTGGGAAATGCGTGACATGGATCGTATTTTGGCACCGTCGACCGAAGCGAGCTTTCGCCGCCTTATTAACTTTTAAGCAATGCATTGCAAATTTGGGTGGTCACCTGTAGAATCGATTCATCCCAAAAATGGGACACGTAAATTTCCATTCTTTTCCTTAGTCTGTAGAAGCGAGCCCCGAGGCACCTATGCAACTCAATACAAACCTCGTCATTTTTGGCCTCTTCGAACTGCTGGCGACCCTGATTCTGGGACTCGCGACCATCTTCGTCGTGCATCGTCGGGTTGAGAAGATGTTGGGCATCAATATCCAGGAAGCGATCGCGGCAAAGAATCACGCGGTGACGCTTTTTGCCGGAATGTATTCCTTCTGCCTCGTTTGGCTAACCGCCGAGAGTGTGGATCCGTCGGTAGACGCGCTTCGAACAATGGTCCAGGTACGGGGTGTTTTGGAATTCAAAATGCTACTGATCGCGGCCGCCTACAGCATCATGCTGTTCACCGTCTCAGCCATCGTTGGTTCGGTTTTACTGTTAACGACCATCAAGGTCCTCACCACTGCCACCAAAAAGATTGATGAAATTGCCGACATTCGCTCCGGCAATCTTGCCACGGCCATTTTCATCGGTCTCAGCCTGCTGGCAAGCACCATCATCGCTCGCCCAGCCTTGGCGAGCCTTCTAGACGGACTCGTTAGCTACGACATGCTTCACAAAATCGGCGAAGAGGCGCAAGGTAATGCTCCGGTCGTGAGTCCAACTCCGGAGGTTCCCGTTCAATGATTGGTCGAGCCCTCGGTGCATTGGCGGCTTCGGTTCTCGGGGTGTGCTGGCTCAACGGCCAACTCGTTCAGATTTGTGGCGAGGCGATCCGGTACCCACAGAACCAGGTCAGTCCGCACAGCTACCGCGCATCCCCGAAGTCCAAGTACGAGGTTGACGAAACTGGCGGGAACTATTCCGTGAAGTACGCGTTTTCCGGCCCAGAGTCGGTGAGCCTCCAGTGGAACTGGACGATGCAAAAAAGTGCGGTCGATGGAATTTGGAATTCCTATGGAATCCCGATGACCATGTTCAATGCGTATTCGCCCACTCCCGACGTGATTGCAAGCCGGGAAAAGATTATGAAGTCCGGAGGCTTTAAGCAGGACAGCAGCGTCATTCGACCCAACTATTCCGAGATCATGAAAACGAACCGAAACATGGTCGCTCCAATCGTCGAATTGGCAAACAAACTTCAGCCAAATCCGACCCTTGCAGACCGAGTTTCGATGTGGCTGACGTTTTGCCAAGACATGCCCTACGGGATTCCTCCCTCGCAAATCGATGGCAAATTCATTGGCGGAATGCTGCCGCCAGCTAGCGTCCTTGCCGTCGGTTGGGGCGATTGTGACTCCAAATCAACGCTGTTTGGAACGCTCCTCTCGTTTCACCCAAACGTAAAGATGGTCTTTGTATCTGTTCCAGGCCATCAACTCGTCGGTGTGCGCGCTCAGGCTATTTCTGGTCAGGATTCGATCCAATTTGAAGGCGAGGAGTACGTGCTTTGTGAGCCCGTTGGGCTTGCGAGACTGCCGATGGGCAAGAAGAGCAGCCTGGTCACGACGATCGTATCTACCAGGCGCGTCCTGCCTTTCGAGTAAGAACCTTGGCCCTGCTCCGGATCAATCGAAAATCGGCAATCCTTGCGACGATCCTCGCCATCGTGCTCATCGGGAGCGTCATCGGCTTTGCGAAATTTTCATCCCGTACTTCCGTCTGGCTGAGCGTTCTCACCGGGCAACTCAATCGTGATTTTGTTGGCCTGATCGGCTGGTCGGCACTATTCGCGATTCTTGCGGCGGCCCTGCTTCTCTGCCTGAGAGGCGCCAAATTTGTCCACTTCACGCGCTTGAGTTGGGTCGTATCCGTCGTCTGCGCTACGGGCACGTTTGGCATTTGGGCCGTTGAGTACAACCGCCCCATCGAAAGCTATGGCTATGGCCAGTCCATCACCGACGCAAACAGCCAGAGCGAGTACCTGCAAAAGAATGTTCTCTCGTCGAAGGTGCACCCCACCGTAGTTCCGACCGGTCTCTTCATTCAATCGATCCACTTTGCCAGCGGCAACGAGGTCGATGTCACGGGCTACGTTTGGCAAAAGTATCCGGACGGCACTCCGAAAGAGCTGAGGCGAGGCTTCGTTTTGCCCGAAGCGAAGGATGCTTTTCACGAAGAGAACCTAACCCTGCGTGAAATCTCGCGGGTGAAGAAGAAGGATTACGAACTCCACGTTTGGTTCTTCACGTGCACCCTCCGTCAAGGCTACACGTACCAAAAATTCCCCATCGACCGCCAAAACGTTTGGCTCCGACTTTGGCACCGCGACTTCGATAAAGGTGCCCTTCTCGTGCCGGACTGGGAATCCTACGCCGAGCCGTTTAACCCGACCGCATTGCCGGGCCTCGACCAAGAATTCGTCCGAGAAGGCTGGACTACCCTTTACACCGGGTTCAGCTACCAAACCTTCAAGTACTCGTCATCGTTCGGAATGGGCAAGTACGCCGAGTCGCCGCCGCACCCCGAGCTGTACTTCAACGTCGGCCTGAAACGGAACGTCACCGGCCCCCTCATCACCCGAATCGTGCCCGTCATCGTCGTGGCGCTGCTTCTTTATGCCGCGCTGTACTTGACCCGTCGACAGGAAAAGAAGGGCGAAATCGTCGGCTTCAACATCTTCACAGTTCTCAGCTACTGCGCGGCGCTCTTCTTTGTCATTGTCATCGACCACGCCACCGTCCGCTCCACCCTCGCGCCGGAAAGCCTGATCTATCTGGACTTTTTCTACTTCGTCCTGTACATCCTCACTGCCTTCGTTTCGCTCAACAGCATCCTCCTCGGCGTGAGCGACGACATCTGGATCGTGGAATATCGAGACAACGCCATCCCGAACTACCTCTACTGGCCGATCTTCTTCAGCTTCATCTTCATCTGCACCCTCACGACCTTCACCCGCTGACGTCGGTATAATCACCAGCGGACGGTGCCGGATCGTCTAATGGCAGGACAACGGTTTTTGGTGCCGTACGTCTAGGTTCGAATCCTAGTCCGGCAGCCACAACAAGCTTCCCGCTTTCCTCTGGGTAGCTCTCGAGTTGTCTTACGTTCGATCCTTTTTCAAGGTCAAACCGACTCATCGCGCTCGACCAACTGAGCTAGAGTTTTTTGGATTTGGGGATCTTGAGATGCGAAAAGTGTCCCAACGTCTTTGCTGAGCAGTCCCGGTCCAACCCGCCTGAACTCACGGTACATACCGGCCATCCAAAGATACTGGTCGATGTCTTTTGTGCTGAATTGGCCGTCGCAGTGCGAGCGAAGCTTTTCGAACCAGCCATAGAACTGGACGTAGTCCTTAGGCCACACCTGACGTTGCCCGAGGTGATAAGCGAGCATTTTCAAAACGTACTGATCAAGGATCGGAAATCCAGAATCAATAAAGAAGTGCGTGTACTTTGAAGCGAAGCTTCGGTGATTGCGGTTCCCAAGCGCTGCAATGCAATCTACTAGCTCTGGCCCAGAAGGCCGCTGCGGATCCATCAATACTTGCTGCACGTGTTCGGCCATCCTCCAGACTGCGTACACATTTGTGCTGTACAGAGAGTTAACCGTGACCACCTTAACCAAGCAAGACGATAGGTCGTGTTCGGGAAAGTTCTTAGCAACCGCATTGAGCGCTTCGTCTGTCGTTCCCCAGGAAGGAACCATTGCATGAAGCCTTTGTCCAGCTTCGATGTGTCGATCCAGAATCCGAGGTAGCTCAGGCATTCCAACAAGCATAGCCAATGCCCATGCTCGGCGCAAACCCGAGTCGGAACGCAAAAACATGGACCGCCGCATTCGCGGCGGTCCATGTTTTTTCCCGACTTCAGCGCTTCGTCTGAAGCTTGAACACGTTCACCGAGTAGCCAGGCACTCGCTGCTGGAACTTCGATCCAAGCCCGGTCAACTTCCGAGTAATCGGAGCGACCTTGAGCGGTTCGGCGATCGAGTTCATATCCTTCAGGTAGCCCGTTAGGTAGGTACAGGTTCCGTCTGGCTGAAGGTTCGCGCCTTGCAGATCGATATCAATCGACTGCGATCCTGGCAAAGCGTTCACGACCTTCAAATACAGCGCGCCGGACTTGGTGTCACGGGTGGCCGAGGCGAAGATTCCGGGGAGGGTCTGGGTGCCTTTTCGCTGAGTCGGAACTCCCGAGAGCTTGAGCTCCACCGTGCGGTTGCCGAGGTTCTGCGCGAACAGGGTTTGCGCGTAGTACGATGGCGAGCCGAAGCTCTCCAGTGCGTCATATCCGATTAGGTTCAAAGACCACTGTCGGCCGCCGGGGTTCACGTTGACGAGCAGCGGTGCGTAGCAGGCCATCTCAACGATGTCAGAGTTTCGCTCCATGCCGGTCATGAACGCGGCGTCCGCGATCGTGCACTTCATGTTTGGCGTCGGACCGGCGTTCGGTCCGGCTTGCCACGGGGCCACGGTGTCGTGGGCCGCCCATTCGCCGACGAACACCTTCGGTCCCTTTCGGTCGTACGTGTCGTACTTGGTGGCCATGCCCATCATGTCCCAAGACTCGGAATAGTAGTGCTCATCCCATAGGTCTGGCCGACGCTGGGTAATCGGGAACTTGGCACCCAAGAAGTCCTTTCCGCCGGTGCTAGAGATCACCTGCATCTTCGGATACTTCTTTTTGATGGCGTCGTAAAACTGGACGAATCGGCTTTCGTACGATCCGGACTTGTCGAATCCGTCCTCGTTTCCAACTTCGACCCACTCAAGGTCGAACGGCTTCGGGTGGCCATCCGCAATTCGCCGCGCGCCCCACTTGGTTTCGGGTCCGCCAACGATGTACTCGATCTCGTCCAGCGCTTCCTGAACGAACGGCTCGAGTTCTGGGCCGGCCTTCGTGTATTCGCCGTTGAGCGCGTAGCCCGCATAAACGCCGAGCAGCGGCTTTGCATTGGTTTCTTCGCACCAAAGCAGGAACTCAAGCAATCCCATGCCGTCGCTCGATCGGTATCCCCAGGTTCCGCGGTGTCCCGGCCGGGTTTCGATTGGGCCGAGGGTCTCCTTCCACGGGAATCGGTCGGCGGGCGTGTTGCCTTCCAAATAGTTGCCACCGGGGAAGCGGAGGAACTTTGGCTTCATGTCGCTCAGCAACTTCATCAGGTCAGGGCGATTGCCGTTCGGCCGATTGCGATAGGTCGGCGGGAAGAGCGAAACCTGCGAAAGCATGAAGGTCTTGCCCGGGCCAGAGCGCAGCGCAAATCGGGCGTCCTTCGTTGGCTTCAGTCCCTTCGCCGTCTTGAGTTTGACGGTGTGGTTCTTCCAGTCCGCGCCAACGCCGTTGATGACCGCTTCGGCGAAAATGGTTTTCCCGTCGACCGATTCCAGGCTGGCTCGCAGCGGGCCAGCAGTCTCGGCTTTTGCCCAAACGCTTAGGCTGTAAGTCGTTGCGGGCCGAATGGGGATGCCCCAGTAACCGTCGTTCGTGGTTCCGCCGGTCACCTTCAGCGCCACTGGTCGAGCCGCGCTCATGCCTGCTCGCTCGAGGGTAACGGTCGATCCTGCCTCCACCGGGCTCCAATGCGCGGGCTTATTGCGGTCATCCAGAAACGCCCGGTTTCGAATGAGCTCTGCGTATAGCCCTCCGTCGTAGGAGTAGTTGATCTCTTCGGTCATGTGGCCATAGAGATATGGGCTCACCGCGACTCCGGGAGCTCGCAGGTCGAGGCTCAGTTGAGCCGGTTCTTGAATGAGGAGGAGGAATAGCATGGTTACTGGAGTCAACGGAAGCCCTGGAGCCGGGTTCTTATTTACCTGTAAATTAAGCTAACTCTGCGGAAAAGTCAACTGACTCGGCTCAGATCTGGATCGCAAGACCGATTTCTGGGTAGCGACTCGAGTGGCCTGCCTGAATTGGAACGGATTTTGCTGTCTGGCCACAAAGATTCGTTCTATAGTTCGGTAGCGGGCTATATATCCGTAAATCAACATGAGAGTTACGATTCGCGACGTTGCCGAGAGAGCCGGAGTTTCTGCCATGGCGGTAAGCGCGGTTCTGAACGGAGGGGGCGGAAGCAAGGTCACGGTGACGGCCGAGAAGGCGGAGCGAATCCGCCAAGCCGCGCGGGATCTGCGCTACCAGCCAAGCCATTTGGCCCGATCGTTCCGGAACCGAAAGACGGGTCAAGTCGCGGTGGTCTTTCAGAACTTTGGCCGATTCATCCCCCAGAGCCCGTACCGGGCGGAGGTGATGAACGGCGTCATGGAGGCGCTTTTTCCAAACGATTACACGCTGTCGCTTTGCCCGAAGCTGATGCGAGATGGTGATCCCGGCTTTGTTTCTGACGGACGGTTTGACGGCGTGCTCTGGTGCCGGCCAGATCTTACCGAGACGAGCACGCTGGCCCTACAAGAGGCCGCCGTACCGATCGTCATGATGCACGCACCGCCCGGGACCGTCCTTGGTCTGCCCACTTTTTGCGCTGATAATGACGGAGCGATGCGCCGTGTCGTCTCGCACCTCGTGTCTTTGGGTCATGAGCGGCTTGCGTTCGTCATTGACCCCGTGAGCGAACACAGCGTTGAAGGCCAAGCGAGAGCCGAAGCACTATTATTGGCGACCCGAAGGGCGGGACTCCCCGATCCTGACGTGATCATCCTCGCACAAGACCACAGCATCCTTAAGCGGTACGCCGAACCTTCTGCTCCTCACACCGCGCTGATCTGCTTTAGCGATGAACTCGCCTGCTTTGTGCTCGATTCTTGCGCTCGGTACGGAGTTAAAGTTCCCGAGCACGTCTCGATCGTCGGATTCGACTCATCGCCGGTTTGTGAGACCTCACGGCCGCGACTCACTTCGGTCGCCCAACCGGTCGAGCGCATGGCGTTCGAAGCCACAATGCACCTGATCTCGCTGATTCGTGCCGTCGAGGAAGGAAGCCCAAGCTCACCGGCAACGTCGACTTTGTACGATTGCGGACTTGATATTCGCGATTCCACGTCGTTTGCTCGCTCAAACTAGGGGCCAGTTCAGAACGCGAATCTGAGTCGCGGATTAAGGTGTGCCAAGGTACGCTGACAGGCGGATTCGTCGAGCCTATCGTTAGCCCAAACACGGGTTATGGCTTCGACGGTTGGCTCCAGGTGGAGCAGACACCAAGATGAACCGCAAATTCTATAACGCCCATCACGCGCCTGTCGGTGCCTTCGCCACGCTCACCCTCGGCCAGAAAGGATCCACCGGCGGACTCGGGCTAGAACTCGCGGGACCTGCAAACGAGAACCTGTTTGTTGGCATTCAGGATCGCGACGGCGATGGATTCCACGCGCTTCCATTCTTTACCGGCGGCGAATCGCACGAAGAAGATTTTGATGTCGAGCACCTGTCTGGCTTTGGCCGGCCAAACAAGGTTGTCCACTTTGCGGATTCAGAAATCGAGCGAACCATGGGCGCAGGCATCGACGAATGGCGAGCGGGAGATATGGTGTTCCGACTCATCTCCCCGGTTCGGTCGGTTCCCGATCCTGAAACCGCAAGCGCCGATGAACTCAAGGCGGCGATCACCCCTTCGATCCTCGCGGAACTAACGATCGACAACCGCGAGGGCACGACCAGCCGAAAAGTGTTCTTTGGCTATCAGGGCTCCGACCGCGCCGCCGGAATGCGTGTGATCAAAGAAGCTGGCCTTACCGGTATTGCGCAGCACACCTTCACCGCGATTGCGACCGACGATGCGAACGTCCACGCCGGCATTGCGTTCCAGCCAGAAAAGATTCTTGAGCCAGACACCGAGGAAAATCTTGAGTTTCTCGTTGGCCGCCTCGGCATGCTGGTCGGCACCGTACCCGCGGGACAAATTCACACCTTCCGATTTGCCATTGCGTTCTTCCGAGAAGGAACCGCGACCAGCGGAATCAAAACGCGCTACCTGTATCGCCGGTTCTACGACGACATCGAAAGCGTGCTCCGGCATACGCTGTCCAACTTCGATGTGAGCAAGCAGGAAGCCGAGGCGTTCGATTCCCGGCTCGCGAGTCGTCTCTCTCCGGACCGAGCCTGGATGGCCGCCCACTCGATTCGCTCGTATTTCGGGTCAACCCAGTTGCTCGAGCGAGAAGATGGCCAACCGCTTTGGGTGGTGAATGAAGGCGAGTACCGCATGATGAACACCTTCGATCTCACGATCGACCAGGCGTTCTTCGAACTCGTCCTGAACCCCTGGACGGTGCGCAACGTGCTGGACCTATACGTAGAGCGATACGCTTACGAAGACGGCGCGCGCTTCCCCGGCTCCGACGAGGTTCATCCCGCCGGAATCGCCTTTACGCACGACATGGGAGTCGGCAACGCCTTCTCGCGCCCCGGATACTCCGGCTACGAGCAAGCTCGCCTCAAGGGCTGCTTCTCCTACATGAGCGTGGAAGAGCTCATGAACTGGGTTCTTACCGCGGGCCTTTACGATGCCCACGCCCGAGATATGGCTTGGTCCATCTCGCAGAGAGAAACTTTCCTCGCCGCACTCCGCAGCCTCGCAAATCGTGACAATCCTGACGCCACCGCACGGAATGGCGTCGTGGGTCTCGATGCCGACCGCTGTCAAGGCGGTGCCGAAATCACGACTTATGACAGCCTTGACGCCAGCCTTGGCCAAGCGCGCAACAACCTTTACCTGGCCGTGAAAGGCTGGGCTTCTTACCTGCTGTTGGAAGACGTTCTTCGCCGCATGGAAGAGGTCGAAGCTGCGAACGAATCTCGGGATCAGGCCGCTAAGGCTGCCCAGACGATCATCGCCGCCGCGGACGCGGATGGCTTGTTGCCAGCGGTCATCGGCGAAGGCGTAGAAGCCCGCATCATCCCCGCCATCGAAGCATTGGTCTATCCGTTCGTGCTCGGCCTCGCCATTGATCCCGCCCTTCAGGAGACTTTGCTGAAGCACTTAAACGCTGTGCTCAAGCCGGGCGTCTGCAAGTTCGAAGACGGCGGCTGGAAGCTATCCTCGACCAGCCGAAACTCTTGGCTCAGCAAGATCTACCTCTGTCAGTTCGTGGCGGAGAAGGTGCTTGGCCTTGCGCCAGATGCGGAAGCAGATGCCGCGCACGTGGGTTGGCTTTTGGATGAAGAGAATGCTTACTTTGCATGGAGCGACCAAATGCTTCAGGGCAAAGCCGTTGGCTCGCGGTACTACCCGCGAGGCGTGACGAGCATCCTCTGGGCGGCCTCCGGCGAGAACCCGCTGGCTGAGTTGGCGACGGCTTTCGGTCAGGCAGAGCAGCCCGTCGCCTGATTTTTTAGTTCGAACCTGCGCTCCGGGTTTTCCGGTAGTGGTTAGTGGCTTTAGCTCGATTTCCGCACTGGGACATCGAGCACCACTTTCGCCGTCCTGCCTTCGACTCGTCGAAGAAATGCAGGGTGCAAGTCGGCTCCGCACACTTTCGGACCCGGCCGAAATCTCCGCCCGCCAGGAAGTTTGCGAACGAGCCCGCGACGACCGCAAGGGGACTCTCATAAACTCTCGCGACCTCAAAGTGCTCGCCGGTCTGGCGAATCTGGTCGTAGCCAGCGCTTGACCTCAGAATGACGTTCACACGTTCGATCGCAGATGCCAGTTCGGGACTGCCGAGGTGAAACTTGCTCACCGCTTCGGCCATGAGCGACCTTAGGTCTACAAGCTCCTCCAAGTTCACCGCATCAAAGTCGCGCCCAAACCAGGACTGGACCGACTCGCGACTTTCGAGGACGCTCCCAAGATTCAGACGCTCCAGACTCAGCGAGTTTGCAAAGTCGACCCAAAGCACCCCGCCAATCCAAAACAGCTCGGGCCAAGGATCAGCTTCCGATTCAAAGATTTTCGTCATTCTAACCATATTAATGGAACTTTAACGGTTTGAGTTCGCTTTAGCCATCGTAACCACTCAAATATAGGTTTACAGGTTAGAATCATGAAAACAATCGTTCTCGCAACCAGTCTCGTCACCCTCGCTCTGATCTCCGCAAAAGCAAGCGCCGTTCAGGTCGACCACAAGTTCGAAACGGTGGATGGTCTAAAGGTCTTCTATCGAGAAGCCGGTCCGAAGTCGGCAAAAACCATCGTTCTCCTTCACGGATTCCCAAGTTCGTCGCACATGTTCCGCGACCTGATTCCAAAGCTGGCCACGAAGTATCACGTAATCGCCCCGGACTACATCGGCTTCGGCTATTCGGATGCGCCATCTCCAAAGACCTTCACCTACAACTTCGACCGATTGGCGAGCATCACCAACAAGTTTCTTGAGCAGAAGAACCTTCGGAAGTACAGCCTGTACGTTCAGGATTACGGCGGACCGGTCGGCCTCCGAATCGCCGCGGCGCATCCAGAACGAGTTCAGGGCCTCGTCATCCAGAACTCAAACGCCTACGTTGAAGGCATCAGCGAAGCCGCAAAGGGAATCTTGGTCGACTTTGGTAGCAACCGAAACGCCGAGACCGAGAAGGCGGTCGCAGGACTCTTTAGCCCCGAAGGCATCAAGTACCAGTACGTCACCGGCACGGATGCCTCGAAAATGAGCCCCGATGGTTACACCTTCGATTCTGCCCTGTTCAACGCCAAACCCGAGAACACCGCGGCTCAGCTCGACCTAGTTGCTGACTACAAGAACAACGTGGCGCTCTACGACTCTTGGCACGAGTACTTCCGAAAGTGGCAGCCAAAGGCGTTGGTGGTTTGGGGAACCGGCGATCCATTCTTCACCGTGGCCGGCGCAAAAGCGTTCCAGAAGGACCTGAAGGATGTGGAGTTGCATCTGCTGGAAGCCGGGCACTTTGCCCTGGAAGAGAAGGGTGACTTTATCGCCACGAAGATTCTCTCGTTCCTGGGCCGCGTAAAGTAACGCAGGCAACCCTGGTGCTTTGGCGCGGAGACGAAAGCTCTTCTCGCCAAGGCACCCATTTTGTTTTGATGGGTCACCACTTTTCCTGCGATTGGCGTAAAACAGGGGAGACCATGGCTACTTTCACCGTTGGAACCGAGAACTCGACCCCGATTGAACTGTATTACGAAGACCTCGGATCTGGCTATCCGGTCATTCTCATTCACGGTTTCCCCCTGAGCGGCGCGTCTTGGGAAAAGCAGATTCCGGCACTCTTGGAAGCTGGTTTCCGGGTGATCACTTACGACCGACGCGGATTCGGAAAGTCTAGCCAGCCGTCCACCGGATACGACTACGATACGTTCGCCGCCGACCTGCACCACCTCGTTACAAAGCTAGAACTGACCGACTTTGCCCTCGTCGGTTTCTCGATGGGCGGCGGTGAAGTTGCTCGGTACACCGCTCAGTACGGAATCGGTTCGGTGAGCAAAGCCGTGTTTATCGGCGCCGTGACCCCATTCTTGGTGAAGGCCGAAGATAATCCGGAAGGAGTTCCGCAGGAAGTCTTCGAAGGAATCAAGGCAGGCATTCTCGCCGATCGTCCCTCCTTCCTCACCGGATTCTTCGCGAACTTCTTCAATACCGATGTCTTAGGCGGCACTAAGATCACCGATCAAGCGGTTCAAGCGAACTGGAACGTCGCCATCGCGGCCTCACCCATCGCGACCCACGCCGTTGTCGACACTTGGGGCACCGACTTTCGGGAAGATCTCTATCGATTCGACCTGCCGGTTCTCGTCATTCACGGCGATTCCGACCGCATCGTACCGATCGCAGTCTCCGGCGCAAAGACTGCGCAGAATCCCAGCGTTACCGAATTCGTTGTCGTGAAAGACGGCCCTCACGCGGTCAACTGGACCCACGCCGATGAAGTCAACGCGGCGCTGATCAAGTTCCTCAAGTCGTAATCGACCCTGTAAACTGAATGTGCGATGAGCACGATCGAGATTCCACCGAGCATCCAGCGGATTCTTGATCGTGCCGTCGCCGACTTTCAGCCTTCCAAAATCGTCATCTTCGGCTCCCGAGCCCGCCGGGATAACCGACCCACGAGCGATTTCGACCTTGCCTTCTTCGGCGTGCAAGACGCAAAAGCCTGGGCCCACTTCGCAGCCGACATGATCGCCGAACCTCCGACGCTATCGGGACTCGACGTATTGCAGTACGAGAAAGTCCCGCCGGAGATGCAAGCGTCAATTGATCGAGATGGAGTGACCCTGTATGTCCGCGAATAGAGAAAAGTTCGTACAGGCCCTCAAGACGCTGCACGAGTACCTTGACTCGCCCATCCGAGAATCACGAGACGCCGCAGGCATTCTGCTAGGTTTTGAGTTTGCATTTGAACTCGGATGGCGCGCCGTTCAAGACGACATCGCCGCTAAGGGCTACTCCCAACGAGGCCCGCGACCTTCCCTCCAAGCAGGGCTAGAGGCCGGACTCATCCCAGTAGACGATGCAGAAATTTGGGCAGAAATGGTCGAATCCCGCAACTTGGTCGCCCACGCCTATCGCCCAGAATGGGCAATCGCACTGGTGGAGAAGATTCGCTCGCAATTCCTGCCGGCGTTGGAGCGGTTGAAGCAAAAGCTAAGCGACCAGGCCGGCGACGCTGTGGATTCAGTCGTTACCCAATACGGCGGCGATGATCGAAGCGGCCAGGTCCGAGTCTTCAAACTGAGGATATTCCCGCAGAAGTTTGCCTGAAATCGCTCGATTCTCCTGGACCGATCGAATGATCCGATCAACTTCAGGGTCTGGCGCTTCCAAAAATTCCTTTACGCGTGCTCGTGCTAACCCCAAGTCCCGGAGCCAACGAGCTTCTTGGCGCATCTCGGACTCGAGGGTTTCCTGAATGACTTCACCGAGATACTCGCACTGGCTTGTTAAGTCCGGATATGCCCAGAAAGGCTGTGCTTCGGGATAACCCGAAAACTGAAAGTTAGTCCGGACGCCGTCCTCGCAAACCATAAGGGCACCAAACGTGCAAGCCGTCGAAAACCGCTCCATCAGCGGTTTCGAGTACCGCTCTAGGGTTCGATCATAGCCAGCCCGGTTTGCCACCGTTCGAGTGATGGTTGCCGAGATGGGAAGGATGTACGGCGCGGGAGCGGCTCCGTCGCGCCTGAGCCTATCGTTCACCAAGAATCGTGATATTCGGCCGTTGCCGTCGGTCATCGGATGAATGAACACGAACCCAAACGAAAGTACTGCCGCGCGGATTAGGGCATTACGACCCACCGTGCACTCGGCAAACTCGCGCAACCCGGCAAGCATGTGGGGAACTTGCTCATAGTGAGGCGCGACATAGTGAACGACTTCCGTTCCAAACCGGAACTCGCCGATGAAGACAGGAGACCGACGAGGTCCGAGGCGCAGAGCCTTCGTCCCGAGGATCTCGCCTTGAATCGCTGACAAAAAGTCGGAGTCCAACGGATCTGTGCCCTCCCCTAAGCGGCGTTCTAAAACAGAAGCGAATCTCTTGATGCGATCAGTTTCAGACTCTTCTCGTTCGATCTGAAAACTAGCCCGACTTTCACGGACCGTGAGCCAAACCGCGCTGCGAAGCAATATGTCCGTTCCAAACTCACTTTCGAGTTCATGGAGCTTGGGCGCTAAAGCAAAGTCTTCCAACTTGCGTAATGGTTCGGTTCGTCGAACGGTTGGGCAATATTCGCGCGATCCGGGCAAGTTGTTTCTGACTCGCCACCGTGGAACATTTATCGGCTCAGTTCGGGTGACATAGTCCGTTTCTACAATTGCATCCACGTAGTTACCAACCGGTACGCCGGGGAAGTCAAGATGGCGGCCGGTGAGCCATTCATACAGAAAGCCCGTTCGTCGAGCGTATTGCCCCGTAGGCTCGCGGTTTATCCATTCCTCGATCTGGGTTTGTGGAACGACCTGGAATAGACGCGCAAGAAACTCCAAGTGGACACCCTCTCGTTTAAGGGCAAAGGCCAGATGATCCGAAAGCGTCGGTTTCGGACGTGCCGATTCGAGATACGAGTTGGTAGTGTTCCCGTCGGTTGTGGAGGTGGCGTGCCGTTTTCCGATCTGACTAGTGACCGGGAAGGGTTGCACCGGCTCACAGCCGAATTCTCGGGCAAGCCACTTGTAACCGATCCAGTCTTGTTTCATATAGGAACCCGCCAAATTCGAGAATTTCGCATAGCGAGTATCTATTTTATATAGAATCGGACCAAAAAGCGAAAAATCGTATAAATTATTGTCCTCCCGAGTGGCAGACCCGAACAAGACTTGTTACCCATGTGTCCGGAATAAGTGATTGGACAAGCGGTCTTGTGGTGGTGGGCCCGGAGGGATTCGAACCCTCGACCAACGGCTTAAAAGGCCGCTGCTCTACCGCTGAGCTACAAGCCCACAAGATTTCTAGTTTACCAGAGGGGGTCTGGTACCCTCAACTGCATGTGTGAAGGCCTAACGTACCGCGACGCTGGAGTCGACATTGACGAAGCCCAACGTGCTCTACGTACCGTAAGCGGACAAATTCGCGAAACGTACGGACCGCAGGTGATCAGCGGGATTGGCGGCTTCGGCGGACTCTTCCGCGCTGACTTTGGCGAGATGTCCCAGCCCGTACTCGTGTCCAGCATCGATGGGGTGGGTACGAAGACCAAGGTCGCCGCGATGGTCGGCGAATTTCGCGGACTCGGCTTCGATATTGTCAACCACTCGGCAAACGACATCCTCTGCCAAGGCGCGCGGCCTCTCTTCTTCCTCGACTATTACGGCTGCTCGCACCTCCACTCCGACGTTTTCGAACAAGTCGTCTCTGGAATGGCGGAAGCGTGCAAAGAACTTGGCATCGCTCTGATCGGCGGCGAGACGGCCGAAATGCCAGGCGTATATCACGATGAAGAAGTCGACGTTGTCGGCTCGATCATTGGCGTCGTCGACTTCGAGCGAAAGCTTCCCCGGGGCAAAGTTCAGCCCGGAGACGCCGTCATTGGTATCGCCAGCAGCGGACTGCACACCAACGGATTCTCCCTTGCGCGACGCGCGTTGTTCGAAGTCGGTGGACTGAGCGTTCGGGATGAGGTTCCTGGCCTCGGGGCAACCGTCGGCGAGGCGTTGTTGCGGCCGCATCGCGCCTACGTTAACGCCGTGTTGCCATTGCTGGAAGACGACCACGTTTACGCGGTGGCTCACATTACGGGCGGCGGATTGTACGACAACATTCCGCGAGTCCTGCCAGCAAACACGCGGGTCATGATCGAGAAGCGTGCATGGACACCGCCGCCGATCTTCACCCTGATCCAAGAGACCGGCAACATTCCCGAGGTTGACATGTACCGAACGTTCAATATGGGGATCGGGCTGACCTTGATGGTCGACCGAGTCGCGGCACCAGGAATTGTCCAGCGGCTAAACGAGGCCGGAGAGTCTGCCGCCATCATCGGCGAAGTCCAGTCCGGCCCGCAAGAAGTTCAGCTCGTTTAGGCTTCGCCGATTCGGAAGACGAATCGCGCGTTGCCAAAGGCGATGTCCTGACCATCGACCAGTTCTTCGTTTTCGACTTTCACGAAGTCGTCGCGGAGCAGGAATGTTCCGTTGCTCGAGCCAAGGTCTTCAACGCGGAAAACGCCATCCTCAAACAGAACTCGGGCATGCCGGCGGCTGATGTAGGTTCCTTCGGGCTGCAAAGCGCCCAGGTCGACGTCGATCGGACCAACCGTCGGATCGAATCGTCCCACGACGGCCGGTGCCATCACCGGGAAAACGGTGTCGGTCTCGCTCCCGGCCCGCTTCAGAACTAACCGTGCAAGGCCGGGGATCGACATGACCGGAGCCACTTGCCCGGCATCGACGGCCTCTTCGGCGGATTCTGCCTCAACTACGGCTTCTTCGACGCTATCTACGATTGACGCATTGTCTTCCATCATGCTGACTTCCTTTTCGCTTGGATCAAGCTTTCCCATCCTAGCACGATGCCGGAAACTACGAGTCCCGGAATGAGCGTGCCTAGGCCAAATCGCTGTCCCATCCATTCGACTTCCAACAGCGGGTTATTCGTTCGCAAACCAAACACCATCCACGACACCGCAACGGTAAACCCCGCAATTTGCGAGAACACGACTGCCCCGGGCCGCCAACGGACCTGACGGCTGGAATACGCCACGACGGTCGGCATAAGCAAAGCACCAACAACCGCCCCCGCCCAGCTGTACCAAAGCGCGACGACGCTCTGAACGGCAAATGATAGCAGCGCAGCCAACAGACTGGAGATCGCGATACCGAGCCGGATCGCGCTGCGAGTCTTTGGGTCATCGAGGTCAAACGCCCGGCCCAAAATTTCCCGCCCCATCGAAGATCCGGCCACGAGGGAATACCCAACGAGGGCCGAAACAATCGTTCCAAGAAGGCCGCACAGGAAGATTCCTTTGAGCCCAGCCGGCAGAACCGCTTGCGCAAGTGCGGGAAAGATGAGAAGCGGATTCGCTGGCATTTCCGGCAACAGGCGGAGCGCAAACATTCCCGCCGAGACGGTCAGGATGTCGAACAGCATCCAGAACCCAACGGCCACCCATACTCCGCGCCGCCCGACCTCGGGCGAAGCCGCGCTCGCAACGCGCTGATGGAAGCCAGGGTCAACAATCGTCCACGCCCCGAGAATGAAGAAGCTCAGGATTGCCAGAGGCTGTTGACCGCCGGTGAAGCTCAGCGCATTGGGCTGCTTGATCTCAGCGAGAGAGCCAAGTCCGTATGTTCCGATGCTGAACCCGACCATTACCGCGAAACCAACGTACATGAGCACGAACGCCAGCATGCCGACCCGAACGTCCGCCAGCAGTCCTCCTTTGTATAAGAACGCCGTTCCGCAGAGCACGGCCACCGGAATCGCAATCGGCAATCCCCAGCCGGTCAGGCCTTGCACCAGCATGGCGAGCATCAGAACGTGGGCAGCGGGCACGGCGAGCAGAAAGACGAGGCTGCCGGAGACGAGCCCGGCGGCCTTCCCCCAGCGATGGGCCACGCGCTCAGGAATGCTAAATTGGTCGGCTTCCCTGACCTGCCCGGCCATCCGCGCAGCGTAAATGCCGGCGAAGATATAGTACGGCACCCCAAGAAGGAGCCAGGTTCCGATGCCGTAGTAGGAGACCGACTCACCGATTCCAAGCACACCGCCGTACCATGTGGTAACCAGAGTCGCGACGAACCATGGCAACGTCAGTTGTCGGCCCGCGGTGACGAACTGGAAAACGCTAAGCTCTCGCAGCTTCGCGCTGAATCCCAGACCAAACAAAGTGGCGGCAAAGACCGCGAGGACGACAAGGTCCGCCGCCGCAAGGGTAATCACCGTTTCAGTTTCCCGGAATGGCTCATTTTTCGCCGGGTGGTCCACCAAAGTCGGAAAGTGGGCCAACAAACGGACTCTGTCGCCGGCCCCGCACTTTTCGAATGGTCGAAACGATCAGGTTGCAGTCCCGATTGGCATCAAACAAAGTGCTCTTCGCTCGGTACTCGACATCCACTAGGTCTTCTCCCCGTCGCAGGGTTAGCTGCAAGACCGTCTCGGGTGCCTTTGGATACTCCGAAACGATGGTCGTCTTTCGAGCACGTTGCTTTAGGTCCTCTTCATCTTTCGTGAGCATGGGGTCTCGTGACGCCATGAACGCGTTCATGACCTTGTCCGGAACATTTGCTCGATATTTGATCGCGATGTATTCGCCGTAAGTCGAACGAAACTCGCCTTTTGTCACCCGAATGTAAGAGGCAAACCGTTCATTTTCCGGAACCATTCTTGCTGGCACCGCGACGGTGTATCCCGGCTTCGGATCAGCCGCCACATGAACTTCTAAGAATGCCGGCTTCGGCGTTGACGGCTTTGGTGTCTGCCTAAGTGGCCGGACTTGGCACCCCGCCAAGCCCAGCATCACGAGCAGACCTCCTGACACCCTCCAGGTCATAGCCTGATCGGAAGCACGCGCACCCTTCGGTTGGGGTCTTCGCCGACGCATTCGACCGCGAGCTTTCGGCTCTCGGCGAACTGCGCCTGGATCTTACGTACAGGAGCCGGTGCCGGGCTCAGCTCGAACGGGCGATTGCTTTGCATCACGACTTCAATAGCCGTCTCGACTTCGGAAATCACTTCCCGATCGTTGTCTGGCTTCTGACCCGAAGACCGCAAAACTTCCTCAAGGGCCGAAGAAATCTGGCTGAACGTATTCGACTTGACCACGACGGTGTGGATCGGCCGACCCGCGATCTCTCTCAGCTTTTTAGGCTTCGATTGATACGCCGACCGGATGGCCATTACCGCGTCCGCTTGGGAGATGTCCGAAGTGACGAACGCCGCCGCTTTCCTTTCCCGGATTGCACGTTCGAGACGGGTGCGGGCGATCCCGTAGGGAAAGATACGGACGTACGAGCCGGTCGTAGCGTCCACCTCCTTATCCTTTGTGGGGTCTCCTGCAACTGGCCCTTGCCGAGGGAGTGCGGGTGCGTTTCGATCAGTGCCCCGCTCCTTACCGCGTGGCTCCGCTTGGGGCTTTCTTGCGAGCGAAGGGAATCGCTCATTGAAACTGGCCTCGTCGGTTTCGATCGGCTGCTCGTTCTGAACAATTTCGATTCCCCCGCCGGTTCGGACCCGAATTTCCGGTCGCGGCGCAACGCCACGCAGGATGGTGTCGACCGTTTTCATCACGTTGTGATGCACGGCGCAGCGGTCGTAGTCCAAAAGCTCAATGACAACGTCGAACGTTGGAGGAGCCTTTCGCTCGAGGACCGTCTTCTGCGTGCCACGGCGCTGGGCTTCGGCATCGCTCAAAGTAACCGCCTGGATGCCACCGATGAGATCGGCAAGGGTCGGGTTGAGCATCAAGTTCTCGAGCGTCTGTCCGTGGGCCGTGCCGACCAACTGTACGCCTCGCTCGGCGATGGTGCGGCTCGCAAAAGACTCAGGCTCGGTGCCAATTTCGTCGATCACGATCACTTCGGGCATGTGGTTCTCCACCGCCTCGATCATCACGTTATGCTGTTCCGCCGCCGCTCGAACCTGCATTCGTCGGGCGTAGCCAATTCCTGGGTGTGGGACGTCACCATCACCTGCAATTTCGTTTGACGTGTCCACAATCACGACCCGCTTGCCAACTTCGTCGGCAAGAACCCGCGCAATTTCGCGAAGCTTCGTTGTCTTTCCAACTCCGGGTCGGCCCAGCAGCAGAATCGACTTGCCGCTGCGTACGATGTCGTCGATCATGTCGATCGTGCCCTCTAGCGCACGACCAACTCGGCAAGTGAGGCCAACAATCTTTTGGTGGCGGTTTCGGATTGCCGAGATTCGGTGGAGGGTCCGCTCTATTCCAGCTCGGTTGTCCGTTCCGAACTCACCAATCGACTTGGAAACGTATTCCAAATCCAGTTCGCTGACCCCGATATCATGGAAACGTTCCACGCGGTCGCGATAGCGGGCTTCTGCGGGGCGACCGTAGTCTAGTACGACCTCGATGAGGGCATCGAGGTCGCCGGAGCGCTCAAGACGAGCGCGGACATGGCCAGGGAGAACGTCGAGAAATTGCGCCAGACCATCTGAGTAGAGCGACATATGGTTCGTGTAAAGGTCCACGAGCGAACCTTCACTCTCCTACTTAGTGACGAACTCAGACGTCTCGTCGAAGCTCCTGTAATGCAATCTTTATGGTCTTTTCTTGACCCTTTGACCACACCTTGATGGTCACTACATCACCTGGCTTTTTCGGTACTAAAACTCGGTTCAAATCGAACAAGCTTTCCGTCTTTTGTCCGTCAATCGAGAGCAGAATATCCCAAGTTCCAATTCCTGCCTTTGCCGCCGCGCCCTCGGCGCCCGCAATAATGATTCCAGAGTTCGGGACGTCTGTCGAACTCGTCTCTTGGGCAATCTGGCGTCGTACTCGACCGAAAGCAAGTGCTCCGTCCCATTCCTTTCGGTAGCGGATGCCTAGACCAGGATATCGCGTGTAACCAAACTTCACGATGTCGTTGACGACCTTCTGGACCCGATCAACCGGAATCGCAAAGCCGATGCCAATGCTTCCACGGTTATTGCTTGCAATTGCCGAATTGATTCCGATCAAGTTCCCGCTGGCGTCGGTAAGAGCACCACCCGAGTTACCCGGGTTGATGGCGGCATCCGTCTGAATGGCATCCACCAGCGCACTACCTTGAATCGGAAGGCTCCGCTTGAGCGAACTCACCACGCCCACCGAAACGGTGTTATCAAATCCAAGCGGATTCCCAACCGCCATGACCCACTGGCCTACCTGGAGGTCTTTGCTGTTCCCCATTGGCACGGCAGGAAGGTTTGCTCCCGTTACTTGGAGCACCGCCAAATCAGAAACGGGGTCAGTACCGAGTACTTTGGCGTCAAGCGATCGGCCATCGCTGGTTCGAACCTGCACTCGGGTGGCATCCGCGACCACGTGGTTGTTCGTGACGATGATTCCGTTTGCGCCGATCACAACGCCCGATCCTGAGCCGGTTTCTTGCTCGCCAACCGGTTCGCCAAAGAAGTCGGTGGCGTTGTTGAACCGATCAATGCTGACCACGGATTTGTTCACCTTTTGCGCGGCCGCTCGAAAATCTACAACTCCCGCAGGCGAGAACTGTGCAGGTTCTATTTGATACTCAACCGGCACTTTCTGGGTGGAAACCATGGTCGCAGGTTTCTCAAATTGTCGGTTGACCTGCAACGCTCCCAGGGCACCTACGAAGACGGCAACTCCAGCTCCAATGTAGTGAATCGCTTTCATAACCTTTGAGAAGTAAAACGCAGAAAACTAGCCCAGAGTTCTCTGACCGGAAATCGCTAGGTCCAAACGCAAAAAGGGCGGAGAGCAACATTGCTCTCCGCCCAACCTTTACGGTTTCTTAGTTAACCGTGAAGGTCTTGTCGATGCTCACGGTTCCGAGCGTTGCTCGGAGCGTGACCACGACTGGGGTCGTTCCGATCGAAGCATCGATTGGCATGAGGAAGCTCGAGGAGACTCGAAGTCCTTCAGGAATGTTGACCGTTGCAGGAACGGTTACACCCGTGGAAGGATTAACGAGCATGATCGTGATGTCCATGCCGCCAACCGGAGCGTTGCCGTCGATGTAGACGCGAGCTCGTTGCGAGGTGCCAACGGTTCGAGTCGGGAAGTCAAGCACGAAGTTGTTGAGAACTGGTGCCTGAATCGTGACCGTATCCGAAGCCGACGTTCCGTTTGCAGCACCAACGATGGTGGCAAGGGTGTCGGTCGCAACTGCATCCGTGTTGAACGTGAACGTAGCGGAGGTCGAACCAGCAGGAACCGTTACGGACGCTGGTACGTTTGCCGCGTCGGTGTCGGCGTCAAGCTCGACCACGGTTCCGCCAACTGGTGCTCGGTTCGAAAGTCGAACCGTACCAGTGACGAGAGTGGTGGTGCCGCCCTTGACCGTATCTCGGCTAAGCGTCAGGCTCGTTACCGCAGTCTTCTTGAGAAGAACGGTGTCGCTCATGAATCCGAGAGGCCCCTTGATCTTGACCATGAGGTCAGTGTTTCGAGCGAGTGATCGGATGTAGACGACGCCAGACATTTCGTTGGCTGGAATCCTGAGGACGCTGGACCGGTGCAGGAAGGCCTGCGCTGGGTCGATAGGGTCTCCCGTCATGGCGTCTACGAGAGACAGACCAACTGGGATGTAGAGGGTTGGGTTAGCCGAAGCTAGGTTTACGGTTGCGATCACGTCGAGGCCAGCTGGCTGCTCGGTCGTGTCGAATGCGATGGTCGAGATAACAGGCGCTGGAATGTTGACCGTCTGGGTCAAAACCGTTGCACCGACGGTGGCCGAGAGGTTAGCAACTTCGTCCATCTGGATCGAACCAGCTGGAGTTGGAGTTACCGAAAGGGTTGCCGACTTGTTGCTTCCGCGTGGGATGGTTACCGATGCTGGAAGTGGGAACTTGGCGTTGTCCGAAGTGAACGTTACGACGGTGTCAGCGTAAACGCCAGCATCGGTTCGAACGTCGAATGGCCATCGGTATGGCGAGATTGGAGCGTACGCATTGAACTGCGTGAACGAGACTGGGAGGGTAACGCTGGCCAAGAAGCCATCGTTTCCGCCTGCGAGTGCAGGCTGTGCCTTACCAGCCGTGTTTGGCAGGATGCTGGAGTTGGTCCAACCCGATGCAACGGCGGTCGTGCCGAACATTGCAAGGCTTGAAGCCCAATCGTCGTTGTTACCGCCGAGGTAGGTGCCGTGCCAGAAGACGTTCAGAGCAGGGCTGAATCGCGAAACGAAGACATCGCTGCCGCCGCGTCGAGTTCGGTCTGCACCCATGCCGCCGAGCTTAAGGTCTCGAGCTGCCGATCGTCCGATGACGACTGGTGCGCCAGTTGGGTCTGCCTGAATGTCAGCGATCGAAACGTCGCCGGTCGATCCTCGGTAGAAGGTCGATGCAGTGAGCGTGCTCGTGTCGCCGGTGAACTTGGCCATGTAGCCGCCGCCGAATCCGAAGAGAGCGGATTGGTATCCGAGAACGATCGGAAGATCGCCGGAGTTCGTGGTACCAGCCATGAACAATGCACCGTCGGAGGCTCGGTAGAAGCCACCAGCCGACTCGTTGTTCGTTCCGCCGTAGAGCGACCAGAAGCTTACGGAAGCGTAACCGCTGCCGACTCCGAGGAGCCAAGCGTCGGTGCCGCCGTTGGCAGTCTTGTCGAATCCTGGCTTAGCAGCGTAAGCAGCTGCCGTGAAGGTGCCGGTGGTCGTTCCGATTGCGATTGGCAAACCAGAGAGCAAGAGAACGTCGGTTGCCGTTTCCGTGCCAGCGCCGCCCACGTAGGTGGAGAAGTTGACTCGTCGGGTGTCGAGGTTGACTTCGGTGATGAAGGCATCCTGTCCGCCGCCGTTCGAGAACTGGAACGGTCGGATGTCTGGGTTAGTCGTTCGAGCCGGGAAGTTGGTCGAAGTCGTTTCGCCAACAACCGTAGCCGTGGTGTTGTTTAGAACAACGTTGTTGGCTTGATCGTGCAGGCTTCCACCGAGCTTGGAAGCGAACGTGAGTGCAGTTCCAGCTGCGTTGATCGTCGCGATGAAGGCATCATCCACACCACCACCGGCCGACAACGGAGTTGCCGAAGGAGGAATCTGTGGGAAGGTCGCGCCAGAGGTCGTTCGACCAACGAAGGTGACCGTACCGGAGTTCGAAACAGCAAGGCCGTTTCCTTCTTCCGATCCTGTTCCACCAACGTAGGTGCTGTAAACCAGCGAGCTGCCATCAGCAGCAAGCTTGGTCACGAACGCATCCGAAGCGCCGTTGATCGCGAGATCGTAGGCACCAGCGGTGGTTGGGAAGTCGGCTGCGAGAGTCGTACCCGTAACGTAGTGAGCGCCCGTGCCGTCAACGATGTTTCGCTTAGGCTGGTCGTTCGCGGTGCCACCAAGGTAGGTGGACCAGATGACTGGGTCGATGATCAGTGCCTTCGAAGAGTCGTAGGCGCCCAGTTGGAACGAAACGGTTCCATCTGCGTTAACTACGTGCTTTGCCGAGACTGGCTTGATGGTTCCGTTGACCTTTTGGTAAACGAAGAGGCCCTGCTCTTCAACCGTGCCAAAAGTGGTTTCGTAGCGAAGAACGTTGTTCTCAGCCCGAAGATTCTTGGCGCCGGTGTAGGCGAGCTTGATCGAGTTCGGGTTCGCGCCAGGGCGAACAACCATGTCGTATCGAGGCATTCCCTTGTCGAAATAGAAGCGAGCATCGACGTTCGGCAATAGGCCGACCGACTGTGCCTCGGCGAACCGAGGAACGTTGCTCACCCAATTTTCTTGGGAGCCATTGAGGTAGTTGATTACGCCAGGCAGTTCGATGACGCCATTGGCCGCGGTTGTACCCGTGGAACCAACAACTTCAACTTGCACGACGTGGCCCTGCTTAGAGGCCGTGTTTTCTCCGTAAGCGATCCGGTGGAAGTCCAACGTAAAGCCGGTTCGAGTCACCCAGAAGTCAAGTCCTCCGGAGCGGGCCAAGAACCGAGCCTCCGGATCCCATTGACCGTTGTTACGAATGAAAGCGTTGGCGATGGGAGTTTGAGGGGAGGCGTTTTGCAGCGTTGCCGGGTTTGCCGACATCGCTACCATAGCCGCAGTTAACGCAAGCATCGTTACAATGTCTAGCATGTTCCGGCACGCGCCGACAACAGGTGGAATTAACAGGTTCGGTCAAATTGAACCTGCCTTCAGGATTTACAGCGGAAAACTTAACACGAATCCGCATGTACTACCGGGCGGTATTCTCTCTTCATGGCAACCGTCCCCGATTCTCTTGTCGGTAAGACGCGTCTAGAACTCAAGGAAGTTTTGGAAAATAGGTCCGATGCAGGACTTCGATCCAAGCAACTTTGCTGGCATTTGTATCGCCGAGCCGAGGACCAACTCGAGAAAATGGGCGATCTTCCCCAGGCCCTGCGAGAGGAACTCGCCACCCGATTTGTCGCGCAACCGCTGACAACCGCGACCCATCGAAAGTCCACCGATGGCGTCGAGAAGCTCCTTGTCCACAACGGTGACGGTCAGGTTTACGAGTGCGTGCTTCTGCCGTACGCGGACCGTGTCTCCTGCTGCATTTCCAGCCAAGTCGGCTGCCCGATGGGCTGCACCTTCTGCGCAACCGGGCTTGGCGGATTCGATCGCAATCTCACCGCTGGAGAGATCGTGGGCCAGTACCTCATGCTCCAGCGCCTGACCGAACGCCGAATCTCTCACGTCGTCTTCATGGGCATGGGCGAGCCGCTCCTTAACCTCGACAATGTCGTGAAGGCTCTGCACCTGTTCAAGGACGAGGTCGGCCTCTCGATGAGGCACCTCACCGTTTCGACCGTCGGTCTTGTGCCGCAAATCAAGAAGCTGGCCGAGATGAAGCTTCCGATCCACCTGGCCCTGTCTCTGCACAGCCCATTGGACGCAGTTCGCGACCGCCTCATGCCGGTTAATCACCGCTGGCCCGTCGCCGAGGTCGTTCAGACCATGCGGGACTATCAGCAGGCCACCGGAAGGAAAGTCACGTTCGAGTACCTATTGATCAAGGACGTCACCGACACGCCGGACCAAGCTGAGGCGTTGGCAAGATTGATGAAGGGCTTTCCGAATGTTGTGAACTTGATTCCGTTCAACTGGGTGGATACCGATCAGGGGTTCGCCCGACCAACGCGAGAAGCGGTTCGAAAGTTCAGAGGCATTCTTGAGGGCCGTGGCATCAACGTGACCGAGCGCACCGAGCGCGGGCACGACATCGCAGCCGCCTGTGGCCAGTTGGCCGGTCAACACGCTGGCCGCTTTGCGAAGCGGGCCGCCCTCGGGCCTGTTCCGGTGCTTCCGTCGTGAATCTGAAAATCGTTTCGTTGCTCCCCGTGATCCTTCTGTGCGTAAGCGGTTGCGGCGGAAAGAAGCCAGAGGCGAAGGCCACATCGAAACCGCCAGAAAAGGCAGAAATCCCGCCGATCGTCAACCTTGAGTCAGGTGCGGCCGATACCTTCTCGTCCAAGCTGCCACGCGAAAAGCTGTGGACCATCCGATGGAAACAGGCCCAGGTTCGGCCAGATAGCGAGTCAACCGGAACCGGAAGTTTTGAAATCGTGAGCGGCGAAATTTTGGAAGCCGAAGCCGTCTCCAACCGGTACGAGGCACTCCAGGGAAAAGTAGACACCGCACGGCGAACGGTTGAACTCGTTGGGAAAGTCAAATTGACCTCGACCAAGGTCGACGCGGTCCTCACCTGCGACCGAGTGACGTACCGCGAGTCCGACAAAATCGTCAAAGCCACGGGAAACATCCGCGTGACCAGTCCTCAAGGTGAACTCCAGATGGATGGACCGCTTTGGGCAACTCCAGGGCTGGAAAAGGTAGGTTCACCGGAGGTTTTTCGTAAGTTATGAAAGGTGCCATCTCTTCTGCCGTCCTGCTGCTGTTCACGCTGGCATACGCAGATTTCACCGTTCGACTTAACAAGGGAGACATTACGCTCACCGGTGCAAGCGGCGGAGTCAAGCGCAGCAAGACTGGCGTTGAGCAATACGTGGTCTATCCTGCCGCCGGAAAGCAAGCCGTGCTCGAATCGAAATCGGATGGCCTCCGGCTGCAAGCTTCAACTTCGCTGAGGGCCGATGCCCAACGGGTAGCAACCGCCAAACCAAACGCCGCGGGTCTGCTCGAGATCACCGAAGCCGTCGCCCTCGGCAATGTCCAATTGGATTTGACAAGGCCGGAACGAACGTCACAAGCGAATAGCAACAAGCTCACCTACCGAAGTGGAAAGACCGAAGATCGGGCCGAGTTTGAAGGTGACGTGACGCTCCGAGATAAGTCGACCCAGGGCAATACCAACCTGACCGCGGTCGGTCAGCGGGGCTTTATGACCATTTCCCCCGCTGCCGAAAAAAAGAAGAACCCCGTTCGGCGCGCGGAGCTCACTGGATCGGTGAAGGTGACAATTGTCCAGGCTAAATCCGAGACCGCACGGGCAGGAAACTACGTGGCCACCGGAGATAAGCTCACCGTCGATTACACCGTGAGCCCGGCTCAGGCAGTGCTCTCCGGAAACGTAAAGATCGACGGCAGCAGCGACCCGGACACCGCCGAAATAACCGGTGTCACGAAACTAGTCCTGTCTCTCAACGAGAAAGGCGAGCTTGAAGCCCTCGAAGCCATCGGCGAGCCGGTCAAAAGCACCTTTCGTCGTCCGGCAACAAAAGGTTCTGGGCGACTGGGGGCACGTTGACAATTCGCGGAGAAGGGCTGAAGAAGACCTACCGAGGACGCCAAGTCGTCCGCGGAGTGAGCTTCAACATCACCCAAGGTGAGATCGTCGGGCTTCTTGGTCCGAACGGCGCCGGGAAAACGACCACGTTCTACATGACGGTCGGCTTGGTTCGCCCAAACGGCGGACAGGTGCTGTTCGATGACCTCGATGTCACCAAGTGGCCAATGTACAAGCGCGCTCGAGAAGGCGTCGGATACTTGCCGCAGGAAGCCAGCGTTTTCCGAAAGCTCACCGTCGAGGACAACCTTCGTTTGGTGTTGCAGCTCGTGGGTCGCTCCCGCGCGGAAATCAAATCTCGCATCGCCGAGCTCGCCGAAGAATTGCACATCACCCGAATTCTCCAAAGCACGGGCAATGTGCTCTCGGGTGGCGAACGACGACGGGTTGAGATTGCTCGCGCGCTAGCTACAAACCCGAAGTTCATCTTGCTCGATGAGCCGTTCACCGGCATTGACCCGGTCACGATCGAAGAGATTCAAGAGATCATCTTCCGGCTCCGGAATCGCGGTATTGGAATCCTGATCACCGACCACAACGTCGCGGCCACCCTCCGTATTACGGATCGCAACTACATCCTCATCGATGGCCAAATCATCAAAGAAGGCTCTCGGGAAGAGATCTCAAACGATCCGCTGGTGCGCAAACACTATCTCGGCCAACAGTTTTCGACCGATTCAAACGAACCTAAGCCCGAAATCCCCCTGAGCGAGGAACCGCCTGAAACTCGTTGATCGGCTGATTTTCAAAGAGGTCATCGGGCCATGGGTGTTCGGGGTTGGGATGTTCACGACCCTCCTCATGGCGGGCACCTTCCTCGGTCGCCTGACCGGCTACGTGGTGGACGGCGTTCCGATGTCGCTCATCGTCGAGGCATTCTTCCTGCTGATGCCCGCGTTGCTGGCGAAGACATTCTCAATGTCGATTCTTCTGGCCGCGTTGCTGAGCTTTGGCCGATTGAGTTCGGACAGCGAGGTAGTTGCACTTCGGGCCGCAGGGTGCAGCATCCCTCGGCTCATTTTGCCCATGGCGATGTTCGGCTTTGGAGTTGCTCTACTGACCTTTGGCTTTAACGAGACGGTAGTTCCTAACGCCACAAAAGGCTCACTGGAGATCGCGAACCGCATCTCGAAGGAAAAGAACGTCAGCGCCGCCCTCCCGATTTCCCGGACTGAAATTCAGAAAGGAAAGCTGCGCCTTGGGATCGTCGCAAAGAACGTTAACCCAGCGGATCGCACCCTCCAAGGAGTCACGCTGATCAGCTACGACGACAAGGGCGAAGAGTCGTTTATCCTGCTCGCAAAAGAGCTTCGCTACACCGGCACCCAGAACTGGGAAGTCACCGGGGGCGCAACCCTGCTCTCCCCCGACGGCGCAACGGTTTCTCGCTTAGAAGGGCGCATCTGGCCAGAACAGATCAGCAAGTTGGAGACGTCGTTTACCGACCTCATCAAAGAACGAGACGACGACTTCGATGCCCTGACGATGGCCGAATTGGGTGCCCGCATCGAGAAACACCGTCGCGATGGATCGCGCTTACCAGCACAAATTGCGAATTATGAGTACGGATACTGGAACAAGCTCAGTGTTCCGCTCGCCGCGATAATCTTTGGTGCCCTTGGTGGCGTCCTAGGAATACGCAGCCACCGCACCGGAACGGCCGCAGGGTTTGCCCTTGCGGTGGCTATCATCTTTCTGTACGTGATGCTGGCAAACTTTATGGCGGTTTGGGCTCAAGGTGGAGCCGTACCGGCTTGGGTTGCGAGTTTTGCTCCGCTTTTAATCGGATCAATCGCAACTGGCGTGATAATGTGGCGAAGGAACGGCTAAGAGCACTTTGGATTTCCTAACGATTGGATTTCTTCTCGGCATCGTTGGCGTCAGCGGATTCATCGCTTACGTTGCCGATAACTTAGGACGGAAGCTAGGCAAGAAGCGGCTATCCGTGGGGAAGATGCGGCCCAAGCACGTCGCAATTTTCGGCGTTGTCCTCACAGGAATGGTCGTTTCCGGCTCCACGATCGCGCTGGTGGCGTTTGCCAGCAAAGATGTGCGGCGATGGCTCCTCTATGGCCGACAAGCGCTAGAACAGCTCAACGTGACCCGAGACAAAGTCACCAGTCTGGAGGCGGAAGGAACCAAGCTCGAACTGTCGAACAAGAACCTCGTGAGCCGAAACTATGTGCTTACGGCGCAGGCCAGTCGGCTGAAGGCCCAGATTGAAACCCAGCGAAAATCGATCTCCACGCAGACCGAGACTGTAACCCGCCTTCGCGCCGACGTTAGAAAATTTGAGTCTCGAGTCGCAGAACTTGATCGCCGCGAATCCGAAAACTTGAAACAGCTTGAGCAGCGCCAGGCCTCCCTCACTACGGCTAAAAAAACTCTGGACCAAGTTCAACTTGAAATTAAACGCGCAAAGACGGACCGCTTCACCGCAGTCAAAGAGTTCAATGATGTCAACCGTAAGAACTACGAACTCACATCTCAGAACTCGGAGCTCAGCGCAGACATCGCAAAACAAGAGGGGGAAATTAAAGTTCTTCAAGCCGAAGCTGCACGGCTGACCGGCGAGCGCAAACTGGTCGAAGGCGAACTGGACCGTTCGAAGAGCGATCTCGAACGGACCCAGCGCGAACTGGGTCGGCTCGAAACCCAACTGAACTCCGTACAAGCCGACTATCGCTTGGCGGTCTCCTACAACCAAATGCTGGGTTCAACCTTCGCCGCCGCACGCAAGGCGCCGATGACATTCAAGATCGGCGAAGAAGTGGTGCGGTTGCCGGTCGCCGAAAATCTAACGGTCGAAAGCGCGAGGCGGTCGGTCGATGTCTTCCTCAGCATGGCCAGAACCGTCGCCTCCGGCCGAGGAGCAAAGTCCAACGGCCAGTACGATTCGGCAGACATCGTTGACCACCAAGATGTCATCACGAAGCAAAACATTCCAGCAAGCGAGATTCGCGCTAGCATCGTGCGCCAATTGGTTGGCCAGGCCGAAGCACAGGTTATCGTTGCCTATTCCAGCTTGAATGCCTTTGAAGGAGAACCGGTCAGCATTGAAATCGGCGTATTCAAGAATCCGATCATCTACAAGGCCGGCGCAAACCTGGCCGAAACTCGGATCGACGGATCAAAGGACGAGCCCGCCATCTTCCGCCAAGTTGTCTCGTTCCTCTCCGAACGCCTAGCAACACGAGTTGCCAAAGACCAAGTGATTCCACGCTCGGGCTCCGAGCGTCCGTTTGGTGAAGTGAGCACGGAAGAAATGCTGGAACTGGTGAGCACGATCCGTAAAGCCGATCGACAAGTTTTCCTCCGCGCTCAGGCCGATGAAGAAACCCGGGCAAGCGATGTCGTTCGCCTGCGATTCAAAGTTTTCTAAGCCATCATTTCGACGTAACATGGAAAAATCGGTGCTGGCGATTGACCCCGGAACTCACAAGTGCGGGATGGCTCTGGTGCATCGAAACGCCGACTTTCACCTGACCCGGCTTTGGAGCGAAATATGCCCCACCGACGACGTGTTGTACAAGCTACACGAGGCTTTCGCCGTTGCACCTTTCGACATGGTCATCATCGGCGGCGGCACTCATTCGCAGCCAATTGTCCACCTCGTGCGACAACAAATGCCTAGCATGGCGGTACTCGTCGTCGATGAAACCAACACGAGTTTGGCGGCCCGCGAAAGGTATTGGGAGTTCAATCCTAGGCAGGGTTGGCGACGATTTTTGCCCAGTACGCTGCAACTTCCACCGGTCCCAGTGGATGACTACGTGGCCTATATTCTTGCGGAGCGTGTGTTAACAGAGAGTTAAGACGGGCTCAGCCCGGTACAATAAGAGGGTATGTCCCAAAAGATCCGTAATATTGGCATCATTGCTCACGTTGACCACGGTAAAACTACGCTGGTCGATGCCATCTTCAAGCAGGCGGGTCTTTTCCGTGAAAATCAGCACATGGCCAACCGGGTCATGGACTCCAACGACCTTGAGCGAGAAAAAGGAATTACCATCCTTTCCAAGGTTGCTAGTGTTCGCTATCAAGAAACGAAAATCAACATCGTCGACACCCCAGGTCACGCTGACTTTGGCGGCGAAGTCGAACGAGTATTGAGCATGGTAGACGGCGTTCTCCTCATCGTTGACGCCAACGAAGGCCCGATGCCGCAAACGCGATTCGTGCTCAAGAAAGCTTTCGAAAACAAGCTGAAGCCAATCGTGTTCGTCAACAAGATTGACCGAGAGTTCGCTCGACCGGCCGAGGCCTACGACAAGACGCTCGACCTGTTTATTGACCTGGGCGCGAACGAGGAAGACCTCTTCTTCCCTCACCTCTACGGATCCGGCGCATCAGGCTTTGCCCGAGAAACTCCCGACGGACCAGAAATGGACCTTCGGTTGCTTTACGAGATGATCCTTCGGGAAATCCCTGCTCCCCGAGTTGAGGCGGAAGGTGCCTTCCGACTACAGGTTAACAACCTTGACTACAGCGACTACCTGGGCCGCATGTTCGGTGGAAAGGTCCTTCGCGGAACGGTCGCCGTCGGCGACCGAGTCGAGATGCTTCGAGAGGACATCACGAAGAAGAACGCCTTTAACGTCACCAAGCTTTGGATCTACGAAGGCATTCAGCTGAAGGAAGTCGAAAGCGTTGCTGCTGGCGACATCGCGATGCTCGCCGGACTCGACAACGTTCTCATCTCAGACACGATTTGCCACGTTGACACTTCGGAAGCTCTCGAGCCAATCCGGGTTGAGCCAAGCACGCTCAGCATGAACTTCTACGCGAACAACTCGCCGCTCGCCAGTAAAGACGGCGGTAAGTTCCTCACGATCCACAAGATCAAAGAGCGATTGCAGAAGGAAGAGGCAGTTTCCGTTTCCGTCAAGATCGACCCGAACGCCCCATCCGACACCGTTAAGGTGAAGGCACGAGGAGAACTCCAGCTCGCCGTTCTTATCGAAACGATGCGACGAGAAGGCTACGAAATGCAAATTTCGCGCCCGCAGGTTATCTTCACCCGAAACGCCGAAGGCAAGATTGAAGAGCCGTTCGAGCTGGCAACCCTCGAAATGCCGACCGACAGCGTCGGCTCCGTCATGGAAGACTTGGCTCGCCGAAAGGGAGAAATGCTGGACATGCGCCAGAACGACTCCGGCAACTCGATCCTGCAGTACTCGATTCCAACTCGCGGCTTGATCGGTTTCCGATCGAACTACCTGACCCTCACCCGAGGGCTCGGAATCATGGGCTCGCTGTTTGATGGCTATCGGCAGTACACCGGCGAAGTTGAGAGCCGAACCCAAGGATCGCTGATCTCGAAGGACACCGGAAAGCTCACACGGTACGCGTATGAGGACGTCCAGGTCCGCGGAACCCTCTTCTATCCGGTCGGAACCGAGCTCTACGCTGGAATGATCGTCGGCGCTTGTTCACGAGACGAAGACATGATTGTCAACGCCACGAAAGAAAAGGCTGCCACGAACATCCGATCGGCAAACGCCGAGCAGACTGCCGTTCTGGACTCCCACAAGGAGTTCTCGCTGGAACAGGCGCTGTCCTGGCTCCGCGACGACGAACTTCTGGAGTGCACTCCAAAGCAGCTTCGCTTCCGAAAGAAGGTTCTCGACCACTCCGAGCGACGCGTCTCCGAGCGCCGCAACGACATGGCTGGGATCGTCTAAGCCGAGTCGCAAAAATGGCGTCCGCAATACTGCGGACGCCATTTTTTTGTGTCCGTCAGGCGCTAAGCGCGAAGTGCCAGACCGAAGTCTCCGTCGGCACAACCGTGCCTTCTCCCGATTCCACGTCGTACCGATGCAAGTACGGCATCGACTCGTCGCTGTCGTCCAGGTCCTCGCTTACAAAGACATGCTTCGAGTCCAACGACCAAGCGATGCAGTCTTGGTAGGTCTCGTGCTGCGATAGCTGTCGTACATTCGTGCCGTCGGCGTCCATGATGAAGAGCGAAATTGGATCAACGGCTTCATCGTCTGGCGATTCTTCGTCAATCGGAAGTGCGCCGATCATCGCGATCTGCGTGCCATCGGGCGACCAACGTGCGTTCATCGCGGCGCAAACGGGCAAGTCCAGCTCGGTAACCGTCTGCGTCTCGCTGTCCCCTAAGTACAGGCCGTGCTCAAACTCATCGTCTTCCCTAACCAGGAAGAATGCTGACGAGGTCCCCGACCAGTACACGCTACCGCCCACATTGAGCAGATCCTCTAGCTCCCAGGGTTCGCGACCGTCGGCGTAATGGACTTCGTAAACGTCCTCGCCCTCATCGTCTTGCCGAACCACGATCCATTTCGATTCATCATCGGCAAGCGAATCAAACGCAATCGCTGGCGAGTACTGAAGATCCTCGCCTTCCAGATCGACGGATACCATTGGCTCGCCGTCGCCGGATGAGAAAAGTAGTCGCTGACCATCGTTGATGAACTGCTGGAAAAGCATTCCCTCGGGCACGCCAAGCCGGCGCAATCGCGAGCCATCGGGGTTCACGAGATAATCAGTAGAGGACTTCTCGCTGTCCGCGTCGCCGGCAATGCAGAAGTAAATTGAATCCTGATGCCAGCAAGGAAACAGCACGGCATCATCGAGTTGAGCGATCGTGCGCTTGTTGGAACCGTCTAAATCGCTTACGTAAAGCTTCCCTTCGTACGCGTCCGTCCCGGCAAACACAATTCGCTGCGGCTGTGAAGTTTCCATCTACTGGCAAGGTTAGCCAATTCGACCCCCGCAAACGGGGACTTTTCGTTACTTTGCCGGAATTGGTCCCTTTATTCCGCCACGGGTGCGGAAAACGAGGATCGCGAGGATGCCCAATCCCACGGCTCCGGCGTAGCCCGCATACTCCGTTCGCGTCCAAGCCAGATACGCTAGCGGGAACAGAAACGCAACGTTCACGAAGATGTATGCAACCGTAACCGGAAGATGCTTCTTGGCCTGGGTCGCCGCGACCTGAAACGCGTGCGTCCGGTGCGCTTGCGATGGATTCTCTTTGTTGAGGATTCGGCAGATCAGGGTCACCGTCGCATCGCAGAAGAACGCGCCGATGATGAGCAACCAAACGAACATCCCAACGCCGGACTTGAGACCAATCAACGCAAGGACGCCGAACGAATAGCCATTGAGGGTCGAACCTACGTCGCCCATGAAAATCTTTGCTGGCGGCCAGTTCCAGAACAAGAAGCCCGCCGCTGCCGCAGCTAAAAGCCAAGCTGCCCAAGCGGCGCCGAAGACCTCGCTCTTGAAGAGGACAAACCCCATTGCGCCGCCAACCAGCACCGCTTCTTGCCCGGACATCCCGTCGATGCCGTCCATGAAGTTGAAAAGATTGATGAGCCAAACCACGGTGATAACGGCGAACAGATTGCCGAACCAACCGAGCGAGAGCGTGGTGAATCCAAGGCTCATCTCTGGCAAGCCGCCGAGCGCCCAAACCGCCAACCCCGCGCTTCCTGCCTGAACCAGCAAGCGAACCCGAAAAGGAAGATCCATTCGGTCATCAAGCCAGCCCGTGCCAGCAATCAGCGCACCTCCGAGGCCAAGGCCGATTGCATGGCTACCCGGAAGAACTCCACCGACGAAAAGCCCCAATACCGCAAGCAAGTACACGATCGCGATGGCCGCTCCGCCGCCCCGCGGGGTCGGCACGGTGTGCATGCTGCGTTCGTTCGCGACATCCATGACCTTCTTCTTCAGCGCGAACGATCGCACGAGTCCGGTGAGGCCAGCAGACGCGACCAAAGCCGCAACAAGAGCGCCGATTCCGATGGTGGTATTCAATCTTTCATCCTTTCCGTTCGATAATGCTGGGCCATCTCAAGCATCCCGGCTTCGAGCGCGTGAGGCGCCTTCCAGCCTAGGACTTCGTATGCCTGGGAGGAATCGACGACGAGCGAGCCGAACAAGGAATCGAAGGCTTTCTGCTTCCGCGCCACCTTGGCCGCGAACGAAGCAAGTCCGACTGGGAAGGGCAACAGCTTTGCCTGCTTCTCAAGCCCGCGCCCAAGAATGGTCAGAAGCTCAGGAGTCGAAATCACCTCCGGATCGGCGACGGTCAGTGTCTTCCCAGCTGCCGCCGGGCTTTCTGTGCACACTGCAACAAAGTCCGCAAGGTTTCGAACGCCGACAAAACTACGTCGGTTCTTCGCCGAAGCCAGCGGCAGTGGAACCCCCTTCCAAACAATCCCTAACAGACTGCGCATGTTGCCTGGAACGGCCGGGCCGTACACCAATGGCGGACGGATGTTGACGATTTCCAACCCTTCGATTCGAGCAAGTTCGTCCTCCGCTTCTCGCTTACTAATGGCATACAGGTCGTGCGGCTGGGGATCGTCCGTGCCGCGATAGCCCGCGCCGGAATAGTCGGGACCCTGGCCGTTACCATTCACGCCAATCGAGCTCATGAAAACAAATCGCTTGACGCCAGCGGCTTTAGCGGCCTTCGCCAAAGTCACCGTTCCCTGACGGTTGACCTTTCGGAACTCGGCCAATGGGTCCGCGGAAGTCTCGTTTAGAACGTGCGCCCGAGCCGCTAGGTGAACCACCGCATCGACGCCGTGCAGGGCTCGGGACCAGTTTGTCTCCGGACCGATTGAGCCAACCTCAAAGTGATCGACGCCCTTCGGCAATCGGTCGACCGCAAACGCGTCTCGAACCGCGACCCGGATCGAATGGCCCGAAAGGCGCTCGCAAACGTGTCGGCCAATGAAGCCAGTTGCTCCGGTGATCAGAATCTTCAAGCAGTTACCCTCATGAGCGAATCGAGACTTGCGAGTTTAGACCGCAACTCCTCTCCTTCGAGACGATGACAGTTGGCCGAAGTGAGCGGATCAGGCAAGTCCGATGCTGGAGGGGAGCTTGGCATTAACCGGAAAATCGATCCGAGGTCTTCGGCAAT